>JAEEGL017332687.1_pt1 | contig 14110 bp, 10 predicted proteins | sample 9134231 | NCBI WGS metagenome assembly JAEEGL01 (sample SAMN16246548, study PRJNA631951) | gut metagenome | biome: gut microbiome; feature: rumen; material: fiber-attached | host: Bos | place: Iran: Karaj | collected 2018-10 | reverse complement strand
TTATATTCCTCGGATATGTTGCGCTTATATCCCGTATGGAGGATATAAAACGTACATTTATGTATCATGGTGCAGAGCATAAGTCGATCAATTGTCTCGAGGCAGGAGATGACCTGACTGTAGAAAATGTAAGAAAGCACACCCGCTTCCATAAGCGTTGTGGAACGAGCTTTGTATTTATAGTAATGATTATAAGTATTTTTGTATTTATGTTTGTCAGAACAGACATCCTGTGGCTCAGACTTCTTTCGAGAGTTCTTCTGATACCACTTGTTGCCGGCATATCATATGAGTTTATCAGATATGCAGGTTTGCACAGGAATAAGTGTTCCAATGTCCTTAGTGCTCCGGGACTCTGGGTACAGAGACTTACTACAAAGGAGCCGGATGATGAGATGATAGAGGTTGCTATCAAATCTGTTGAGGGTGTTATAGATTGGCGTGAATATGTAGATCATGTCAGAAACAATTCTTTTGAGGCTTAGGCCAGTACTTAACTTTTGAGTATTGAGCCGTACATAAATAGAAGGTGATGTATTGTCAGAATTCGAAAATAGATATGGAGAAAAGACAATAGGTGGTCTGATAGCCAAGGGAACAAGGATACTTACAGATGCCGGAATAGAAAATTCGCAGGGTGAAGCAAGACATCTTCTTGCGCTATATCTCGAAATGGATATGGCGGCTATGTATGCCCGTCTTGATGAGGAAGTAAATGAGTTTACTTCTATGAGATATATGAAAGCCATCAAGAAGAGAGCAACGCATTACCCGTACCAGTATTTGATTGGTTTTACGTATTTCCTGGATTATACATTTATCTGTGAAGAGGGTGTGCTGATTCCGAGATACGATACTGAGAATCTGGTTTTAAAGGCTTTGGAAATGTCACCTGATAAGGATATTGATGTACTGGATATGTGTACAGGTTCAGGTTGCATAGGTATATCGTATTATCTTATGAGAGAGAAGATAGGATATGATGACAACGTAACGCTGGCAGATATCTCTGAGGATGCGCTTGAGCTTTCAAAGAAAAATGCGAGAAAGCTTGGTGCACATATAGATATAATAAAGACTGATCTTTTCGAAGAGCTAAAGGATGAAAAGAGCAGGCCGATAAAGAAGTATGATATGATACTCAGCAATCCGCCATATATCAGGACAAAGGAAATCAATAACCTGATAAAGGATGTGCGGGATTTTGAACCGAGAAGTGCCTTAGACGGTAGTAGTGATGGACTTAGGTTTTATAGGGCTATTGTAGAAGAGGCGACAAGGTTTCTTAAGGAAGACGGCAAGTTGGTTATGGAAATAGGCTATGACCAGTATATGGATGTTGAAAAGCTGATGAGAGAAGCCGGATTCTTTGATATATACAAGATGAAAGATATGAGCGGTCATGACCGGGTTATTTACGGGACGATTTAGTTAGGAGAGTAAAAATGTTTGATAAGTTAGATGAGCTTGTAAGTAAATTGGAGCAAATAATGAATGAGCTTTCTGATCCTGATGTTGTAAATGATCAGAGCAGATTCAAAAAGCTTATGAAGGAACAGAGCGATCTGACGCCTATAGTTGAGAAGTACAAGGAGTATCTTCAGGCTAAGCAGGATGAAGAAGACAGTCTTATGATTCTTGATGAAGAGTCGGATGAAGAGATGAAGGAGCTTGCAAAGGAAGAGCTTTCGGAAGCAAAGAAAGCAATCGAAAGATGCGAGCAGGAGCTTAAGATCCTTCTGCTTCCTAAGGATGCAAATGATGACAAGAACGTTGTCGTTGAAATAAGAGCCGGCGTTGGTGGAGATGAGGCTGCACTCTTTGCGGGAGAGCTTTATCGTATGTATCAGCATTATGCAGAAAAGAAGAGATGGCAGACTGAGCTTATCTCTATAGATGATACCGGAATTGGCGGAATAAAGGACGTGAACTTCCTTATAAAAGGTAAGGGAGCATATAGTAAGCTTAAGTACGAGAGCGGCGTTCACAGAGTTCAGCGTGTTCCGGAAACAGAATCAGGTGGTCGTATCCACACATCAGCAGCTTCGGTAGCAATCATGCCTGAAGCAGAAGAAGTCGATGTTGAGATAAATGATAAGGATATACGTATAGATGTTATGCGTGCATCAGGAAACGGTGGTCAGTGCGTAAATACAACTGACTCAGCTGTACGTCTTACACATTATCCTACAGGTATTGTTATTTACAGCCAGACTGAGAAGTCTCAGATACAGAACAAGGCAAAAGCTTTTGCACTTCTTAGAACCAAGCTTTATGATTTAGAGATGCAGAAGGCCCATGATGCTGAGTCTGAGGCAAGAAGAAGTCAGATAGGTTCGGGAGACCGTTCTGAAAAAGTAAGAACCTACAATTTCCCACAGAGCCGAGTGACTGATCACAGAATTAAGCTTACATCATATAGATTAAATGAAACGCTTAATGGTGATCTTGATGAGTTTATTGATGCACTTACAGCGGCTGACCAGGCAGCTAAGCTCGCTAAAATGGAGGGCGAAGAGTAAGGGCATTTTGATAAAAATATGATTAAACAGGAGGAGTAAGATGAGTGATGTTGTCATTTCCATAGAAGGTCTTGAAAAAAGCTATGGAAAACACAAGGTACTTAAGGGTGTTGATATGCACATTAAAAAGGGTGATATCTACGGTCTTATAGGTAAGAATGGTGCCGGTAAAACGACACTGTTTAAAACGATTCTTGGCCTTTCTGAGTTTGAGGCCGGAAAGCTTTCAATCTTAGGTGCAAAGGGAAGAAGAGGTAATGCGGCGGCAAGGAGTCATATAGGGTTTCTTGTAGGAACTTCTCAGTATGAATATCTCAGCGGAAGAGCCAATCTTGAATACTTCAGAAGAATCAAGGGTATTAAGGATAAGAAAGAGGTTGACAGAGTACTTGATATAGTAGGACTTGATGAAACAGCAGCAAAAAAACCTGCAGGAAGGTATTCTTTGGGAATGAAGCAGCGTCTTGGTATAGCCAATGCACTTCTTGGTAATCCTGAAATTCTTATTTTTGATGAACCTACAAATGGACTTGATCCACAGGGTATCATGGATATAAGAAATCTGATGCAGAGGATAAATGAAGAGTACGGAACTACTATAATTGTTTCATCACACATTCTTGGTGAGCTTCAGAATACAGCCCACAGATTTGGTATCCTTAATGATGGTGTTATGATTAAGGAGCTTGTTCAGGATGACTTCAGAGTCCAGAAGAACATAACATCTATCAATGTTGAAGATCAGGATGTTGATAAAGCTGTAAAACTCCTTGAACAGAGTGGTATAAAGGTTCATGGAACTACTCAGGCACAGTCTTCACTTGAGGATTATTACTTTGATCTTATAGGAGGTGAAGAAAATGCGTAGAACTATAAGAGCAGATATCATAAGAATTCAGAGAAAAAAGTCACTGCTTATTACATCATTTCTGGTTATTTCCTTTATTTTACTAGCAGGTATAATAGCAGGTCTTGGAGTAATTAAAGGTGACAAAAATGAGAATTTTTCAATGTTTGTAACAGCAGCAATTGCATTTTGTCCTTTTATGACCGGTATTCCGATTTTTACTTCTGTATTCAGCGATGATTTTAAGAGTCATTCGATGCAGGTTTCTATCGGACGTGGTTTTTCAAGAAATAAGCTCGTATATGCTAGATTCTTTGAAACTCTTATAATGGTAGTAGAAGCATTTGTTGTATTCTCATTGTTTATTATTGGTCTTGCAGTTATTTTCGGTATAAATAGCAAGGAAATGATGGAACCAATTAAGAATCTTTGGATGTCATATCCTAATATCGTATGTTACTTTGCCGTTTCAATGATTTTTGTTTTCCTTACTCAGTCAGGAACACTCGGTCTTGTGGTATATATTCTTCTTGCAGCAAGTATTACTGATATGATTCTTAACCTGCTTAAATTGGTACCGTTTATACGTGATATGAAGCATGATATCACCAATATAACAATAGATGGAATGATTGGTTGTGTATACAGCTCGGAAAGAGAGATATGGAAGAGATGTGTATATGGAGTAGCAGTTCTGGTTATATATATCATCATTCCAATTATAGCTTCAAAGAAGATTTTCAAGCATAAAGAGCTTGAATTCTAAACTGTAGATTAAAACTTGTGTTTTTTTAAGAAACAGTATTATAATAAATGAATAAAAGTATTATTAAGAAAGAAAGAGGTATTGATTATGTGTATTTTATTTGCAATATTAGCGCTTGTAGCTTCAATTATCGGAACGTTATTATTCGGTATAGTCGGTGGTTGTGCAACAGCGATATTTGCTGTACTTGCTATCGTATTTGCTGTAAAAAAGAAGAAGAGTGAAGAAGGTGGTGGAACAGGATCTATCATTATTTCAATTATTGCTTTAGTACTTGGTTTTTCAATCACTATGATATTTATCGGTGTTTCAGGTACAATTAAGGAACAGGCAAAGAAAGTCGATGCTCCTTTAGTTGAGAAGTATGCTGACGATCTCAAGTTTGGTGTTTTAGGATTTGCTATTGCTGCATCAAATGATGGTGTTGATATTGATGAGCTTACTGATGAATTAAAGAGAGTTTCAGATAGTTATTAATAGATAATAACAGATAATAATAAATACAAATTGATTCTAATATAATGTTTGAGAGGTGTTAATTATGGTATGTAAGATATGCGGGGCAACTATTCCGGAAGGAGTAGAATATTGTCCGAATTGTGGGGCACAGGTTGAAAAAAAGGTACAGGATATACCTTTAGAGGATGCACCTGAATCTCCATTTCAGGAGTTTGATCCTGAGGATGGAACTACAGTGCTTACAGATGGTATGTCAGGACCGCTGGTTGCGGATCAATTAGATAAAAAGCCAAGAGAACATCAACCTCAGAGTCCTGAGGGAAAGGTTGTTACTCCGGCTCCTGTTACAGGATCTTCGATTTTGTCAGATTCAAGTGTAGCACCTAGCCAGCAGACGCCTCAGTCCGGAATGCCAACTCCGCAGGCTATGCAGCCACAGGCGGCTCCACAGGCTATGCAGCCACAGGCGGCTCCACAGGCTATGCAGCCACAGGGTGCCCCTCGTCCTATGGGACAGCCGGCTCCTATGGTTCAGCAGCCTATGTCCAGACCACCTATTCCACCGGCTGTAGCAGGAAGTCCAACAGTATCCCCTATTGGATATGCCGGATATATGTTACTGTTTGGTTTACCTATCATAGGTCTGTTATTTGCCATTGTTTTTGCTGTAACTCATAAGAATAAAAATGTGAAAAATTTTGCAATAGGTTGGCTGATCTATTTCGTTATAGCGCTTGTACTAACCTTTGTTTCAGTTCTTGTTCTTAGAGCAATGGGAGTGGAGTTTATGGAGGATTTCCTGGATAACCTATTCTAAAAGGCTTTATATACCATTTAAAGTGAATTAATAAATCTCATAAAGGCATCTATTCCATCCGGAGTACGCTTGTAAACGCCAGCGTCTTCAAGCACTCCGGAGAATACAAGCCCTATTTCATCTTGAACAATCTTGTGAAGGTTGTTCTTTTTTTGTGTCATATCAAAACTATCATTTTCGATTATTTCGCTATATTTATCCTTTATCATATCAGCCCAATTGGCATGAGAAGCTATTTCTTCTATGGAGTGAATATCCTTCTTTTCTATAAGTGCATCCTCCAGTATATCCATTTCTTTCTTTAACCTTGCAGGAAGAACTGCCAGCCCCATTACTTCGATGAGACCGATATTTTCCTTCTTGATATGATGATAGATCTCGTGAGGATGGAATACACCGAGTGGATGCTCAGACGTGGTGATGTTATTTCTCAGCACCAGGTCAAGCTCAAAAATACTGCTTCCGTCATTTAGATATCTCATCCTTGCTATAGGTGTGATCGTATTATGTGGTACTCCGTCAGTTTCAGCAAAAATAAATGCATCCTTATCGCTGTAGCTTCTCCAGGTGCGTAGGATGTGGTCAGCCAGTTCGGTTATTCTGTCGGCGTTCTTTCCCTGAAGTCTGATAGTGGACATCGGCCATTTGATTATTCCACTATGGATATCCTCGAAGTCATTGATAGTAAACTCATATTCGTAAGGTGCTCGAACCATTGGAAATTCATAACCGCCTCCCTGGAAGTGATCATGTGAGAGAATAGAGCCGCCGACTATTGGAAGGTCGGCATTTGATCCTGCGGTATAGTGAGGAAAGAGCATTACAAAATCAAGCAGCTTTCTTATAGTGGAGCTGTCAATTTTCATTGGTGTATGTTGTTCGTTAAAAATGATGCAATGCTCATTATAATAAACATAAGGACTATACTGGAGATAGTAGTTTTCTCCTGCAAGTTGTATAGGAATTATTCGATGATTCTGCCTGGCGGGATGTGACATATTTCCTGCGTAGCCTTCATTTTCCATGCAAAGCAGGCAGGCAGGATAGCCTGATTTTTTAGCTTTACCTGCGGCGGCTATGTCTCTTGGGTCCTTTTCCGGCTTCGAAAGATTGATGGTTATATCAAGGTCTCCAAACTCTGTGTTAGTAATCCATTTCTCATCCTTAGCAATTCTGTCGGTTCTTATATAATTCGTAGCTTTGCTGAAGCTGTAATAATAATCTGTGGCAAGAATTGGGTTTTGATCAAGCAAAGCATTGAACTTCGTCCGTACGACTGAGGGTGGGGGAGTGATGAGTCCCATAACCGCAGTGTCAAAGAGATCATATCCTGTAATTGTATCAGCTGCCAGAAGTCCTGCTTCCTTTGCGTAAAGTATCATATCCTCCAGTATAAGGTGCAGGTCTCTTATGCCTGCTGTTTCCTCCGGTTCTGAGTAGTCCTCAATCTTAAAGAATTCTAGCAGCTTGTTTGTTGTATATACTACGTCGTCATTATCTATAAGTCCGCTTGTTTTTCCGTATTGAATAAGCTCATATATAAGTTTAGTTATATCCATAGCGTTTCTCCTTTATATAACCTGTACGCCTCCGTATTTTCGTATCCTAAGTACAGCACAGGCGTTTTCTCCAAATATGCTATCAAGGGCTTTTTTATATTCGTTTACCCTTTCCTTTTTCACAAATGCCTGAATAGTACCGGCAAAGCCTCCTCCGTGAACTCTGCAAACTCCGCCGTCTTCTCCGAGTATCATCTGACTGATGCAAAGAGCGATGGATATATTCTGGTGCTCTGTATCATGTGTTGTATATACATTTTGCAGATATTTATAGGATGAATCGCCGGAGGCTTTAACTAAGTGTAGGAAGTCTGATATATTTCCGGTCTTGAGCGCTTCGGTTTCGCCTATGACTCTTTTGTTTTCTTCATAAAAGTGAAGGGCTCTCAGAACAGCTCTATCGCCTAGCTGTTTTCTTAATTCCGGTATATTTTTAATGACCGTATCCTCATCGACATCAATCAGATAATCCTTTCCGAAGTATCCGGCAAGCTGCTTCATTTCCTTGGGAACTGCAGCATAGTCGTCAGTCAGATCTGCGTGACTTCCCTTTGTATCTGTTATGCAAAGGCTGTATCCTGCCTTATCTAGATCAAAGTCGATTCTTTCTATAACAGGTTCGGAGTCCGGCGCGTTAAAGTCTATATGGGATAGACTGCCTACGGAGCATGCCATCTGATCCATAAGTCCGCATGGCTTTCCGAAGTAGTGATTCTCAGCGTACTGCCCGATACATGCATTTGTAACTGCATCAATAGACATATCGTTATACAGTCCGGATATAATACAGCCGATAAGTGTCTCAAAGGCAGCAGAGGAGGATAGTCCGGAACCGCCTATTACGTTGCTTGTTATATAGGCGTTGAAGCCTCCTATCTGATAGCCCTTGTTCCTGCATCCGGCTATAACACCCTTTACCAGTGCGAGAGTAGTGCCTTCCTCGGTAGCGGATTTTGACAGTTCATTTATATTTAGTGTTATCAGATCGTATCCTTCGGACTTTATGTTAACTAAACCTGAGCTGTTTTTTGATGCGACAGCTATGGCATCCAGATTGATAGATGCAGCGAGTACGTGACCATGCTGGTGGTCTGTATGATTGCCGCCTACTTCGGTTCTGCCCGGTGCGCTGAAGACAGATAAATCCTCATTATCCGGGAAATAACCCTTGAAGGCTGCTACTGAATCTGAATATCGCTTTGCCTGTGTTTTCAGCTGGTCTGAGTCATGATATATATCGAGAAGCTTATCATTTAGTTTTCCATCTTTTATATATTCTAATAGTTTTTCAGATAGCATAGTAGATCATCTCCTTCTTTGGAATGTTTGATTATTATCTGATAATAGTGTATTCTAAACTGGAAATAGCGTCAAACGATTTGAAGCTTGATTCTGAGTATATTTGACATATTTGACAATCTGTAAATCAATAAATGCTTGCGGCGGATGAGATAAACTTAGATGCGGCTATTTACAGAATGTTCGTATAAAAGGAGACAGTTAAATGAAGGGTAAAAGAAAAATACTTTTTCAAATAGGTATAGTTGTTTTTGTGGTGTTTTTTCTGATAATAGTTATAACTGAGTATATAGTTTACAGTCAAAACACAAATATATATTTAACGGCAAAAAATGAAATGATCGATAAGGATCTGGAAACGATAGAGGAAAACCTCTATGCTGTAACAACAAATAAGATAGTAGAATATATCGCCGGTGATACAAAAAATATAAATGGTGAACTCAGTGATACTGAACATGAATGGTTGTATGACCAGGAAGAGCTATGGGAAGATCGTAAAACTGATGAGGGCAGAGATAGATATGATAGATTTTTTGAGGGGCTGGATGAAGAGCATAAGATAATAGTTGCAAAGCAAGATTGCAATCTGCTTGGTACGATGCTTTGGACAACTGCATATGAGAAGGGATATGATGATGTATATATTATTCGACCTGTAAATAGAAAGGAAGCTGTCGTTCTCAGTTATGATTCATTTGCGGAAATAAATGAAAAGTACAAAGAACTGATAAATAATTCTGAAACAGATGCAAGCGAGAGTAGTGCCAGTGATGATTCGGCGAATGAAGGAAAAAAATCTCAGATAAATAAGAAGTATGAATATGGCCAGATAATTGATTTTGATCTTGATGATAGAACTGAGATAGACCATCTGATAAAGAATAAAAAAAGTGATTCGTCTTTTGAAAAAAGAATAGAACCTGACGGAACTGCATATTATATAGGTTATCATACTGTGTTTAGTGATGGTGAGCTGGAATATATAGTCTGTGTAGAGTATGACTGGTCTGAAGTGTACTCATCTTTTATTGGAAATGTCACAAAGGGCTTGATCAGAAATACTTTGGTAGGGCTTGGTTTTTCTGCTACTGTGATACTTCTATGTCTGTTTTTCATTACAGTAAAGCCTTTAAAGCAGATAAAGGATACCATGGATTTATACATGAGTACTAAAAACAGCGAAGATGTAGAAAAAAAACTATCGACTTTGAAGAGTAGAAATGAAATAGGTGATCTGGCTGAACATTTTCGTGAGCTTACGAAGGAGATGGACAGATATACATCAGAGAATGTTGCACTTGCAGAGGATAAGGCGAGGATAAAAACAGAGCTGAATCTGGCTGCTTCCATACAGGGACAGGCGCTGATAAAAGAGTTTCCTGATAGTGACTGCTATGAAATATCTGCAAGTATGAATCCGGCGAAGGAAGTTGGCGGAGATTTTTATGATGTGTTTGATATAGACGAGGATCATCTGGCTCTTGTTATAGGAGATGTATCCGGAAAAGGAGTTCCGGCTGCACTTATGATGATGGCTGGTATAACGCTTATTAGAAGCTTTGCAAATCCCGGTGTTAAGCCTTCTGAGGTTCTATCCAAGGTTAATGAATCAATTGTCCAAAAGGATTTTGACAAAATGTTTATTACTATATGGATGGGTATCCTTGATAAAAAGACGGGAGTGTTGACAACAAGTAATGCGGGACATGAATATCCGGCATTGAAGCAGAGTGATTCATATGAGCTGTACAAGGATCGTCATGGTCTGGTTGCAGGCGGTATGAAGGGCGTGAAGTACTTTGATCATGAAATACAGCTAAAAGAAGGAGATATGGTATTTGTATATACTGATGGTGTTCCTGAAGCTAATAACAGCAGTAACGAGCTGTTTGGTGATGAAAGAATGCTTGAAGCACTTAACAAGAATACGGATGCTTCTCCTGATGAAGTACTTGCAAATGTAAAAGAGGCTGTTGATGCGTATGTAGGAGAGGCAGAGCAGTTTGATGATTTAACAATGCTGTGTATAAAATATCATCAGAGATAAAATGAACAATAGTACAAAAATCAGATTTTCAGATAAAAAAAGGAGCGAAGTGAAGCTATGTGGTTAAACCGCCATTTGTATAAAAGAGTAGCGTCAGCCTTTTTATCCGGCTTAATGTTGTTTTCTGTGGGGCATATCGCTGTATATGCAGATGAAGCAGACAAGACAGAATCCTGTGAGGAAGTGATATCCTGCGAATATGTCGAGGGAGAGGCGATTGTAGCCTTTCGTTCAGATAAAAATCACGAGCTAAGTGAAAAGGAACAGGATACATTTGGAAATAAAATTGAGAGGGAAATAGGAATGGTTGATGATGCATCAGCCATTCTTGATGTTTCCGGAAATATTATAACACATGTGAAATCAGATACTCTTTCGACGAGTGAGCTAATAGAGCGGCTTGAGGAAAGAGAGGATGTTATATATGCCGAGCCGAATTATATATCAACGACGGATTCGGTAACTCCCGACTATACCTCCAATCAGTATAATGCTGAGGGTACATATAGTATAGGTGTAGATAAATGGAATACCTATAGCTCGGGTATCCCTACACCGGATATAGATACAACCGGTTATGTAGTTGCTGTATGTGATTCGGGTATAGACTATGAAAATGAAGATCTGAAGAACGTGATGTGGGATGAGGGGCTAAACTATCCGGAGCTTGTTACATTTGGCGGAGGTAAATATGGATATAATGCCTGCCATAATAAGGGAGACGGCGATTTATACGATACGACAGACCCATATGATGATGGTTGGGGGCATGGTACACATGTTTCCGGAATAATAGCAGCCGAGTGGAACGGAATCGGTGTAAGCGGCATGACCTGCGGCGCGAAGCTGATGGCGGTAAAGATATTTAATAATGTGGGTGAAAATACCCTGGAGGAAACTATCAGAGGATACGAGTATATAATTGCAGCCAGAAAAGCAGGAGTTAATGTTCGTGTAATCAATAATTCCTGGCATGATAATGTATTCGGACATACTATGGATATCCTTATAAGAGAAGCCGGAGAGCTTGGAATAGTAAGTGTGTGTGCTGCCGGTAATAGAGAAGAGGATCTTGATAATAAGGATATCATGCAGAGAAACATATATGATAATCCCTACGTGATAATAGTTGGAGCAAGCGACAAGGAAGGTGAAGCAACAAGCTTCAGTAATTATGGAAAAAGATCGGTTGATGTCTTTGCTCCCGGAGATATGATATTTTCAACAGCTATACCGGAAAAGGGAATCATAGATATAAATGATGAACCATACCAAAATGCAGGCAAAACTTATCTGGCTGATTATACTGATGCTACAACAAGTGTGACTGATAATAGAGATAATACTGTATTTGGATTTCATAGTCTTTCCGGAGAAAAGAAATGTAATCTGTCAAAGGTAAACCTCCCCGGCGTTGGTGAGGTTTTAAAGGTAGAACCGGAGGAGACAGGCGGAACTGTCTGTATAGAATCAGATGAGATAGGGGATATAAGCGATAGTCTTGCTATAGTTGCCGAGATATATACTGAGAAGGAAGGTGTATATGGTTTATACTGCTGCACTTCAACATATTATGATGATGAAGAGGATGATGGAATAGCTAGTGGTGAGGTTAAAAACGTAAATGGAGTAGGGAGAATAATGTCTACCTACCCTAAGCTGCTTGATAAGGAAAATGCCAAGCTTGCTCTGGAGTTTTCTTATGAATATTCTGAAACCCCTGAATATGTCTATATAAAGAAAATACTTGTAATAAGTCATACTTCTCCTTATCAATACTCAAGCGGTACTTCTCAGGCAACTCCGGCTGTAGCAGGCGAAGTGATAAATGTGCTTGCGGCATTTCCAAATGACAGCACTGATAAGATAGTGGCGAGAGTAAAGGGAAGTGTTTTAGAAAGAGATGGCTTGAAGGATAAGTGTATCTCCGGAGGAATTGCCAGACAGGATAAGGCTATCCTTGGAGACACAAAGCCGGTAATTAACAGTGTTTCACAAAATGGAAATGTAATCGAGATAGGTGGTTTCTTTTTTGGTGATGCAAAGGGTAGTGTAAGAATAGATGGTGCTGAGTCTCTGGCGGATAATTGGACTGATACACTGGTTTCTGTAAGCCTGCCATCAGACCTCAAGGCGGACGAACATAAGTTTGAAATAGAAAGTGCTGCCGGTAAAAGTGGCTATAGATATGAAAGAACAGGCGTGCCAAAATCACTGTATGACCGCCTGCCGCTTCCCGGAAGAAGTCTGGAAGGAACACCGGGAAAGTATTCGGTAACATCAAATGAGTTCGATGATACATTTTATAATAATGAAATAAAGTCACTGGTAGGGCTCGACGGAAGTCTTTATGCAATCATTTCCACAAAGGATATGAAAACTGCCATCTATAAATATGATATAGACTTAAAGAGCTGGGAAATGTTATATCATGGCGGATATGCAGCATCTGAGGGTGCGTGCACATGGAAAGGGAAACTGCTGTTTTTGGCAAGTGATATATATGGTAATAAAGGGTATACTGCCGTATTTGATCCGGAGACAAACGATGTAGCCTATACACTTGCTGATTCAGAGAATCATTTTATCGGCCGGTCTATAGTTAATAGTGGTAAGGGTGTTTTTGCTTATGGTGGATGCTTAAAGAAGCATGGCGTGTCAGGCGAACAATCCCTCATTTATATACAAAAGCTTGACGAGTCTTCTATGACATTTAAGGACATAAAAAACACAGGATATATCGATGAGTATTCTGTGCCTGAGTCGGCACCGCTGGTATATGACAAGGATGGTAATTTCTATTCTATAGGAGGATTGATCGGAGGAATAGAAACAGATAGAATAATCAAGGTTATTCCATCGGATAATGAGGTAGAGATAGAGCTTATAAGTGAGGGACAGCCTTTAATCGATAACAGAGGTGAAGCTACCGGACTTAAGGTTTCAGCTGCACCGATTGAATCCGGGATAATTCTAAGTGGATGTGTTTCGGTAGACGGTAATAAAAAAATAGTGGCAGATACATTTACCGGTTCATATGGAGCTGCTCATTTTGAGCCTACAGATAAGCTGGTGAGTATGTCATCGGTATACAGTATCACATGTACCGCATATCGTGATAAGTATTATGCTCTTGGCCCGACTAATTATGAAACTGGCAAGCACGTTTTTGCAGCTACTGATGTAAAGACTATACCTCAGCCCGGCGATGTCGTAAGAATAAACTCTTTCTCAGGAGAAGGTGGTTCACTGGATAGGGAAGGAATAATAAGAAGTTATGTTGGCGCCGGAGAAATCTTTAAGATAACCCCTGAGGATGATTATAAGGTTTCATCTATTAAGATAGATGGAGTAGAGCTAAGCACGGATGAAATACGTAAAATAGCTGAAGCAGGTTACTACGCATTTGAAGATATAAAGGAAGACCATAAAATCGAGGTGTATTTTGAGAAGGAGAAGACGCCGGATGTTACTCCGCCATCTGATCCTGACTCTACGCCGGCACCTGCTCCGGGTCCGGAACCGGGAGAAGCTCCCGGTGTTAGTCCTGCGCCTACAGCCGGCAAAACACCTGCTAATTCTTCAGAAAAAGCAAATATAAATAAACCGGTAAATACAGGAGATAATACTAATCTTGATATCCTTTATGCTCTGATGATTATTTCAGCTATAGGCATGGGTGGCGTGATGCTGCCTATATGCAAACGCTCACATAAGCGTAAGAATAGTTAATCAAGGTAGTAGACTTTCGTTTTGACAGGCTCACCTTTATATACACACGAACAAGAATA
>JAEEGL010765154.1_pt1 | contig 14110 bp, 2 predicted proteins | sample 9134231 | NCBI WGS metagenome assembly JAEEGL01 (sample SAMN16246548, study PRJNA631951) | gut metagenome | biome: gut microbiome; feature: rumen; material: fiber-attached | host: Bos | place: Iran: Karaj | collected 2018-10 | reverse complement strand
TTTTTCAGGGACTTGACGACTAATCTAATCCCATTGTATGTACCCTACTTTGAAAGAAAAACAGTTTATTTGAAAAGAACAATATAATTAACAATAAAAACTTTAATCATGAAAAAGCACCTATGCACATTGTTACTACTGGCATTGACTCTTGTCACGCCATTTGTAACCCGAGGGCAGTCGTTGGAGTACTATACCTTCACGACGGGGACTGACACCACCCTCTGGATTGACATTCCCTCAACCGACACTTCCCTCATCACTCCGGGAGCTGGCGACTACGGTGTCTCCAGCGTTCAGAGCCTGGGGTTCGGATTCTCTCTTGGGGAGGAGGTATTCAGCCAATTCTCGGTGAATGCCGACGGTAACCTGCGTCTGGGTTCCATACGGACATCGACATCGGGCTACACAAACCCATTCAATTCCTCGAATGCAAATTCTAATACGCCTAAGATAAACTTCTTTGGCTGCGATGGATTCTGCTCCGATGACCACTATGTGCGTTACCTGCATACACTAAACGCTGCGGGTGACTCGGTGGGTGTGGTGGAATTCTGCATGGGAACCTACAATTCCAATACACGCAGCAGCCTGTACAAATGGCAGGTTCAGTTGTACCACAACGGCACTGTGCTGGTTGTGTACGGTGCAGCACCCGACACTACGCCTAACGTTTCAAGGCAGGTGGGTCTCTGCATGAGCGCGGCGGACGGTTGGACAGTGAGCCAATCGCATGCGGCAACGCATTTCACTGCCGGTACATCTGCCAACATCCCTACCCGCACATGGCCTGAGGCTGGACGCTACTACCGCTTCCAACCCGAGGCGACAAATTGCCCACGTCCTTTTGCCACGGCAGTGAGCGACCTTTCCCCCACGGGCTTCACCTTCAGCTGGACGGACACTTCCAGCACCACATCCTGGCTTATGAGGCTTGCCGTGGCAGACACGGTGATTTATGAGAACGTTGTGAATTACACAACGGCCTATTTCACCGACATGATGCCAAACACCACCTATACTGTCAGCGTGGCAGGTCTCTGCGACGCTGGCGACACCAGCCGCTTTATTACCACCACAGTACAAACACCTTGCCTTGCAATTGACTCTCTGCCTTACCTCTATGGCTTTGAAGATGCCACTACTGGCGGCGGTTCCAATCCTATTTTCGTGGACTGCTGGTTCCGCCTGAACAACGCAACTTCATATTTCGGCTACCCCTACGTGGGCGGCACCACCTATGCCCACAGCGGCTCGAAGGGTCTATACTGGTTTGCCTCGACGGGTACCACCTACGGCGATTATATGTATGTGGCGCTCCCGATGGTGGATGCCAACATATATCCCATCAATACGCTGATGCTTAAATTCTGGGCCAGGACAACGAGTGCCACCTCACAGCCTGTGCTTGAAGTGGGCGTGATGACCGACCCGATGGACACTTCCACCTTCACCCTGTTGCAGACCATCAGTGTGGCAGGGGTTACCGACTGGACGGAATTTGAGGCACCTCTGGCCGCCTATGCAGGCACGGGCGCATATGTGGCCATCCGCGCCTTCCGCCCCTCGTCGACATGGACTGTATACATGGACGATTTCAACCTTGACCTCCTGCCCGCATGCCCCCGTCCCGAAGGATTGACGGCTGCCAACGTGACACCCTCCACGGCCGACATCTCATGGCTTGCAGCTACGGGTTATGAATATGAAGTAGAGTATGGCCTTACTGGGTTCAGCCAGGGTACTGGCACACTGGCCACGGTGTACGACACCCTGGCTCAGCTGACGGAGCTGACCCCGGGCACAACATATGACGTGTATGTTCGCAGCGTGTGCGGCGACGATTCCAGCAGCTGGTCAATGATTCGCTTCTCCACAGGCTGCCGCGAGATTTTGGCGGAGGATTTACCCTATATTGAGACCTTTGAGAGCTACGGCACGGGGTCTGCAAACCCCATCAGCCCCTGCTGGACAAAGTATTCCAACACTTCGGTGAATTACCCCTATCCCTATACCAGTGCTGCCATCAACGGTTCGCGCGGCCTGTATTTCTATTCCTATTTCAACAGCTCTGTCCGCTCATATTGCTATGCAGTGCTGCCTCCGGTTTCGACAGAGCTGCCCGTCAACACACTGATGCTGCAATTCATGGCCAAGCGTTATTCTACCACCACTTATTATTCAAAGATTATTGTAGGTGTTGCCGCAAGTGCAGACAGTGCCCAGCTGTTCACCCCCGTTGACACGGTTGACATCACAAACGAGGCATCAGGTTCGGTGCACAATTTTGAGGTCTCCTTTGCCAACTATGAGGACACTGGCCGCTACATTGTGCTTTATTCCCCCACACCTGATTCGACACACTACAACGCCATTTATATCGACGACGTGCAGCTGCGCCGCATCCCCTCTTGCTACCGTCCCACTCAGGTTGCGGTGACATCCTTGGGTGCCGACTCGGCGAACATTGTCTGGACACCGGATTCCCGCACCCCCTCGCCTTCCGCTGGCTTCACCGTCGAGTATAATCCTCTGGGCAGTGATGAGTCTATGGTCATGACGACCTCAACCTACGACACGACAATCCGCTTAGACAACCTCGACCCCGCCACCACTTACGAGGTGAACATATATGCCGACTGCGGCGACGACATCTCAGACCCCACTACACTGACTTTTAGAACGGCGTGTGCCTACATCCCTGACGACAGTCTGCCTTATATCGAGAACTTCGACAGCTACCCTGCCGGCACCACAATCTCCGACGGCCAAACGTTTGACCCCTGCTGGGTCAAGGGGACCAACTACACGTCAGATTATCCCTACGTCTACACCACCAACCACCACTCGGCCCCCAATGCGATGTATTTCTACGCCACGGCCAACTATTACTCCTACATTGCCCTGCCGGCATTCGAGACAGATGTGAACCAGTTGGAGCTATCATTCAACCTTTTGAGGACTTCCGCCAACTATGGACGCATGCGTGTCGGCGTGATGGCCAATCCATACGACATGAACACTTTCCACACCCTTGCCGATGTGCAGCCTGAAGAGGTAGGCACATGGCAGCGTTTCATCCTCTCCTTCCCGGACTATGAAGGTCCCGAACGCTACTTCGCCATTATGCTGCCGGACTCCATCACGGCTTTTGCCCAGGTGGACGACATCTCCGTCAACCGCATTACCTCCTGCCCCACGCCGCGTAGTGTCAGACTGGCTTCGGTCAGTTCCACAACGGCCACGGTGGCATGGGACGCCGACAGCAATGCCACGGCATGGAACGTGTACTATGGTGCTCCAGGATTCGGCATGGACACCGTGACTCTACTCAGCACTGACACCAATACTTACACCCTCACTGGCTTGCAACCTCAAACCGAATACGAGGTCATTGTTGTGGCTTCCTGCAACGGCGAGACGGGCAACGGCTCCTATCCCCTCAGCTTCCGCACGGAGTGCAACCCCATCCCGACAACCAGCCTTCCTTACGTAGAGAATTTCGACAGCTACACCGCCACCACTTCGGCCAACGACGGCCAGGGCATCAACCCCTGCTGGAACAAGGGCACCAACAATTCGACGTTGTATCCCTACCTGTACAACAACTACTACTCGTCGTCGCCCAATGCCCTCCGTTTCTTCAGCAACACGACCAGCTACAGCTATGCCGCCCTTCCCATGTTTGAGAGCTCCATACAGAACCTGCGTGTGAACTTCGACCTTATCCGTTCCAGCTCTTCCTACACGGGTAAACTCACCGTTGGCGTGATGACCAACCCGCACGACATCAACTCCTTCACCGCTATCACCACCTGCTACCCCAGTGCTGCTCCCGTCAACCAGCCTGTTTCGTTCGAAGTGCCGTTTGACAGCTATCTGGGCAGTGAAGGTTATATTGCCTTCCTTGCTGACAATGATTCGGTCAACTACACAAACTTGGACAATGTTGTCGTCTCCCTGCTCCCCACCTGCCGTCGCAGCGTCGACCTTGTTTCCTCCAATGTAACAGCTTCAACTGCCGACCTTGCTTGGTATAACAGCAGCAGCTCCGCATCAGGCTACATTGTTGCTTACAGCACCACAGACGACTTTGACCCCGACGACACGGACAATAGCACACAAATCTTAGTCGCCAATGCCGACACCAATATCACCCTCACTGGACTTAGCGACTATACCACCTACTACTGGGCTGTCCGCGCCCTCTGCGGAACCGACAGCAGCGAGTGGTCCAGCATCGCCTCGTTCAGAACCCTGTTGGATTGCGGCACCAACTATGTAAACATTGTCGACACCATTGGTCAAGGCACAACCTCCAGCTACATTTACACATTCTACGCCTACTCCTCCTACCCCAGCGGCTACTCCCGCAACATCTTTACCGCTCAGGAACTGGCCGAGATGGGCATCTATAGCAACAACAGCATCAACGGCATCTCCATCCACTGCGGCACTACGGGTGGCACGATCAACGACGTGCGTATCTATCTGGCCGAAACCGACCTCGACGAGTTCGGCAACCCGGCAAGCAGCGACACCCTTTCGCGTGCCAACATGAGCCTCGTCTTCCAGGGCAACCTCGACTGCGCTCCGAGCCAGTGGATTGACATCCCGTTCGACACCGCCTTCTCTTTCACCGGCACCCGCAATCTCATGCTCCTTATGGCCCGTCAGGGCAGTGCCTCGGCATCCGTCAACTTCTATTATACCTCCACCACCCCAGCCTATCGCAGCACCTACGGCTACCTTTCCTCCACCTCTACGGGCAATCCCTCTTGTACCCGCACCTACTATCGTTCCAACATCATCTTCAACATCTGCTCCGAGATTCCCGCTTGTGAGTGGCCTACCGATATTGCTGTCTCCGACCTTATGCCCACCTCCGCCACCTTCTCGTGGCAGGGCAACGGCCTTGCCTTCGAGACCGCCCTCGGCGTTCAGGGCTTCAACCCCGACACCGTTGCCGCCTTGGCGGGCATCCATCTGACCACGGACAGCAACCACATTACCTACACCGGGCTCAACAGCAATACCACCTATGACTTCTACGCCCGCACCTACTGCAGCACGGGCGACACCAGCCAATGGTCACTTGTCCGCACCTTCCGCACACCCTGCACCGCTGTGGCACTCCCCTACACCGAGGATTTCGAGTCCTACACTTCCGGCAGTTCCAACCCCATCAGTCCCTGCTGGGTAAAAGGCACCACATCCACGGTGGCCTACCCCTATCCCTATTCCACCAACGCCATCAGCGGCGACCTGAGCCTCTACTTCTATGCTTCAAAAACCTCCTCCACTTCCTACTACAGCTATGCTGCCCTGCCGCTCATGTCAGCCCCTGTAGACAGTCTGCAACTCACTTTCAACATGCGCCGTTACTCCAGCACAACGACAAGCTACACCTCACGCTTGGTTGTGGGTCTTATGACCGACCCCTCCGACATTGAGACCTTCACTCCGGTGGACACCATCGACCTCCACGATGCCGCTCCGCTCTCGGTCTCTTGGGTTGAAGTGTCCTTTGCAGGACACCTCTCCGACGGCCAGTATATTGCCATCTACAACGAGGCTCCCCCATTCTATGCCGGTGGCACCTCTGCTTACAGCTACGTCTATGTCGATGACATTCTTGTGGACTACATCCCCACTTGCCCGGCTCCGCTGAACCTCGCTGCCGTCGACTCCACCATCACCACCACCTCCGCCCAACTCAGTTGGACCAGCCGTACCCCCTCAGCCACGGGCTATCAGATTGAGTACGGCCCCGAAGACTTTGCCCATGGCACAGGCACCCTCGCCTACTCCACCTCCACCACTGTCACTCTCACCGGCCTCACTCCCGGCATAGCTTACGATGCCTACGTCCGGCCCATCTGCTCCGCTGCCGACACAGGAGTCTGGTCACAGGGCACCAACTTCATTACCCTCTGCATGCCCATGGCCTCCCTCCCCGTCAGCTACGACTTCGAAGGCCTTCCCACTGGCACCACCTCGCGCTTCCCCATCTGCTGGAACCGCATCAACAACGGCACCACCTATGGTTACTTCCCCTACGTCAACACTGGCACCTCCAACACGCACAGCGGCAACAACCACCTCTACTTCTACATGTCCACTACAACAACCACCTACGGCGACTATGCCTTGGCCGTGCTGCCTGAGATCGACACCCTCACCTACCCTGCCAACACCCTCGAAGTCATTTTCTGGGGCAAAGGCGGAAGTTCCACCACTTACAATAACAATATCACCCTCGGTATGATGTCCGACCCCGAAGATCAGAGCACCTTCGTCCCCGTCCAGACCATCACCATGGGTTCCACCTATCAGGAGTACCACGTATCCTTTGCCAACTACACTGGCAACGGCTCCTATCCCGCCTTCCGCAAGGACCGCTCCACCTCCACAGGCTATGCCTACATCGACGACGTGACCCTTGCACAACTCTCCCCCTGCCCGCGTCCATACAACATGAGAGTAGTCTCCTCCACGCCCACCACGGCAACGCTTGCTTGGTCTGACACTATCGGCTCCAACCATTGGCAGATTACCTACTGTCCCATGGGCTCCACCACTCCCTCCTACGCCGACGTCCTCACCAACCCTGCCACCATCACTGGCCTCACTCCTGCCACGGCCTACAACTTCCGCGTCAGCGCCTACTGCTCTGACGGTACCCTTGGCGGCGTCTCGTTGGACGAAGGAGCCTTCTCCACCACTCAGATTCCCGACACCGTCCCCGTTTTCTACAACTTCGAGGACCCCGCACAATGGGCTTCCTGGCAGACCACCAGCAACACCAGCATTAACTGGTATCGCGGCACCGCACCCTACACTGACGGACAGCACGCCATCTACATCTCCGCTGACGGCGGTGCAACCCGCAGTACCAACATGAGCTCCATTGTGAATGCCTGCGCCTATCGCGACCTCGACTTTGGCTCCACTCCCCGCAGCTGCAACGTCACCTTCCGTATCAACGTGGGCGGCAGCCAGGCTGCCAACTACGACGGTGTGGCCGTCCTCTTGGTCGACCCCTCCACCTATGTCGAATCGTCCGACACCCGTCTCACCACTCCTTGGGGCCATGTCAACGACACCTATCTCGGCATGACCCGCCGCACCAGCGGCTGGCAGACCGTCAACGTCTCCCTCGACAACGTCAGCGGCATCCAGCGTCTTGTCTTCTACTGGTTCAACCAGTCAACTGGTGCTGATGACTTTGTGGGTGAGCCCCCGGCCATCGACAGCATCATGATCTACGACCAGCCCTGTGCCCGTCCCTTCGGCCTCAACGTCACTGCCCTTTCCGAGAACAGTGCCGACATCGATTGGATCGGACCCGCTTCAGGCACCACCTACATCGTAGCCCACCGCCAGGTCGGTCAGCCCGCCTCCTCCAACCGCTACGACACCGTCAGCACCAACCACGCCACCATCTACGGCCTCAACGCCAACACGGAATACAACTGCTGGGTGCAACGCATCTGCGACGCTGAGCACAGCAGCAACTACTCCAACGGTCTCAGTTTCCAGACCATCTGTGGCCATTTCTCCGCCTTCGATACCATCAGCGAGGGCTTCGAAGGCCTTACAGCCACCACCTACAGCGGTGCCGACGGCATCCTGCCCGACTGCTGGGAAGGCTACTCCTCCGGTACCAACGAGAACTACATCCCCCACGTTGTTGGCAGCGGCTCCTACTGGTACACCGTCGAGGGCACCAACTGTGTCACCATGTCCTCCGGCAGCAGTACCACTGTGGGCAACACCAAGATTCTGCGTCTCCCCATGACTTCGGAACCCATCAACACCCTCACCCTTTCCTATTGGATGTGCACCGAGGGCTCCACGCAGGGTACCCTCTCCGTCGGCTACATGACCGGAACCAACTATGAGACCGATTTCGTCTCCATCAAAGACATACCCGCCTCCTCCACCACACAGCACAGCGGCAACGGTCTGCAAAGCAACCACGGTATCTTCGACACAGTCCACTTCGACAGCGTCCCTGCCACCGCCCTCTATGTAGCCTTCCGCTGGTACTACAACTCCACCATGTACTCCGTCAGCCTCGACAACATCGAGCTCACCTCCTCAGTCTCCTGTCCTGCTCCCGTCCTGCTGGGCACCAGCCAGACCTATGAGAGCATAGACATCTCGTGGCTTGCCGCTTCCGACACCTTCGACGTGGCCATCACCTCCGGCACCTGGACCAACAGCATTGCCCCCTTGGCCACCATCACCTCCCACAACTACTCCTTCACCAGCCTGTCTCCTGTCACCCGCTACGTGGTCGGCGTGCGCCAGCACTGCACTGACGGCATCAACTCCCTCTGGGCTACCGCCGTCGTCGTCACCGACAGCCTCGGCTGCATCACTCCCTCCAACTTCAACGTGTCCAACATCACCAATGCCACTGCACAGTTCGACTGGAATGCAATAGGCGATGAGACCAACTGGAACGTCCATGTCTGGAGCAGCGCCACACTGGATAGCACCTATCTCTGCACTACGCATCCCGTCACCCTTGGCGGCCTCACAGCAGGCGTCACCTACAATGCCAGCATCCAGCCCCTCTGCGGCACCAGCCTCATTCCCGGCGACTGGAGCGACACAATTACCTTCACCACTGCCACCTGCCCCAACGTCACCAGCCTCACCGTCGGCGATGTGACCACCAACAGTGTCACCCTCAGTTGGGACAACAACCCCGCCGCCAACAGCTGGACCATCGAGTACGGCTATGCCGGCTTCAACCAAGGCACCGGCACCACTGCCACCGTCACCGAGCCCACATTCACCGCGAGCGGCCTGGAATGTGAGACCCAGTACGAGTTCTACGTCAAAGCCGTCTGCGGCGACGACTGGACCAGCGAGAACTGGAGCCACGCCAACGCCACCACCGCTGAATGCACACAGGTTTGCGACGCCCCCTACGGCATCGTCACAACTGTGACAGGCAACAGCGTTGACGTCAGCTGGATACCCTCCGACGGAAACACCAGTTTCGAAGTAGAGTACGGCACTCGCGGCTTCAGCCATGGCACCGGCACCCTTGCCAGCACCGACCAGCCCCGCATCAATCTCAACGGGCTTGACTACAACACGCAGTACGACCTCTACGTCCGCGCCATCTGCGGTACCGACAACTACAGCGCTTGGAGCGTCGTCAGCACCTTCACCACCGATGCTCTTGGCATCGACGGCGTGCAGACGCTCTCCTGCACCATCTCCCCCAACCCCGCAACCAGCGCCACCACCATCAGCGTCAGCGGTGTGAATGGCAAGGTGAAGATTGAAGTGGTAGACATCAACGGTCGCGCTGTGGCCTCGGAGACCCTCGAATGCGGCACCGACTGCGTCAAGGCTCTCGAAGTGGACCACCTGGCACAAGGCGCCTACTTTGTCCGCATCACGACGGACAGCACCAACATGGTCCGCAAACTGATAGTGAGATAATCCATCGTCTCACCGTCTTACTACGTGAGGGGCGGCCCGAAAGGCCGCCCCTCACTTTTTTTACACATGGGACCGGGAATTACAGCCTTTTACTGAAGAGCGCGCCGCAAATGGGCGCAAGCTGCACCTTGCACTTCAGCCCTCATTTTATTTCTATTTACTTTCTATTTCTTTTCTATTTTGTTTCTCTATTGTTTCTGAATGAGTGAATATGTAGTGTACAAAGGGAAAGGAAGGCGGAGTGAAATACTATTCCTCCCGCAAGACTTCAGCCTTTAGAGATATCAACTTGAAAGAACAGTTAAAAAGAGTAGTTAAAAAATTATAATTAACGATTAACTTCTCTAAATAATGGTGAAATATTACTATTTTTGTTTTTGGAAATTAATAAGACATTTAGCACACATTACAAAATAGCACACTGAAAACAAGCACCATAGTAAACAAACGACATCTAATAATTAGGGAAATTAGAGAGTTCCTCATTAATGATTTTGCATTTTGTGAATGGGAAAACCGGACTTGCTTAGGTATATAGCCCAACCATGCAACAGCAACTTACAAAGGATTGTCTTAGTAACGAATCGCAACAAATAAACATTTTTTTATAAACAAAACACTATTTATTATGCAAAAGCAATTATTCAAACTATTGTTCATCGCGGCGATGCTTTTCGTCCCGTGGACAATGCGTGGACAGACCTTGGAAACGTACCGTTTCACCACGGGCGTGGACACCACGCGCTGGATTACGCTCACCGACCCGACAATTATCTGGAACTCCTACTACGATGACCAGGCCTCGTCGGTGATGAACTTAGGCTTCAACTTCACGCTGTGCGGCGAGACCTATTCGAATTTCTCCGTCAGCAGTAACGGCCTGTTCCACTTGGGTAGCTCGTCGCCGAGTTCCGGCACCCAAGCGGCTATGTTCAACTCCAGCTATTACCAAACCTCGCTGCCCAAAATCACCGGCATAGGCCGCGACCTTGGCACAGGCAGTAATGGCTACATAAAGTATGAGCTCACGGGCACCGCTCCCAACCGGGTGTTCGTCTGCGAATATGCCATGGGCTACACCTACGGTTCCAGCTATACCGGCGATGTGAAATGGCAGATTCAACTCTTTGAAGACAGCTCGAAAGTGGCCATCGTTTATGGTCCTGTCGCCCCGTCGACCACACCCATGACCTTCCACATCGGCATCGGTGCTGCATCCGACGACATTGTGGTCATCGACCCCTCCACACACACTTGCAACTACGTGAACGGCCCCACCAGCACTACCCATAGCACATAGCCCGGTGCAGGACGCTACTATTCCTTCACACCCTCCACCATCACCTGTCCCAAACCCATCACGGCTTTGATCGACAGCATCACCGCCTATTCCGGTTTCTTCACTTGGTCCGACACCAGCGGAGCCATCGAATGGGCTGTGAAGATTAGCAGTGCCTCCGGCTCTGTCACCACCACCACCTTCGACACTTTCTACACCTTCACCGGTTTGAACCCCAACACGGACTACTCCGCTCAAGTTGCCTCCATCTGCGACGCTGGTGACACCAGTTTGTGGCGGAGCGTCAGTTTCCACACTCCCTGCGTGGACATCACCATGCTGCCCTACTCGGAGAACTTCGACTCAGCCCCGTCCGGCTCCAGCTCCTACGCTGACCTTGGCGTCAACTGCATGTCACGCCTCACGGACGCTACCATGTACTACTACCCCTACGTGTACAACTACAACTCCTACGCCCACTCGGGTGCCCAGAGCCTGTACTGGTACAACTATGGCAGTTCCGACTACGGCTTCCAGAAATGCCTTGTCCTGCCGGGCATCGACACCAATATCTACCCCATGGACACACTACAGTTCTCCTTCTGGGCCCGCTCCAGCAGCACAAGCTACTACCCCTACTTCCAAGTAGGCGTGCTGAGCAACCCCAACGACATGACCACATTCCAACTGATTGAGACTGTCTCCATCTCCAACCGGCCAATCTACAATAAATACACTGTCTCGCTGCGCAACTATCAAGGCAACGGCAAATACATCTGTTTCCGCAACGGCAACACCGGCAGCTGGACAGCCTATGTGGACGATTTTGTCATCGAGGTAGCCCCCGACTGCCGCGAGGTGCAGAACCTTGCTGCCAGCGGAGTGAGCCACAACAGTGCCACCATCACCTGGAGCGAGCAGGACACCGCCACGGCATGGCAGTTTTCCTACCACCCCGTCGGCACACCTGCCGACAGCCTTGTCACCCTCATCTTGAACGACTCCTCCTACACTCTGACCTCACTGACCTCTAATATCGAATACACTGTCATCGTGTCGCCCGTCTGCGACGGTGTCGCCGGTGTGGACAGCCTCACCTTCCGCACCCATTGCTCCCCGATCATCGACACGCTGCCCTACTTCTACAGCTTCGAGAGCCCGACAAGCACCTCATCCAGTAGCCCCGTCTTCGACGAGCCTAACTGCTGGTACCGCATGACCGATGCCTACAGCTACTACTACCCCTACATAGCCTCCTCCAGTACCTATGCCCACAGCGGAAGCTACGGCCTCTATTGGTACAACTACTACTATGCCAACAGTGGCTACGGTTCCTACCAGTACATCGTACTGCCCGAGTTCGACTCGATCCTCTATCCCGTTGACACCCTGCAGCTGCGTTTCTGGGCAAAAGCCTCTTCCTCCTCCTACTCCCCCGTCCTCCAAGTCGGCATCGTCTCCGACATGGATGACCCCAACAGCTTCACCCTCGTCAAGACTATCAACGTCGGCAACAGCACTGTGTGGCAGGAATTCGACGTGCCCTTCAACAACTACACGGGTCCCCACGGCCACATAGCCGTCGCAGCAGTGGTGAGCAGCAATTCCACCTACACCTACCTTGACGACTTCACCGTGGAGTTTGCACCCGCCTGCGAACGTCCCAACCACATTGCCATCAGCGCCATATCTGACGAATCCGTCACCCTCGATTGGACGGCCCCCGACCCCACCACCACTACCTGGCGCATAGCCTACGGTGTGACCGGCTTCGACCCCAACTCCGACTCCGTCCTCATCGAGACCGCCCTTGCCCACCCCTGGACTATCAACGGTCTTGCCCCCGGCACCTCCTACGATGTCTACATCTACACTGATTGTGGCGATGGCAACTACAGCGCCCCGCGCCCCTTCACCTTCCGCACAGCCTGTCTCCCCATCGACTCCCTGCCCTACAGCTACGGTTTCGAAGGCACCACCACAGGCGAGAACGGCACCCTTGACCCCTGCTGGGTGAAAGCCCCCTACAACACCACTACCAACTACCCGTACCCCTCCACCACCGCCTACGAGGGCACTCGCTCGCTCTACTTCTATGGCTATTACAGCAGCAACATCAAGAGTTACGCCGCCCTGCCCATGTTCCAAGAGAGCACGGACATGCTGCAAGTCTCCTTCCGTCTGCGCAAATCGCAGAACTACTCCTACTACGCCTCCCAGATTACCGTCGGCCTCATGGAGAACCCCTATGACATCAGCACTTTCACTCCCATCCAGACCTGCGTTGCCTCCAGCACCACTGTATGGGACAGCTTCCAAGTCATCCTCTACGGCCACGAGAATGCCGGCCGCTACATTGCCTTCATGAGTGAAGCCCCCAACAGCAGCCAATACTACAACTACGTTTACCTTGACGACGTTGTTGTCGACTATGCTCCCGAATGCGGCCCAGTCAACGACATCCACTCCACTGTAAGCGTCACCTCAGCCCTCATCGGCTGGACACCCAGCGTCCGCGGCGAGTCCCTTGGCGGCATCATCGAATACCGTGACATCACCGACAGCCTCGGTTCATGGAACGAAGCGACTACATCCACCAACCTTATCTCCCTCACCAACCTCGACCCCTCCACGACCTACGAGGCCCGCATATACAACACTTGCGACGACGGCAACAGTCCCTACGTCTACTACACCTTCACCACATCGGGCTACACCTGCACCCAGCCGGACACCACCATGCCGGCCATCGACACCATCGCTGGAGGAACCTCCACCAGCACCTACCTGCCTATCTACTCCTTCTACAATTACGGCATGTCGCAGCAGATATATCTCGCTAACGAGCTGAACGGCCTCGGCTCCATCAACTACATGCGTCTGCAGACCTCAGCCAGTACTCAGACCCGCATCTGGGACATCTACCTCTCACACACCTCCGAGAACAGTGTGGATCACTTCCTGCCCGTGGAGAACCCCGTTCTCGTCTACTCGGACACTGTCAACTACGATCCCGGCAACTGGATTGACTTCGAGTTCACCACTCCGTTCTCCTTCAATGGTTCGAGCAACCTGCTTGTCACCGTTGTGGACCGCACAGGCAGCTACGTCTCCGGCAACGCCGCCTATACGCACTCACTGCCCGACGGACGCAGCAGCTGCTATGCCTATCGCGACGGCTCCCCCTACGCCATCAATGACTACAGCGGAGTTACGCCCTACACTCTCAATGTCCGCAACAACATGATATTTAGCGGCTACGCTTGCAGCGAGCATTCCACCTGCGCTGCACCTGCAGTCATGGTTACCGCCATCCACTCCGATGGTGTCACCCTTGAGTGGGTTGCTGGTGCCGGCGAAAGC
>JAEEGL017059700.1_pt1 | contig 14111 bp, 12 predicted proteins | sample 9134231 | NCBI WGS metagenome assembly JAEEGL01 (sample SAMN16246548, study PRJNA631951) | gut metagenome | biome: gut microbiome; feature: rumen; material: fiber-attached | host: Bos | place: Iran: Karaj | collected 2018-10 | reverse complement strand
GCGGCGGCATTCCCGCCTGGCGGCGCCCCTGCGTTCCCAGATCTGGCGCCGCGCGGCACGAATGCGTGGGCGGTGCGGCCGCGCTCCTGTGCCTGCGGGTCGACGCTCGCCTTGCGCACCGCCTCGTTGAAGCGCCGCTCCATCTCGGGCGTGAGGAAAGTGCATTTTTTCAGGGTGTCGATGAAGATGACGACCTCGTAGCCGCACCACGTCAGATAGTGCCGCAGGGCCATGCCGAGATCCCCGATGCCATAGACGGCATTGAGGAAATAGTAGTCCTCGATCTCGCCCGACAGCACAAACTGCCGCCGCCCGCCGGAAACGCGCAGCGGGCTGAACAGGCGGTCATTGGTCAATCTGGCCTGCGTCATCTTCCCGTCCCCGCGGCTACTGCGCCCCGCCCCGCTCGCGCTGCCGCTCCTTCACCTGCTCCTGCTGGCGCGCCAGGGCGACCTTCCGGTCCGCCGCGACGCCCGCCGCGCGCCCCCAGTCGGTCATCGTGAAGTCGATCTCGCCGCCGACCCCCTGCTGCAGGTTCTCGATCAACTGGTGGCAAACGCCCTCCTCGCCCTCGCCGATCCCCTCCACCTCCAACTGCACCTTCCCCGACAGGTCGATGTTCATCCGCATGTCCCCCTGCGTGCCTGGAGCCTTCGCGAATATCGTCAAGTCCGAGAACTCCACGTCCGAACCGTCCTCGTTCTGCTTCGCATAGTAGAACGACGGGGCGTCATATCCCTGCTCGTACAAGGCGTTCATGATCACCTCCGCGACATAGTTGCGCTGCTCCGCCTTGCCCTGGTTGTCCGACGCCACCGCCGCCTCGCGGCGAATCACCTCCAGCGCCGACGCGATCTTCGCCGACGCCTCCGAAAAACGCTCGGCGCCGATCTCCGCGCGCGCCTCCGACAAGGCCGCGAACGCCCCCCGCACCGCCGCGCCATCCCCCGTCCAGCGCACCAGTTCCTCCTGCGACAGCCCCGACACCTCCTGCTCCGCCAGCGACAGCGCGTTCGTCGCCGCGATCCGAGCCGCCTCATACTCCGCCTGCGCCTTCTCGACCGACGACGCCAACTCGCGCAGCCGCGACGACAACTGCGGACCGCTCTTCGCCGCGGACGCATAGTCCCCCGCCGCACACGACGCCTCGAATGCCGACACCTGCGGCTGCAGCCGCGACAACTCCCCAGGCGCGAACTTCTCGTGCGCAAGCGCCCCCAGCGCCTGCAGCGCCCCCTGGATCTCCCCCTGCGCCGACAGCGCCGCACGCTGGTTCGCCTCCGCAATCCGCGCCGCCTCCGCCTGCCGCGCCACCGTCCCCGCCACCGCCTGATGACGGGCCTGGTAGCGTTTCCCCGCCGACGCTGCCTCATCGTAGAAATCCTTCGCCTTCCTGCTATGCTCCAGCGCACGCTTCAGGGCGTTGGACGCCTCGCGCTCCAGAGCCAGCGCCTCCTGCGCCTGGCGCTTCGCCGTCTGCGCCGCCGCATTCTCCGCATCCAGATACCATCCCAGCCCGTCCGCCGCCAGGCGACGGGCGACCACCTGCGCCGTCCCCACCGCCTCCTGCAGCAGGCGCTCGGAACGGCTCCGCAGCCCCGCCGCGGACTTGCGCAGCGCCTCCGCCTTGTCCGCCTCCGCCGTTCCCGCGGCCAGGCGCTCCGCGACATGGCGCCGCGACTGCTCCAGGAGCCGCGCTTCCTCAGGCGCATATTTCGCCATGTCGGCCGTGACCTGTGCCGCCTCGACCGCCGACGCTACCCGCGTGGCCTCATCCTGGCTGGCCGCAAACTTCGCCCCCCCGATTTCATTCAGCCGATCGCCGTTCTTCCGCGCCTCGGCGATCATCTTCTGCGCGGAATTCACCACGCTGTTCAACTTCGGCTGCACATCGGCCCGCTTGGCTCCACTCATCGATACCGCCTCCCTTCTCTGCTTCTATCTGCTATCTGCGAAAGACAAAATCAAAGTCCCTGGCCGCCAGCGACCGCCGCAGCTTCTCCAGGAAGCCTGGCTGCGGAATCCCCGTCAACTCCAGCGCCAAATCCCGCGACAACGACAACTCCACCTCGCGGCTGCGCGCCTCCGACAACTGCGACGCCAGTTCGCGCATCCCCTCGTCCAGCGCCAGAATCCGCTGGTTCGAGGAGCCCCGCAGGGCATTCCCCTCGTTCAACGCCTCCACATACGGCCCGTCCACCAGCAAATCGATGTGCCGCAGCACCTTGACCGCCCCCCGCATCGCCTGCAGTTCCTCCAGCCGAAAGCCCGTATAGCACAGCACGGACAACTCCCGCCCTGGCGCCTTCACGAGCCGCAGAAAGGCCGCCAGCGCCTCCAGGTCCTGCTCAAAGGGCTCGCCGCCCGAGACGGTGAGCCCATCGATCCCGTCGATGCCGCGCACCCAGGCCGCCAGCCCCTCGGGGGCGTAGAGCGCCTCCTCGGGGCTTTCATTCATTTCACGGGCGATGCACCCAGGGCAGCCCCGTGAGCATCCATGCGTCCAGACCACCGCCCGGCAGCCTGGCCCCAGCACCCTGGAACGCTCCTTCAGCCTGGCGATCCGCAGCGCGCGCATGCATCACTGGTATTTGGCGATCATGCCCTCGAGGCCGTTCTGGTGTCCGATGCCAGTCGCCTCGAACTTCCATTCGCCCTTGTGGAGATAGAGCCGCCCGAACTCGATCGCGGTCTCAATCGAGAAGTCCTCGCTCAATTCGTAGCGGCACAACTCCTCGTCCGTGTCCGAATTGACGATTCGGATATACGAATTCTGGACCTGCCCGAAGTTCTGCTTGCGGGCCTGCGCCTCGTAGATCGACGCCGCGAAGACAATCGAGGTCACCTGCGCGTCCACCTTCGAGAGATCCACGATCAACTGCTCGTCGTCGCCTTCCTTGGAATTGCCGCCCGTGCGGTCGTCCCCCATCGACTTCACCGAGCCGTCAGGGGATTCCATGTTGTTGTAGAACACAAAGTGCGAATCCGACGGAAGTTTCTTCGCGTCGTTCAGCAGGAACGCCGAGGCGTCCAGGTCGAAGGCCGCGCCCGTCTCCGCGGGATCCCAGCCCAGACCGACTGTCAGATGCGTGAGCCCGACCGCGATGCGCTGGCCTTTCTGAAGATTGATTGCCATGATGCCTTTCTCCTCTGCTTGTGGTTTGTTGGGGACTTGCTCAAAACCAAGGAATCACTCACATGTATTTGCTGCGCAGGATCTCCACGAAACGGTCCGTCTCGTACGGCGTCCCGACCGCACGGAACTTCCAGCCGCCGTCGCGGCGGTAGAACTCCCCGAAGGCCATCGAGTGCATCGCGCTGTACTGCTCCTCCTTCGAGAGGTCGTAGCGAAGCATCTCCTGCCCCTTCGCGTCCACCGCACGGATGAAGGCGTTCTCGACCTGCCCGAAACTCTGATGCCGCTCGATGCCTTTGTAGATCGAGACGAGAATCACGATCCGCTCGTAGCAAGCGTCCAGGCGGTCCAGCCGAAGGATGATCTGCTCGTCGTCCCCCTCCCCGTCGCCAGTGCGGTTGTCCCCCGTGTGGTAGACGTTCCCCGATGAATGCCGCAGGTTGTTGTAGAAGATGATGTCCCCGCCGACCAGGCGGTCACCCAGGTTCGCGACCTTCCCCTCGGCATTCAGCAGAAACGCGATGGCGTCCAGGTCGAACTCCGCGTCCTGCCCTCCCTGCCCGAACAGCGACGCCAGGAAGCCCTTCTCCTTCACGTCCCAGCCCAGCCCGACGGTGACCGAGGAGAGGTCGTACAGATCCTTCTCCAGATTGATGGTCTGGCCTTTCTTCAGGTTGATTGCCATGTCGCCTCCTCCTTTGCAGATGAACGGGGCGGCAGGAACGGCCCGCCCTTGCCGCCCCCCCTCTTCTCGCTATCGGCACAGCGCCTTGCGGACGACGTCGATCGGGATCACCAGGAACGCCAGCAGCAGGCATTTGAGCCAGGTCATCGCGGAAAGCGGCTCCACCGCCAGGGGCTTGCCGCCGAAGGTCACGAAGACGAACTGCAGAACCAGGATGCCCCCCATCACCGCCAGGAAGGTCAGGTTGCGCCCCAGCCCCTCGAATGGGTTCAAATGGGTGGTGCGGGCGTTGAAGCCGTTGAAGGTGATCGCCATCATGAAGGTCGCGAAAAGCGCCGACTTGAGGTAGGTCTCGTCGACAATGCCGTTCGCGCCGACCGCGCCGATGAAACGCTTCAGCGCAGGCACGAAGAGCAGCGCCAGGCAGATCGCCGTGATGTAGCACGCGCTGATCAGGATCTCCGCCAGCATCGCCCCCGAGACAATGCTCTCGGAACGCGGAATCGGCTTCTCCAGCATGTACTCCTTCAGCGGCGGCTCGCTGCCGAACGCAATCGCCGCCAGGGTGTCCATCGCCAGGTTGATCAGCAGCAACTGCACGACCGTCATCACCACGTTCACCCCGAACATCGGCCCGATCGCACACGTCAGCACCGCCGCGACATTCACCGTCAATTGGAAGATCAGGAACTTGCGGATGCTCTTGAACATCGAACGGCCATACAGGATCGCCTTCTCGATCGAGGAGAGGTTGTCGTCCAGGATGGTGATGTCCCCCGCCTCCTTCGCCACCTCCGTGCCGCTCCCCATCGCGAAGCCGACATCCGCCTTGCGCAGCGCCGGCGCGTCGTTCACGCCGTCGCCGGTCATGCCGCCGACCAGGTTCAACTCCTGCGCCACCCGGATCAGGCGGCTCTTGTCCAGCGGCAGCGCCCGAGCGACCACCCGCAGCCGGGGCAGTATCGACTTGAGTTCGTCGTCGCTCTTCTCAGCCAGTTCGAACGAGGTCAGCGCAATGTCGTCGTCCGACGCCAGCAGCCCCGCCTCGCGCGCGATCGCGACCGCCGTCTCCTTGCGGTCGCCCGTCACCATCACCACCTGGATGCCCGCACGCTGGATCTCCTGGATCGCCGCCTTCACCTCCTTGCGCACATTGTCGCGGATGCTCAGGATGCAGACCAGCGTCAACTCGCCGTCGTCCTTCTCGCCCGCCGCCTTCGCGACCGCCAGCAGACGCATCGACCGACCCGCCTGGCGGTTCAGGTAGTCCGTCAGCGCCGCCGCGTCCGACAGCGGATGCTCGGCCCCCTCCGCGTCCACATACCGCTTGCACCGATCCAGGATGCGCTCAGGCGCACCCTTGACATAGACCTGCGCGCCATTCGCGGAGCGCACCACCACGCTTGATGTCTTCTTGTTCGAGTCAAAGGCGTTGAAGGCGATCACGCTGTCCTTGGAAATCCCCTCGGCCAAGCGGTTGTCCACCAGGAACCCCATCAGCGCGCGGTCGGTCGCGTTGCCGCCGATCACCCCGTCCGCCGTCGCGATCGCGCCGTTGTTGACGCCGATGCCGATGACGATGTCCCCCCGCAGCGCCGCGGTCATCCCGTCCAGCGACGGGTAGCTCTTGAGATCCCCCGTCGCGACCTCGACGACCGAAAGCCGCCCCTCCGTGATGGTGCCGGTCTTGTCGCTGAAGAGGATGCTCAGGCTCCCCGCCGTCTCCAGACCGTTGATCTTGCGCACCAGCACATTGTCCTTCACCATCTTCAGGCTCTGCAGCGCCTGCAGAATCGAACTGAGCATCGGCAGCCCCTCAGGAACCGCGCAGACGATGATCGTGACCGCAACCGTCACCGCGTCCACCAGCAGTCTCACCCAGCCCGCCAAGTTCTCAGGACGGTGCCCCGTCAGCAGCGTGACCGCGAGGATGATCGCCACAATCGCCGTCGCGCCGATGTAGCCGAACATCGAAATCTGACTGGCGAGTTTGCCCAGCTTGACCTGGAGCGGCGTCTCGCGCTCCTCCTCCTGCGCCGCCAGGGCCGCCTGTCCGAAGACGGTCTGGTCCCCCACGACCTTGATTTCTTCGTAGCCTTCGCCGCTGCAGATGACCGTACCGCGGTAGATGGAGTGGGGATCCAGCAGGTCCTTGGGGTTGTACTCCGCCGCTTCATTGGCGGTCTTGGGGGCCTCTTCGGACTCGCCGTTGAGGGCGGCCTGGTCGATTTTCAGGGCGCCGTCGAGGAGGATGCCGTCGGCGGGAGCCTTGTCGCCAGCCTGGAGGAAGACAATGTCGCCCGCCACGACTTCGCTCATCGGGATTTCCGCCAGTTGCGAATCCCGCACCACCTTCGCCTTCTCTTTCGCGTTTTCCGCATGCTTCAGCGCGGAGGCCTTGCCCTCCTGCTTGTTCTCGAAGACCGCCGCGACCCCGTTCGCAATGATGATCGCCACGAAAATGCCGAACGGCTCATACCATTCCGCCTTCTTGAAGCAGAACAGCACCACCTGGATCACCAGGGCGACCAGCAGGATGATGATCATCGGATCCGTGAACCCCATCAGGATCTTCTTCCACAGAGGCTCCGGCGGGACGTCCGTCAACGCATTGCTCCCGTTCCGTTTCCTGCTCTCCTCGACCTGCTGCCTGGTAAGACCAGTGTATTTCATACGCCTCTCCTGTGCAAAAAGACAAAAGACAAATGACCCCCGCATATATACGACGGTTGACAGCATAAAATATCGCCTGCTTGCCATTTCGCACGGCATTTCGCCATATTTTTCCCGACGGGAACGACCCGCCCCATCCATCCGCCAGCCCGCTTTTTTTCCGACACCATTTGTAAAATCCCGTTGCAAGGCTACATTAAGCAACTGTCGATTTCCCGAAACCTTTTCGCAATTCGGTTCCACCAAACGCTAATTGAGGTAATTACCATGGGTTCTGTGAAGAAGAAGCGCCGTAAGAAGATCGCAAAACACAAGCGGGACAAGATCCGCAAGTCCTTGCGGCACAAGAACAAGTAGCATTGTTCCACCACTTCGTGGCAGATTCGGCAGCGCACCGTCCCAGGCTTCTGGCACGGTGCGCTTGTCGTTTCTGGCCAGCGTACCACCGCATCCCCCCGCTTTCCGCCCCACCCCATGACGCTCCGCGTGACCATTCTTCTGTCGCTGTGCCTGCTTCTGGCACCCATGCAGGCGGCGGACAACCGTCCGCCGTCCCCGCCGCGCCATGAGGGCGACCTGCATTGGCTGCCCGAGGGCGGCTACCCCTTCACGGAGCCAGACGCGGAAATGAAGCAGGACGCGGAGGCCCTGGCGGCCTTCGCGCGCGCCTGCTTGCTGCACCAGAACCACGCGCAGGCCGAGGAGATCCTGGCCCAGTTGAAGACGGTCTTCGACCGCTATCCGGAAGTGCGCGCCCCCATCCAGCTGCTCAAGGCCGTGCGCCTGCAGCACAAGCAGCCGAAAGAACTCCGCCAGGATCTGGAGGCGCTCTGCCGAAGCCATCCCGACTCGCGCCTCTTCCGCCTCGAACTGGCTGAACTGCAGAGCGACGCCAAGGACTACCAGACGGCGCTCCAGACGCTTGAGCCCCTCGCGGCGCAGGCCATCAGGAAGCGCGACTCCCAGGTTCTGCAGCAGCAGATCAAGATCCTCGTGCTCTCCCATCGGCACAAGCCGCTGCCCGCCCTGCTCGCGAGCATCGAGGCGACGCCTGGACTCCGCGACGACCTCACCCTGCAGATGCTCTCGATGGTGGTCTGGAACCTCCTGAAGCGGCCAGAGGACGCCCGACGCATCGGCGAGCGCGTCGTCTCCTCGCCCGGCCTCTATCGGCGCCCGCTGCTCCAGGCGATCTGCGACGACCTCGCGAAAGCCAGCCACTGGGAACTGCTCCAGCGCTATCTGCACCAGTATCTCGCCCAGAACCGCCTGCCCGACGCGCCATTCCGGATGCTCCAGCACTACCGCGTTCTGGCCGCCACCCACCTGAAGGACTACGCCGACCTGGAGAAGGCCATCGCGCTGCTCCTGAAGCGCGGCCGCGACCTCCCGCAGCTGCTCGGCGACCTCGGCAACGACCTCACCTCCGCCTATGACGCCAGCCGCGACATGGCGCACCGCGAACGCCTCCTCCAGCTGGCCATCACCGTCTTCCGCCTGCTCACCATCCACGACCGCGCCAATCCCGACTCCCGCCGCCGCCTCGCCATCCTGTACGCCATCGCGGGCGCCCCCGACAAGGCCCTCGCCATCCAGCAGACCATCCCGAACCCGACGCTCGACGACCAGCTGCGCCGCGCCTCCTTCCTCTCCCAGCTCCGCCGCTTCCCCGAGGCCCTCAAACTCTACGCGGAAGTCGCCAACCGCCCCGAACTGCGCCGCAGCGACCGCTTCCATTTCCAATACGGCCTCGCCGCCGCCGAAGCAGGCGAAACCGACCTGGCCATTCGGCAACTGCGACAGGCACACGCCCTCGCCCCCGCCAACGACACCTACGCCAACGCACTCGGATACACCCTCGCCGACGCCAACCGCGAACTCCCCGAGGCCCACCGCCTCATCGCCCTCGCCGTCCAGAAGCAGCCCGACAACTCCGCTTTCCTCGACAGCCTCGCATGGGTGCATTTCCGCGCGGGCAATCTCCCCGCCGCCCTCGAAGCCCTCGCCCGTCTCGCCACCGTCATCCCGCCCGACTTCCCCCCCGACGACCCCCAGTGGACCGAAATCGCACAACACTTCGAGGCCATCCTCAAGGCCGCCGGATTCCCGCGCCTCGCGGAATGCTTCCAGAAGCCCACCCCCGCCCCCAGCCGCCCATGAACCGCCCTGGTCTCTTCATCTCCTTCGAAGGCCTCGACAAATCCGGCAAGTCCACCCAGATCAAACTGCTGGAGGAACGCCTCGCCGCCACTGGACGCACCGTCCTGGTCACCCGCGAACCAGGCGGCACCCCCCTCTGCGAACACATCCGCGAACTCGTCATGCAGTTCCACCACGAGCACATCGCCCCCGAAACCGAACTGCTGCTCTTCTCCGCCAGCCGCGCCCAGCTCGTCCACGAACGCATCCGCCCCGCCCTCCAGGCAGGCCACGTCGTCCTCTGCGACCGCTTCGCCGACTCCACCATCGCCTACCAGGGCTTCGCCCGCGGCATCCCGCGCCAGACCATCGACCGCCTCACCGCCATCGCCACTGGCGGCTGCACGCCGGACCTCACTTTCCTCTTCGACCTCCCCGTCGCCGAATCCTTCGCCCGCCTCCGGCAGGTCCTCGCCCGCGAACACGTCGAATCCGACCGCTTCGAACACGAAAAGGCCGCCTTCTACGAAAATGTCCGCCAGGGCTACCTCGCCCTCGCCCGCGAAGCCCCTGACCGCATCCGCATCCACGACGCCCTCCAGCCACCCGACGCCATCGCCGACGCCATCTGGAAGACCGTCGAACCACTCCTCCCTCCCTCCGCCTGACCCCAAAATGTCCGCCTGGAACACCGAATTCCCCGCCATCGCGGCCGCCCTCGCCAAGGCCCGCCGAAACCACCGCACAGGGCAGGCGTACCTCTTCGTCGGCGACAACAGCGCCCAGCTCGAAGCATTCGCCCTGGGATGGGCACGCACCGCCGCCTGCCTCACCGAGACGGCGAACGGCGACGCCTGCGGACAATGCCGCAACTGCCGCCTCTTCGACCAGGGCGAATACTCCGAGTGCTACCGCCTCGCCCCTCAGTCAAAATCCCGCATCATCACCACCGACGCCATGCGGGAGTTCGACCGCCAGCTCTCCCTCTCCGCCCCCCCTGGCATGCTGAAGGTCGGCATCATCCAGGAGGCCGACTGCATGGGCGTCGAAGCCCAGAACGCGTTCCTCAAGACCCTCGAGGAGCCCCCGCCAGGCACCATGCTCATCCTCACCACCACCCTCGCCAGGCGGCTCCTCCCCACCATCCGCTCCCGCTGCCAGACCGTCCTCCTCCTCCATAACCGCACCGACTATTCCCAAACCACCCCCGCCGACTTCCTCGACACCCTCGCAACCATGCGCCGAGGCGCAGGCACCCGCGTCGCCTTCAACGCCGTCGCCGCCTTCACCCGCATCTTCGGCAGCCTCCACCAGCAGGCCGAAACCACCGTCTCCGAAAACTGGGACCCACAGTGGGACGAGGCCGCGGGAAACGACTCCTCCCTCCGAAAACGGCTCGCCGAACAAAAACTCGTCAAGACCGAAACCGAATACCTGCGGCTCCGCGGAACCCTCCTCGACGCGCTCCTCGCCTGGTTCCAGCAACGATACCTCCTCGCCGCGGGAACCCCCGACAACGCCCTCCCGCAGCCCGAATTCCGCGACCGCATGGCCCGCGGCACCACCCCCTCCCTGGACGAGGCGGAGGAGGACATCCGCAATGTCCAGACCTACCTCCACGCCCTCCACGCCAATGTGACCGAGGAAATCGCCCTCAACGCCCTCTGCCTCTCCATCTGCCGAAAGTGAGGCCCCATGCCTGATCCCACCGCACAAATCCCAGACGGCGCCACCGAGACCGCCGTCCTCACCACCGTCGAAGTCCAGACGCCTCGCCAGTTCAACGTCATCCTCTGGAATGACGATGTCACCACTTTCGACTGCGTCATCTTCATCATGATGACGGTCTTCGGCATGACCGAAGCCCAGGGGACGGCCTTCGCACGCGTCGTCGACCAGATCGGGCGCGGCGTCGCGGGCACCTACGTGCGCACCGTCGCCGAAGCCAAGCGCGACGACGCCATCACCTACGCCCGCTCCCAGGGCTATCCGCTTCGCGTGACCATCGAGCCAGCCTCCTGATATCCCCGCCGCAAACCACCCATCCCCCTATCTGAGAAATATGCCGAAAACCGCCTCCGCAAATCCCCCAGACGGCGCCACCCAGCTGGTGAAGGTCATCGCCAACGGCGCCATGGAACTCGCCCGCGAGCGCCACCACCGCTATGCCTTGCCTGAGACCCTGCTCCATTTCGCCCTCGGCATCACCCAGTTCCAATCCTACTACCGCTCCGTCTTCGAACAACGCCACCACGTCCTCCTCAAAAGCATCCGGGAACAACTCCTGAAGTACCTCGACGACAACGCCGAGGCAGGAGACGGCGTCGAACTGCGCGTCCCCACATCCTTCAACCAGCTCTGCCAGCGCATCGAGACCTTCCTCCATCGGCACCCCCTCGCCACCGCGCCCATCGCCTGCCTCATGGCATTCTTCTCCCAGCCCGATTCCCTCGGCGCAAACCTCCTCCAGTCCGTCGGCATCACCCCCCCCGAACTCGTCCGCGACGCCCGCGCCATCCAGGAAACCATCGCCGTCTCGACGCCGAAAAACGAGGAGGAAAACCCGCTCCGCCCCGACACGGGGGACGCCGCCACCCCCAGGAAGTCCGCCCTCCAGCGCTACGCCGTCGAACTCGTCGCCATGGCGCGCAACGGCAAAATCGACCCGCTCGTTGGGCGGGACGCGGAAGTCGACCGCCTCGTCGCCATCCTCCACAAGAAACGCTCCAACAACGCCCTCATCGTCGGCAACGAGGGCACTGGCAAGACCGCCCTCGTCGAAGGCCTCGCGCTGCGCATCGCCAAGGGCAAAGTCCCCGCCACCATCCGCAAGTCCCGCATCTACGCCCTCGAAGTCGGTGCCATGGTCGCGGGCTCCTCGCTGCGAGGCTCCTTCGAGCAGCGCCTCGAGGACGTCGTGCGCGAAATCGCCGCCCAGCCCGGCAGTTTCCTCTTCATCGACGAACTCCACACCGTCATCGGCGCGGGCAGCGGCGGACGCGAAGGCTCCATGGACGCCTCCAATATCCTCAAGCCCTATCTCGCCCGCGGCGAAGTGCGCTGCATCGGCGCCACCACCTACGACGAATACCAGAAGCGCATCCTCTCCGACCGCGCCTTCGCCCGCCGGTTCAAGAAACTCGACCTGGCCGAACCCAGCCCCGAGGAGACCCTGCGGATCCTCGAAGGGCTCCGACCCGCCTACGAAAAGTTCCACTCCGTCCAGTTCCCCCCCGAACTCCTCCGCAAGGTCGTCGACCTCGCCCAGCGCTTCATCCACGACCGCTTCTTCCCCGACAAGGCCATCGACATCCTCGACGAATGCGGCGCACTCTACCACGGCGGCCTCAAAACGGGCCCCGCCGTCACCGAAAAGGACATCGAGGAGGTCGTCTGCCGAATCGCCAACCTCCCCGCCCTCACCATCGAAAACGACGACCGCGAAAACCTCCGCACCATCGAAGACGACCTCAAAAAGGTCATCTTCGGACAGGACGAGGCCATCGGGGAACTCTGCCGCCGCGTCAAGATCGCCAAGGCAGGCTTCCAGGACGCCCGAAAGCCACTCCTCTCCGCGTTCCTCTGCGGACCCTCGGGCTGCGGCAAGACCGAACTGGCCAGGCAGCTCGCCGCCCGCCTCGGCATCGCCTTCGTCAAACTCGACATGAGCGAATACAACGAGGAATACGCCAGCTCACGCCTCATCGGCTCCGCCCCGGGCTATGTCGGCTACGACCGCCCGGGCGCCCTCACCGAACCCGTCATCCAGACCCCGCACTGCGTCATCCTCCTCGACGAAATCGAAAAGGCCCACCTCGCCGTCTTCAACATCCTCCTCCAGGTCCTCGACGAGGGCCGCCTCCACGACAACAAGGGCCGCGAGGCATCCTTCCGCAACGCCATCATCCTCCTCACCTCCAACGCAGGCTCCCGAGACGCCTCCGACGCCTCCCAGCTCCTCGGATTCAACCGCTCCGACGACGACAACAGCAGAAACCGCAGCGCCATCGTCCAGCGGGCCCTCAAAAAGACCTTCCCGCCAGAGTTCCGAAACCGCATCCAGTGCACCGTCATGATGAACGAGCTCTCCAGGAAGAACCTCGAGGAAATCGTCGGAAAGAACCTCCGTCTCCTCAATCTCACCCTCGCCGAAAAGCACGTCGAAATCCGCCTCACCCCCGCCGCCAGCGCCGCCATCGCCGCCGAGGCGGAGGCCGAACACCTCGGCGGGCGCCCCGTCGAACGCCTCGTCGAGGCGCATGTCAAGGAACCGCTCGTCGACGAAATCCTCTTCGGACGCCTCCGCGGCGGCGGCCTCGCCGTCATCGACCATGCCGAAGGCGCCGGCTTCACCCACACCATCACGCCCCCAACGCCATGACCAGACTCTACGACCTCACCCGCCCCTACGACCGCCTCTCCGACAAGGATCCAGGAAAGAACACGCGCTGGAGCCTCCGCCTCACCGAAGTCCCCCTGGCATCCCAGGAGACCCGCTACACCGGCATGGTCTATGACCTCAGCCTCAACTCCATGTGCGCCACCTACATCGACTTCCCAGGGCACATCAAGGAGACCTCCGACGGCTTCGACGCCGCCAACTACCCCGTCGAACGCCTCTGGCAGCAGGAGACCCGAGTCGTCCATCTGAACCGCCAGAGCGGCTCCGGCGCCGTCACTGGCGACGAACTCGCCGCCGCCGCGGGCGGCACCCCGCAGGTGCCCTGCGTCCTCCTCAACGCCCTCGGCGAGACCGATGCCTGGGGCATCGAGATGCGCTCCGTCTGGCTCGACTTCAGCGCCCTCGACTGGATCATCGCCACTGGCTGCCATCTCTTCATCTCCGACATCTACGAAAGCCAGCGCCTCCACGGCGTCTTCCAGGTGCTCTTCCAGCACCACATCTCCACCGTCTGCGACCCCGTGGGCCTCGCGCCGCTCCCCGCGCGCATCGCCACCACCGTCCTCTTCCCCCCCGTCCCAGGCATGACCCAGATCCCATGCCGCCTCGTCGCCACCGATTTGTAACCCACAAAGCCACCCCCAGAAAACACTCGCCATGAAACGCCAGGAACTCGAAAAAGCCCTCAAGGCCCTCGGCCTCCAGAAAAACGACGTCGTCCTCCTCCATAGTTCCGTCGCCAGCCTCGGCACCGTCGACGGCGGCCCGGACGCCGTCATCGACGCATTCCTCAATGTGCTCGGCAAGAACGGCGCCCTCATCGTCCCCGTCTTCGGCAAACTCGGCATCCTCACCGAACTCGTCAAGGCCCGCCCAGGCGCCGTCGTCAGCACCGCCCCCGTCGGCACCCTCGCAGGCCTCGGCGGCAAGGCCGCCAGACTCCTCGCCGGCCACTGGGAGGCCGAGACCGCCCACGGCGAAGGCTCGCCCTTCCTCAAGATCGCCGACGCGGGCGGCTACGTCTGCCTCCTCGGCGTCGACCAGGACCGCAACACCATGCTCCACAGCGTCGAGGC
>JAEEGL015582291.1_pt1 | contig 14111 bp, 4 predicted proteins | sample 9134231 | NCBI WGS metagenome assembly JAEEGL01 (sample SAMN16246548, study PRJNA631951) | gut metagenome | biome: gut microbiome; feature: rumen; material: fiber-attached | host: Bos | place: Iran: Karaj | collected 2018-10 | reverse complement strand
GAAAAGCAAGCGTGGCAGGAAGCCCAAGAGACTGAACACTCGCTTTGAGCCTCCAAGGCTTGCAAACGCAGAGACACTCGTAGAGGCATTGACAAGGTGTCGCAAGCAACTGTCCATGAGCCGTGAGAAATGGAGTGCAGCACAAGAAAAGCGAGCGAAGATTCTCTTTGAGCTATATCCAAAGCTTGAAGAGGCATATAACCTGGTCAATTCCCTCAGAACCATATTCCGCAACAAGAAACTCACTAAGGAAACCGCAAAGGAGAAGTTTGAAGAATGGTATGGGAAAGTTGCTGCATGCACCCTACGTGAAATCAAGTCCGTACGCGATACTATCAAGTTCTACGAGGATGAGATATTGAACTACCTTAATGGACGAAAGACAAACGCATCAGCTGAGTCGCTCAACTCAAAGGTCAAATGCTTCCGGTCACAGGTGAAAGGAGTTAGAGACATCCCTTTCTTCATGTACCGTTTAGCAACAGTTTTGGGTTAGCGACTTACACACCCCCCACAGGGTTTGTCGGCTGTGCCATATTTTTGCCATTTCCATCGACAGACGGAAAAGGATTTCCAAAAACAATTATTCAGGCCGTACAAACTCAAAAAAATATTTCTTGTACCGTCGTTGTATCCCTGTCTCGCTAATCGAGTGTGAATCAACAGCGGTATATAATCCGCAGTCAATTATAACATCATAAAATGGTCGATAGCAACTGATACAGATGGATGTCTTTGACTATATTTCATAACATGTTTAGTGAATCAAAGAGCAGTTCGTTAATTAACGGTTAATGTAAACAGAAGCAGAAGGGGTTGGTGACTTTTTTACAAAAAATAGGGAGGAAAACGTCTTCAATACCTAAATTTTATAATAGTTCCTTTTTTTTTAGTATTTTTGCACAGAAATAATAAAATTACTAAACATTTTTAATTATGATTATTGGAAATTTGCGAAACTGGCGGCTTTTGATTTATTTGTTTGCCGTTATGTCGATGGCATTGCCGCAGACGGTAAATGCCACGGGGGTTGACAACAGCTCCAACTATAGGGTGACACCCAAAGGGGTGCGCGAAATCACCATTTCATGTCCTATTGTTGACCAGGATGGAGCTAACTGTTGGGTCGTGGATGGATACCTCAAATTGAAGGTGGAAGGCTCCAATGACGAGATTACGCTCTTATATTGGAAATGCTTGGACGATGACAAATCGGGTTATGCGCCTACAAGACTAAAAACCGATATTGATGGCGAAATGTTTGTCAAGGTTGGGAAAAATTTCGAAGAGTATCAACTTACGAAGGGAACTGTGGAGTCAAAGAATCTTTATGGAGAGAAAAACCATGATGTGTTCTTTGTACAAGCAAGGTGGGTGATACCCGACAAATATTTAGGAAAGACCCTTAAATTCATTTGGGATGTGGATCGTGATGGTACTGCCAGGTCCCATCAAAGAGTGTCGAATCTTACATCTTTTGAGTTTACCGTTCCCGAAGCGCCTCCCGTGTTGGATGTAACGGTAACAGAGCCTGTCATCGTACCGGATAGTGTTGGTAAGATTTTGATTCCTTGGATGGTGGGCGCGGACTCTGTCGTTTCGGCTAAGGCCGTTTATCTTGACAGTCTTAACAATGAGCATCAGATTGTGTTGGACAACAAAAAATCATCGGGCATGGTGTCGCTTGATATCACCCAGCCTTATCGCTCGCTTTATGTCATTGTAACCTATAAAAACATTTATAAAACGTTGGTTAATGTCAGAAGCTCCTTTATGGATGTGAAGATGATTCATGCCCCGACTGATTTTACCGATTCGATTTATAACGATAGTAAGAGGTCTGTCAAGCTCAAATGGAATATCAATGCCCTTAATGACGAAGACCTCATCGAAGGCGATGCTTTTGAAATCCAGCGTTCCATCACGGGAAATGATGAGGATTTCGTCACTATTGGCATGGAGATTTTTGACATGGAGAAGCAGAGTTATTCATATATAGACTCCACTGTCATTGCCTCGCTTACCTCCGACATGAAGAATGAATTTGGCTTTTTTCCCACTGTCCGCTACCGTATACGCCGTGCCTCTACCGACATGTGGGGATGGCACGATAACCCCACCGTCGCTTCCCGTTCTGTAAGTTTGGATCCTATGAGGCTGTATCATGTCAAGAGTGCCAAGATGGAGCAAGCGGGCAAAGACCAATATACCGCCAACGTGACATGGGAATATGACGATGATTCGTTTTATTATGTCTGGGATGACCGTGCGGAAATGAAGATGAAGGTGAAGATGTTCAACCGTCAAGGTGCTTTGGTGGACAGTGTGGAATACACTCTCACGCGGGCAGAGATTCTTGCCCGTCATAAGCAACTCACTTTCACGCGCCCATGTATCAATTACCATGTAGAGGTTTTCACAAGTAGAGGCACAAGCCCCATTGAAAATGGCATCAAACAGATTGTCATCAATTCTGAAAGCGATTGGGATAAATTAGTTTCTTACGTCAATTTTGGCGATGGGGATAGATTTTGTGAGACCCAAGTGTTACTGAATACCGACCTTCACCTGATTGGTGGCAGTGACAGATATATCGTCGGAACGGAAAAGTATCCATTCAGTGGTGTCTTTGATGGAAATGGACATACCATCATAGCTGAAGACCTCACTCTATTTAAGAACGTGAAAAATGCCAGAATCAGTAACCTGAATGTCAAATATGATGCCGATATCGGATATTATGAGGATATTTCCGGCATGGTGGACAGGGCAGAAAACCTTGTCATTAGCAATTGTGGCGTGGAGGGTGAATTTAAGAATTTCAACCAAGCCGCTGGCTTTGTGTTGAAAGGCAAGGATGTCACCATTACAAACTGTCTTGTCTATGCCAAGAAATTAGAGTCTGGAAAAGATTACCCCACGTTTGCTGGCTTCATCAACCATTGCGAGAATCCATGTACGATTGATAATTCTCTCTTCTTCTCAGCAGGAGAAGGGGATGAGCGTTTCAAATACATAGATTCCAATGGCTCAAACCAGTTCGCTAAATCGTTCTACTTCCGTGGCGATTGCTCCCTCCAAAAATGCTACTGGAGTACCTGGGGCGAATATTCCTGGCAATCGTATTGCGATGAAACGCAGGGAGAACAATTACCAAGAAATCAAGAAGAATGGATAGAGATTATCGGAAACAATTGGCAAGCATCAGACAACGAGTTTGGTATTTCCCCCATTTTGGTACCTGAAAATTTTGATGCCAACACAGTTATTGTTAATGTAGTTGGTGCTACATTCTATTATGAGGCTACAGGCAGAGTAGCCCATAAACTCACACCATCGCCCCGCCAAAGTAGCGTCTTGCTTCAGTGGGATGTGGAAAACGATGTGGTGGACTATTTCGAGGTGTTGCGCTGCAAGGTAGGAAGTCAGAAATGGGAGGTCATTGCCACTGGTCTCACTGATATGATCTATGAGGACAATACGGTCTCGATGCTTGATGACTATGAATATACCGTGCGCTCGGCAGTGGACTGTGAGGGTACCAGTTATCATTATTCCGACACCGTGGTGGCAGGGTGCAAGCACAGTTGCAAGATGGAGGGCTACGTGCGCTTCGCCGATGGCACGGGTATACCGAATGTCTCCGTCACCATTACTGCCAAAGGCGGCAACAGTTTCACCGAAACGGTTGTAACCGATGAGACGGGAAAGTTCATGATCGAAAACCTTTCCTATTTCAAAGGCAGGACTGTCGTTTATAATGTGGGTGTTACCAGCTCCGATAAGATTGAATTGGAAAGTAGTCAATACGATGTTACGTTTAATGACAAATATAATTACCGTGAACTGAAAGATTTCATTGTCACTTCGGGTAAACGCTTCGCAGGCTATGTAATGTACGAAGGAACATCTATCCCCGTGCATGGTGTTAATTTCTCCGTTGATGGTCATGATGTATATACTGCGTCTGGTAAGTTATTGGAGACCGACTTCGATGGGAAGTTTACTTTCTACGTCTTAGATGGAAAAAGAACCATCGTCGCCAAGATGGATGGGCATGAATTCATAGACGGTGGGAAGTTTGTTCATAACTTCACAGATAAACTCTCCGAAATTTATTTCTATGATGCCACGAAAGTGAAGTTGATAGGCCGCGTGGTGGGAGGCGACAAACAAGGCAACTTGCCTTTGGGCAATAGCCTCTCGCGCAACAACCTTGGTCGAGACGTAACAATGGTGCTGACCCTTGAGGGTGACAACACGTCCAGTATCGTCTTTGATAATGTCAACCCATTATTGTCAGAGCGTGATACCATTTACCATAATGGAAAGCAGGGCGACCCCACCGACTATGTGACGATGGTGAAAATGTATCGCAAGCGCATTGTGGTGAAGCCCGACACGCTTACTGGTGAATACATGATAGAGTTGCCGCCCGTGAAATGGAAAGTGCAACAAATCTATTGTGAGGGATATGCTACGCTCTTCCAAGAAGGAAAGGTGAGCGATGTCGTTGACTTGACAGACGCCATCAAGCCTATAGAGAAGAAATACGAAGGCTCGTGGGTGAACCTTGTCAATGTGACAATTAAAGATCCCACCGTAACCTACAATGCCATTTACAACCGAATCTTCCATAATCCCGTAGAATTGACTTACAAGCAGGTGGGCTATGGACTCTTTGACTATTATGGGGACTATTCTTACACAGCCAACAACCTTGGCGGAAACAAGACGGAGGTGCCGTTGGTGTACCAAGTTGCCGAGGAAATCAACAAAGAAACCCATGCCACTGTGATGAAAACGAAATATACGTTTGGACATCCCGTGTTTAGCGTCAATCGATATTACTCTTATCGTTTAGCAGCGGTAGAACGGTATTATTGGAACAACAACACATTGACTGATACCGTTGATGTGGTGCAGATGAATGGCGGCAAGGTGGTGGTTCACAACGGCATGGTCAGTTCCCTCCATAAGGAAGAGGTGGATCTCAACGAGGAGGGCATAGGCTTTGTGAATCTCTACGCGCAGCAGGTGAATTATAACTTGACCAAGGATGATGCCCTGCGTACCGTGACTATGACTCTCGAACTTGATGGAAAGACCTACGAGGCGGAGCCGCTGAAAGCATATATCCTAAATATGTACACCAAGCCTGGTGCCAGTGACATCCTTAATGCGGAGAAGCCCACGCTTGTAGACATCCTGCGCGACCCACCAGGAGGAACCAGTTCGGCAACTCTCTCGAAAGGCTCTACGCTGAAGTACACTTATACGATGGATATGGCTTGGTCGGTGGGTTTGACCATGAAATTGGAGTCTGGTTCCAATATGAACAATTATTATGGTATGCAGTTCCAAGCTGGCACGGGGCTCTTAGGACCGTCATACGGTGTTATCCAAACTGCCAAGTCTGATTTCTCATATTCCAACGAGATTGTTTTTTCTGGAAAAGGAAACCGTGCTTTCACTTACACGATGACAGCCACGGATGACATCAAGACCAGTTCGGCAACGACAATGGTGGGTGCCAATGCCGATATATATATAGGTGTGGTGCAAAACAACATCGTCAAGCAAGGCGTGACCATCCGTGCCATCCCCGACAGTATCTTCCAACAAATGAAGGGACGGTTGCCAGGGGCGACCTTAGTGACAGGCAGCGTTGACAAGGCGGGTACCATGGTGGAGATAGCCCAAGGTAAGGATGCCGACGGCAAACTCTACCATCTCGTGAGAGATGAGTCATTGATCTTCGGTGCGGAGATTTCCTCCACCTTTGCACACACACAGAAATACATCACCTCCCAACTCATACCCGAACTCACTGAGCAATGCCGTGCGCTAATGTTTATCGGTACTCCAGAGGATGCCAAGAAACAAGCCAATGCAACGGGCAAGAAGGTGTATCTATCACTCAAGAACCCTGACGACAAGGATTTTGCAGCGGCTAATACGGTCAATGGTGATGACTTCTATTACACCTTAGCTATGCACCAAAACGAGTCAACCAAGAGGGATGACATGAATTATTGTGTTGTAGTACCCGATATATTTGACGATACCGCCCAGTTGGACGAAGTGCAGAAATATAATGGTATTATCTATGAGTGGGTAAAAATGATTATCCGAAACGAAGAAGAGAAACTAACGGCTAAGGATTTGGTGAAGAATTTTGACGTGGACGGCGGAACGGGTATGACATACGGCGAGAATTTCGAGAGTTCGTATTCCAATAGCTCATCCATGACATGGCCGTTGGGCATCAACGTGGATGACTATTTCGACTCGTCTGCAACAGGAGGTGGAGTGACCCTCACTATTTTGAATGTCTTGGGCAAAACCATTGGTCCGTATGTTGTCAAGATACTTGCCAATAAAATGAAAAAAGGTAAGGTTGAAGAAGATTGGGCTTCATCCGAAACAGAAATGCAGTTTACGGGCAGCTGTTTCAAGTTCCTCATCTATCCCACCATGTCCTACGATGTGAAATACAACACCACCACCGCCCAGACCTACAACAGGAAGGAGTCGTTCTCCATCGGCATGAACAATTCCTCGCATCTCGACTTTGATGTCTATCGTGCAACTTCTGTCGTTGGCTCCACCAAGAAGAGCAATGATGTGTTGGATGTGTTCACCAGCCAGAACTTCTATGCACAGGTGGACTACAACGATGACTATCTTGAGCGCCATTTGGATTTGGGTAAAGGTGACCCCGTCAGGTTCGCACGTGGCTTTGTCTATCGCACACGAGGCGGTGCAACAGTCCAGCCGTGGGAAGATGAGCGCAAGACGGTGTTCTATCGGTCAGGAACCGTCCTCGATGCCCGCACCAAGAAGATTGAGAATCCCAAGATTGCGTTAGATAAACAGAGCATCAGCGGCGTACCTTACGGAGAGCCTGCCCGTTTCAAGGTTTACCTCACTAACGATAGTGAAGAGCCTAATGCCATCTCCACACCCCTCTCGTTCTATACTCTTTTCCAAGAAGAGGCAACCAATCCCAAGGGTGCCAAGCTGATGATGGATGGGAGTCCTATCACTGGCGACGGCCGAAACATGTACGTAGTACCAGGTCAGATAACAGAAAAGACCCTTGAGGTGTATGCTGGCGAGGATTTCGACTATGAGAACTTGGAAATCGGTATCGTTTCCAAGAACGATGTCAATGTCTATGACAAAGTGAAGTTTGACGTGCATTTCCTGCATGTGGCAGGCCCTGTCAACATCTCTACTCCAGGCGACAAGTGGGTGATGAATACCGATGCGCCATTCCATGAGAAGAAAGGCTATTTCCTTCCTGTCAAGATTGATGGCTTCGATAGGAAACAAAAGAACTTCGACCACATCGAGTTCCAATACAAAGAAACTTCGCGAGGCGATGACTATTGGACCAACCTGTGTTCATATTATGACAATGATTCGCTCATGGCATTGGCAAGTGGCGTGAAGGAAAAAATACCCGCCAATGGGTATATCAATACGGAGTTCTATGGTGAGGGTGTCATCATGGAGAAGGCTTACGACCTCCGTGCCGTGCTGTATATTCGCAACGGAAACAGTTTCCTGACATCATCATCGAAGGTTTTGAGCGGTATCAAGGACACACGCCGCCCACAACTCTTTGGAACACCAGAGCCGATTGACGGAGTGCTTGACATTGGCGAGAACATCATTTTCAACTTCTCCGAGGCTATCGAGCACAATTACCTTGACCACAAGGTCAATTTCGAGGTGAAGGGCGAGGTGAACAATGACAATGTTTCAGAAGATGTTTCACTCCATTTCTCTGGCAATGACAGCAAGGGCAGTGTGGAGACAGAAGCTGTGCGTAACTTTGCCGGCAAGGATTTGACCATCAGCATGATGATTAAACCTGACGTGAGTGGTGTGGAGATGCCTCTCTTCTCCCACGGCACAAACAACAAGAAGTTGCAGCTATGGATAACTGCTGACCAGAAACTCAAGGCGGTGGTTGACAATCAGAGAGAATACAAATCGAATGACACGATTGACTATAGTCTCTTCCAACAAGTGGCAATGGTCATCAGCCAGCCTACCAAGGACAATGACCCATGTATCCTGACACTGTTCATCGGTGGTAAGCCTGTGGGTAGCTTTGAAATGGATGAGCCTTATACGGGTACGGGAAATCTCATTTTCGGACGTACCAATGAGGTGAATCGCTATGAGAAGAGTTGCAAATTCTATCAAGGTCGCATGATGGAGGCTCGTGTGTGGTATCGTGCACTCACCCCACAACAATTGGGAACCGTGTACGGCTATCAGCGACTCACTGGATATGAGATGGGCTTGGTGGACTACTATCCGATGAATGAGGGCGAAGGTGAATATGCCACCGACAAAGCGCAAGGTGCTCATGCACGAATCATTAATGCAGCTTGGGCGCAACCTCAAGGAATGTCTCTCCACCTTGATTGGAATGACCGAGGCTTGGCTCTTGACCAGAATGCCATTACCCGTGCCGATGATGAGGACTATACGCTCATGTTCTGGTTTAAGACAACCCCAGAGGGACGTGGTGCACTCATTAGCAATGGTTTGGGTCTTAAGACGGATGAAGGAGCTGTAAACCAATTCTTCATTGGTTTTGAGGCAGAAAACTTGATATACCGTTCCAATGGTATGCAGGTTGACATATCTGGTGATTATAGTGACAACAGCTGGCACCATTATGCCATGACCGTCAACCGCTCGCGCAATGTGGGTAACATCTACATGGATCGCATTCTCCGCGCTACCTTCTCTGTCGATTCCCTTGGCGGCATCTCTGGAGGCTTCCCCATGTTAGGAGCGACATACCATAAGAGCAAGAATGATTCTGTGATTGTTGACACGCACAACTGGCTACGAGGCCACATTGATGAGATTTGCCTGTTTGAGCAGGCTCTGCCTCTGTCTCTCATCAAGAGCTATAGCCAAAAGAGTCCCTACGGCGACGAGGCGGGCTTGAAGGTTTACATGAACTTCAGCCGCCAGGAGCGACAGTCGAACAACAATCTTGTCCTTGTTCCATACGTTTACAGTCAAAAAATTTACAAGGATTCTGAGGGCAATATCAGGTATGAGTTGGATAAGACCACGAAACTGCCTACCAGTACTCCTGTGCGCGACTACATCTTTGACGAGTCAGTGTCTAAACAAACCCTATATGACCATATCGACCAAAGTCAAGGAGCACCCGTGAAGCCTTACGAGATTCTGAGAAACCTCAATTTCAGTCATGTGGGACGTGACAACCAGCTCCTCATCAACATCGATGAACCTACAGAGTATATCAATAAGCGCAATATCTATGTCACTATCCGTGACATTCCCGACCTGAATGGCAACAGCATGGCTTCGCCAGCTACGTTGAGCTGCTTCGTTGACCGCAATCCTTTGCGTTGGGCTAACAAGACCCATAAATTCGAGATACCATACGGAGAGGGAATGGACTTAGATGTTCTCATTAAAAATATAAGCGGAGCTAACCACACCTATGAGATTGCCAATCTCCCGAAATGGTTGACAGTTAGTCCGCGTACCAATACCATAGGACCCAAAGAGGAATTGTATTTGACATTCACGGTCAATAAGAATCTCAATGTGGGTACGTACGATGAAGTCATTTACCTGACAGACGAGGATGGACTTGCCGAACCTTTGTCACTCAATATTACCGTCTATGGCGAAGAGCCAGGATGGGTGGTAGATAGGAATTTGAGTCGCTATACGATGAATATCGTTGGACGTGTGGTGATGGGCAATCTTGACAATCACCAAATTATTACCGACACACGCGATATCGTCGGGGTGTTTGACCGTGAAGGAGTTTGTCATGGTGTGAACCACATCTCCTACGATGAGGAGACGGGTAAGAGCATGCTTTACCTTACCGTCTATAATGACACAACGGAGTCTAAGCAGCTCTATTTCAAGCTGTGGCATTATGCAACGGGCAAGGAGATGATACTCATCAATTACGATAACATTACCTTCGTCAATTCTAAGCTTTATGGCACCAAGGATTCGCCATGCATCTTCTATGCTGACAACCAGTATGTGCAAACTCTTTCTTTGGAGAAGGGTTGGAACTGGGTTTCTTTCAATGTCTATGAGAGCAAATCATTCAGAAACCTCAACCGCTTACTTGATGGATTCCCATGGCAGAATGGTGATATCTTGACGGATAACACCAATGGATTGACCCTTGTCTATACCAATAACCATTGGAAACTTTCCGATGACATTGACAGCTTGGCAATCTCTCCCAAAAACTTCTATGCAGTTAAAGTGAGCAATGACATCTCTGTGCAGTTGTCAGGTTACATCGTTAAAAATAAGTCGGAGCGAACCATCGTCGTCAAAAATGGATGGAACAGTATCGGATACACACCTATGATTAACTTGCCAGTGGGAACAGCTCTTGCAGAGTATTTCAACTATGCGAAGGATGGCGATGTCATCAAGAGTCACGATGAGTTTGCAATCTTTAATGATTATAACGGTAGTGGTAAGTGGGAAGGTACCCTCCAATACATGAAGCCTGGCGAGGGTTATATGCTGTTGCACCAAGATAAGACCACGGCGAGATTCGCCTATCCTTTCTTTGAGCCAAGCAGCACGTATATCGAAACAATTGAAAAAGCTTCGCCAAAGAAGGTTCGTACTACCCATTTAACAACGATGTCTCTCACGGCAATGACCAATGGCGTACCTATGGAAGAGGGAGACCGTCTGTTGGTTTATGCCGATGGTGAGTTGTGTGGAGCATCCACGATGACAGAGGACAGCATCTTCTACGTGAACATTGGTGGCGACCGTCAGCAAGGTCTGTCGTTTGCCATCGAACGAGAAGGTGAGATTATCGCCACGGCTTCTGATATTCTCTCATTCCAAGCGAATGCCGTTGTAGGTAAGCCCAGTGCTCCTACCAGAATCGACTTCACCCGTGTAGATATCGCACAGGAGGGTTGGTACACGTTGCAAGGCTATAAGCTCCCAGGCCGTCCGTCAAAGAAGGGTGTTTATATCTACAATGGAAAGAAAAAAGTGGTTAAGTAAGTATGAGTTTCTAAGTTCTTTAGTTTCCAAGTTAAAACTCTAATAAAAATGAGAAAAATATATTATTATTCGATGATGCTCGTAGCCCTCACATTGATGTGGGGCTGCGGCTCATCCGATGGTGGTGACGATAATTCGACAAATTCCATCCCAGGACAGAAATGGTTTAAGACACAAGGTCCTGCCGACTGGGCAATAGACTGGTCTTTCAACGAACCTATTCCACAGTGGAGCATTCCACGCCCTGAAGATTATGAGTCATGGATGATTCTCATGGTGACCTTGCAACCAGAATTGGTGCCTTATTCTTCAGAAAACGACTTAATGGCGGTCTTCATCCGTGGCGATGTGCGTGCCGTAGCGCGTCCCGCTATCTCGATGGGTAACACCAATGATGTCACATTCATCTTAAAAGTGCTGGGTAATGAGGCGTCTGATGAGGCGATGGATATGCAACTCGGTTATTATTGTAGCAAATTGAAGCTGTCATGTGTATTGGCTGGCTCTAACCGTTTCGTGGCAGAGTATGTCTATGGTGTGGATAAACCCTTTGTACCAGATTTGTTGAGTGGAAACACAAAATATTACGTGCAAATGCCACTTACACTCCAAATGCCTCCAATCGCTCAGAACGTGATTCAACCCCAAAAAGGTGATCTTCTTGCAGTAATGGTTGGTGATGAGTGCCGAGGTGTAACAACTGTTGATGAAAACTTGTTCCTTGCCCCTTACTCGTTTAAAGTATATGGCCGAGAAGAGGGTGAGCAAGGCTCTGTATATTATTACAATGCTCGTGAGAATACTATTTGGAATACGGGAACGGTGTTAAACATTACATCGTCTGCCCAGACTGTAAATGTAGATTATAATTGAAGTTATGAGAAAATATATATTTTGTGCAATGATGCTCGTTGCGCTTCAAGGCCAAGCGCAAGGCTATCATTACGATGTAAACAACGACGGAGCCATCACCATAGCGGATGTGGTGTCTCTCGTCAATAAATTATTGGGAAAACCAGATGAAGGTGATACCTCCAATAACGAACAACGAAAGCTTATCCTGCGAGTATCTGAGAATCCGCTCATCTCGCCTAATGGTGCTAAGGCTAACAAACGACTTGCTCCTGCAATCTTCACCAATACACTACCTAAATTCTACATCAGTATGATGTATTATTCGCATTATTTTGATGAATGGTGTAACGCAGATGATGAGACCTATTCCATAGATACACCTGGACAATATCAGAATAATGAACATTGGCCTCAAAATTATGAAGTTTACGATAATGAATCAGTCACGATATTTGGGTATTACACCTATGAGGATCGATATAACCCATCCGATAGAAAGAATGATTATTTTTTTCTGAACGAAGGAAAACCTTATTTGCAAGTGGTTACAGAAGAAAGCTCAGATGACCAACGAGACGTACTCGTGGCGAAGAATGCTGACACTTGGAACAACTGCAAAGGGGTGGTCAATCTTGTTTTCAACCATGTGTGTGCCGCTTTACAGTTCTCGCTCATGAAGACGACGTCACTCACAAACTATACGGTGGAGGTGAAGGAGGTGAAACTTCATAACATCCATAATGTAGGCAATTACGCCCTGATCACCGATAGTTGGACAGTTGATGAGGATTATTATAGCAATTATACATTAAGTGCTTACATAAATGAGGTAAAGAATGCCATTACCGTAGGTACAGAGGAAACATTACTTGCCAAAAATGAGAGCGACTATCTCTTCTTGATTCCTCAAACCATCACAGGTATGGAGAAAGGAACAGCCATTACGGACGCAGACTATGCCAAATCTGCTTATTTGGAAATCAAATGCAAGATTTACGATAGTAACAACAACTATAAGGTGGGGGCACCAAATGGGGAACTCAATGAGTTTGAATCTGTCTATCTCCCATTCAGCGCAACGCTGACAGCTGGACATATCCATCCGTTTACCATTAGTATTGGTACAGCTATCCGTGATGCACAAGGGAACAAAATATTCAATTGATCATTATGTATAAGAAGAAAACATATCTCAGACCTCTATCAAAAGTGTTGACCTTCAACACCCTCCATAGTATGATGAATATGGGAGACCCTCTTGGTAGTTACAAAGTGAATGAACTGGAACCAAACGAACCCATTACCATTGGGGGCGATGAAGATGCAAAAGCAGCCCCCTTTATGAAAAACTTATGGGATTTTGAAGAATAAACTTTATCTACTGCAAAAAGAGAAATGAGCACCATCATTTATCCATCACCCATATTCGGTCCCGTTCATAGTAGGAGATTGGGGATTTCGTTAGGTATCAATTTGATGCCTGCTGTAAATGATAACGATAGAATATACCAAATAATAATGGTTCATGAACCAGTATATATAAGGACTTAATGGTTAGTTGCTTTTTATAAAATGTTGATTCACAAACACGTATGATAGTTATCTTCCATATAGACGACTATCGAGTGGTATACTACACGATTATTATGGCGGTATACTATACCGATATTATTTACAGGGTTAGGTTACAGCGCATACGGTAATCCTTGAACCGAGTGCCAAGCAAACGGACAAGCTCAGGTGTGGAGTATTCGTATAGGTCTGCCATTGTGTATGAATTTTATATTTCAGTAAAGTGATATTTATCGTTTAAATTTTATATTATCTTCAATTATCTGATATTTACGATGCAAAAATACGATTATTTCTTAAAACAAAGTCACAAACACAGGAAAATATTCTTTTCTAGCATCATTTTTAACTTTTATCTGCTATAATCAGACTTAATTCTCATAAATTAACTCCCCAAAAACGAAAACGCCCCGACTCTCACAATTTAAATGAGAGTCAGGGTGTCTTCATTTATACCACAAAAGGGTAATCTTAACTCTGTATGGTGAAGAGTTCCCGAAGCCTTGGCCACGTCAAAATTTCTTATTACCTTTGCATGCGATATGAAATTAGACGTATGCTATTAAACCAGTTTGATAAGCGTTTCCCAGATGAAGATAGTTGCATAGACT
>JAEEGL012740611.1_pt1 | contig 14111 bp, 10 predicted proteins | sample 9134231 | NCBI WGS metagenome assembly JAEEGL01 (sample SAMN16246548, study PRJNA631951) | gut metagenome | biome: gut microbiome; feature: rumen; material: fiber-attached | host: Bos | place: Iran: Karaj | collected 2018-10 | reverse complement strand
GATCTGGATGGAAAAGATCATAGACGGTCATGTATAAAGCATTGGAGTACGAAAATGGACTTTGAGTTGCATTCAGATTACAAACCTACCGGCGACCAGCCGCAGGCAATAAAGGAATTAGTTGAGGGTTTCAAAGCGGGCAACCAGTTTGAGACCCTGCTTGGTGTGACCGGATCCGGAAAAACATTTACCATGGCAAACGTGATCGCGGCTCTGAATAAACCGACTCTGATCATAAGTCACAACAAAACACTCGCCGGCCAGCTCTATGGGGAGATGAAGGAATTCTTCCCCAATAATGCCGTTGAGTACTTCGTCTCATATTATGATTACTATCAGCCGGAGGCTTACGTTCCTCAAACGGATACCTATATTGCAAAGGATTCTTCCATCAATGACGAGATTGACAAGCTTAGGCTTTCAGCTACAGCGTCTCTTGCGGAGAGAAAGGATGTGGTCATTGTTGCGTCTGTGTCCTGCATCTACGGTATCGGTTCGCCGGAGGACTATCAGAACATGATGGTTTCACTTCGTCCGGGTCAGCAGATCGACAGAGATCAGGTGATCAAGGGCCTCATTGACATGCAATACATCCGTAATGATATGGATTTTGACAGAGGAACCTTCAGGGTCAGGGGAGACACTCTGGAGATAATCCCGGCCAACGTTTCCGATTATGCATATAGGATAGAATTCTTTGGAGATGAGATAGACAGGATCACACAGACGGATCCGCTGACCGGTCAGGTCAAGTACGAACTTTCCCATGCGGCTATCTTCCCGGCGTCCCATTACGTTGTTCCTCAGGAAAAGATCAACCGTGCATGTGAGACTATAGAAGAGGAGCTGAAGGAGAGGGTTGCGTATTTCCGGGGTGAAGATAAACTCCTTGAGGCGCAGAGAATTTCGGAGAGGACGAATTTTGATATAGAAATGTTAAGAGAGACCGGCTTTTGCAGTGGTATTGAAAACTATTCAAGACACCTTACCGGTTCAAAACCCGGAGAACCGCCGCAGACTTTGATGGATTATTTCCCGGATGAGTTTCTTATTATAATAGACGAGTCACATATGACAGTGCCACAGATAAGAGCGATGTATGCCGGTGACCGTGCCAGAAAGACTACTCTCGTTGAGTACGGTTTCAGACTTCCTTCTGCCCTGGATAACAGACCACTTAACTTTACAGAGTGGGAAGGTAAGATAGATCAGCTCCTTTTTGTATCGGCCACTCCGGCGTTATATGAGGAAGAGCATGAGATGCTTAGGGCAGAGCAGGTTATCAGGCCTACAGGTCTTTTGGATCCGGAGATCTCGGTTCGGCCGGTAGAGGGGCAGATCGATGATCTTATTACAGAAGTCCGAAAAGAGACTACGGAGCATCACAAGGTTCTCATTACTACGCTTACCAAGAGGATGGCTGAGGACCTGACTTCCTATATGCAGGAGGTGGGGATCCGCGTCAAGTATCTGCATTCGGACATAGATACTCTTGAGAGGGCAGAGATAATCAGAGATCTTCGAATGGACGTCTTTGATGTTCTTGTGGGTATCAACCTTCTTCGTGAGGGACTTGATATCCCTGAGATCACACTGGTTGCCATAATCGATGCTGATAAGGAAGGTTTCCTTAGATCTGAGACATCCCTTATCCAGACTATCGGTCGCGCGGCCCGGAATGTGGGCGGTCATGTTATCATGTATGCGGATACCATGACGGACTCCATGAAAAAGGCTATAGATGAGACCAACAGAAGACGCAATATCCAGCAGGCTTATAATGAGGAGCACGGCATTACTCCCAAGACTATCGAAAAATCAGTCAGAGAACTGATCGCTGTTACTCGTCAGGTTGCGGCAGAAGAGATGAGCATGGAGCGCCGTCCCGAGGAAATGGATGCAGGAGAGCTCAAAGCTTATATTGAAAAGATCAAAGCCAAAATGGAAAAGGCTGCTGCAGATCTCAACTTTGAGGTTGCTGCCGAGTATCGCGACAAGATGATAGAGTATAAAAATATGTTGCGTGATCTTTGATGCAGTTTATAAAGTTCACAGACAATTGCATCGGGCTTCCGCTTTGGGGCCCATCCGCCCTCTGCACGGAGGGCACCCGGGCGCATCCTACCCACGCTCGCGCCCGGACTATTCTTTTTGCCGACGGTTTTACTATAAAAAGAGGAAAGCGCATATGAATGTAGCAGATAAAAGTGACAATAAAAATCGCAAATATATCAAGATAAAGGGCGCTGCAGTCAACAATCTCAAGCGCATCGATCTGGAGATCCCCAGGGATGAGTTTGTTGTCTTCACCGGTCTCTCGGGTTCAGGAAAGTCATCACTGGCTTTTGATACTATTTTTGCGGAAGGCCAGCGTAGATATATGGAGTCCCTGTCCAGTTATGCCAGACAGTTCCTGGGACAGATGGAAAAGCCCGATGTGGAAAAGATAGAGGGCCTTCCTCCGGCAATATCCATTGATCAGAAGTCCACTAACCGCAACCCCAGATCTACCGTGGGTACGGTTACGGAGATCTATGATTATTTCAGGCTTTTGTATGCCAGGATCGGAATACCTCATTGCCCCAATTGCGGCAAGCCTATATTCAGGCAGACAGTGGATCAGATGGTGGATCATGTCCTGACACTTCCGGAAAAGACGAAGTTTATGGTCCTTGCTCCTGTTGTCAGAGGACGTAAGGGTACCCATGAAAAACTTTTCGCAAGAGCAAAGTCAAGCGGTTACGTGCGAGCTATCGTGGACGGAGATCAGTATGATCTTGATGAAGAGATAACTCTTAATAAAAACCAAAAGCACAATATCGAGATCGTTGTTGACCGTCTCGTTGTGAGAGAAGGTATTGAAAAAAGACTTACCGACTCATTGGAAAATGCACTCAAGCTTTCCGGCGGTCTTGTAATAGTTGACGTTGTGGGCGGAGATCCCATGCGGTTTTCCGAGAGCTTTTCCTGCGCTGACTGCGGTGTCAGTATAGATGAGATCGAGCCTCGCAGTTTTTCCTTCAACAATCCCTTTGGTGCCTGCCCGGAGTGCGCAGGTCTCGGATACAGGATGGAGTTTGATGAGAGGCTTATGATACCGGATATGAGTCTTTCTTTTAATGAGGGATGCGTTATCGTCCCGGGATGGCAGTCCAGTTCCGATGATAAGAGTTATACCCATGCCATTCTTCAGGCACTGGCAGATGAGTACGGTTTCAGTCTTGATACGCCCTATGAAAAGCTTGAGTCCGATATCAGACATAATTTTATTCATGGATTTGATCGCGTCGTCAAGGTTCCCTACAAGGGTAAATTTGGCGAGGGTGTTTATGATGTGAAGTTTGAAGGTCTCATTGCAAATACCAACAGGAGATACAGGGAGACAAAATCGGAATCCCAGAGAGCTGTGTATGAAGAGTTCATGGAGATCTCACCCTGTGAGGTGTGCCATGGCATGCGCCTTAAGCCGGAGTCTTTGGCGGTTACTGTCTGCGATAAAAATATATATGAGATTACCAAGATGCCTGTCAGAGATCTGATGGTCTTTCTAGAGGATATGGATCTGACAGAGCAGCAACTTAAGATAGGAAGACTTGTCCTCAAAGAAATAAGATCAAGAGTAAAGTTCATGTCCGATGTCGGACTTGAATACCTTTCTCTTTCCAGGGCTACCGGAACTCTTTCGGGAGGTGAGTCGCAGCGTATCAGACTTGCTACACAGATTGGCTCCGGACTGGTTGGAGTCACATACATCCTGGATGAGCCCAGTATCGGACTTCATCAAAAGGACAATGACAAACTCCTGGCATCTCTCAAGGGACTCAGGGATCTTGGCAATACGCTGATCGTTGTTGAGCATGATGAGGATACCATGAGGGCGGCAGACTATGTGGTAGATATCGGACCCGGTGCCGGCGAACACGGTGGAGAGGTTGTTGCCTGCGGTAGTGTTGAGGATATCATGTCCTGTAAGGAATCTATCACCGGTGACTATCTTGCAGGTCGCAGATCGATTCCGATTCCGGACAAAAGGAAAAAGCCTACAGGTTATTTGAAGATCAGAGGGGCCAGGGAAAATAATCTCAAAAACATAGACGTGGAGATTCCTTTGGGAGTGATGACTGTGGTAACCGGAGTGTCCGGTTCCGGAAAAAGCTCTCTCATCAACGAGATCCTTTACAAGACGTTGTCGAAAAAACTTAACCGGGCTCACAGGATCCCGGGAGAATGTGATGGGATCGACGGCATAGAACAGCTTGATAAGGTTATTGATATTGATCAGTCACCTATCGGTCGTACGCCCAGATCAAATCCCGCAACCTATACAGGAGTCTTTGATCATATCAGAGATCTTTTTGCGGGTACGCCTGATGCCAAGGAAAGAGGATATGCCAAGGGAAGGTTCTCCTTCAATGTCAAGGGAGGAAGATGCGAGGCTTGTTCCGGCGACGGCATTATGAAGATAGAGATGCATTTCCTTCCGGATGTTTATGTTCCCTGTGAGGTGTGTGGCGGCAAGAGATACAACAGGGAAACTCTGGAGGTTCATTACAAAGGGAAGAATATTTATGACGTCCTTAATATGACGGTTGAGGAGGCTCTGGAGTTCTTTGATCATATCCCGTCCATAAGAAACAAGATCCAGACTTTGTATGATGTCGGACTTGGCTATATCAGACTGGGACAACCCTCGACAGAGCTTTCGGGTGGCGAGGCACAGAGGATCAAGCTTGCTTCCGAGCTTTCCAGAAGGAGTACCGGAAGGACTATCTATGTTCTGGATGAGCCTACTACCGGACTTCATTTTGAGGATGTAAACAAACTGGTCATGATCCTTCAGAAACTATCGGAGGGTGGTAATACCGTTGTTGTTATCGAGCATAACCTTGATCTTATTAAGACAGCCGACTATATAATCGACCTGGGACCCGAAGGAGGAGACCGTGGCGGCGAGGTTATAGCCTCAGGTACTCCAGAGCAGGTTGCCCGTTGTAAAAAGTCATATACGGGTGCCTATATCAAAAAATATCTCAAAAAGTCATGATTATTTGTAGGTTTTTGCCTTGAAAAACGCATATAATCCGCTATAATAGTCTAGTAATTCCCTGTTTGGGATTTTTTGTGGTATATTTGTAGTCCGATCAAGGACTGTTATTTATATAAGAAAGAGGACTAAGATGGCATCTTCGGATATCGGAATAGATTTAGGAACGGCCAGTATTTTGGTTTATCTCAAGGGCAAGGGAGTTGTGCTCAAGGAGCCTTCAGTTGTTGCTTTTGACAGAGATACTAACAAGATCAAGGCAATCGGAGAAGAGGCGAGGCTTATGCTTGGCCGTACTCCCGGCAATATCGTAGCGGTTCGTCCGCTTCGTCAGGGAGTTATTTCCGACTATACAGTTACAGAAAAGATGATCAAGTACTTCATCCAGAAGGCACTTGGTAAAAAGAGCTACCGCAAGCCTCGCATCAGCGTATGCGTACCCAGCGGTGTTACAGAGGTAGAGAAGAGAGCGGTTGAGGATGCTGCATATTCAGCAGGTGCTCGCGAGGTTTTCATTATCGAGGAGCCTATCGCTGCTGCTATCGGAGCAGGCATCGACATCAGCAAACCCTGTGGTAATATGATAGTTGATATCGGCGGTGGTACAGCAGATATCGCAGTTATCTCACTTGGTGGCTCAGTTGTTTCCGCTTCCATCAAGATCGCTGGAGATGATTTTGATGAGGCACTGGTTCGTTACATGCGTAAGAAGCATAACCTTCTTATCGGTGAGCGTACTGCAGAGGATATGAAGATCAATATCGGAACCTGCTATCCTCTTCCTGAGACAGAGACAATGGAGGTTCGTGGCCGTAACCTTGTTACCGGACTTCCCAAGACTATAGAGGTTACTACTGAGGAGACAGAGGAGGCACTTCGCGAGCCTACTTCACAGATCGTTGAGGCTGTTCATTCTGTTCTTGAGAAGACACCTCCGGAGTTGGCAGCAGATGTTGCTGACAGGGGTATCATCCTTACAGGCGGCGGCGCTTTGCTTCGCGGACTTGAGGAACTTATGGAGGACCGTACCGGTATCAATACTATGACAGCTGAGGATCCCATGACTTGTGTTGCTGTGGGAACCGGCAGGTATGTAGAGTTCATGGCCGGCAATCATTCTATGGATTAAGATTTTAGGGACTGCCATCATTGTATGGCAGTTCGTTTATGCAGGCATAGTATATCGGTAGTACATCAGCTTCCCAAGCTGAGGAGGCGGGTTCGATTCCCGTTGCCTGCTATAAAAAAGACTCCGGAGATTTTCGCCTTCGGAGTCTTTTCTTATTGTTATGAAAGAGTTTTAAGTATAATATCTTTGGAAGCAGTAACGCTGCCTTGTACCATTTCGGACTTACCGCCGCCTCTGGCGTCAAGTTTTTCTTTGAGTAGCTTGGCCGTTTCTCTTGCATCTGTATTGCCGCTGCTTCCTATTATGAACCGATATCCGTCTGTGTCATTTCCAAAGAATATCCCGCTGACACCGCTGTCAAAAGATGCGGTAAGTGTATTAACGCCTGTCCTGACGATATTGTCATTGGTCTCTTCTATAAAAAGGAATCGCTCACCGTCTCTTGCAGCTTCTTCTGCCAAACTTACAACGCGGTCCATTTTGATATGAAACAGTTCCTGCCTAAGCGAATCTCGTTCTTCAATAAGTCCAAATACGGACTTGGCTATATCCTGTGCAGGAGATGAAGTTATATCAGACAGCTGGCTTATGACATCATGCTTTTGGCGGTAATCAAGAAGCGCCCTCATACCACAAAGAATGTATAATCTGGTACCGCCTTTATAGTTTTCTCTTCCCACAACCTTGAGAAGTCCGATCTCGGACGTATTTCTCACGTGCGGTGCACAGCACGCACAGTCGTCTATCCCCTCTATGGTAACGATCCGGACATCACCGTCTATTTCTTTTTTGCTCCGATATTCCATGTGAGATAATTCACTCTTGGACGGATATCTGCAAAAAACAGGATGCGCCTCAAAGATAGCTCTGTTGGCGGCTAACTCCACCGATGCAATATCATCCTCAGTAAGCTTTCCGCTGTAATCCATGCTGACGGTTTCGTCTGACAGATGAAAACCTACATTGACATAACCGAATCTGCTGTGGACCAGTCCGGAAAAAATATGCTCTCCTGTATGATTCTGCATATTGGAAAAACGACGGAAAAAATCGATCTGGCCGGACACACCGCTTCCTTTAGAAAAGTGGGCAGGAATATCCGTAACTCCCCGGCTTCTGGTAGGAACGATGGTGTGAGTGATCACATCATCCCGGATCTGAACATCTACAACATCAAAGCTGATGCCTTCGTCTGCCTCCGGAACGATAGTTCCTCTGTCCGGTGTCTGACCGCCCTCCTCCGGGAAGAATAAAGTCCGATCCAGGACTAACTCTGCTTTTCCATCACCTGTTGCTTTGCAGGATAAAACCTTTGCGATAAATGATGTCTCGTAGGGATCGTTATCATAAAGTTTGATAGTAGGCATGTTTTAGTCTCCAAATACTGCTCTGTAATCAGCAACGAACTTTTCGATACCTTTGTCGGTAAGAGGATGATGAAGCATCTGATCGATCACCTTATAGGGAATGGTTGCGATATGCGCACCTGCAAGAGCACACTCTGTTACGTGGATAGGATTACGGATGGATGCGGCGATGATCTCTGTATCATATCCGTAGTTATCAAAGATCTGAACGATATCCTGGATGAGATCAACTCCGATAACGGAGATATCATCAAGTCTTCCGAGGAAAGGCGATACATAAGTAGCGCCTGCCTCTGCTGCAAGCAGTGCCTGATTGGCGGTAAAGATCAGTGTGACATTGGTCTTGATGCCTTCTTTTGAAAGAGCGGCGGTTGCCTTGAGGCCCTCGGCTGTCATGGGTATCTTTACTACCATGTTGGGATGGATGGCTGCGATCTCACGGCCTTCCTTGATCATGCCCTCTGCGTCGGTTGTTGTGGCCTTGACCTCTCCGCTGATGGGGCCGTCAACGATGGATGCGATCTCCTTGATAACTTCATTAAAATCTCTGCCCTCTTTAGCGATGAGGGAAGGGTTTGTAGTAACGCCACTGATTATTCCCATATCACTGGCTTTTTTGATCTCGTCTACATTGGCTGTGTCAATAAAAAACTTCACTTTTGTACCTCCTTTTATATTTAGTCAAATAACAAGCAATTTGGAGTATAGCAGGAAAATACATTCAACGCAAATAGCAAATGTGATATACTTGATGGCAGGATTGTTATTTCATATCAGGAGGGGTATATGTTTTTTGAAAATAAAGCATGGATAGGTACGGATGACAAAGGACAAAAGGTATGCATGGAAAGCCGTCTTGCCAACAGGCACGGACTCATAACCGGTGCCACGGGAACAGGCAAGACCGTTACCCTCAAGGTTATGGCAGAGGCTTTTTCCGATATGGGTGTCCCGGTATTTCTTGCGGATGTTAAGGGTGATCTGGCAGGAATGGCAAAGCCCGGTGCAGACAGCGAGGATATGGCTGCAAGAAAGTCCAGATTCGGACTTGATGAGGCGGGTTTTGAACTTCACGGATATCCTGTGACTTTTTGGGATATATTCGGTCAAAAGGGTATCCCGCTCCGTACAACCATATCCGAAATGGGACCGCTTCTTCTTGCAAGGTTGATGGAACTTTCCGATGTTCAGGCGGATATCCTTACAGTGGTATTTAAGATAGCGGACGATAATGATCTGCTTCTTATCGATACCAAGGATCTTAAGGCTATCCTGAATTATGTTTCCGAAAACGCCAAGGAATTTGAGGCGATGTATGGCAAGATGTCATCCCAGTCCATTGCAGCCATAGTCAGGAGTGTGGTTGCTCTTGAGAGTGCAGGGGGCGAGGCCTTTTTTGGCGAGACAGCCCTTAATGTAACAGACTGGTTTTCTACCGGTGAGGCCGGAAGAGGAATGATCCATATCCTGGATTCCCAGAGCCTTATTAATAGTCCGAAATTGTACTCGACTTTTCTTTTGTGGCTTCTTTCAGAGTTGTTTGAAAGTCTTCCCGAGGTGGGAGATATGGATAAGCCCAGGATGGTATTCTTCTTTGACGAAGCACATTTGCTTTTCAACGGGGCGCCCAAAGTTCTTGTTGAAAAAGTGGAGCAGGTTGTAAAACTCATCAGATCCAAGGGAGTGGGAGTTTACTTTGTAACTCAGAACCCCAGGGATATTCCCGACGGAGTCCTTTCGCAGCTTGGCAACAAGGTGGAGCATGCCCTTAGGGCGTTCACTCCTGCAGACCAGAAGTCCGTTAAGGCGGCAGCTGATTCCTTTAGGCCCAATCCGGAATTCGATACTTACGAAACCATACTTGCGCTTGGAACAGGTGAGGCTGTGGTTTCCTTCCTTCAGGATAATGGTGAGCCCGGGGTGGTTCAAAAGGTGTCCATCCTTCCGCCCCAGTCATTTATGGGTAGTATCGATGATCAGACCAGAGATCAGCTGGTAAAAACCAGCATGCTGTATCCCAGATATTATGAGTATAAGGATCCGGACAGCGCCTATGAGTTCCTTATGAGAATGGGTGAGGAAAAAGCGGCGGAGGCAGCCCAGGCAGCAGCTGATGCGGCAGCGGAAAAGGAAGCACAGAAGGCTCAGGCGGCTGCTGAGAAGGAAGCGGAAAAGGCGGAGAAGGCTGCGATCAAAAAGGCTGAGCAGGAAGCGGCAAAGCAGGAAAGGGCAAAAAAACAGGCAGTCAAGTCTGTTGGAAATACGGTTGCCGGTACGGTAGGCCGCGAGCTCGGCAAAAATGTGGGTTCTTCCTTTGGCAAATTTGGCAAGACTCTGGGCGGCAATGTGGGAGCAAGTCTTGGCCGGGGAGTATTATCTACATTATTTAAACTATAAGGATTTGAAATTTGTTGTCCCTCACATATGTGGGGGATAACAAAAAAACATTGTTCCTTCTGTTTTGATTTGGTAAAATATCTTTGTATACGTTTTTGTACAGGATATTTTTTACGGTATACACAGCTTGGGGGGATAGCTGATGAATTGGAAGAACTTTTTCTATTATGGTTTTGACAAAGAGCAGTATGACGGTGTCCGGGATCTTAAGGATCAAACCAACCGGATCCATACTGAGATCATAGCGACCATGTTCCTTGTCATGATGGCGGGTTTTTATTCGCTTTCGGTTTTCGGTATCGTTTCTTATTCCCACAGGTCGGTATATCTTATTTTTCTTGTTGCTGCAATAGCGTTACTGGTCTTACTTTTTGCTGCTCGCAAGTTCACTACACGTCACAGTACATTCTTTATGTATGCCCTGATATTTACGCTGATGGGCTTTTCTGTTTCATCGTCACGTGCAGATACATTTCAGGTGGCAGTTGCATTTCCGGTGTTTGTGGCCCTGATCGGAGTCTCTTTCTTCGATAATATGATCAGGTTCCCGTTGGTTTTGACGTTCTATTGTATTTTCTTTACTTATTCTTCATATCAGGTAAAACCGCCGTCACTTGCCAGGGCGGACTTTATTGATGCCCTGGTTTTTACAGGCGTAGCACTCTTTTTTCATTACAGATTCCAGCATGGCAGGATTGAGCAGTTCATGCAGTACCACAAAAATCTTAAGATCCAGAGAGATCTGGTGGTCACATCCAGTTTTGACGCTCTTTCCGGGCTTCTTATAAGAGCAAGATTTTTCAGCATGGCAGATACGGTCCTCCGGGGCAGGAGCGACAATGAATATATGGCACTTTGCGTTCTGGATATGGATTCCTTCAAGCAGATCAATGACCGATTCGGACATCAGATGGGTGACAAGGCTATCCAGACTGCGGGAGAGGTTATCTGGGAGACTCTTGGGGAGGAGATCGGAGATAAGTGGTCCTTCTGTGAGAGAGTAGTTGCGGAGGGCAGAAGTTTTGCGGGACGTCTTGGAGGAGATGAGTTTGTAATCCTTTTCCGCAATCATAAAAACTGGAATACTGTTCATGCCCAACTTCAAAGGATACTGGAGACACTCAATGCAGTTGAACTGGGAGAACTTCATGGCATTCAGGCATCTTTTGGCGTGGCTGAGATTTCTCAGGCAGACAGAGATGTGGATGCAATATACAGCAGAGCAGATGCGGCTTTGTACAGAGCAAAGGAATCAGGTAAAAACCAGATAGTCAGGGGTTAGATATGAAGATTTCTTATTTGTGTAAATGGATAATAACTGCAGTATCGATCATTTGTATGGCTGTATCATTGTCAGGTTGTGAGTCACCGCTGAGCGGAGGAAGCGCGTCCCATCGTGTGGATATTGCTATTCAGCCCTCAGGCGCTTTTGTTCCCATCTTTATCGCTAAGGAGGAGGGTTGGATAGAAAAAGATCTGTCTACCCTTGGCGTTACGGTTGCATGGGATAATTTTGAATCCGGACCTCCCATGAACGAATCACTTCTTGCCAGTGATTCCGATATCGGATTTATCGGTGATGTTCCGACGGTTACGGTATGCGCTCCCGGCAATGGAGTTGAGGTAGTTGCTATTGCTGCTCAGGCAGCCGGATCATATGCGATCCTGACTCCTTCGGACTCTGACATCAAGTCGGCAGCTGACCTCAAGGGGAAAAGAGTGGCTACGGTCTTCGGATCTACCAGTCATAATATGGTAGAGAAGTACCTTTCCACAGCAGGGCTGACCATCAACGATATCGAACTTGTCAATATCTCTGCCGGAGATGCTGCTTCGGTCATTGATTCCAAAAGAGCAGATGCTTTGGCGATCTGGGAACCCAATGTAACGCGTTTGGTGGAGGATCACGGAGCGGTCATCATTGGAGAGGGGCCGGACTGTGGACTTGCAGGAACCAATGCTATCGTTTCCAGGACCAAGTATGCTGAGGGTAATAAAGAGGTTATCTCCGTCATACTTTCTGCTTATAAGAGAGCAGCAGATGCATTGGCTGAGGGATCGGTTTCGGATGAAACCCTTGACGCGGTTTCCGGATATCTCGGGATTACCAGAGAGCAGTTGGATGAGATAATTCCCAAGTTTGTTTATTCAGTGGAGATTACACAGGAAGACATTATGGCGCTAAACGACACCATTGATTTTCTTAATCGCAATGGCATCATGAGATCTAATTATGATATTTCGCAAAGCGCAGACGGTTCCTATTATAAAGGAGAGCGATGAACGAATTACATGCATCAGACATACTTATTTTCATAGGCTTTCTGATCCAGATATTTAGTGTGTTCCGATTGGGTTATTTTGCCATTATGCGCAAAGATGTGATCGTAAGCACCAGGATTATTGACAGGATCATGACAGGAGTGATCTTTGTTTTGATCATCTTTTTCGCTGTCTTTTATTATATTGTGTTCTTCATGCACCTTGACAGCCTGTCCGTCAGTCTGTTACTCTTCTTCGGAAGTATTTTTGTGGCGTTTATGATCCATTGGCTCATCAACATCACTCTCAGCATGAAAAAGCGGTGCATTCAGATAACAGGTAATCTTGTGGGTATCATGGAGAACCTGGATCCCAGACTGGATGGGCACAGCGTTCATCTGGCTATGCTTATGGATGTTTTTTACGAGTATCTTCCTATTAGATACAAAAATGAGATCAATCCTGAAAATCTCAAGTATGCGGCGCTTTTTCATGATATCGGAAAGCTGGGCGTGCCCACCGAGGTTCTTACTAAACCCGGAAAACTTACGTCGGAGGAGTGGGAACTTGTTAAAAAGCATCCGGAACTTTCGGTGGAGATCCTTGAGCCTATGAAGTCTTTTGATCCCATCCTTGGTTGGATCCGATACCATCATGAGCGTATGGATGGTAAAGGATACTATGGATTGTCAGGTTCGGATATCCCTGTGGCTTCCAGGATGATGGCCATTGCGGATACTTATTCGGCGGTTACCATGAACAAATCATACAAGCCTTCCAGAACATATGAGGACGGTATCATGGTAGTAAGGCTTGCTGCCGGCAGCCAGTTTGATCCGGAGCTGGTAGATGTGTTTTGTAACATTCCCAAGCACAGGATAGAAGCGTGCGGAGATTATGCATTCAGAGAGTTGGATCGCGTGCTCAAAAAGATTTAGGTAAACACAGATCATAGATCGCGTTTACGTTTTCTTAGATTTTTATTAAGGAAAGAAAGATGGAAGAAAGAAGATTATACGTTAGAACAGACCTGCATGAGCGGATCAGCCTGACAGTTATCGGAACTTACGATCAGGCACCTCGCAAGCCTCTTGAGGTAGAGATCACGGATATTTCAACCGATGGTATAGGTTTTAATTGTTCCGAGGATATCGGTCTCAATACCTTTCTGACAGGTGTAGTTGAATTGTGGAATAATTACTCTATGCAGATCATCATCAAAGTCATCCGCACGAGACAGCTTGAGGACGGCTTTAATTACGGTTGTATTTTCGTTGGAATGGATCCGGCAGACGGCCTCAAGATCAAGATATCTCAGCTTTTACAGGAGGCGCAGGAGGGACAATAATTTTTTTCTTCTCCGACGGTTATTTTTCACATAAAGTCGTTGCATAGCCCGTTCACATGTGGTAGAATTGCACTATCCGAGTGAAGCGGGCTTATTTTTTTTGTGCTTGATTGTTAAAGTTTTAACAAAGAAGTGAGCTCAGATTCACATATTGTATGTATAAGAGAGGAGAAAAAGGATGGCAAAAAAAGTTGTTTTGGCCGGCGCATGCCGTACCGCAATCGGAACCATGGGAGGTGGTCTTTCCACAACACCCGCTGTTGAGTTGGGCTCCATCGTTATCAAGGAGGCTCTGAATCGTGCCGGTGTTAAGCCTGAGCAGGTTGACCATGTTTACATGGGATGCGTTATCCAGGCAGGACAGGGACAAAACGTTGCACGTCAGGCATCTATCAAGGCAGGTCTTCCTGTTGAGGTTCCTGCAGTTACTACCAATGTTGTTTGTGGATCAGGACTTAACTGCGTTAACCAGGCAGCTCAGATGATCATGGCAGGTGATGCTGATGTTGTAGTAGCAGGTGGTATGGAGAACATGTCCATGGCTCCCTACGCTATTCCTCAGGG
>JAEEGL012187925.1_pt1 | contig 14111 bp, 12 predicted proteins | sample 9134231 | NCBI WGS metagenome assembly JAEEGL01 (sample SAMN16246548, study PRJNA631951) | gut metagenome | biome: gut microbiome; feature: rumen; material: fiber-attached | host: Bos | place: Iran: Karaj | collected 2018-10 | reverse complement strand
TTCAGAACTTGCGGAACACATTGTTTTCGTTATTTTTCACTGCTATGCACTCCATCTCTATCAGCCATGTGGGCCGACAGACGGGAGCTAAGGTGATGACTGTCGGGATGTCGGGGAAACGTTCGTGGAACATCTTAGACACCACCTCGTAGTCGCCTGTATCGCGCAGATAGACGACAAGGTGCATGACATCCGAGAAGTCCATATCCCCTTCCTTCAAGAGGGTTTCCACATTTTCCCACATGCGACGAGTCTGCTGGCAGACATCGCCCACATGCATGACTTCGCCGCGGTTGTTGATGCTGGCCGTGCCGGAAATGAGCACATGACAGCGGTCACCGTATTCCAAGCGAGTGCCGCGTTCAAAGGTGACACCATATTCGTATGTGGGATTCAAGTGGGACTTGGCGTAGAGATACCGTTGCTGATTAGGTTCAAACCCTGTCAACGCATACGTTCCAAGTTGGACGAGTGCCTTTGTGTCAGCCGGTCCCCCACCAATGCCCGTCGAGGCGATGTAGTGGGTTTCGGGGGTCAGTCCTTCGCGTATGAAATTTTCGCGGCGAGCCTTCACCATACCTGCGTACTGGGTATCAACGTCGCGGACGAAGAACCACGTGCGGATGCAGTTTTTGGCTATCGTGGCTCCAAACTTACGCAACATTTCCTCGTACTCGTTCAATATTGTCTCGGTCTGTTGAGCCGAATCACCCTGATTCGACAAAAATCCCATGTGCCACAGGTGCTGATACCCATTATGGGCGCAAATGACGGTATCGTGCTCCGTGTGGATGTCCATGTCGCTGACGAGATAGAGCCATGCAGCCACTTTTGAACCATCGAGCGGCTGCTGTTGGATGAGGGAAATTGCCACGTTGTCCTCTTTCCGCATGAAGGGTTGCTGATTGCAACTGTCGGAAAGGAAATAGCGCTTCAGCACATATTGGGCGCCTTCGAATCCCGGCATGTCCTTCAGTTGGTCTTCTGCCTGGTAGATGCGGTGGAGCTGGCCTTCGAAGGTTTCGTGGCGGGGTTCAACGTGAAGAATCACGTGCCACTCCCTTACGCCTTCACCTTCCTTGGGCTGGAACAAGGCCGTCTCTACGGTCACTCCCAGGTCTTCTATATATAGTTTTTTGTAATTCATGGGTGCAAAGATACTACAAATAAATTAAAAATTAAAAATTAAAAATTAAAAATTGAAAAATGGCTGTATCTTAATCCTCAATCTTCCATCCTCCACCCTCCAATGAACGAATCCAATCGTCGATGAGTTGGCGAACTTCGGTCAGGTTGTTTCTAAATTGGTTACTTAGGATTTCCGTATGATTGACGTGAAGTATGTTCTCGCCGCCCTCGGCAAGTATCTGGTGGAGTAACGAACCGTTGACGTCTCCACTGGCTACGCGCATTTTGCCCTCAATGCGAGTGCTGGGCTTGTTCACGAGATTGTCCATCGTGTGCCCTTCAGTCAGGTTCAACATGGCTGCGCCTGCTCCCCCATTTCCTCCGTGGCACTGGATGCAGGCTTTGTCAAACACTCCCTTTTGCAGACAGCCGAGGAGACCGAGGTTCACTTCTCCCATGTCCATGTGGATGGTGTCTTGTGTTTCAGGGTAGTCTGCCAGGTTGATGCTTTTCAATGTCAGTATGCGTTCGCGTAGGGGACTGGTGAGAGCCAGTTCTACGGTGTTCACTTGCCCCGTCAGATTACTCAGTTCCATCTCAATCTCCGTCCCGTCTTCGATGGGCAGGGGCAAGGCGCGTTGCATGATGGCATACGCCTGTTCACCATCGAAGCCAGCCAAGGCTATGGAGTAGGCTTCGTCCCACGATTCCAATCCGCTGACTTTGGCTGTCATCTTCACCGTCTGTCCTGTACTGGTGATGGCGTAGGCTTTCTCCTCGATGTCGCCCGAGTCGCAGGAGGAGAGTAGTCCTATAGCAAAGGCCAAGTATAGTATCTTTCTCATCGTTGTTGTGAATTAGAAGCTGAACTGAACCTGCAACGAGGCATGATGGGTGCTGATGCCGAGGTCGTCGTTGTCGCGGTCGAGTTGGGTGGCATGGCCATAACGACCTGTGAACTGGTACATGGCGGAAAGTTTCAGGTGTGCCTTGTCGATGTAGTAGTTGCATACGAAGGCAGGCATGTTAAGGAAACCGTCTTTGTTTGAGCCGTTGCGGTCCATGAAGTCGTAGCGAAGGCCGAGTTGCACGGCTGGTACTACGAAGTAACCCACTTGGGCGTATGCTCCCCAGTAGTTGAACGTCTCGTCAATCTTTTGTCGCTTCGTGAAGCCGACGTGCATCCAGTAGGCTTCAGCTCCGATGTACCAACGGCGTAGGAGCATGGAGAATTCGGCTCCCAATCGGGCATCATTGGTGCTCTCGTTTTCGCTCTCTACGTTCAGGCCTCCGCTTATGCCGAAAAGCATGTGCCGTCCTTGGAGCATCTTGTTGTTGCCCTGCGTCATGGGCATTTGGCCCCAAGGCATGAAGGTGAGCCTACCGGCATAGAGGAGCGAAGGGATGTGCCAGTCGTCGGAGAATGTCTTGGTGGCTCCGTTGACAACCGATCCGCTGCCGTTCCAAAGTCCCAGTTCATAGCCTGTAAGCCACTTGGAGCCTCGTTTCAAGGAGGCTGTACCATGGAACTCCACGCCTACGTCAAAGCCTGTGCCTATCTGGGGCGTGACGGCGTTCAGCGTGTGGGGCATGATGGTGGTGGCCGTCAGCGAGGTGGGAAGTAGGGGGAAGAGTGTCTCGCCCAATGTGGTGAGATAGGCGTGGGTGAAGGGCGTCTTGAATTTGCCTGCGCGGAAGCGGACGGCAGGGTTGACGGAATAGTCAATCCATGCCTGTTGGAGGATATTGGCTCCAGTGGCGGCTGCATTGATGGAAAGGTTGTAGTCGAGGCATCCGAAAGTCTTGCCAGTGAAGCCGAGGATAGCGTAAGGCAGGGCGAAGCCGGAGTTGGCCACATTGTCTTGGTTGTAGGCTTTGTCCAGGCCCTCGTCGTCGTAGTAGTTGAGTTGGCCACGGGTTTGGAGGAAGAGATAGGGCTTGAAGACGAACTTGCCGTTTTTCGATTGGAGTGTGAAGCCGCGGTCGTCGGCAATGCCCAGCACGCCGTTGTCCATGTCGATGTGGGAGCCCGACGGAGAAACGTCGGGTACAGGGGCGGAAACCTCGGATGACAAGGAAGGAGCAGGTGGAGGCGTAAGGGTGGGTGCCGTGGGGGCCAAGGAGGCAAGGGTGTCTGATGGGAGGGAATGGGTGGCTATAGCCGAGGTGTGAAGAGCTGTGGAAAAAAGAAGGAAGGATAGTATTCTTTTCATAATGTTCCTATATAGTTGTTGTCGTTGCTTATAGAAGTTGGGAATCAAAGGATATGGATAGAGGTCGGCTGCTTCATAGACTTTCGAGGAATAGTATCAGGGCTGAGCGGTCGTCCTTCGGCATGTTCTTGTAGAGGTTCTTCGAGGCTTCGCCTTCGCCGCCGTGCCAGAGAATGGCTTCCTGTAGGTTGCGGGCGCGACCGTCGTGCAGGAAATAGGTGTGTGCATTCACCTTCTCCTGTAGGCCGATGCCCCAAAGTGGGGTGGTGCGCCACTCGTTGCCGCGTGCCAATCCGCTTTGGTAGTGGTCGTTGAGCCCTACCCCCATGATCTCGCTTCCCATATCGTGGAGAAGGAAGTCGCTATAAGGGTGGATGGTCTGGCCTCCGAGCCACGGCAGTTGTGTTCCGTTGAGCAGGGTGGCACCTCGTGTCTTGGTGTGCAGGGTGCTGACGTGGCACAAGTGGCATTTTGCGTTGTAGAAGTTCTGTTCGCCTATGGCGATGAGTTCGCGTTCCGAGAGCCTTCGGCCCTTGTAATCGATTTGTGTCGTAGTGCTTCCTGTTCGTCGGCCAGGAACGCCAAGTCCGTGGAGGTAATAATCCACGTCCTCCATTTCCTCGGTCGAGATGTCGAGTTTGTCGTAGAGCAAGCCCATCATCGAACCCTCCTGCATCTGCCGTTGGCCTTCGCATATCTCCTCGGGGTAGCGGCTATTGGTCACGCCCATGTCGCTCGAGAAGCCCAGTTCCACCGTCAGGTCGGCGTGTTGCGCCTTGTTGCCGGAGAGTCCGAGCCGTAGCTGACCGCGTTCGTTGATGTAGTTGCAGCGCCCCGAAATGCCGTATTCGGGGTAGTTGGACTTGGCTGCCAGTGCCTCAATCTCCATAGGGTCGAGTGCCATCATCTGGCCCATGCCGACGTGGCGCAGAGGAATGCGGACAGTGCAGAAGAGATCTTCGGGTCGGATGGGTTCTTCCGTATCGCGGTAGTTGGGTTGATACCAGTCGGTGATGGTGTATTCGGGATAAACGAGTTCGTAGGGTTCGCCGTCGGGGAACTGAAACTTTTCGGCATGCCATCGGCATTCCAGTTTGCCTTCAGCGGTCACGCCCATGATGCTTTGGTCATGGATTACACGCCCATAATCCTGAAAGAAGGCTCCGTTCTTGCGCGTCACATAGACGAGCATCGACGAGAAACCATACTGGCCGCTGCCATAGACGGGAGTTCCGTCCGGGTCCTTGCCCGTCTGCGTCCATAGGGCTGGCTTGGTGCGTCCGGCATTGCGGTGGCACGAGCCGCAGGAATAGCCCGCATAGACAGGTCCCAACCCGCTGGCCGTGTTCATGGGATTGTCGTATAGGCGGTCGCCCCTGGTGAAACGTTTCTTATTGGCCGGTATGTTGGCCACCCAATCGGCATCGGTGTCGTAGGCAAAACTCGTATTCTTGTAGATGGTCGAAGTGCCCGCCGAAGGAAGATAGCCCTCGGGCACCTCTTCTTGAGTCGCATAAAAGGTGTCGTCATCCTCACAGCCCGTAAGGACCGTGAGAACGACGCACCACATAAGAAGTTTGAGAAAAAGACTTTTATCTTTGTGCACTATCATTCTTATTTATTATAGGTTCTGGGGTTGCCGTCCTTGAACAGCAGGAATTCCAATGTATGGAAGCCTCGCACGGTCTGTGCAGCCTCGATGTTTTCGTCCTCTTCATTGTATTCGCCCGTCCAGTTCAGTTTGGAGAAGTCGCCCGTGGTCAGCACGCCCTTGATGGCATCCACGTCCAGAGGCCACGAGTCCATGTTGGGGTCGAGTCCCAATTCAGCTACAGGCCCAAAGAGGAATGCCTCGCTGGTTTCCCAAGGAGCTCGTGTGATAATCCATTGACGTGCGGCAACCTTGAAAGTCTCTGTGCTGGGGGCTTTGGCCAGTTCGTTGATTGTGTTGGCCAGTTCTCTGGTTTCTTCCACTAAGTTGGCGTATGTGGGCAGCACGACGTTGTCCACGTAGCTGTTCACGATGTCCTTCAGGGCTTCGTCGTCCTCGATGTTGTTGATGTAGGGCTTCAGCTCCTTGTCCAGTACGTCGCTCAATGCAGCACAGGCGTTCATGGCCACGAGGACGGTAGAACTGCCGATGTAGCTGCGGAAGGGGGCCTTCATGCCTGCCACAGCCGTGAAAGCCTGGTCGATGGCCGATTTCGTCCTCACATAGAGGGCGTTGTTGTTAGCCTTCAGGTACGAGGCGATGGAATGGGCGGCTTCGCCACGGTTGTTCAGAGAGCCGTTGAAGGCATTGCGGATGGATTGGATGTTGTTGCTGTAGTCCTCGATGGAGTGGAAACTGTACCACGATTCCACGGCATATACGGCCTCGGTGTAGTTGCCTTTCTCCCAAAGGTCGCGGGGCTCGCCTATCTTGGCATCACCCACCTCTCCTGCGATGTCGATGCAGCCGTCTATGATTTGTTCGACACAGTTGTTGTAGCTGGTGTATGGTGTCCCGTGGTTCTTGAAGGTAGTGGCGAAGGCATCGCCGCCTTTGTAGCTCGAGGCCCAAGCCTGATTGAGGTCGTTTGCATCCTTTGCCAGCAGTGAGGCCACTTGCAGGGCATAGTTGCCCCAGTTCGTAACATTGGCGGGGGTGACGTCAATGTTGTTGTCCTTGATGGTGACTTGGGCGGTACCCTCGGGAATCACCTCTTCCTCGTCGTCGTTGCAGGCTACGAAGCCCATGCTCATGGTCAGCAAAGCCATGATAAACAGATTCTTTTTCATCTTCATTTTGCTTTAGTTAGTATGGTTTGTTAGTTCTTGCGTTTATGTGTCTTGATGAATTTGTTGTCCGAAACGAACCATCCCGTAAAGGCCACACCCAATGCAAACTCGTTCTCCGATTTGTATTTGCCGTCGCCGATGCGTCGCTTTGTGTAGTCGGCCTTGATGACCAGATAGGGCAGTGGGCGGTAGTTCAATCCGGCCACCCACATCGAAGTCTTCAGTCGGTTGTCGGCTGTCGTACTGCTGTAATTGTCGGTTATCACCTTTTCCTGCGCGTTGTAGTATTCGTAGCGGGCGAAGGGAATGAGGTCGGGCATCTTGGGGTTCTTGACCATGTTCTTCAGTCGCAGTCCTGCCTCACCTCCGTAGCTGACGGCGCGTTCGGCCACGGGGGTCAGTCGGCTATAGGGCGAGTTGGTGCTCAGTCGGGTGTTGCGGGCACTCAGTCGGCTGCTGTTCCCCACATTGCCACCCATCAGATTGCCCCTTGCCACGAAGTAGCGATGCTGATATTGTGCATCGACCGACCAGATGCGAACGGGCACATCGAACGAGTAGGTCTGAGGCTTGTCGCTGTTGGCAGCAGCATTGTGCAAGTAATAGAACGAGGCTCCGAGACGCAGACCTGGAATACCTCTATAATTTACGCGCGCGATGTAGGCAGGTGACGTGAAGTTGTCGAATTCGAAGAGACCCTGCTTGCCTCCCTTGACCCACGTATTGCGGTCGAACCCGTTGGCATTCAAACCTGCCACGACCATGGCCTGATAGTCGAACGAGGCCCAGCGGCGACCAAATTGTCCCATGATGGAAACGCCTGTCTCGTGCCAGGTGTTGGGGATGATGCTGGCTTCTCCCTCTGGGCGAACCGTTCCGAAGAATAGAATGGGCTCGTGGTGGGCATTGGTCAGACCCACAGGGACTATCTGGTGTCCCACCCTTACCATGAATGCGTTGTTCAGGCGATAGGTCAGGTGAAACTGCTCCAAGGCCACCTCGCCTCCTTTCTCCACCTCGCTTTCGTACTCGCCGTTCTCGGTGTTCTCTATCTCGTAGGCGGCACCCGTGCCTCCCGCTTCGAACTCGATTTCCGCACCCAGCATCCAATGTCGGTTGAACTTGTAGTCGCCGGCAATGACGAAGCGGGGTATCGAGATGGTGTTGCGCTTCATATTGGTGTTGCCTGTCGTGGTTCCGTTGAAGCGGTTGATTCCGTAGTTCTTGAACTGTGCCACCATCTCACCATAGCCTCCCACGCGATACTTGTCGTAGGAGTCTATCTCCGTTGAATCCTTGTTCCATTGGGCGTATGCGATGCCGCCAATCGAGAATTGAACATGGAAGATTGAAGACTGAAAGTTGGCTGTGCCAACCATCATTATCAATAATAGGAAGACTTTCTTTACCATTTTGTCTTTTACTTTAATTTGGTTATTCGGCTGCAAAGTTACGGCCTTCTGCCCTTCTATGCAATACCCAAAATTCGTGATTTTGTCCTTCCTCTTGCCCTTTTCTCTTACTTATAATTGGTTAAAAACGGGGAAAGTCGTAACTTTGCAGCATAATAAAGATTGTAAGGTTGTAAGGTTGTAAGGTTGTAAGGTTATAAGGTTAACCTCAAACCTCAAAACCCTAAGACCTCAAAAACTCAAAGAGATGACTGGACGATACCACGAGACAGACCCGATGAGCGATGTCATCAGCGATGACTACCGCATGTTGCAAATGATAAGCCGCTTCGGCATCACGCTGGGCTTCGGCGACAAGACTGTGGCCGAGACCTGCAAAGCGGCAGGAGTTGATGCGGCTACCTTCCTGACGGTAGTAAATTTCCTGCAGGACACGAACCATGCCCATATCAACGAAATGGTGAACCACATACAATTGCCTGTACTGCTGCAGTACCTGCGCAATTCGCACACCTACTTCATTGACTATCGTCTGCCAGCCATTCGGCGCAAACTCATCCAGGCCATCGATATGCGCTCGCAGATTGCCGTGCTCATCATCAAGTTCTACGACGAATATGCTGCAGAAGTGGGTAGGCACATGGAATATGAGAATACCCATGTGCATCCGCATGTCGAAACATTGTTGCAAGGTCGCTTGCCGCAGGAACGCTATGCTGCCATCGTAAGCCACCACGAGGGAAACCATGCTGAGATGGAGAAAAGCCTGACGGAACTGAAGAATATCATCATCAAATACTATCCCTCCGACGAGCAACACGCCGCCCTCCTGAGCGATGCCCTGATGGATATTTATATGGTGGAGGAAGACTTGCTGAACCACTGCCATCTGGAGGACACTCTCTTTGCCGAGAGCGTGCGACGCTTGGAGCAGAGCCCGCTTTTGACCTCCACCAAAGAGGAAGCGCCCAGCCTTGACACTTCCCCGGCGGATGTTGATGGAGGTGGGCTTTTGAGCGAACGTGAGCGCGAGGTCATCCGCTTGGTGGCTATGGGCTTTTCGAACAAGGAAATTGCCGAAAAGATGTTCATTGCCGTCAATACCGTTATGACGCATCGGCGCAATATATCAAGAAAGCTCGACATCCATGCGGCTGCCGGGCTTACTATCTATGCCATCGTCAATGGCATCATTAATGTTGAGGACGTAAGACTATAGTCTTTCGTCAACAAGGCTAATATTCCTTATTCCGCAAGACCACAGTCTTTGGTCAATAGTTTCCGGCCTGTCGCGTTGAGGTATTCGTTCAGTTTGTCGTAGGGAATGACGAACGAGGGCATACCGGCGGCATAGGCTGCAATCTCATATTGCTGATAGGTGAACACGAGTCCGTTCTCTTGGAAACTTGGCTCTGTCTGGGGAAGGGGAATCATGTACATCTCGACGTCCATCAGGCAGTCTTTCAGCTCCTCTTCCGTCTTCACTTCGAAGTATTCCATCAGTCCTTCCTTTGCGATGTTGTTCCAATCCACGTTGCCATAGTGACTGAGCACATTCTTGCCCATTTGCCGCCCATCCGACTTTCGGAAGCTGAGGCCGTTGTAGCTGGTGCCGCCGTGGGCTCCGCCATTGAACTCGTAGTACTGCACATCGAAGGTCACCAGTTTTGCTGTTTCGTAGCCGCGTTTGACGGACACACTACGCTCGAACCCCATCTCTGCATCGAAGTCGTCGCGCATCTCCTTCATTTCGCCCATGTACAGCTTGACATAGAAACGGACCATGGAATCGGCGTCGGCATAGTCGCCTTCATAGAGGCCGCCAAGCGTCTCGTTCAGCTGTTCCATGATGGCTTGGTTGACGCTTGCGTCGGGCAGATTAGGCACATCGAACTCGATGTGTACGCTGTCCTTTTCCGTACCTTCGCTGACGACGATGGTGCGTAACGGTTCTTCCTCGCTCAGTGTGGAGGACGTATTGCTCTTCTGACAGCCTGAGAGCATAATCGGCATGGCTATTAGACCAAGCACGGAAACCAAAAGAAATGTGTGTTGCTTTTTCATTGTACCTGTATTTGAAATGCTTAGAACTTATAGTCGTTTCCGCCACGGAAGGCGTGGCTGATTGATGACTCATTTGCTTTGCAAAGTTACGAATTTATTCACAATTCTTATACTAAACGTCCAAATTTATTCAAAAATGGCCATTCGAGCCTTCGCCGTTCTTCTCTATCGTCACTTTTTCAGTGATACCGCGTGCACAATTCACAAATATTCTTTAACTTTGCAGAACATAACGGTTGGTAATGTATTAAACATATATAATATAAATAAGGTATGAAAAAGCTGTTTGTTCTTATGTTTCTGGCTGTCGGCCTGTCGGCTATGGCGGCTGTGGTTGGTGTGGAAGGGGACGAGAATGCCCCGAAAGCCATTGTTGTACCCGATGATGCGGTGATTGCCGAGACCACAATCCCTGGAAATGATTTCCCGAAGGTGGACAGGGAGCGCAGGGGATATTTCCGTTTGTTTGCCCCTGATGCCAAGTTGGTTGAATTGGATATCTGTGGCAAGACGTATCCCATGCAACGCGACGAACACGGAATGTGGATGGGCGTGAGCGACCCCTTGGTGGTGGGCTTCCACTACTATTTCCTGAAGGTGGATGGCGTGTCCGTCGTTGACCCTGCCACCGAGACCTTTTTCGGTTGTTGCCGACAGTCGGGTGGCATAGAGATTCCCGAAGGTCAGGAAGGCGACTACTACCGCCCGCAGCAGAATGTGCCCCACGGACAGGTGCGCAGTATCTATTATTTTGCTACGGCCACACAGGAGTGGCGGCACGCAATGGTATATACGCCAGCCGAATACGAGAAGGGCAAGCGTCGCTATCCTGTGCTCTACCTGCAACATGGAATGGGGGAGGACGAGACGGGATGGTCGCGGCAGGGCCACATGCAGCACATCATGGACAACCTGACGGCTCGCGGTGAAGCGGTGCCGATGATTGTGGTGATGGAGAGCGGCGACGTGAAGGCTCCCTTCCGTGGCGGTGACAACCGCGCAGGGCGCTCGGAATACGGTGCCACATTCTATAAGGTGATGATGCAGGACCTGATTCCCTACATCGACAGCCATTTCCGCACCCTTGCCGACCGCAACCATCGCGCTATGGCAGGACTTTCGTGGGGAGGCCACCAGACGTTCGACCTGGTCATGAACCACATGGACACGTTCTCTTACATGGGCGGCTTCAGCGGAGCCATCTTTGGACTTGACATCAACAAGACCTACGATGGGGCGTTCACTCGTCCCGACGAGTTCAACAAGCACATCCACTACCTCTTCCTCAGTTGTGGCAGCGAGGAGAACTTCGGAACAGACAAACTGGTCGAAACCCTGCGTCAGGCAGGTATCAAGGTCGATTATTACGTATCGCCCGGCACCCACCACGAATGGCTCACCTGGCGTCGAAGCCTGAAGGAGTTCGTCCCCCATCTGTTCAAGTAGCACGGGATTACAAATCCTAATACTCGCAGGTGTCGGATTGCAAATCCGCCACAAAAGCCACAACAGGGGATCGCGCTTTTACATATTACTGTCAAAAAACTGTCATTATATTGACAGTACTACTGTCAATGCTTTGACGGAACTTCCGTCAAATAATGACGGTACCCCCGTCAATAATTGACGTTTTCTCTGACATAGGGAGTGATGTCGCTTAATCCTCCAAAGCGGGCATCAGCCATAACGGGAACCCCAGAAAAAGAAAGAGAGGTCTCTGGACGTGGAAACCTCTCTTTTGGTGACTCGCTCGGGGCTCGAACCCGAGACCCCAACATTAAAAGTGTTGTGCTCTACCAGCTGAGCTAGCGAGTCAGCCTATGGGCATTTTCTCAAATGCGAGTGCAAAGGTACAATAAAAAATTAAGAATAAAAAATTAAAAATTAAAAATTATATGTTTACACACATATTTTGTTGTTTATCCTACTTTTTATCCTACTCTTTCAGCACAAAACGACGGTAGTAGGAGAGGCAGAGCGTGGTGAGTGGCAGGGCTATGATGAGGCCGATGAATCCCAGCAGGGAGCCCCATACGGACAGGGACAGGAGGATGACGGCGGGGTTGAGCCCGGTGACATGGCCCATGATGCGCGGTGTCAGGTACATGTCCTGGATGGTCTGCACGACGGCAAAGACGATGAGAGCCAGCAACAGGATTATCCAGAAGTTCTGTCCCGTCTCGATGCTTTTCATCAGAGCCAGGACGATGGTGGGGACGAAGCCAATCAGTTGCAGATAGGGCACAAGATTGAGAAGTCCTATGAACAGGCCCAAGCCGATGGCCATCGGAAAGTCGATGATGAGGAAGCCTATAGAGAACAGAATGCCCACGATGAGGGCTATGAGCGACTGCCCACGGAAGTAGGCATTCATGCCGCGCTCCACGTCTTCGGTCAGCTGGGCCATAAATTCGCGTTTGCCCTGTGGGATGAGCTGAAGCCATCCGTTGGAGATTTTCTCATAGTCGAGCAGGATGAAGAACATATAGAGGAAGACAACGAAGACCGTGAAGATGCCGAATATGAAGCCCAGTGTCTGGTAGATGAGGTCCCAGGTCTGTCCCAAGGCGTTTTGCAAGGCATCGATGACGCTTTTCTCCTGAACGAGTTTCACGATGTCGTTGTTGTTGACGAAGTCGGTGATAATCTTTTCTGCCTTTTCTGCAATACCGCTCTGCCCCAGATATTTCTGAGCCATAGGGGCTACGTATTCGCTTACTTTTGTCACCTCGCTGATGAGGGGCGGGATGACGAGGTACAGAATACCAGTCAGCGTTCCGAGCACGAGGATGAGTGCCACGACGATGCTCAAGACGCGGTTGCGCAGCCGGCAACGGAACTGGAGGAAACGAACAAGGGGATAAATCATATAGGCCAGCAGCCATGCAATGAAGAATGGCAGCAGCACGGAACTCAGGTGCTTGACGAGCAGCCCGATGCCGACCAACAGAATGATAATCGTCACCGTACGTATGAAGCTGTCAAATGTAATTTTCCTTTCTCCCATATCCCCAATGTATTTGACAATTGGACAATTTACAATTTACAATTTATGTACAATATAGTAATTTACAATATTACGCCGCCTCTCAATCCTCAATCCTCAATTCTCAATCCTCAATTCTCAATTCTCAATTCATAATTGGGCTGCGCCGTAATGCCAATTCGTTTAATTCGTATAATTCGTTGTTTCAATCCTCAACCCTCTCAATCCTTTTTCATAGCCTCCTGATAGCAGTGCCGGCACAGCGGTTCGTATTCCTGTTTCTCGCCCAGCATCACCTGTTTGTCGCCAGCCACGGTGCGGTGGCTGACGTATGCCAATGCACCACAGCGGACGCAGATGGCGTGCTGCTTGCTGACGTCGTCGGCAATGGCACACAGGGCAGGCATGGGGCCAAAAGGACGTCCCTGGAAGTCGAGGTCGAGCCCGGCTACAATGACACGCACTCCCTTGCTGGCCAACTCGTTGCATACATCTACGATGCCTGGGTCGAAGAACTGTGCTTCGTCGATGCCCACCACCTCGTTGTCAGCCGACATCAGCAGGATGCTGGCCGAAGAATCGACGGGAGTGGAAGGAATGCTGTTACCCTCGTGGCTCACCACATCTTCCTCGGAATATCGTGTATCAATGGCAGGCTTGAAGATTTCCACACGTTGCTTGGCAAACTTCGCCCGTTTCATCCTGCGAATCAGTTCCTCTGTCTTGCCGGAAAACATGGAGCCACAAATCACCTCCACGCGCCCTTGGCGCATGATTTCACCGTTCCGTTCTGCTATAGTCAGTGACACAATGATTTACAATTTAATAATCTACAAATTACTATTTATGTACAATCTGAGAAATATACAATTTACTTTGGCTAAAGTATAATGGCTTCATCCTTCCTCACTTCTTATGCTTTTGGTAGTATTGCAGCCCTCGTTTCAGGTTTTCCACGACAGCGTTCGACGAGTAGGTGGCGCCTGTAATGACGTCGGTTTGCGGGTTTATTTCGCGCATTGTGTCTTTCACCTTCTTGCCGTCCCACTTAGTCAGCAAGTCCTTCTTCACCTTGTAGAAATACTTTGGTGTTTCCTGGTTGGGCATGGCTTCGATGCGCTGAATCTTATCCCCTTTGATGTAGATTTTCAGGGGCGTAGCCTCAAGGTAGCCCACCACGTCGGCAGCCAGTGTCGTGGTGTTAACGATGTATGTGCCGTTCTCTTTGGTCATGACCTCGTCGGCAGGTCGTCCACTGGTCAGTATCAGCATACTTGTCAGACAGGCACACAAGCATATAAACTTCTTCATATTCTTTGTTTTTAATGTGTTTCAAGTGCAAAGTTACGAATAAGCAAGTAAATAACCAAAATTCTTGGATTATTTGTAAGCATTCTTAGAAATACCCGTTGTAACAGTTATGGTTTGTTTGTACCTTTGCCCCGCAATATTGCACCCAAACTACAACTGTTACAATTATGACCAAAGAAGAGTTTCTGCAGTTACAGTCAGCCTACCATCAGAGCG
>JAEEGL010290372.1_pt1 | contig 14111 bp, 4 predicted proteins | sample 9134231 | NCBI WGS metagenome assembly JAEEGL01 (sample SAMN16246548, study PRJNA631951) | gut metagenome | biome: gut microbiome; feature: rumen; material: fiber-attached | host: Bos | place: Iran: Karaj | collected 2018-10 | reverse complement strand
TTATATTGCCCCGTAATTGGCAAGATGGTAAAATGGAAAAGCAGGCGCGAAAAAGGCCGTAAGGGGGACTTTCCATGACAGAGATCGTAAGCGAAGATCTGGACCTTGAAAAGATCGCGGGAAGCGGTCAGTGCTTCCGCATGAACAGGGCGGAGGACGGGCGCTGGCGGCTGATCGCCGGGGACCGCCTTCTGTATATGAGCCAGCCCGAAGACGGCAGGGCGGTCTTCGCATGCTCTGAAGAGGAATTCGAGGGCTTCTGGAAGGACTATTTCGATCTTTCCGCCGATTACGCCGCCTACAGGGCCGCCGTCGATCCTGCCGATCCCTTCCTCACCGCCGCGGCGGAAGAGGGAAGGGGCATAAGGATACTCAGGCAGGATCCCTGGGAGACGCTCATAACCTTCATACTCTCGCAGAGAAAGAACATCCCGGCGATAAAGGCCTGCGTGGAGGCGGTCTGCGCCCGCTGGGGAGAACCCATAGAAGGCAGCGCCTTGAACGCTTTTCCCGCGCCCGAAAGGCTGGCCGGGGCTGGCGAGGACGATCTCAAGTGCTGCTCCTTGGGCTACCGGGTGCCCTACGTAAGAGGCGCCGCCCGCATGGTGAGCGAGGGGCGCGTAGACCTTGAGGCTCTGAAAAAGCTGGACGACGAAGCCCTGCTCGAGGCGCTGATGACGGTACCGGGAGTGGGTCCCAAGGTGGGGAACTGCGTGTCCCTCTTCGCCTATCACCGCGTCGCGGCCTTCCCCGTGGACGTGTGGATTGGGCGCATGGTCGAAGAGCACTACGGCGGGCGCTTCCCGCTCGAAAGATACGAGGGATTCGCCGGGATAATGCAGCAATACATCTTTTATCACGCTCTACAGACGAAAAAGAAGCCGGGCCCGGCGCGCTGACAGCGGCGGGCGCGTGATCCATAAAAGGGGAAAAGGGGAAACATATGAAAAAAGCTTTCGCAAGATACATCGCCTGCCTGCTGGCCGCGGTCATGACCGCCGTCCTGCCGGTCTACGCGGGTGAGGAAGAGCCCGAAGGGACGGTCCTGAGCCTGCTTCGGAGCAGCGTCCTTGAGATCGACGACGACCTCAGCCTTTATTCGGCCAGATACTGGGACGAGGAGGGCGAGGCCTTCCTGGCCGAGAACTACTACGTCTGGACTCCCGGCGGGGAGATCAGGCCGGTCATCTCTTTCGGCAACGACATCTGCGGGGCCGCGAGCTACGCCAGGGCCGGGGCGATCGAAGAGGATAAGGGCCTCAATATACTGGGAGGCGCCAACGCCGACTTCTTCACCTTCGCCACCGGGACTTCCCTGGGACCGGTCGTCAAGGACGGCGTCGTCTGCACCAGCGAGCACTCGTCTTTTGAGGAGATAGGCTTTTTTGAGGACGGCAGCGCCGTCTTCGGCCGCATGGGACTCAACGTGGAGTTCACGGAGCTGGTCACCGGCCAGGTCTATCCCCTCATGGCCTACAACAAGGATCTGGAGAGCGGGGGCGGACTCGTTCTTTATTCCAGCGTCTTCGGGCCCGACAACAATGCTTCGGGAGACAGCCTCAACGTGCTGATCCGCATAGACGAGGGCGAGGCCAGGATAGGGGACGTTATAAAAGGCACCATTGAAGAGGTCTTCGAGAGCAGCGAAAAGGTCCCTATCGACGCTGAGCACCTGCTTCTTTCGGTATATACCGACACGAAATATCTCACCGTCATACCGATCCTCAACGCCATGAGCCCGGAGGACGGGGTCACGGTCTCCTTCACCTGCGATCCCCTCTGGGAGGAGGCGGTCAACGTGGTCGGAGGCTCCGAGAGGCTCATAAGGGACGGCGAGCTCTGCGAAGTGGAGCCCGCTTCCAGGAGCCCCAGGACCGCCATCGGCGTGACGGAAGACGGAGAGGTCATCTTATACACCGCAGACGGCAGGGACGCTTCCCACTCCCTGGGCCTTTCGCCGTCCAAACTCGCGAAGAGGATGCTCGAGCTGGGCTGCGTCGACGCTCTCAACCTCGACGGCGGGGGCTCGACCCAGCTGCACTGCGTGCTTCCGGGCTTTGAGAACGATTCGACAGTCAACAAGCCCTCTGAGGACAGGCGCTGCGCGAACTATATCATGTTCGGCCTGCCCGCGCATGAAGCGGAGGAGCCTGCCGCGCTCTTCGTCTACCCCATAGGCGAGGTGCTGCTGGCGGGGTCTTCCATGAGCTTTGAGGCCCGGGCCATAGACGAGTGGCACAACGCGGCGGAGCTCTCGGAGGAGCCTGTGTTCTCGTCGAAGCTCGGTACTTTTGAAGGCAATGTATTCACGGCCTACGAGGACGCCGAGGGCGATGGCAGGATCAGAGCCTCGGCGGACGGTCTCAAGGGCAGCGCGCTCCTTACTGTGATAAGCGGGCCCGACAGCGTGAGGGTGTATAAGGGCGGCAGCGAGATGAGCGGCAAGGTCCTGGCGGTGCGCGAGGGCGACAGTTTCAAATTCAGCGCCGAGGCCATATACCTGAGGCTCCCGGTCATCGCCGACGAGAGCGCCTTCGTCTGGGAGGTAAGCGAGGGCATGGGCGTGATCGAAGAGGACGGGACCTACCGGGCCGAGGGCATAAGCGAAGAGAGCGGGATACTTACCGTGAGCTGCGCGGGCGTGAGCGCGTCTCTCGAGCTCAGCGCGGATCTCACGAGCCCCGTGATAGAAACAAGTGAAGAAGAGGGCGTCGTCACCGCCTTCATCAGCGACAACAAGGACGTCCACCCGGCAAAGCCCGGCATATCAGTGCAGGTGGACGGAGAGAAGTACGGCGCCTGGAGCTACTCGCGCACGGACGGGGAGCTGACGCTGGATCTTTCCGCCCTTGAGAGCGGCCTTCATCACGTGATAATCAGAGTCTCGGACGCCGCCGGCAACAGGAGCCTCTGCCAGCTGGGTGTGGAGACAATCCCGCCCGAAGAGGAAGAGCCGCCTTTGGAGGGAGAAGAGCCTCCCGCCAAAGGACAGGTGCCCCCTGAAGAAGGAAGCGTCCCGCCCAAAGAGAGCGGCGAGCCTCCCGCTGAGGGCGAAGAGCCTCCCGAAGAAAGCGAAGAAGCCCCGCTGCCTCCCGCCTTCGGCGACATGGAGGGCCACTGGGCCGAGGGCTATGCCCGCTATCTGCAACTGCGCGGCGTCTTCAGCGGCCGCGGCTCCGACGAAGCACCGCTCTTCGCTCCCGACGCCTCCATGACGCGCCAGGAGTTCGCCACCGTCCTCATTCGCTGGCTTGGGACCGACACGTCCCTTTATGACGGGACAGAGCTTCCCTACACCGACCTTGAGAGCGTGGCGGACTGGGCCCTGCCGGGCGTGAGGACCGCCTACGCCCTGGGCATCATCGAGGGCAAGAGCAGGGGAGAGGAGCGCTTCTTCGACCCGAACGGAAAGATCACCCGCCAGGAGGTCATGACCATCATCGGCAGGACCCTTGAGGAGGGTCTGGGAGAGGCCGATATCTCCGCCTTCGAGGACGCCGGCGGGGTCGCGGACTGGGCTCTGCCTTACGTCAGGGTGCTGGTCGGCCAGGGGATCATCGACGGCTCCAACGGAAGGATAAATCCCGCGAAGAGCATGACCCGCGCCGAAGCGGCGGCGGTGATATTCAGGTGTTATTGATATCGGGCTGAACGGTGTCGCGGCTCCCGTTTTCCGCCCTTGCAGTTCAGCAAGGTTTCCCCGGGGGAGCAGTCCGCTGTGTTATGATAAGATCAAGCTCATATACGGTACATTAGCGCAGCCGGCGGCAGATGGGAACGGACGTATGGAAAAGATCCTCTTGGTCGAAGATAATGAGAACATCATGGATATCAACAGCAGGTATCTTTCTGATCAGGGGTATGAGATCGGACGGGCTTACAGTGTCAAGCAGGCTGAAGACAGTCTCGATTCCTTTGATCCCGATCTGATAGTGCTCGATGTGATGCTCCCTGACGGGGACGGCATGGAACTGTGCCGGGATATACGCCGAAAGAGCGGGGTCCCCATACTGTTCCTCACAGCCAAGGTAACGGGAGACGATATAGTTGCGGGCCTTGAGAGCGGCGGTGACGAATACCTGACCAAACCTTATGATCTCAGCATCCTCGGGGCGAGGGTCAAAGCCCTTCTGCGCCGTTCGGCAAGGATACTGCCGCAGAGCCAGATCTACGCGGTCGGGCTCCTCAGGCTCGACATAGTCCAGTCTCAGGCTTTCGTGGGCAGCGAGAGTCTCAGTCTTTCCCGCAACGAGTTCGGCCTGCTGCTCTATCTCGCCCAGCACATGGGCCGCAGGGCCTCGGGACAGGATATCTGCCGCGCGATCTGGGGAGCGGATACCGAGTCTGAAAAACCGCTGCTGTGGACCACCGTCTCGCGCCTTAAAAAGAAGCTGGCGCCCTATGAAGAGCAGTTCTATATCGATTCGGATCACAGCGGATATGAGCTGATGATCCCGGCCGGAAGATCCTGAAGCACGCGGAGAGGAACAGCATAAAAAGATGACGAAGAAGAGCCTCAGAATGTCCTTATATATACTTCTGGTCTTCACCGTCCTTTTTTTGTTTTCCCGCCAGATGAAGACAGAGACCGGAACAGTCCTGACCGAGCTTGAGTTCCTGACCTTCGACAACGTTCTCTATTCCCCGGAAGAGCTCCATCATCTTACCGAAGAGGAGCTTGCGCAGGGCCACGTGGGCTGGGACTACGATTATCACGACAAGGTCTTTTCGCGGGTGCGCACGAACCGGATGATACTGAAGCTCGTGCCGGGCGAGACCTACGGGCTTTATACCGAGCAGCTCACTTACGCCTCAAAGCTGTGGATAGACGGGGTGCTCTGCGCGCAGCTGGGCGAGGTCTCGGATTCTCCCGACGGCTTCGTCCCCAGGACAGGGAGCGTCGTCGTCTACTTCACCGCCGGCGAAGAGACTGAGATCGTGATGCAGCGCTGCAATTTCAACCACGCGAAGTGGAATGCCGTCCGCTTCTATTACGGCCCCCAGTCGGTCATCACGCGCCAGGTACAGAGCCGGAATTTCCTGGAGATATCCTATCTGGGCTTCCTCGCGGCCCTGGCCGTCATCAACCTGGGGATGTTCGCCGGCATGCCGGAGCACAGGCGTTTCCTCTGGTTCTCTCTCGCGTGCTTTGCCAGCATGATCCACCAGTCTCTGCAGGATCCCAAGGTTATCATGCAGATCTTTCCCCGGCTCGACTGGTATCTGGGCTACAGGGCCGAAGGGATAAGCCTCGTCCTGATGATCATCTTCTTGTTCCTTTTCATGCGCGAATGCTTCGGGAATGATCCCTGCAGCTGGGCCGATCCCGTGTTTTTAGGCATCTTCTGTCTGGAGATCGCCGCTTTCGCGTTCCTTCCCACTATCTATTACACCGATCTCACCGTGCAGTCCGAGATAGCCTTCGGCGTCTGCTGCGCCCTGTACTGCATACTCATACTGGTGCGCATAGCGAAAGACAGAAGATCACTGTCCGGATCCCAGTATTACTATATCGCGGGTATACTGATCTTCTTCCTGACCGCGATAGTCAATATCATCCGCATCGGTCCTTCCCACGTCAATACGATACGTATCGGACTGATCATCTTCGAACTGACCTCGACCCTGGCTCTGGCTCTCGAATTCAGCAGCGTGAGCCGGGCTTATCAGGAGGCCAGGGCGCAGGAGACCCGTCTGAGGATGATCAACGCATCGATGGAACATACCCAGGAGATGCAGGATAATTTCATGGCGATAATGAACCATGAGATGCGCACTCCCCTTACCGTCATCGCCGGGTATGCCGCTCTGAACGCGGAGGAACTGAAGCAGAAGCATCCTCAGGACGGGGAGATGATCAGGAACATGCAGCTCATAAAGAATGAGGCTCTGAGGATGGGCAGGATAGTCGAGCAGTCCGTAGAGGGCGCCAGAGCGACCGCGGCGAGCGGACAGACAGAAGAAGCGGACATCAGAAAGATATTTGAGGACGCGAGAGATTTCTGCCGCCCCATCTGCGAGAAGAGGGAAAATGAGATAGTCATAGACTGTCCGGAGGATCTGAATGTGAACTGCATGCGCGACAGCATGCTCCAGCTGCTGTACAACCTCGTGATCAACGCGAGCCGCCATACCTCAAAGGGCGTCATAAGTCTTTCCTGCTCTGTTGACGGCGATCATGTCCTGATAAAGGTGAGCGACGACGGTGAAGGTATGGACGAGGAGACCAGGATCCATGCCTTTGAAAGAGGTTTTTCCAAAGACGGGGGACACGGCCTGGGCCTGGCTCTCTGCAAAGAGATCGCGGAATGGCATAAGGGAGAGATATATATAGAACCTGACACGTCCGCCGGGACCACGGTCGCGCTCAAAATGCCCTTATGATGATGCATAGATCTATGATCGGCCGAAACCTTGCATTTCCGTAAGGTTTCGGTTTTTTATCCCGTTTTTTATTATGATTTTAGACGGAGAAGTCTATCCGCTCGCGCTCTTTGCAGGGAACGCGAATCGTACATAAAGAGAGGAGAGAAGCTCATGAGAATGAAAAAGATACTGTCGGCAGCTCTGGCATTCTGCCTGCTCGTATCTCTGGTCCCGGGAGGGACTCTGACAGTACGGGCGGCCAACGCCGATCCGGAGTATGAGAGGGTCCTGCCGGAGCTGATCATCTTCAACGCCAGAACAGGCGCCAGCACCGACTATTTCAAGAGCGTGATGAAGGATCATTTCTACAACGCGGCGGCTGCCGGATACTTCAGGAAAGTCGGAGATACCGATTCGCTTTTAAACTATGAGGTGAAGGTAGGTACCGACAGCAGCTACCGCTGGTCCGGCTTCAAGGATAGCGAGCTGGCCTATCTCAGCGACCAGTACGGACAGCTGAAAGCAGGCTACGCGGTGACCCTGAACACCAATTCACACTCACATTCCTGGGGCTTCGCCGGCTGGTATTCGGTCAAGATCATGAGCTACATGAACGCCGCTCTGTACTGCGACAGCAGCGACGGATCGCAGTACAGCAACGTGGTCACCCAGGTCGGCCAGTCGACCACCTCGTCTTCCAGCAGGAAGGGCAACGCCTCCTTCAGTTCTCTTCCCTATGTCATAAACGGGGCCAACAGCCAGTATGGGACCGTGAACGGACAGGACGTGAGCGCCATCGACCGCGATCTGTACCTGCAGTTCGTAAACAGCGTGATCAAGTACGACGGTGAGGACAGGACCTGCACCTGCGGAGGCTCCGCGGAAGGCCATGTGGTGAGCTTCTATGATCCCGTCGCTCCTTCGGTCTCTTCGGTCTCCGTGCTCAGGGGCAGCGATCCCTGCACTGATTTCAAGGCGGGAGATACGGTAAAGATAGTGCTCAACTGTTCCGAGCCCGTTCGCTTCGCCGATGACAGCGCCGCGGGCAAGGGCGACGTATATATAGGCCTGATGGTGGAAGGGATGGCGGAGCGTCTGTACGCCCGCCTTACCGGACTTAAGAACAACGGTCTCAACAACGCCGAACGCGCGAATACCCTCACTTTTGAGTACAGCGTACCGTCCGGTGAGACAGGGCTGTTCACCGTTCTGGGCATAGACATGACCGCGGCTCCCGCCGGCGGGACCGCCCTCATCCACAAGGACGCCGACATCTCCCTCGTACAGGCCTTCAATTACCTCGGAGAGGATAAGAGATACAGCGCCGTAAAGCCTACCTCGGTCACCGACGATCTGGGATACACCAGGACTACCAGCTATGTCACCGATCTTGCAGGCAACGCTCTGGTCAACAGGATAGACAGCACGGCGCCTGTCAGCTTCTATATCGACTGCGAGTCTCCTTTTGTGGCCAAGGCCGCGGTGAGTGCGGTCACCAACAACAATAACGTGAAGGCCGCCCTCGGGAAGACCGGGATGGCGCCCAACACGGACAATTACGAGGACAACAGCGACCTCTACCTCGGAACAGGCGACAGCTTCGCCCTCACTCTTTACATGAACGAGGTCGTAGGCGGCGGCTCCGCCCTTGTGACGACCAACGTCAGATCGGGCAGCGGATATCTTACCCTTACCGCCGATACCCTGGGCAGCACCGCGGCCTCCGGCATCGGATCCCAGTACGGCAGAGGCGCTTCCAAAGGCGTGGTCTCGGTCTTCTATACCTCCTCCGTGAGCATAGGGGAGGGGATGAGTGTCGAGGGGAGCGAAGGCCTTAAGATCACCTCCGTGAGCTTTACGGGGACCTCCGACGCTTCCGGCAACAGCGCCGCAAACAGCAGTGTGTCTCCCGACAAACAGTACCGCATAGACACCGACGGCCCCGTTCCCCAGACATCGGCGGCGGTGCAGAACGGCGGTATAAACAACAGCTTCTATCTTCCCTTTATGGTGACCGACGCCGCTTCCGGCGTCAGCGAGCTTCCTGCTGCTCTCGTCGTCCTGGATCCCCAGGGCAGGACGAGCGGCTTTGAGTACGCTGTGACCACCGGGGCTTCTTCCCCCTCCAAATGGTCAGCCGGGGCATTCGGGACCACCATAGACTTCATCCAGACCGGGACCCAGCAGTATCTGCATATAAGGCCGCTGGAAGGGGAGACCTACGATCTCAACGGCAACGCTTCGGTCGTATTCACTCTGGCCGATTACGCGGGCAATGTCTCCACAGTGTCGAAACTGCTCGAAGGTATCGTCCTGGACGGTGTCGCCCCTGTCGTAAAGGCGGGCGGCAGCGTCAGGACCTACGACAACAGCACTCACAAGGGCACGCTTACAGTCGAGTTCACGGCGGAAGACCGGGGAGGCCTGGCTGAGGTACAGTATGCCTGGACTCTTTCCACCGGGTCAGCCATCAGCTGGAAGAACGTGACCGGTTCCTTCGAAGGCGATGCTTTCGCTGATCTCTCCGTGGAAGAGACCGTCAGCAGCGGCGGCAGTTTCAGCGGCACTCTCTGGGTAAGAGCCGAAGACATCGCCGGCCATGAGACCGAGCTCTGCCTCGGTGAGTATTCCTACGATCTTTCGGGCATAAGCTATGCCCTCGATTATACGACGGCGATCACTGCCGCTCCCGCGGTAAAGATCAGTTCCCTTCAGAGCGGGGGAAGGCTCGTCTTCGATCTGCACAAGAAGGGGGACGATGTACACTATCTCCGCTGGTTCGACGACAGCACGGCGGAAAACATCTTTGCCCGCAGCGGCAGCTGGTATAAAGCGGAGACCGCGGACGGTCTCACCTTCACTGATCTTGAGAACGCCGGCAGCATAACCGGCGGATATCTCGACGGCTACGCGGGAGAGGTGATGGTAAAGGTCTATTCGGGGACTTCGGTCACCATACCGACACTTGCCGAAACCCTGAGCGACGGCGTGGTCATCACCAACGCCGCCGGGACCGGCAGCTTCACTCTCAGGGTCGTCCCGGACGGCGATACCGAAGCCATCAGCTGCGAGTTCAGCAATATCAGCGAGAGGCTCTACAATTGCTTCAATTCCACGCCCTGGCTCAAAGACGGTGTCCCTGTCAACAGCACTCTTGAAGGCATAGAGCTCACCTTTGAGCTCAGCGACGCGAACGGCTGGGACTTTGAGGACGTCGACTGGGAGAACTCTTATCTCTACGTGGAAGGCAGCAGGATATGCGCCATAGGGAGCGGCCCCAGGCAGACTGTCACCCTGCCTGCCGCGGACTATCCGACCGGCATCAATATCACGTCCATGGGCCTCAAGCTTGCCCGCCGCTCTTCGGAGAGCGTCTACAGCTTCCCCATCCCCCTGGGGGACAACGGCAGGATAATGATAGACGGCAGCCTGCCCGGCAGTGTCGCGCCTACGGTACTGCGCTTTACTCACTACATGAACTGCAGGGAGAATACCTATCCCGAGAGCAGCCCCCTGTATCCCGGCACCTACTGGTCGGTCGAGGAGAGCGAGGCCTTCCCGCCCGAAGAGATAGCCTTCGATCCGGACGCGGTCATATACATCCCGGCTTCCGACGGTATCGCGGACCTCATGGTGCAGGCTTTTGACTCTCAGGGCTCGCCTTACGAGGATTTTTCCTCCGTCATCGGCCAGTTCGACATAGTGGCCTGGAACACTGATGAACCGGGCACCGTAGTGTCCCTGGACTACATGAAGCGCTGCTTCGAAAAGAACGCTGACGGCAGCTTCAGCGCCGTTCCCTGGTATAAGGCCACGGCCTCGGGCCGTCGCTGCCTGAGCTTCGCCGTGGACGGCAAGGAGAAGGTCGATTACAACGGGAAGGGATCCTTCATAAGCGTCGCTTCCGATGAGGACAACATCATCGCCATCCAGGCCCGGTACAGCAACGGCAAGGTTTCGGACATTGTCTATCTGACCGTGCACCCGGTGACGCTGGATATAAGCGGCAGCTTCACCACAGAGCCCGCGTTCGACGGCACCTACGGGATGCTCATCACCGGCCCCGGTGAAGCGGTCGTGAGATTCGTCCCCGACGCCGGGACGAACACCGCCGGCGTAAAGCTCTACTGCGCCGGAGGCAGCGCGAACAATTCTTACTCCGGCGGCGAGAGCTTCATCTCTTACAAGAATATCTCCGGCGCTCAGGAGATGAACCTTCAGGGCGACGGAAGCTACACCTTAAAGCTCGACGATGTGAGCGACGTGAACGCCGAGAATATAAGACGCGTGGCCTTTGCCAGAGACAACTGCGGCAACCTCGTTAAGGTGGGCTATACCGGCTTCGGTTTTGCTTCGGACAACGCGGCTCCCTCCGCGGAGGGCAGCATAACGACGGGCAGCGGCAGCTACACCGCCGTGTTCACGATAAGAGACGACAGCCTGCTGTCCTGCAGCGACGCGGGCGGCAGCACCGCGCCCCTGAGCAGGCCCGTTACCGTCGACCTTTCTTACGACAGCGACTACGGCAGGCTCACCGGAGCCTACGGCGAGGCCCTGAGCCTCAGCGTGGACGCGTCTTCGGGCGAGTATGTCTGGACCGCCAACGCGCCCAACAAGCTGGGCATATACGAAGTGAGGGCCGAGCTCGTTCTGGAGAACACAGGCTCCAACCCCTACCTGTATCTGAGGAACGAAGCGTATCTCACCCTCACCGTCAATGGCGCCGTGAGTCCCGAGGCGGACGGTGAGCAGATGACGCTCAGCCTCATCGCGGCCGACGCCTTCGGCAATACGATGGCGGTGCCCGCGCAGGTCAGCGCTGCGGTCAGCGGCGCCGGGGCGGAGGTGACAGGAGCGATATACAAGGAGACCGGCGAGCACAGCGACCGGGCCCTGTACCTTAGCTTCAATACCGCGGTCAGGCCGGTCGAGAGCTGGATAAACCGCAGCATAGACGGGTTCGCGACAGAATGGCACGACGCTTTCCCCATCTGGAAGGACGGCAGCTGGGAGATCAGGTATACCGACATCTTCGGCAAGAGCTACGCGAAGACCATAGAGCTCGAGGACGTGTTCGGAGAGTACGGCTACGATCTGGAGATCTCCACTCTCGAGAACACGACGGAGCCCGTGATCATCTCCGCCTTTGAGGACGACAAGGATCCCATCGCCGTGAGGAAGGCCGGAGATTACGACGGCTACGCGTCCCCGGGCGAGGAGCTCGAGGCGGCGGAGAACGGTGAATACAAGGTCATACGCTTCCCCTCCGACCAGGAATACAGGTGGTGCTACGTCTTCAGCGAGAGCGACAGGAACACCGCCGACATACTCACCATCTATCTCAATAATATCGTCACTGGCGAGCCCAAGGCCAGCCTCTACTTCTTCGTCGACGAATTCAAGGAGCAGTACCTGGCCGGATCTGACGAGCAGTTCAGGGGAAAGACCACGGGAACGGTCACCGTCACCTATAAGACTGACAGGGACACCAGCCCCGTGGGTGACAGCAGCGTTACTCTGAGGGCCGGAAACGACAGCTTCAGCTTCACATATTATGACGCCGCCACCGACGATGAATACGAGATAACAGGATATCTCTCCGATTACGATATCACTCTCGTTGCTCCCGAGGAGGCTCCCACGGACAGCGAGGCCCCGCTCATCGACATAATCAACGTATGGGCCCAGAAGGGCAGCGGCTTCGTCCAGGCGGAGGCCTTCCCGGGCAGCGCCTCGGAGGAAGAGATCGCGGACGCCATCGCCGGCTGCGGGAACGTCCAGAGCTACGACCTCGTCGTCAGCGCGACCGACGCTTCCAGATGGAAGCTGCTCGTAAAGTCGGAAAAGCCCGAGACCGTGAGCTTTGAGGACAGCGAGAGCGACCAGATCAGAGGCGTGGATGTGAGCGGGAACAACGTCCTCATCACCAACAAGGCAGAGAGCGACTTCTGGCTCGTCGTCACCGACGCGGCCAGCGTCGACGGCGGCGCCTTAAAGGACAATTTCATCTGCATAAGGATACCTGTCGGAAGCTGCAGCTTCGACACCGTTCCTCCCCACATCATATACACCGTCGAGACGACCAGCCTCTACAAGAAGACGGTCTATCTCACCGCGTCCGACACGGACGACAGCGACAACGATACTTCCGCGGGAGTCGTCATCACGGGCAAGGACGTCATCGCCGAGGTGAACGTCATAGACGAGGTCGTCTACGGGTACAAGCTGGTCATGACCGACAACGACACCGTGGTCAAGGTCACCGCTACCGACGCCGCGGGCAATTTCTCGGTCGAGGACATACAGGTCTCCGGTATAGACGTCAGCGCTCCGGAGCTTTCCGTCAGCTGGTCGCCCTGCTTCAAGGACCCCGTCACGGGCAAGCTGGATACGGCCAATCCGGCGGCGGGCCCCGTCAACGTCGACGTGGTCGCCCACATCACCAGCGACAAGGAGATCGCCTCGGTGCTGGCTTACTACGAGTTCAGCGATCAGGACGGGAATTCCTATACCATGGATTACGATCTTGACGGCAGCGGGGACTGGTGGGGGAGCATAGATTATACCAGCCAGAGGATCTCTGTCCACTTCAGCGATACCTTCGTCTCCTGGACAGGCGCGCAGAGCCCGATCACCGTCCACCTCACCGTGACGGCGCCCAACAGCAGGTACACGACGACTTCAGTCTCCCTCGGAGCCGGCGTCATCGATAAGACAGTTCCTTTCCGTTACTATGATCCCTATGATCCCATGGGTTACATCAGCGTGAAGGAGCACACGCGCGAAGGCTTCGATACGCCTTACGCTCTGACGCTTAAGATCTCCGATCCAGATGAGAGCGTCTACTGCATGGACGCCGGGACTGCGGGCAAAGCCTACAGCGCGGACGATCCCTTCGTGCTGGAGCTCGACGACAATGAGGAGCACAGCTTCCTCTTCGCGGACAGGGCCGGCAACCTCGCCCGTATCGTCATCCCGGCCCCCGCGCCGGACGAGCTCGACAGCGCCGTTCCCGTCCTTGAGATCTCGGGCCTTGAAGACAGCGACAGCGCCGTCTCCTCCGACGTGGTATTCGATATCAGCGTCAGGGAGGAGAACGAGGTGAGACTCAGCGCTTCGAGCCCCAATGTCAGCTTCGGCAGGCTCGCTTCCGGCTTCGATGAAGACGGGAACAGGGTCTGGACCGGGACCGTCTCTGTCTCGAAGAACGGTACCTACCGCATCACGGCGGAGGACGCGGCGGGCAACAGCGCTTCGGCCAGCATCACCGTGAACAACATAGACAAGATCATGCCCATCATAAGCTTTGATACCTCGACTGTCTCCTTAAGGCAGGACAGCACGGCCGAAGAGCTCGCGGCCCTGCTCGCCGTGGACATAGGCGTCCACGTCTGGGACAACGAGGGCATAAAGGAGAACAGCCTGAGCTATGACGCCGGCGGGGTGCTGCTGAGCAGGCCCGGCATCTACGCCGTGACCTACTCGGCGGAGGACCACGCGGGCAACATAGGCGAAGCTGTACGTTATGTCAGGGTCATCGACAAGGAGATGCCGTTGATCACCGTGGACGGGATCCTGACCGAATACAACGGGACGACCACCGTAAGCAGCGGTGAGCACAGGCTGACGGTAGCGGAGCTCAGCGAGAGCGGGGAGCCTTACAAGCTCCAGCTCGTCAAGGGTCTCTGGTCCGCGGGCCAGATGAAGAGAGCTTCCGCGGGGATACAGATACATGAAGACCTGAG
>JAEEGL016028086.1_pt1 | contig 14112 bp, 9 predicted proteins | sample 9134231 | NCBI WGS metagenome assembly JAEEGL01 (sample SAMN16246548, study PRJNA631951) | gut metagenome | biome: gut microbiome; feature: rumen; material: fiber-attached | host: Bos | place: Iran: Karaj | collected 2018-10 | reverse complement strand
TTTGTCTCTGCATTTTTACTTGGTTACTGTTACCTTAACTTTCCTTGAAAGTCCATTTCTTGCGTATGCGTATACTGTACACGATCCTGCAGCTACACCTGTGATCTTGCCGTTCTTATCCACCTTTGCGATCTTGGGATTCGTTGGTATACAGCTTCACTGCGTCCGTATCCGTTCCGTCGACACTCCACTTCACGGTCCTGTCATCAGCATTGTCTGGCGTGACGGTCGCCATCAGCATCTGCGTGTCTTCTACTATTAAATTTGTAAAATCCTCGTTAAGAACAACACTCTTCACTGCAACAGGAGCAACCAAAGACAGCTCATTTCCAGAAATTTCCAAGCTATATGTAGAGTCCAGACCCAAAAACTCTCCGGTCTTACCTGACGGTCATTCATCTTGAATAAATACAGTTTTATTCCACAAAAACCAAGCGTAGTTAAGCTGCTCTGAAGCGTATCCTTTATGCGAATAAAATGCCAAGTTTCTATTCGAATAATGCACTCTTTTTCCTCGATACTAATTTAAATTCATATTTCCCCCATAACTCTCTTCCATACAAATAGTTATTTCATGATTTAATAATACATTTTTTTATCTAAAAAGAGCATTAACTATTCTGAAAAGAATCTAAAATATTCATAGCCATTTTTGTAAACCTTAGGTTCTGTGAAGTTGAAGGATGATCTTAATATGACGAGGTTAGTTATTCACCTACAACAAAAGTACTCATAAGCGGTATTCTTCCGGACAGTTGGAACACATCCCACGATGCTTTCTTTCCTGAGTCAAGCGCGACATCCAGCGTCCTGACAGGCATTCCCTCAGGGACTGTCATCTCAAAAACTATTGCATCGCCTTTGGCTAATGTATATCTTCTGCCTGAGTCCTTGCCGGTGCCGTCTTCACCATATGGTCTTAGCTGAACTTTTTCATCATCAAAAAGACTTACAACTACTACTCTGTCATAAGAACCGGCATCTATAACCTGAGCCTTCGGCATTCTGTCAAGGATTATCTTCGGTGGATTGACCATCAGAAAAGCAGCCGCTTTATCAGGTGCATCTTTTAACAGGGCATCCCATTTAGAAGAATCTCCCAGCAGATATTCATAGTATGCCAGAACCTCTTTGTCGTGAGGCTCGTATTCAAATTCCTGCGTGAATTCATACTCTTTGCCATTTTCATCCACAGCCCAGCATTTTGCCAAGATCGTATCATCGCCTGCAAACTGAAGTCCATAAACTTCGCCGTTTTCCACGGAGCCTATCAGATTCCCCCAAAAGTCGAAGATCTGATTCTGCAAAAAATAAATTGCCGTAGACAGGTCATCCTGCTGCCACTTAAGAGTAGCTCCCAGGATCTCATATTCAAAATCGCCTGATACTGTGTTGTAAAACTCATATGCACTCTGATACGGATTGACATGGCACTCAACTACTATCCAGTTTCCGACGCTTTTGCAATCCATAATCGAATCAGTTATGAGAACCTGATCCTTCACGTCAATCTCCCTGCCATCAACAGTTAAGATAGTGCCCTTATAGCTAAAAGCATGTTCCTTATTATCGGAAACCGCTTTCTCATCCTGATCACTTCCGGACGCGCCTTCGCTTACCATTCCGGAACTCTCAAAGTTTCCTATCGGTGTCCAGGTCCGAAGTTCTGTTTTATATCCGTCCATTATCTTCCAGAATTCTTCCGCTGTGATGTCAAGTTTTTCTGATACAGCAACGTCATTTATACCTTCGCCGTTATAAAAAAAGGCAGTATTAGACGCATTTTCGGGATCCTGTTCTGAAAAATAAAAATCATCCCATTCCGACTTTGTCCCATCATGGCTTAGATGATATTTTCCCAAAAGAGAATTCGCTGCGCCATTTGAGCCGTAGTATTTGAAATACCCATTTCCCATCCAGACATGGCTGCTTCTGGCCCATCCGTCGATAACAAAAACAATTTCTTTATCCTTCAGAGAAAAAATGCTGTAGATATAACTCTGCTCGCCTATGTCATCATAATCATAATCAGCATTTTGTCCGATCAGAAGCTCAGGAATGCTGTCACCGCTTATATCCTCAAGCACATATCCTACAGACTTAAGAAGCTCCGCACTGTCGCCGTACATAACCTGTTCAATGATCCCGTTTGAGACATATTTATACTCTTTATCATAGTCATATCCGTTTTGAATTATATCCAGATTTTCTTCAAGCACCGGAGCGTAAAGAGTTTCATAATCTATCTGTGGCTCTCCGCTTTCTTTTGTTTTCTCTTTTCCTAAAGAAGCTGTAATGCTCTTCGCCTGATACTTACCACATGCAGAAAGGAATATTAGTGAAGCAATCAGTATTATGTTTATGTAATGTGTTTTCCCCATGACTTTCCCCGTCCATACAGGCCTTCGGCATTTAGGTTATTTAAAGAACTCAAGATCCTCTTTAAGCTCATTCGCAAAGTTCTTAAGCTCTGCTGAAGTATCTGCAAGCCTTGCTGTTTCTCTGTTGAGTTCACCCATTGAGGTAGATGTTGTCTCAGCAGAAGCAGCATTTTCCTGTGATATTGCAGACAGATTAGTCATCAAATCCACAACACTCTCTCCGTAGCTGTCGCAGGACTGCGCCTGTCCAAGCACATCCACTACAGAACTCTTGGTGTAGTCTATTCCGGTACTTACGCTTGCAAATATACTGCTTGTAGCATCTATGTCACTCTTCTGGCTCTCAATAAGCTCCGTTACCTCATTGATCGTTTCTACAGTTTTATTTGATTCTACAGACAGGTCACTGATAATGCCTTCGATTATCTTGGTAGACTCGTTGGTCTGATCGGCAAGATTGGATATTTCACTGGCAACAACTGCAAATCCTTTGCCAGCCTCACCAGCCCTTGCAGCCTCAATGCTCGCATTAAGTGACAGCAGATTAATCTGATCAGCCACAGATGCGATCAGTGTAACTGCTTCCTGGATCTTGTTTACAGATTCATCTGTCTTGCGCACCTGCTCAACAATCTTGGCAAAAGCTTCATTAGTTGAATCACTGGACTTTGTAAGATCATCCATATTTGCTTTAGCTTCTTTGCCGTTCGTGCTCATATCTGCTGACTTATCTGACAGTCCTGAAACACTGTCAAGGATCTGCTGAATATTGCTTCTGATATCAACAATCTTCTGAGATGAAGCCTCAATATCTTTGGCCTGTTCTCCTGCGCCTTTTGAGATTTCCTCAATTGTCTCGCTGATCTCACCCGCAACCTGTTTGGTCTTGTAAGCGCTCTCTTCAAGGTTAACTCCGGTGTCTGATAATACGTCACTGAGTTTCTTAACCTTATCGATGGTTCCTTCAAGAGTATCAAGGAATCCATTCAGCGAACTTGCAAAGGATGCGAATTCATCTTTTCCAGATTCATCAGCCCTCGTAGAGATCTTACCGGCTGCGATTTTCTCAATTGCAGACTGAAACGAAGTTACACTCCTGTTGATTCCCACACTTATACGCACAAGTATAAGAGCAAGAATTACAATACTGATTATCAGGACAATCAGGATTATGACTGTAACACTACTTCTTACGGCATTCATTTCGCCTACTGCCTTATTCTGCACCTCTGAGCACAGCTCGCTCAGAGCCCTATTTATATTTTGATTATCAGCCTTTATGGCAAGTGTTCTTTCATCTATGCTTTTAATCTCATCAAAGATTCCCTTCTTGGCATTAAGTAATCCAAGTGAGATTTCTGCGAGTGACGGATCAGTTGTATATTTCGGTATATTCTCTCCTATCTCAGTAAAAAGAGCTTCGATCTCTGCCAGATTTGCAGTTACATCTTTTCCTTCTACAACGAGCTTACTATATGCCTCTACCTTATTGTCCAGGTCCTCAAGATTAGAAGCAAAACCATAAACACCAGAAATTGCACCGCCATACTTATACTGTTCACCGGGAGTGAAAACTGCCGGATCAATATAAAGCTCATATTCCAGAGTATTATACTTTTCCATATCATAGTCGACTACAGAGATATTTATTGAAGCCTCTTCCCAGGACTGGTGTGAAGCATCGTATTTTCCTGTAACCCTGATAGCCTTATCTTTGCCGAAATCAACAATTTCAGCGCCTGCAAGACCGTCGCCACTCATCTCCTTAATCTCAAGCTGCTCAAGATCAAAAGGTAAAACATCGCTTCCATTTTTAAACTTAATATTTTTGATATAGTAGTCACCTTTATAAGTAAAAGTTCCACCTACACGGAATATCTGGCTGTTGCGCTTTCCTGCATTGGGCAGCTCATAGTCGTAGATCATCCTGGTGTAGGTTTTCCCATCAATATCAACATCACTTCCGCCTTCACCAAAGACAGCATCTATCCAATGAATCTCAATCCATTCGTTGTTGTTGACAAGACTCTTAAAACTCTCGGAGAGCTCGCTGCTTGCGCTTAAATACTGCTGATATTTCCCTATTGAAGGATCATATCCCCTGTCCGAATTAATACTCTTGATCTCAGAAAAATTAGCCTTATTCTGCTCAACATTGCTGATGATTGATTCTACCGATGACCTGTAACCCGGACCGGCTATCTTCTCCAACTGACGTGCTTTCTGATCCATTGCTTCCAGATTTTCCAGCGAAGAATTCAGATAGGTCTCATCAACATAGTACTGATACAAAGCATCATTGGCGAGATTTTGTGCCTGAAGTACGCCAATCTCATTGACCAGTGAGACAACCTCACTGTTCTTTCCGTTCCTGTTTATTGAGGACACTCCGACAACACCTATTATTATTGCCGCCAATATCCCAAGTGCACCCATCATCAGGATTTTTCCTTTTACCGATTGATAAAATTTACCCTTCATGTCTTCACCTCTCAATAAAAAAACGATTAAATATACATAATAATTCTATCGCTTCATCGATTATTCAACAACGTATAGCCATAGATAATATATAAATATTTTCTAAAAAATTCACATAAAAGGCAGGCATCGTTTCTAAAGATGCCTGCCTCTTGAAGCCCTATACAGTCTCTCATAATCAGTCGGTAAACTTTTCGATAAATGTTGCACCTGACTGAGTTTGATCTGCCTCATTAGATATCGTGAAAATGTATGGATTACTGAGAGAATATACCGGTTCATCACTATTGTATGCAGCGTGTGATTTAGTAACCATCAGTGTTCTGTATTCATTCTTAGTTCCGCGGTACCTGACCAGTTTAATATTATCTGTTCCAAAGCCTGTTCCTACATACTGCAGTGTTTTAGGAAAAGTAATTACTTCCAGAGCGTTGTGAGTAGAAAACGCTCTGTCACCTATGGATTCAAGCTTACTGTTTTTGCCGAAATAAACAGAGTGAAAGCCTTTCGCTTCATCAGAAGACAAGTAAAATGCCTCTTCTCCGATAGTAACCAGCGAGTCAGGAAATACTATATCTCCGGTCATATTACCAAGTCCCTGAAATGCGTTGTCCCCAATTGTTGTCAGCTTGCTCCCTTCAGCGAAAGAAAGACCTGTTATACCACAATCCATATCTGAATAAATGGTGCCCGTCATACAGAAGGCGCTTTCTTCAATTGTTGTAACAGATGCAGGAATATGAATTGTTCCGGAAAGGGTAAGAACTGTAAAAAAGGCCTGCTTACCGATACTCTCCAAGCCTTCACTGAGTTTCAGAGTGGTAAGTCCCTCATATGCATAAAAAGCATTTTCGCCTATCCTTTTTACTCCGCTGCCTGTAATCAGCTTGGTAATCTGCTCCTGCTTGACTCCGGTGTTTCTATATCCCCACGGTGAACTGCTCATAGCCTCGACAGTACCTGTTCCTCCGATCTCCAGGGTGTATGTAGAACTGCCGTTTTTATAAAGAGCCCATGTAAGATCATCAGTACCAAATGTTCCTGATCCGGTTATGATTTTGATCGTACATTTTGCGCTCTTTGAGCTGTCGGCCTTTGACTTACATGTTATTGTAACTGTTCCTTCTTCCTTGGCGGTTACAAGTCCCGTCTCCGAAACTGTAGCTATAGCTTTATCTGAACTGCTCCAGGTCACCTTCTTATTTGTTGCATTAGAAGGCGCCACTGTTGCATTAAGCTGGAAAGTCTCTCCTTTAACCATGCTTACCTTTGTATTATCCAGCTTCACTTTGCTTACTGCTACATTCGGAGTTTTAACTGTTACCACGCACGAAGCAGTCTTGCCATCAACTTTTGCCTTGATTGTTGCTGTGCCATTCTTAACAGCTGTAAGTTTGCCGCCTGAGACTTTCACCACCTTTGAATTGCTGCTGCTCCAGGTGACCTTCTGTTTGGTTGCAGTCTCAGGACTGATTGTAGTCTTTAACGTAGCGCTTTTTCCTTTTAGCAGTGTAAGCTTTGATTTACTTAACTTGACAGATTTTACCGCCACCTTGCTGTTAGTAACTTTCACTGTCAAAACAGCTTTGAGTTTTCCGTTTTTAGTGCTGATACTGATCTTAGCGGTTCCGGCCTTTTTGGTAGTAATAACTCCTTTTTTACTTACAGTGGCAATCGAAGTCTTATCAGAAGAGTATTTCAGCTTGTCCTTTGCAATCGAACTCGTCCCATCAGTTGAGACAATCTGTATCCTGCCTCCCTTAGTGATTTTGACAGTTTTTGCTGTTGCTTTTTTTGCGAGTTTGACCGCAACATTATAAGTATTAGTTGCCGCCTCGCTTCTCACATTACAAATTCCAAGCAATGGAATAATCACAAACAATGAAAGAATAAAAACTACAATCCTTGTAAGAAACTTCTTATGTCCACTCATTAAGATACCTCCATGTTTTCAGACCCTGACCGCTTATATTACTTCCCGTATATACAGTCAGAGCACTTAATGCTTCCGTCTTCCTGATTTTAAAAGACCGAATAAACAAAAACTATAGTTTCTGTCTATTCGGTCTTTTTCCGTGTCTATTCGGTTACACTTTATTGAGTATTTATACGCGTTTTACAAAGAGTTTATAATATTATTTTAAGATAACATTCTGCGTCTTGCCATTAATTGAAATAACCATCCCCAGTGACTCAATACTTGTCGCTTCGCTCTCACTTATCTGAGTCAGTATTACTACGCTCTCATGAGCCCTTGAATCAATATTACCGGCAAAAGAAGCGAGGTCATTCGGAAGGAAGGTAACCGATGAATAGCCAAGATTCCTGCCATTTAGCACTATCTGCGACATGAGATTCAACGGGATCATGTTCACGGATTTGGACGAATCGGACCCGTTGTAAAGGTCAAACCGAAGCACCAGAAGTTTCTTACCCTTGTCAGCATTTACGACAAAACTCTTGGAGCTCTCAGGGTATGTACTTGAGATAGAATATCCCTGATATGACAGGAAGATGCTGTCCATGATCTCCTGGCTCTCATCTGCAGAAAGAACCGTTGCCCCCGCAAGTACAGAGTCTTCCGGATTTTCTGTTCCTGCCTGATCTGCAGTATTCTCACTGTCTGATGCCTCAGCAGTCTGCTCTGCTACTGCAGCATCTCCGATATTCTGAGAGTCCTGAGCATTAGTATCCTCTGTATTCTGTGAAGGAGCCGGCTCGGGTTCAGGCTCAGGAGCAGGAGCCGGAGCAGGCGCCGGTTTTTTTCCACTCTCTTCCTCGGCCTTCTTAGCCTCCTTCTCAGCGTCCTTCTTACGCTGCTTCTCTACCTCTTTGGCATCCACATATATGAGCCTCTCCTGACCGTTGTTGGAATACCTCATGAGAAGTCCCGCAGCATACTCTACAGTATGGTCATATTCATCCTGCGTCATCTCAGGAAATTTCTCCCCGCATCCGACAGTCAGAAGACTCAGGCATATTGCTGTTATTACTCCTGCATACTTTTTCCCAGACATATTGTATCCTCTTAAACAAATTTATTTTGTTTCAAGTTCAAAGTAAAATTCAACCCCGTTGTCGTAATTGATAACTCCGTATTTCTGTCCCATGCTGTCCATTATGGCTTTGACGATCGAGAGCCCGATGCCGCTGCCGCCGTACTCCCTGGTCCTGGCCTTATCCACCTTGTAAAACTTCTCCCAAATGTGTTCTATACTGTCCTCCGGTATTGGCTGTCCTGTATTAAATACGGAAATTCTGACCACATTTTCAATCATTGTCAGCTTGATCTCAATGATCCTGTCTCCTTCGATATGATTGAGGGCATTGCTGAAATAATTGCGAAGCACTTCCTCAGTTCTGAATTCATCTCCCCAAACAAATATCGGCGGATAATCGTCAAACTTTACCGTTACCTCTTTTTGCCTTGCGAGCATTGCCGCCGACCTGAGATAGTTCCGGATAAGTTCAACGATGTCAAACCTCTCCATGTTGGCGCTCTCATTGCCGAATTCAAGGCTGTTGAGGGTCATCAGCTTCTTGACCATCATGTTCATCCTTGACGCTTCATCCATGATGACTTCACAGTAAAAATTCCTGCTCTCTTCATCGTCATTTATGCCCTCTTTGAGACCTTCAGCATAGCCCTGGATAAGTGCGATCGGGGTCTTGAGCTCGTGAGATACATTGGAAAGAAATTCCTTTCTCATCTCATCGATTTCTTCTTTTTTGGCTATGTCCTGTTTGAGTGCGATATTGGCATTCTTAAGATCTTTTATCGCAGTTTCCAGAGACTCAGAAAGTTCGTTCATGTTCTCCCCCAGAACATCTATCTCATTTCTGTAGGGATTATCTGAAACATACTTGGCCTCAAAATTCAGTTTTTTCATATCATCCGAGATCAGATAGAGCTTCTTGATCGGGTCTGTTGCCTTTTTTGAAATAAAGAGTATAAGTACAGAACCAACCACGATAGCTATTATTGCCACATACATCATGAACGTGTTGGAAATCGCCACATTGTCCCTGATGCTCTCCATGGTGGAACGAACAAGAACAAGGTTCCCCTCTCCGACAAGTCCCCACATTTCCAGGTACTGTCTTCCGGTTCCCCTGTCAAGATCTATCTGGAGGGTGTAGTCATCTGCGTAGTCAATGACCGTGCGGTCACCTATCAGAGTGTCACCATATGAGGGATTTATCATATTTTCCCAAAGTATCTGTGACAGCAGCTCGGGATTGTTACTTGCAGTGACCACTGTCCGCGAATCCGCATCAAGAACTATCATCTCAATGTCATAGCGCTCGCAGATGTGACCGATCTCTTCAGTAAACTCATCAGAAGCAACATCGCCTGACTTTATTGCCATTGATATGCTCCTGTAAGCCTCTATTATCGCCTCTCTCTTATTCTGGATGTAGAACCTCTCCATAAAAAAGATATTGATCAGAAGGCAGATTACAAAGGTTCCTACCATCATACCAATGTATAATGCGCTTATCTGAAATCTAACAGAATGTATTTTATCAGTCTTTTTCATAGTCTTAAATCCTGTACATTACTATTTTACCATAAATAAAGAGTCAATGGTGGCGGTTTGGTTTAACTCAAAAACCAAACTGCCACCACTGACTTAGACTACTGCATTCTGCTACCTGATCCATCTAAAGCCTCCACTGTACTAAGCCTCGAATTTATAGCCCATCCCCCAGATTGTCTTTATCATTTCTCCCTTATCTCCAAGCTTGCTGCGAAGCTTCTTGACATGGGTATCTATCGTTCTGGCATCGCCAAAATAGTCATAGTTCCATACGTTGTTCAATATCTTTTCACGGGAGAGCGCAACTCCTCTGTTCTCGAAGAAATAAGTGAGCAGCTCAAATTCCTTGTAGCTAAGGTCTACATTATTCCCATCGACTGTCACAGTATGAGCCACTTTGTTGAGTGTGATCCCTCCGTATTCCAGGATCTCATTGCCCGTGCCCTGCCCGGTTCTTCGTAAAATAGCTGAAACCCTTGCTGCCAGTATCTTTGGGCTGAAGGGTTTCGATATATATTCGTCAACTCCAAGTTCAAATCCCAGAAGTTCGTCCCGCTCCTCCGACTTGGCCGTGAGCATTATGATCGGAACCTTGGAGCTTGCTCTTATCTCCCTGCATACTTCCCAGCCGTCCCTCTTTGGCATCATGACATCCAGTATGATGAGCGCTATCCCCTTTATGCTAAAAAACTTATCCAGCGCTTCCTGACCATCTCCCGCCTCAATTACTTCATATCCGTCCTTAGTCAGGAAATCCCTGACCAGTTTGCGCATCCTGCTCTCATCATCTACCACAAGTATCTTAAGGTCATCCATGAAAAAACCTCCCGTTCCTTACATCATTCCAGGTGAATATTTATTCACCATTATCATTATAATACTCTGAGGTATCCTCTATACCAAGTTTTTTTTCAGCTTCCCTGACCTTTTTTTCTCTCTCGGTCAGATCCTGCTCCCACCCCGAATACCGATTAGTTATATTGCTTTTATAGTTGATTATATTGTCATTCTCACCTGTCGCGGCAATTAAAAACATCACAACGACCAGAATAACCAATATTACATTTAATACTATGGGAAATACTCTTTTGAATTCTAGATTTCTTTTGGGCTTCTCCACCCGGATTCTCTGAGCAACAGTCAGATTTTCAAGCGCAGAGTGTCTGGTCATGGACACATTAAGAGGAATGGGAATAATATCATCCTCCGAATAACCGCTCTCTATGAGCTTATCTCGAAGTCCGATAAGATATCCCCATCCAACAGGAGTTTTGAATATTTTATTTTCTATGGCTTTTTCATATACAGCTTTAATATCTGCGGGGCGGTTTGCCTTGACCCTGCTGTTTAAGAGCCTTATCTTGGACAGATCCATATCTGCCTTCTGGGCATCTTCTTCGGATAAAAACTCATAGCCCCCAACTATAAAGCTACTGCCTCTGTCATCTGCCATATCCCGCTCCATAAGCCACGATAAATACGCTTACGCTTCTCGCCTTTAAAGTCCTGTTTCGCCAGGTCAGTGGCTTGGGTCTGTTGTAAAAATACTTGCCGCTCTCATCTCCGGTATCTACACAAAGCGACCAGAATGCCCCCTCAGGAGGATTGGGCAGAGTGATCTGAATATCTTCCCAAAAAGCGTTTATAGCTAAATAAACAATATCATCGTGACCCTTTTTCTGAATGTAACCCGCATACCTTATGCAGATAACCCTGGAGTTCTCACTGATGTTACCATTGTCAGGGTTCTCAGTATGAACCGATATATGCGGATATCCGCATTCTGCCGCCTTCAGATCCTTTCTGATACAGGGATGTTTTCTCCTGAACTGGATCATATTGCGGTAAAAATCGAAATAAACCTTATTCTTGGCGAGAAGTTCCCAGTTGAGCCATGATATCTCATTATCCTGGCAGTAGGCGTTGTTATTTCCAAACTGTGTATTGGCGAACTCATCGCCTGCATAGATCATCGGAGTTCCTCTGCTGCACATCAGAACAGCGATGGCGTTTCTCATCATCCTGAACCGCAGGTCGTTGATATACGGATCGTCGGTCTCACCTTCAACACCGCAGTTCCAGCTCCTGTTGTCGTTGGCTCCGTCCGTATTGTTCCAGCCGTTGTCCTCATTGTGCTTGCCATTATATGAATAGAGGTCGTGAAGGGTAAAACCGTCATGGCAGGTGATAAAATTGACCGAAGACTCATATCCAAGGTATGAGCCGCCATAGAGATCCATCGAACCTGTGATCCTCTTGACTGCCTCCGGCGCTGCCCAGATATCCCCCTTAAGAAAAGACCTGATGTCATCCCTGTACTTGCCGTTCCACTCAGCCCATCTCTTCCATGCCGGGAAATTACCAACCTGATACATTCCGCCCGCATCCCAGGCCTCTGCTATCAGTTTGATATTGCCAAGTATCGGGTCATAGGCAAGCCTCTGAATAAGCGGAGGTTTCTCCATGGGAGCTCCATCCTGATCCCTTCCGAGGATACTTGCCAGATCAAACCTGAATCCGTCTACACGGTATTCCTCTACCCAGTACCTGAGGCATTCAACGATATACTCCTGAACCATCGGGTGGTTGCAGTTCATGGTATTGCCGCAGCCGCTGAAGTTGTAGTACTGTCCGTGCGGTGTCAGCAGATAGAAAATATTGTTATCAAATCCCTTAAATGAAATAAACGGACCATTCTCATTGCCCTCTGCCGTATGATTGAACACGACATCAAGGATAACCTCAATTCCGTTATCCTTAAGGGTCTTGATCATATGTTTAAGCTCAACGCCCTCTTTGTTGTACTCACTCTGAGAGGCGTAGCTTGTATTCGGTGCAAAAAAGCTGATGGTATTATATCCCCAGTAGTCGAGCAGAGTCCTGCCTCCAACTTCCCTCTTGTCCCTGGTCTCATCGAACTCAAATATAGGCATGAGCTCTACGGCAGTGATGCCGAGTCTTTTGAGATAATCAACCTTCTCTTTGATTCCTTCAAAGGTTCCTCGGAATTTCACTCCGGAAGACGGATCCATTGTGAAGCCCCGCACATGCATCTCGTAGATAACGGAATCGCTCATGGGGATATTAAGACTGTTAGTATCATTCCACTCGAAGTTGTCCCTTACAACCCTGGCCCTGTAAGAACCATCCTTATTGGGGCTCTGTCCCCATATACGCTGTCCCGAGACAGCCTTGGCGTATGGATCAAGCAGTCTGTGATTCTTGTCAAACAAAAGACCTTTCTCCGGCTCCCACGGTCCATCCACCACATAGGCATACTCAAGGTTCTCGATATCAAGCCCGAAGACGATCATCGAATAAACCTTGCCTATCCTGTAGCTCTCAGGGAACGGGATCTTAGCAAAAGGCATAGCCTCTCCTCTGTTAAAAAGAAGAAGAGTTATTGATGTGGCACCATTCGAATAAGCAGTAAAATTAACTCCGTCAGTCAGCATTGTTGCGCCGTTTATGTTATAAAAGCCGGGTCTAATCCTGAAACCGCTCACTTCATCAAGGGCCAGGAGTTGTCTTCCTATCTCTGCCTTTCTAAGCTCTCTGACCTGTCTCTCACCAATCTCGACTATTCTTTTGTTAAGTCTGTGTCTTCTGTATTCGTTCATATATTGATTTTAACATTAATTAAGATACAAATGAGGGAAAAAAGCGTAAAAAAAAGATAAAACTACTTGTCGGAGGCTGTTTTATACCTGCTGGTATGCAAAGTCGTTTGGTCAGAATTCAGACTCTATATCTGCCTAAAGGGAACTTATTGTATAACAATGTAAAGAAATGTTTGCATCAGGAATAATAACCATTCAGCATCGGGATAAATTTGCTAGTTTCCAATCGGAGGCCAATCCCTCTTTTTCAAGAAAATTTTGCCTGATTTTATCTACTATAATTTGCAAAATCTTATTATGCAGTCGATTTTTCACCACATTCAGGCTGATTTAATCTACTACAGACAGCAAAAATCTTACTATGTAGTCGATTTTTCGGTCAAACTACTTTGTCAATAGCCAAAAATGGCCTTGAGATCAAACTCAAGGCCACTTTTGGCTATTGATAAACTACCTCTAAGAGGTTGTATATTAATTGATGAATCCACTTTGTAAGTGATATACGGATTGCTTCGCTTCGCTCTCGCAATCCTTCAGACATTCGGAATCCGCACTATCGTGCTACTTCCTCATGTCTGTTCGGTCTGTAAGGTCAAACAGTGCCCAGTGCAAGCACGGCACTGTTTGACTTTACATCCCTATATCACTCACACCGGGTATGCTCCGTTTTTGGTATCTGCTGCGGAAATGTCTACCTTTTCCTGCTGAGCTAAGCGATACTTGAAGAAGTCAGTAGCAACCTGAGGGAAGAGTGCGTATGAAAGTACGTCCTCATCCTGCTGCTTCCACTCCTTGATGCTCTCCTCGAACTCAGGAAGCTTAGGAGCAAGCTTGTCTGCAGGTCTGCAGGTAATAACCTCTCTGTCTCCGATGATCTTCTTCTGAACTTCAGGGTTGAACGGCTTGATTGTCTTACCATACTCACCTGCAAGAAGATCCTTGGTCTGGTCTGGTGCAACCGTGTATCTCTCACCCATAAGCACGTTCATAACGGCCTGAGTACCAACGATCTGTGAAGAAGGTGTAACAAGCGGAGGCTCACCGAAGTCCTTACGAACCTGAGGGATCTCCTCAAGCACTGTATTGTAC
>JAEEGL013347129.1_pt1 | contig 14112 bp, 11 predicted proteins | sample 9134231 | NCBI WGS metagenome assembly JAEEGL01 (sample SAMN16246548, study PRJNA631951) | gut metagenome | biome: gut microbiome; feature: rumen; material: fiber-attached | host: Bos | place: Iran: Karaj | collected 2018-10 | reverse complement strand
CACCTTGGGCTGGCCCACCTGCAGTTCGAAGCCTTCGCGGCGCATGGTCTCGATGAGCACCGAAAGGTGCAGCACGCCGCGGCCATACACCACAAAACTGTCGGCATTGATGCCGGGCTTCACACGCAGGGCCAGGTTCTTCTCCAGCTCTTTCTCCAGGCGCTCCTTGATGTGGCGGGAGGTCACAAACTTACCGTCCTTGCCGAAGAAGGGGCTGTTGGTGAGCATGAACAGCATGCTCATGGTGGGCTCGTCCACGGCGATAGGCGGCAGGGCCTCGGGGTTCTCGATATCGGCAATGGTGTCGCCGATTTCAAAGCCCTCGATGCCCACCACGGCGCAGATGTCGCCGCACTGGACCTCGTCCACGTTGGCCTTGCCCAGGCCTTCGAACACCATCAGCTGCTTGATCTTGCTCTTTTCCACCATGTCGTAGCGCTTGCACAGCGAAACGGGCATGCCGGTCTTGAGGCTGCCGCGGGTAATGCGGCCCACGGCGATACGGCCCACGTAAGGGCTGTATTCCAGGGAAGAGACCAGCATCTGGGGCGTGCCTTCACGCATCTCGGGGGCGGGGATTTCGGCCAGGATGGTGTCCAGCAGGGCGCTGATATCGTTGGTGGGCTTTTTCCAGTCCGTGGACATCCAGCCCTGTTTGGCGCTGCCGTAGATGGTCTTGAAGTCCAGCTGGTCCTCGTTGGCGCCCAGGTTGAACATCAGTTCGAATACCTCTTCCTGCACTTCGTCGGGGCGGCAGTTGGGCTTGTCCACCTTATTGATCACCACGATGGGCTTCTTGCCCATGTCGATGGCCTTGTTCAGCACAAAACGCGTCTGGGGCATGCAGCCCTCGAAAGCGTCAACCAGCAGGAGTACGCCATCGGCCATATTGAGCACGCGCTCCACTTCCCCGCCGAAGTCGCTGTGGCCAGGAGTGTCGATGATATTGATCTTGACGCCCTTATAGGTCACGGATACGTTCTTGGCCAGGATGGTGATACCGCGCTCGCGCTCCAGGTCGTTGTTGTCCAGAATAAGGTTGCCCAGGTCCTCGGGCTTACGCACCAGGTTGGCCTGATAAATCATACGGTCCACCAGGGTGGTCTTGCCGTGGTCTACGTGGGCAATGATGGCGATGTTTCTGATATCCTGCATAGTAGTTCGTTTATCAAATCGAAAAATCTTGCAAATATACGCAATTTTGAATAAAATTTCTAACTTTGTTTTTTAACCACTAAGCCATGAAGCAAGACCATACGTCACAGCAAGATCGGCACGAACTCTCCAGGAAAAGCCTCGTACGCATCCTGAAAGAGAATCACTATACGCCCAAAGCATTCACCGATGCCCTGGGATCCCCCTTTTTTTGGGGGCTGATGAAGAGTACCCAGCCCATAACCCTTCCCTTGCTCCGCGCCCTCCTCAAGGCCACAGTCCGTTATCACCGGCCCGGCCTGAACGCCCGTTTTAAAAAGGAGTGCGGCAAAAAGCAATGCTGGGAAATCCAAAGCTACACCTTTTCCTACCGCAGCCAGACGGTGGACGGCCGTGAAATAGAGATGTCGGGGCGTGTCACCTTCCCGAACAACAAAGAAGAAGGTACACCCCACCAGGTTAAAACCATCTCGCTCCATATGCACCAGGCATTCTTCCACGAGGAATGGGCCCCTTCCAAGAACCTGATGTTTGCGCCGCTCAAAGTCCTGTGGGATTCGGCCGTCATTGAACCGGACCTGCAGAAATGGGGCATCAACTATGGGATAGAGGTCGACGGCGGCGGATCGGGTCTCCATATGGCCAGGCAGCTGGCCGATTGCACCGTTGCTGCTTTGGAGATTATGCGCCTGCACGGCGTAAGCCTGGCTCCGGAAGGCTACACCACCAACTGGGGCAGTTCCCAAAACGCGGTTCCCACCCTGATGTTTGCCAAATGGTACGACACCGAGGCGCCGCAATGGTTTAAAGAGGCCCTGCGGCTACGGTCCACTTTCTCGGCACAAGGAGCCGTGGACTTGTCCAGACTGATGCAATACAGTTACCGGCATCCGGAGGACATTGATACCAACTTCGTCCTGCTGCTGTCGTATTTCAAAGCCTTCACTCCGTCGCAACTGGGTGGCTACAAAGCCGAAGAGTTTGTCCCCCAGTGGTATCTTGACACCCTATTCGAAGTGAACGGGCGCAAGATTAACTTGCTGGACGCTGTCAGCAGTTACTATCCTCAGCTGACCGACTCCTACTTCCAGAAAATGAAGTCCATGAACCAGATTTATGCCCCGGATATAATCACCGCTGACGGGGAGGTGGCAATCGATAGCCCCAAAATGCGCGCTTGGATGTCCTGCCTCAAAAAATACAACAATCTGGACGATTGGACACCTGCCCACTCCGTCTATCTGGCCCACAGCCCGAATGACGAAATGATTCCGTATGAGGAGGCTTATCGGTTCTACCTTATCGCCAGCCAGCAAAAACAGAATCCCCTGGTGCATATGCTGGCCGTCCCTTCCATGCGCCTCATCCCCAAAGGCGGCCTGAAACCGCATTTTGTCGTCGCTTTTGTTGGACAGCTCCTCATGGCTTTGGCAGAGAACCCCGAAGACATGCGGCGGCTGTACAAATCTGTTAAATAGACCGTATGAAGCAACAGAACAATACCCCTCTTCCCTCCCAGGAGATGCGTTGGAAACAATTCTACGCCAGTGGATACGAGGACATCCTGCAACAGGAATTCCCGAATCAGACCACGTGGCAATTCCTGGAGAAAAGCATCCTTGCCGACGAAAACCGGCACGACGCCCTGGTGTATTTCGGACGCCGGATCAGCCGGAAAGAGCTGGTGGAGCAAGTGCACCTCTGGGGCCGTGTCATCAAAGGCATGGGACTGAAGGAGGGAGATGAGTTGCTTCTGTTCGGCCCGTCCCTGCCGGAATTCATCTACATTATGCTGGCGGCCGATATGACAGGAATGACCACCAACATCCCGAACCTGATGGTTATGCCGGAAGCGATGGATTCGATGGTGAGAAAAAGCCGCGTCGCCTTCGTCTTCGACGGGATGGAAGAGACTGTACGGAAGACACTTCAGCGCGAACAGTTTGAGCATGTGGTCATTCTGTCGGCTACCCGCTCGATGGGCTATCCGCGCAAGCTGGTGGCATCACCCGTGAACAGCATCAAGCATTGGGGGCTGCATCGAAGAGCCAAATACATGACGGCCGACGCCGCCATCCGGCGGTTCGGGCAATACGACGGGCCGATAGAGGCATCGGCCGTGAAGGGCAAAGTGTCCTTTATTTTCTGTTCGTCCGGCACATCCGGCAAGGACGCCGTCCACCAAGTCGGCATGAGTGACGAGGCTGTCCTCGCCATGTTCCGGAATGCACTGGCATTCAACCGGAAAGGAACGCCCTTCCGCGAAGGCAAGTCCTATTGTCAGTTGCCGCCTTTTTTGTGTACCGGCTTCTTTGTGCTGGTCATTGCGCCGCTGCACCAGAATATGACCGTCTACCTGGATCCCCGGCTGTCCGTCGAACAGTTCATCAAGAACATCCTCACCATCCGGCCGCAGATTACGCTGGCCACCGGTGCCAACTGGGTTCAGCTGATCAGGCACGTGGACAGGCTTATCCGGAAAGGCAAGCGCCCGGACCTGAGTTTCTTCCGCTTCCCCGTGATGGGGGGCGAAGGCTGTACGCCCGAGGAGCTGCGGCACATCAACCAGGTGATGGAAGCCTGCGGCAGCACCGTGGCCCTGACGTCCGGCTACGGACTCAGCGAGACCTTCTCCGTAAGCACGGTGGACTATGAGCCCACAGGCTTCGACAAAGACTACTCGCGTCCGGTCGTGTGTGTAGGATACCCCTTCCCCGGCGTAACCGTGGGTGTTTTCGATGAGAACGGCCAGGAACTGGGCTACGACAAGCGTGGGGAGATCCGGGTGAAGACCCCCTCCCTCACCCTCGGCTATCTCCACGATCCGGAGCTCACCCGGGACCGGCTGAAGGACGGCTGGCTGCACACCCGGGACATCGGCGAGCTGGACCGCAACGGCAAACTCTTCGTGTACGGCCGTCTGGCCCAGCACGTGGTGGCGGAAAACGGAGAGAAAGTATACCTGTTTGACATCGCCGCCCGTCTCCGGCAAGACCCTGCCGTCAAAGAGGCCTTGGTGTGCCAGCTACAGACAGAGAACAGCCCGCTGGCCGCCCACATCTTACTGGAAGATAACGTTCGGGAAAGTGAAGAAGAAGTGCTCCGCCGCCTGGACGGCATCATGAAGGCATACCTTCCCTCCGGACTTCGCATCGAAGGATACCGCCTGGAACACGAAATGCTGAAAGTCAACATCGTGGGCAAGGCCGACCGGTATTACTACAGTGGCATCCTCACAGGCTATATCACTTTCTGACAACAAAAAAGGATGGCCTTTGAAGCCATCCTTCGTGCGCGAAATCAGAGTCGAACTGACACGTCCTTTCGGACACTACCTCCTGAGAGTAGCGCGTCTACCAATTCCGCCATCCGCGCATCGTTTTGGGACTGCAAAGATACTCACTTTTTTTGAATCTCCAAACTTTTATTTTCAATTTTTTCAAATCACGATTTCCAGTTCCTTAACGGTACTCCAGAGGGCCGATGAAAACCGGATGTGCGTGACGGAAACGTCCACTTCCAGGGCACGGTCCTCGAGGTCCGGGGCGTACCAGTCGTAGCCTGCGGCCTCCAGGTAGAGGCCCAGCGGGAAGCTGCGCAGGATGCGGTCCTCCAGGACGATGTCCAGCCACAGCGGGTCCCCGGCCCGCTGGCGCGGGAGTCGGCACTCGCCGGAGCCGGAGAGCAGGCAGTAGAACGCCCCCTCCAGGGGATGCCCCCCGTCCAGGGAATAGCCGTTCACACTCCCCCGCACAGCCACCGACAGGGGCTTTCCCCAGCCCGGCGGGCCGGTAAAGCGCAGGCACAGCGTGCAGAAGTGCTTGCGCAGGCAGACATCGGCCCGGGCCGTCTCTCCGGTGCAGTCCACGGTAGCACGCCAGGCATACAGCGGCGGGGCCTGCAGGCCGTACGGGATGCGGACCTCCAGACTGTCCCCGGCCTCCGCCCCCGAAACCGCTACCAAAGCAGCACTTCCGCCGTACACCCACAGGCTTAAGACGCTGTCCCGCTGCGCCGTGCCGGCGGGGCTGCCATTCATGTACAGCGCCGCCGGGCCAGGCATATGGACAGAGAGGATGCAGGGGCAGTCTTGCCGTTTTTCCTTTACGGCATTACAGGACAACAAGGTTACCAACAGGCATATCAACGCCCCTGCTCTCTCCATCCGTCTATTTGTCAAAGTAGGTAAACGTCTGTTCAATGGCGTCGTCCATATGGGGATACAGTTCCAGCAGCGATTCCTTGAGGTCGTCGACGCCCGCCACTTCCTCCGTGAGGGCCTTGAACAACTGGCCGTAGGAAAGACCCCGCTCATACAGATAGGTGAAGATATCCGGATAGAACCACACAAAGCTGTTGCCATAGGATGTGATGGTGCCGCCGTAACGCTCCTTGCGCAGGGACGCCTCCATGAAATAGGACCACATTTCAGACACTTCGCAGTAGCCTGCTCCATCCTTGGTTCCGCTTCCGTACATGGACCATCCTTCCAGCACAAAGCATTGGAGTACATATTTAATATAAGGTGCCCAGTAATTGTTGCCCACCTTGGCATAGTGGCTGGCGTGGGCCAGTTCGTGGATTACGGAACCGTAAATTCCCTCATAATCCTGCTCCTTGGGGCCGATGGTGATGTCCGGCAGGAACAGTTCCACCAGGCTCATGTAGATGCCCAGGTAATCCTTCAGGATAGAATCCTCCAGGAAAGCGCCGTGGTGCAGCATGGAGGCACTGGAGCACTTAAGGCCGTCCAGGATCCAGAAGCGCAGGTCCGCCGGCGGCGGCGCAATGTCAAGGTCGTCCCGGGTGCAGCGGGAATAGTAGTCATAAGCAGCGTTGTTCACCGCGCAACGGCGGAAGAAGATGGGGCACTCTTCCTGCGTCACGTGGAAGTCCACGCCCTCCGGTCCGGCCTTCCCCAGCGTAAAGACCGACGCCGGCACCAGGATAAAGTTGAAGCCGATATTGAACCCCTTCTCGTTCTTGCACACCACCCTGTACCGGGGCGTACCGGAGAAACTGGTCTTCATCTTGTAATAGCCGTCGCGGTCCGTATAGGCTATGCCGATGCGCACGAAGATGTTGCACGCCACCATAATGCCCGACACGCCGATGGGCTTTCCGTCGCAGTAGCCGGGGTCCTCCACGGTGATGCGCCCCTCGGGCGTAGCCGATGTGGAGCCTTTGGTGAGTGTCTCCAGCAGATCCTCATTCCCGGTGAGGCGGAAAGCCTCCTGCTCTACCAGATTCCAGTCCACGCCGTCATCGGCCTTGGAAGCGGCCTGGTGTTCGGAAAGGAAACATTCGTCCAGCAGCTCATAGCGGATGCCGTCGGGGAAGGCGAAGTCTACCGGTACCACGGCATACTGCCAGGTGATGTCGTTCTCCCCCACCTCGGGGTCCTGGTAATAATCCCCTTCCCGCAGGATGCTGTAGTCCATGGGATGGTCCATCAGGTAAAGTCCATCCTCCTTCAGCTGCTGCAGCTGGTCGTCGTCCTGTGGCAGAAAACGCACATAGTAGTCGGTAGCCGACAGGGGCGCACGGTCGGCCTTGGTGGGATACACACTGGCCAGGGCCTTCTGCATATTGGCTACGGTGTAGGGATCGTCCAGCTTCTCTCCCAGCTGGATCATGTCGTGGTACAGTTCGCCTTCCGGGGTACGGTTCGACGGCTGTTCTTCGGGGGCCGCTTCGTGGTTGCAAGCCATCAGGAGCGGGAACAATAAGGCAATCCAAACAAACTTTTTCATCGTTTAACAGTTTTTCTCACTGCAAAGCTGGAAAAACTTATCCGTTTCACATGAGGGTGAAACGTTTAACTGCAAAATCGGCCTCCCACACACGCAGAAGGCCGATTTTCGGCAACCGCTAAACGGATAATTGCTGCAAATGCTCCCCCAAAAAGCAAAAAATCGGCCTCCCACACACGCAGGAGGCCGATTATCCGTTTCAGTAAAAAAACCTAAAAATGCGTTACGGTTTTCTGTTCCACAGCGGTGAGCAGCTTGTTGGCCAGGGAAGACACGCCAAAGCGGAAGAGTTTCTTGTTCAGCCACTCCTCTCCCAGGATGGTCTTCACAATGGTCCAGTAGCACAGGGCGTCCTGGGCCGACGACACGCCGCCGGCAGGCTTGAAGCCCACCTTCACGCCGGTCTTCTCATAGTACTTCTTGATGCACTCGCACATGACGTAAGCGGCCTGCGGAGTAGCGTTCACCTTTACCTTGCCGGTAGAAGTCTTGATGAAGTCGGCGCCATTCTCCATAGCCAGGAAGGAAGCGTCGGCGATGGCCTGGGTATTCGGCAGCAGGCCGGTTTCCAGGATAACTTTCAGGATCACGGGGCGGCCCAGTTCGGCGGAGAGCTGCTTGATAAGGTTGCTCACGGCCTTAATCTCGGCACCGGCCTTGTCGTAGTCCCCTACCAGGAAACTGTTCAGGGCCAGGACGATGTCAATTTCATCGGCGCCGTCCTTCACGGCCATCTCCACCTCTTTCAATTTCACTTCCAGGAAGCTCTGGGATGTGGGGAAGCAGGCGGCCACGCAGGTTACATGGATCTCCTTGCTGGCGCGGGTGGCGGCCACTACGGAAGCAAAGTTGGGATACACGCAGCAGGATGCGGGATACGGGAAGTCCGGGAAGGCGGTGCGCAAGGCGTTCACCTTTTCTACCATGGCCTTCACCGAGGCGGGAGTGTCGTCATTGGCCAGAGTGGTCTGGTCCATGATGCCGAAGCAGGCTTTGTACAGCTCCGGGGAAGCAAGCTCCTCCAGGGAGGCGGCAATGAGTTCCAAATTGTGGGCAATGGCCTCGTCGTTGGGCGTATAGCCGTATTTGCTGGAAATAGACATAAGTTTATCCTTTAATTTGAACGTTGAATCCTTCATCTATGAGCGGCTGCACCAGGGAGCGCATCTCCGCTTCGGTATATTTCTTCAGGCCCGTCATGGGCGTTTCCCGGTTGATGGTATACACCATCACTTCCCGCGGCTTCACCCGGCGGACGATTTGCATCCAGTCCTGTACCCAGTCCTCCGTGGCCCAGCCGGGACCGCGCAGGAACATGGTCTGCAGTACAAAATTCCCTTCAAAGCGCTCCAAGCTCTTCACCACGTCTTCCACGTGGTAAGCGCCCACGGGCTTGTTCACCAGCGCCGCCTGTGCGTCTGTGGCGGCATCCAGCTTGAGGATGGCGTTGTCCACCTGCCGCAGGGCCTCGAAGATGCCGGGCATTCCGCAGCGCGTGGCGTTGGACAGCACGCTTACCTTGGCTTTGGGATAATACTGGTCCCGCAGGGCCAGCGTAAGGGCCACAATGGCCGGAAAATCCGGATTCAGCGTAGGTTCCCCGTCTCCGGAGAAAGTGATGGAGTCAATGGGCGTATGACTCTCTACGCACGCTTTCAACTTCTCTTCCAAAGCCATCCGGACATCCTGGGCCGATGGCAGCCGCGTATCCTCCAAACCGTCCTTGTTCCAACCGCACTCACAGTACACGCAGTCAAAGTTACAAATTTTTCCTTTCTGCGGCAAGAGGTTGATTCCCAGGGAACTCCCCAGCCGGCGGCTGAAAATGGGGCCGAAAACCGTGTCTTCCCTTAACATAAGCGTATGGATTGATTGCCTGAAATTCTTACTACGCCGGGCTTTTTGCCGGGCTCCAGGGTTCCCATCACATCCTCTTTCCCCAGGAAACGGGCGCCGTTCAGGCAGGCCCAGGTAAGGAGTTCCTGCAGGGGCAGGTCAAAAGCGTTCCGGAGGCACTCTATCTCGGCCAGCATATTCAGCTGGTCGTTGGAAGAGAGGGAATCCGTGCCGATGCAAATGGGAATACCGCTCTCCCGCATTACGGGAATGGGCGGCAGCATATTGTGGATAAAGAGGTTGGACAGCGGACACACGGCCAGGAAAGGCTGTGCCAGGGCTTTGCGGGCAGCGGCGGCACCATCGGCCGTGAGGCAGCATTCGTGCACCAGCAGCACGTGACCCTGAACAGGCTGCGGCAAACCCGCGGCACGCAGGCGCTCCAGGAAGTACTCCAGGGAGCTGGTGCCCGTCACGGGCGGGGTGGGGATGCCGTTGCGCACGCGGTTGTCCCACATGGGGCCGCTGCCATACATCATCATCTGTTCCTCTTCGTCGGATTCCTCGCTGTGGAAGGAGAGGAAGCCGTCTTCCAGGCCGGCGGCCGATGAGGCACTCACCAGCGCCGGACTCATCGTATAGCAGGAGTGGGGGGTGGGGGCAGCGTCCAGGCCCAGGGAACGGGCCTGCTCCTGCAGCTGGCGCACCCCGGCCATCACCTGGTCGCATTCCTCCGGCTGCGCGCCGAATACTTCCAGGAAGGTGCGGGTGTACAGCGGGTGGGAGGCCTTGACGGGGAAGGAATCGGCGCAGTTGGAAATATCGGCCATGGCTTGCACGCCCTGCGCCCAGAGGCCGTCCATTTCCTTCTTCAGGGCGGCTACCTTGTCTTCGTAGGATGAGGTGTCGCGCAGTTCATTGATCTGGTCGATGAAGCCCGCCATCCCGGTTCCCTTGCGGAAGAGGCCTTTCATATAGGAAAGCTCCACGTGGCAGTGGGCGTTCACGAAACCCGGGCACAGGATGCCTTCTTCCACCTTTTCGGTGGCGGGGCACTGCCCGGTGCGCACCACGGTCCCGTCTTCTTCCACCTCTACAAAAGCGTGCTGCAGAGGTTCACCGGCAAGGGTGTAAACGGTATCGGCTGTAAAGATCATAAGCTGTCTACGGGCGGGAAAAGCAAGGTGTCCAGGTCCTTCATACTGATGGAATCCACGGTGTAAAGGTAAACCCTGTCGTTGTCGAAGCGTACGTGCAGGGTATCCACCTGGCGCACCCGGGGACGGGGACGGCGGGTGGTATCCACCTTCATATTATAGATACGGAGATAGCCCCTGCGCCATTCGTCCAGCCGGATTTCCCCGGCCACCACCTTGGCTTCCTTCTCCAGGCGGTCGGCCACCGCATCCATGATTTTTTCCATCTTGGCAGGATTGGCCAGATAGTATTCCACACTGTAGAGGAAGTCGTCGGTGTCGTAGCCGTAGGCTTCGAAGATGCCTTCGTACACCAGGGAGGTATCGGCCTGCTTCTTCAGTTCCCGGTCCTGCTTGATCTGCTGGTCCTGGAGCAGGATATCGGCCATGATGTTCTCCATATCATCACGCGGGATGCGCTGGGGACCGCAGGCGGCCGCCAGAAGCACAACGAGGAGGATATGAAGGTACTTTCTCATTAACGGAGGATGGCGCCCAGTTCGTTCTTCAGGGCCTCCAGGACGCGGTTCATGGTGCTTTCCACCTCGGCGTCGGTGAGGGTGTGCTCCAGGTCCTGCAGCACAAAGTTCAGGGCGTACTGCTTCTTGCCCAGGAGGATCTTCTCGCCGCGGTACACGTCGAAGAGGGTGATGCTCTTGATGAGCTTCTTGCCGGCGCGGAGGGCGCACTTCCGCACATCGGCATAGGAGACTTTCTCGTCCAGCAGGAGGGCCAGGTCACGGCGAACCTCGGGGAACTTGGGCAACTCCTTGAAGGAGAACTTGTCCCGCTTGATGAGGGTGAACAGTACCTCCCAGTTGATCTCGGCGGCGAAAACCGGCTGCTTCACGCCGAAGCGCTTGGCCAGGGCGGGATGGATGGTACCCAGGGTGGCCAGCAGCTGCGGCTCCTTGCCGGGCAGGCTGTAAGTGATGCCCTCGGAGAAGATATCGGCCGGGGCGGCGCCCATCTGCAGGCTGTTCAGGTCAATACGGTAGCGGGCCATCAGGTTCTCTACGTAGCCCTTGAGCTGGAAGAAGCTGGACTTGGCGGCGGGATTGCGCCACACCTTGTCCGGGGTACCGCTCAGGAAGAGGGAGAAGCAGCGGTGCTCCTCGTAGCCTTCCAGGGTTTCTCCACCCTTACCGGCCAGACGGCGGTATACAGAGCCGTACTCGAAGAAACGGAGGGAAGTAGCCTGACGGTTCAAGTTGTAGGCCACCACCTCCAGCCCGTTCAGGAGCAGGGTCTGGCGCATCACGTTGAGGTCGCTGCTGAGCGGGTTCACAATGCGCACGCAGGCCTCCACGGGGAAGGTTTCCAGGTTAACATAGTATTCCTCCTTGGTGAGGGAGTTGTTCATGGTTTCCACAAAGCCGTTGGCCGCCAGCCAGTTGGAAATGGCGTTGCGGGTGGCTTCGGGGTCCGGCTGCTGGGAAGGGTTCACGCTCATGCGCAGGTTCTGCGGCAGCTCGATGTTGTTGTAGCCGTAAATGCGCAGGATTTCCTCCACTACGTCGCACTCGCGGGTGACGTCCACCATATAGGTAGGGGCCGCAACCACAGCACCGTTTGCAGTCTTCTTCACAAACTGGTAGTTCAGGCCTTCCAGGATTTTCTCGATGGTCTTCTCGCCGATTTCCTTGCCGATAAAATGCTGGATGCGCTTGTAGTCCAGCTCTATCTGAGCACGGCCGATGGGCTGCGGATAAATCTCCCGCACCTTGCCCACCACCTTGCCGCCGGCCACTTCCAGGATAAGGAGGGCGGCGCGCTTGGCGGCGTACAGGGCAGCCTCGGGGTCTGCGCCACGCTCGAAGCGGAAACTGGCGTCGGTGCTCAGGGTCTGGCTCTTGGCGGTCCTGCGGATGCTCACGGGGTCGAAGTAGGCGCCCTCGATGAACACGTCCACCGTGTTGTCGGTTACGCCGGAATCCTCACCGCCGAACACGCCGGCGATGCACATGGGACCTTCTGCGTTGGCAATGACCATATCGCAGGCGGCCAGTTTGCGCTCTATGCCGTCCAGGGTCTTGATAGGCTCCCCTTCTGCGGCGCGGCGCACGATGACCTTACCACCCTTGATCTGGGCAGCATCGAAGGTGTGCAGCGGCTGGCCGGTCTCGAAGAGCACGAAGTTGGAGATGTCCACCACGTTATTGATGGGCTTGAGGCCGATGGAAAGGAGCCGATCCTGCAGCCACTGCGGGCTGGGGGCCACCTTCACGCCCTTCACCGTGATGCCGGCGTAGCGCGGGGCGCCGGCGGTGTCCAGCACCTCCACGGGGATGGACTCGCCCTCCCCTTCCTTGAACGCCTCCACCGACGGCAGAGTAAGTTCGCAGGGGATGTCCCGGGAGCGCAGGTAACCGTAGAGGTCCCTTGCCACGCCGATATGGGATGCCGCGTCAATGCGGTTGGCGGTAATCTCGTACTCGATAACGGCCTCTTCCTTCAAGTTCAGGTATTCCTTGGCGGGCGTGCCGATGGCAGCGCTCTCTGGGAGCACCATGATGCCGTCGTGGCTGGTGCCGATACCCAGTTCATCTTCGGCGCAAATCATGCCCAGGCTTTCCACGCCGCGGATCTTGGACTTCTTGATCTTGAAGTCTCCGGGCAGGACGGTGCCTATACGGGCGAAGAGCACCTTCTGGCCGGCCGCCACGTTGGGTGCGCCGCACACTACCTGCACGGGCTGTTCCGGGCTGCCGTCGTTCAGGGTGGTAATGTGCAGGTGGTCGCTGTCGGGGTGCGCCTCGCAGGTGAGCACCTGGGCCACCACCACGCCCTTCAGACCTCCGGGAACCACTTCCTGGATTTCCACGGAATCCACCTCAATGCCAATCGAAGTCATGGCCTCGGCCACCTGATCCGGGGTGAGGTCACACTTAAGATACTCTTTGAGCCAACTGTAACTTAATTTCATTGTATGTCTTCTAACTTAAACAAATCTTCTACGAATTCCTTTTTATCAAAGACCTTGAGGTCTTCCACGCCTTCTCCAATTCCCAGGAACTTGATGGGGAACTGGAACTGGTCCACGATACCCACTACCACGCCGCCTTTGGCGCTGCCGTCCAGCTTGGTGACGGCCAGGGCGGTGACGTCCGTGGCGCGGGCGAATTCCTTGGCCTGGATGAAGGCGTTCTGGCCGGTGGACCCGTCCAGTACCAGCAGGACCTCGTGGGGAGCGTCGGGAACCACGCGGCGGATGACGTTGCGAATCTTGGTGAGCTCGTTCATCAGGTCCACGCGGTTGTGCAGGCGGCCAGCGGTGTCGATGAGGACGACATCGGCCCCCTTGGCCACGGCCGATTTTACGGTGTCGAAGGCCACCGCGGCAGGGTCGGCGCCCATAGGCTGCTTTACGATATCGGCCCCGGCGCGTTCGGCCCATACGGAGAGCTGGTCCACGGCGGCGGCACGGAAGGTATCGGCCGCACCGATGACCACTTTCTTGCCCTGCTTGCCCAGCATGGCGGCCAGCTTGCCGATGGTGGTGGTCTTGCCCACGCCGTTCACGCCCACGATGAGCATGACGTAGGGCTTTTTGGAAAAGTCGAAAGGCTGCAACGGTTCATCCGGGCCCATCAGATTGGCAATCTCGTCGCGGATGATGGCGGTGAGCTCCTCCATGTCCACGTATTTGTCTTTCTCTACGCGGTCCTCTATGTTCTCGATGACCTTGAGGGTGGTGTCCACGCCCATGTCGGAACTCAGGAGGGCTTCCTCCAGAGCGTCCAGGACGTCATCGTCTACCCGGGACTTGCCGGTGATGGCCCGTCCCAGCTTCTGGAAGAAGTTCAGGTTGGTTTTTTTAACGCCTTTGTCGAATATTCCCATAGTCCACAAAGATACACAAAAAGCCGCCCTTTTGCAAGGACGGCTTTTTAAAATGCAGGGGAAATTACTTCTTGTTGAAGAAATCTTTCTCCTTACCCTCTTCCACCAGCTGCTCTACGAAAACGTAGGCACCGGTCTTGGGGCTCTTTTCCATACGGATGACCTTCACCATGTGCTTGGCACCAGCCTTAGCATCGAAGGTTGCAACTGCTTTCTTTGCCATAGTTCAAAACGTTTATTTAATCTCACGGTGGAGGGTTACTTTCTTGAGGTACGGGTTGTACTTCATGCGCTCAAGACGGTCGGGGGTGTTCTTCTTGTTCTTGGTG
>JAEEGL011833184.1_pt1 | contig 14112 bp, 10 predicted proteins | sample 9134231 | NCBI WGS metagenome assembly JAEEGL01 (sample SAMN16246548, study PRJNA631951) | gut metagenome | biome: gut microbiome; feature: rumen; material: fiber-attached | host: Bos | place: Iran: Karaj | collected 2018-10 | reverse complement strand
GTACTTTACTGATTTACCGGCACTTTCTTCGGTGAGAAGGTTTCCTGCTTTATCGTAAGTGTAAGTCACATATGTCTGCCCTCTTGAGCCGCTGGATAGCAGGCAGTTTTCATTGTCGTAGTTGTATTCGATTTTTCCGAACGGAGTTGTCTTAGATTTTCTGTTTCCGTTCTTATCATATTCGTAGGATTCCTTAATGAAAACATGCATGGCCGGAAGGTTATAGGCAAGACCGTACTGCATGGAATTAAGAAGAACAACAAACTTTGATTTTTCATCGCTTGTGAGAAAACGGTTTTCGCCGACGGCAGAAGCTGCCGGAAGTCCGTTTGTTTCGGCTTCTGACTTCAGACTGTTTTCCATTTCCTGTGTATACGGATAATAAACGGTTTCCAGTTGGCCTTTTTTGTTGTATTCGTAAAGGGTAACCCGGCCAAGATTATCAACAGTGGCTGTTCTTTTGCCGTCGCTTCCGTAAACGTAGCCTTCACCCCACAATAACTGACCGGGACCGTCCTTCTGAAGCTTTACGCTTACCCTGCCGGCTTTATCGTAGAGAGTTTCTTCTGTCGTTTCGTTTCCGAATTTCCTCAAGACTTCCCTTCCGTTTTTGTCATAACTTAATTTTATACTTATTCTCTGTTTGTTGTCAAAAATTTCTTTGACCTCGTTGTTTTTGCCGAAGGTATATTTTGTTTCTCTGTTTGTGCTGTAAAGTCTTGTTCTGTTGCCTACAGCGTCATATTCAAAACGTATTTCTTCACCTGTTGTTACATCTTTCTGGTAAATCATTCTGCCGCCCTGGTCGTAGCGGTAAGTTGTTTTGCCGTAAGCATTTTCGGCTTCAACTAAGTTTCCCATTGCATCATAGACAAAGCGGTTTTCACTGCCGTCGGAGTACCTTACCGTGCGTACGGTTCTGTCAGGTGAATAATTTATTACTGTCTGACTTCCATCAAAGTTTGTCTGCATCTTCAGCTGACCTTCTTCATCATAGAAATAAGTCTGCTTAAGATCCTTTCTGTTCTGCTCATTTTTGAGCCTGCCGAAAGAATCGTAATTATATACATAATCCTTTCCATTTCCGTCTTTTACGGTAACCGTTCGCGAATACTTTCCATACGTGTAGGACTCTATAACTTCACCACCGCAGCGGACCTCTGTTATTCTTCCGGAGTTATCGTATTTATATGTCTTTTCGCTGTCTGCCCTGTTACGTTCTTTTATAAGGCGGCCGGCCTTGTCATAGGAAGCAGTATAAACTGTGCCGCAGTCATCGGTAATTTTTCCAGGAAGACCTAAGTAGTTGTATTCATACTTTGTTGCAGAGCCATCAGGAAGGGTTACCTTACTTACAGCTCCCAGTGCATTGTATTCATAAGTAGTCTTGTTTCCATAGCCGTCAGAGCTTTCAGTCAGCTGATTCTGAACATCATATACATACGAACGTTCGTTAGCATTACTATCCGTCGTTTTTACAACGTTACCGAAAGCGTCCATAAGGCTTACACTTTTATATTTTCCGCCTTCCGTTAGGGTTAGGGCTCTTCCGTCTTCTGAGTAGTCATAGGTTACATAATATACTGAGCCGACTTTATCTGCCGTATTTCCGACAACCTGCTTTATGACACGGTCAAAAGCATCATATTCATACCAGATTTTCTTAACCTCACTCTGAATGCTGCTTACCCGTCCGCGGCTGTCGTAATTATAGTAAGTTACCTTGCCGTAACGGTCGGTCTGTGAGCTGATGCTGCCGTCTGCATTGTATGTAGTCTGAGCGGCATGTGTATTTTCCTGCTCCCGGACTTTAGTCATCCTTCCGTTTTCATAGTCATACTCATACCAGCCGCCGTAAGAGCCCTGCTCTTTTTTGAGGTATCCTTTATCATAAGTTTTTTGCCTTACCTCTCCGTTACCATCTGTAGTCTTTACGAGGTTACCAAAGCTGTCGTATTCAAAAAGATTTTGTGTTTCAAGTCCATCACTTATGGTAACAGTCTTCTTGTTTCCGTTTTTGATTTCATAGCTGTATTTCTGGACAACTCCCCCGCCCGCGGCTTTCTTTATAATATTATTAAAAGTCTCTTCGCTAATACTTTTTTTAAGGCTTTCTACAGAAGCTTTATCCTTTATCAGATACTGTTTTACTTCACTTATCTGGCCATTCTGGTAGTCATAGAACTTTAGCCAGACTTCTTTTCCGTGTGTAAGCTCTGCCTTGATTTTTCCTTCGGGGCTGTACAGATATGAGTTTATAAGTTTTTCACTTTTTCCATTTCCTGCATAAACTTTCAGAGGAAGATGCCGCCTGTCATATTCGATCCTTGTCTGATGTATCTCTTCCGTTACGGTATCTTTCTGAGTCATCTTTATAAGGTCTTTTCTGCTGTTATTAAGGTATGTGGTTTCAAGGCCGTTATAATCCCTCTGAATTGTTTTGTGCCCCTCGTATTCATATTCTGTAATGACTCTGCCTGCAAGAGTTATTTTTTCCAGGCGGTTCCGCTTGTCATATTTATATTCTTTTTTTACCCCGCCGCAAAGCTCGCTATTAAGGTTTCCGTAACCGTCATACTCATATTGAGTAACAATATTTTTCTGACCATGGACCGTTTGTTTTATAGGAAGCCCCTTCTGATTAAACTCCTGATCACAGACAAGCTTTCCGTTAAGAAAAATCTTTAGTATATTACCCTTCGAATCCCGCTTGTATCGGGTTGTAACTCCGCTCCGGTCCTTATATGAAGTCAACTGATTAAAAGAGTCATAAGTCCAGTACTCGGCTGTATTGTCGCTGTAAGCTGCACTTGTTTTATTTCCATTATCATCATAGCCGAAGGTAACTGTACTACCGTTTTCTGTCTGCTTCCAGAGTTTTCCGTCGCTTTTATATTTATTACTGATTATACTGCCATCCGGCCTCTGTTCCTTTATTGTCCTGTGGTTTTCATCATACCAGTACAGGGTTTTATTTCCGTCATGATCTGTATATACTGCTTTTGAGTCTGACGGATAATACTCAAAGGTTTCTGCAAAGTTTTCTTCATTAGTTGTAGAAGTTGCAAGATAATTACCCTGACTGTCCTGCTGGCCGTAGTCTATCTTTATAAAGCTGCTGTCAGGTTTTATCAGTTTAGTCATGCGGCCGTCCGGGTCATATTCCATGGTTACGTCATCGCCGTCGGTATCCTTTACGCCTGAAAGCTTATTACCCTCATATGTATAAACCACTTTCTCATCGGCGGAGCGGCTATTGGTAATTTGGGAAATAAATTTTCCTTTATATTTGAAGGTATATTTTTCGCCGAAGGAAGTTTCTATATAACTGATTTTTTCCTGCTCGTTACGATTAATCGTAACATAGTTTCCGTTTCTGTCTGTAATCCTGACTATAAGGCCCGCCTCATCAAAAAGCTTTACCATTCCGTCTGTACAGGTAACCTCATACCCCTTATTTATTTGCCGGCATTTACTGATTGTTTTTTCTCCTTCCTTATTCCAGACCTGCTCTTCCTCATTCCAGCTTAAAAGATGAGGATACCCGTTGGAATCTATTATGGTAAGGGTATCAAGACCTGTTTCTTCGCTTAAGCACTCCATTCCCTGAAAAAAAGCATATTTGTTTTTGGTTTTTCGGCTCAGGCTTGGCTGTAAAACATCTGAATTATAAGCAGCTGCTTCACTTTCTGCGTCCTCAAGTTTCTGCTCCAGGTCCGGGATTTTATCTAAATCTTCCTCAAGCTTTTCCTTTATATAATTAAGGTCATCAAGTTTCTTTTCTGCTGCATCTAAAAAAGGAACTGCCATATATGCAACTTTTTTCTCCTTTGCAAGCTCCTCTGCCCTTTCTTTTAATGGAATACACAGATTTATTCTTTCTTCGATTTCTCCGGCAGCCCCTTCAATATTCGAAAGCTGATAGGCACTTACTATTTCTGACTTCAGATTTTCGATTATAACTGTCAGATCCCTTATATTTGACTGCATGGCAGCATAGACAGTGCCGGCATTAGCTGCTGTTCCAAGTATTATTCTTTCATCAAGCGAATAATACCAGCCGTAGCCTGTACTCGACTCTATTTTATTTGACGAATCATATCTGCGCTTTATTTCGAATTCACTACCGATATTGAGCACCAGGTCTGTTTCTGTCTGCTCGTAGCTTCCTGTGGTTATGTTTACAGGATCTCCTGATTTTTGAGCCTCCTGATTATTAAGGGCGTCTTCAGCAAGCCTTTGAGCTTTTGCTGTTAAATCACTTTCTGACTGCCTTGCAGTTTTAAGCTTTTTCTGAAGATTAACATATTCATTTATTTTTGCCTGACTGACTCCCACCCCCTTTCTTTCCGCCATTATTTTTTTTAATTCGGCCAGTTTATCTTCTATTTCTTTTTCAAGCCTTCTGATTCTATCTCTCTCTGAAAGATAGTAAGAGGCAAGACTGCTCTGATCCTCGTTTCCTGTTTCTACTATAGTTTTCAAGAGTTCATCTTCCATAGTGTCATTTGGATCTTCACCCTCATAAGTTCCATGCTTATCTTCATTGCAGAAAGCAAGACCCAGTAAAAAACAGAATATAACAAATAATATTTTCTTTTTCATTTTCTCCTCCTTTTCAAAGAGCTTTAATAAACCCTGTAAAATAATTTATCCAGCAGACTGTCTGAAGCCCCGCCCTTTGTCGGAACCCACCACTGGCTTTCTGTTATGAAGGCACTCTGGTCTGCACGGCTTATATCCTTTATGTAATCTGTTGAATGAAGGGATTCCAGGGCACCCGAACGGCTTTTTGGAATAAGGTGTACTCCTATTCCCCCTTTACTTCCCTTTATTTCAAGTACCACTTCTCCGGCCTTGAGGCTCAGCTCTGCGGCACTTTCTGAAAGCTCTGTACTGCTGCCTCCTCCGCACCATTTTTCTGCCATTGAAGTAATATCCAGATAAAGGTCACAGGGATTTACCGAATAGCAGTAGCTTTTGCAATTTAAAAGAGTGCTTAAAAGACTGGCCTGACTTTGTGAATCTTTAACAGTACCTGAAAGTGCTTTTGAAAAGGCTTCGAAGGCTTCGAAAAGCTCCGGGAGTTTTTCATTTACAAATACCGTTGCAGCCCCTGAAGTGCCTGCTGAGTTTTCTGACATTAGACGTGCTGTATTTTCTGCAGTCCAGTCTCCCTTACAAAGCGCTTCTAAAAGCGCCTTATAATTCCAGCCGCTTCCGGGCGTTACTCCCGGGCTTGCAACCGTATATTCTGCACAGTCTTTAAGTTCATAAATGTTTTCTATCACGCCGCCGAAGCAGGTATCAAAGCCTATTACTCCAAGCCCCTGGTTTCTCACCGCCCGGGCAAGCTCCTTTACCGTCATATAGGAATCTGTTCTGTCGTCTATTGCAAAGGCCTTCCAGCCCGAGCCGTGCCCCCAGATTACAAGAGCATAGTAATCTGCCTGGTAGCTGCCTCTTCCGAACTCGATGAACCTTTTTAGCACCTGGGGATTTGCCATATCCAGCTCGGTTTTTGAAGAGGCCGAAAGCCCCAGTTCCGGGCAAGAAAGCCTTTTTGACTTTATTGCGCTGCCTCCGCTTTTATCGTGAACAACTTCATAAAGCCTTGTATCCTTCCAGTCTCCCTCCGTTTCATCGTAGCCTTCTGCACGGTCGAGAAGGACCAGAACATTCATTTCCTTGTATTCGGCTCTCTCCATTTCCTTGAGGTTTGCAAGGGCATGGCTTTCAAGATCGTTGTCTGCCGCCATATAAACCATGAGGGTAAGTTTTGCAGGTTCAGGCTCGGGAAGAGGCTCCGGTTCTGGTTCAGGCTCGGGAATTTCTTCTGCCTTTAAAGAAACCTTAACCGGTTCGTAACGGCAGCCAGATACAATAAAAATAGCAAACAGAAATAACAGTCCAATGCTTTTCATGTTCCACCTCATTTTCAACTCATTTAAAAGCAACAAGACCAAAAGGATCTTCCCAAAGGCTTCCATCCAGGTATTCAATTTTGCCAAGATATAAATAATCAATTAAAAGCGGAGAAGCTGGAACCGTATTCATAAAAGAATCAAGACTTAAACAAAAGCTGCACGATTCCCCGCCTATAAGACATTTTTCAACTTCAACTGAAATCTTATTGCGGCATTCGCTGGCCGGCTCGCCATCCTGATCAAAAAGGAAAAAGATAATGTTTATTGTTTTTATTTCTTTTTCACTTTTATTCAGCAGATAAAAATCAACTCCACAAATTGAATAATCTTCAGAGTCTTCATTCATAACAAATTCTCCGCTTATCACATATGGCACCGTGTCCTGTGAATAAGCCTTGCAGCTAATAAGCAAAATAGTACAAACAAAAATAAATACTCTTGCAAAATTTTTCATTTTAATCCTCCTCCAGTTTTGCTATAAAATTATTGAAAAAATCTGAAGCATCTGACTCAGACAGGGCGTCAGTTTTGCTTTTAATTTTTTTTAGTATTTTCATTTTTTTCTTTTCATCTTCTGTCATAAAATAAAGATAGGCTTCTACATATAACTCTTCTGAAGAATTTGCCTCACAATAAATTTTCTCCAGAAGTTCCCGCGCCGCTTCTTTCTGCCCAAGTCGAAAAATCTTATCTGCATTTAACACAGAAGCTTTAAAACTTTTTGTCTGAAGGCAGATAATATTTGAACGGTTACTAAAACGGTAAGAAACATCTGTAATGCGAAGATAATTTTCTTTTTCTCCATAAAGCAGATAATCTCCTGAAGGTAAATCATAAAAAACAAAAAGCCCGCTTTCGTTGGTACTTACAGTCTGGGGTGGCATAAGAGCCATTGCTGGATTTTTTGCAGAGCCTTTACAATGCAGGACAAAATCTTTTACAGGAGCATTATTTTCATCAATCACAAGGCCGCATAGATCCCCGTATCCTGAAAATTTAGGCTTAGACGTACAGGCAAAAAACATCACAGAGCCCAAAAGGACGATTAATAAATATTTCTTCATCAGCTCTTCTCCTCTCCTTTTTTCAAAATTTTCTTTTCTATTTTTCCTTCCGGATTTTTATAAAAAATTACAAGGCTGTTATCCCTAAGTCTGATTTCGCCAAGCTTTTGCTGATAAACTGCAGCCGGCAAAGCATTAGAATCCCCAGCACTCCCCTTACCCTTAAGATTTTCTGCTGTATAAGTTTTAGTTGCCTTCAAAAATAATCCCAGATTTTCAGAAAGAAGAGTCAAATCAAAACCATTAAAGGGTATAGCGTCTATTGAAAAACCAATTCTAATAACGTCAGCCTCAGTTTGCCTTACAGAGATAGAAGTCACAGACCTATCATAAACACTGATTATCTGAGCCAAATTTTCAAATAATTTTTCTGCTTCACTTTCAGACTTATACAAAAACTCAATATGATAGGGAGACGCATTTTCTTCCAGTAAAGTCGCTTCCCCAGTCTTCAGAGCATGCCGCAGAGTTTTACTAAACTCCTGATTATTTAAAAGCGTCGCCGGAATGTTTTCTTCTGTTTTCTTTTTTAGAACTTTGCTGAAAGAAACCTTCATTTCAGGTATTCCATTTTCATAAACTACAGAATTGACAGCCCCACTTTCAAAGCTTTCCGGAAAAAGACCGGTAACAGAAGCAGTAAGCTTTTGAGTAAAGCCTTCTATATTCCATTCGAACCAGGCTATTTTTCCATCTGCCTTTGCAACAGCATCCAGAAATGTGTATTCAAAAGGAGCTTCGACAGGAATCTCAGCTGTGTCGCTTTTTGCCGGATAACTTGCTTTCCCAATGGCAGCAGCCTCCAAATCTTTTATTTCCCGGCTAATTTTCCCTGCCGTAATTCCGCTGTAAAAACCTGAAAACGCCACCAGCAGACAGGCCGCAACAGACAAGAGCACAAAGTAAAAGCCCAGCTTCCATTTTTTATCAATAAAAAAACGCCTTCTTAAAAACAAAGCTTTCTTTCCCGTTTTTCCCGTCTTTTCTGGATTTAATTCAAGTCTAAAACCTTTCCCCGAAAAACGTCTTTTATCTTCGTACTCTGCGAGCCTGTACTTATTCATAACCACCACTTCAGCACAAAGACCTTTTCTGCTGATTTTTTTTACAGCGCTATCAAAAGCAAATTCATCGGAAAAACAAGGATGCATTTTTTCAAGCTCTGAACATAAATACTGTTTACGCCTTTTACCGGCAATAGCAGAAAAGGGAAGAATTATTTCATAGCTTTCAAAATCTTTTTTCTGAATTATCTGTTTCATTTCCGCTCACCTTTCTTTTAGAAAAAACTTCACCACAACCATAAGGCCCCTTCCAGTTGCCGCGATATACCTGATATATTTGATTCCCAGGCTCCGGCACAGATTCGCCGACATATTCCCACCCTATACTTTCAAGCTGCCACATGCTTTTGCAGGCTTTTTCCCATTCGTCAAATGAAGAAAAACCTTTTCCATTGCAGGAGGCGGTAAAACTCCCCGAAATAAAAATCAGCGAATCTGTATTCTTTTCAAGCTTTTCCAGTTTTCTGTCCATTTCAAAAACCTGCCGGTATGCTCCGGTAAACAAGGTCGAAAAAAGTGCAAGAATAACTGATAAGCAAATTACTTCAGTAAATCTCATTTTTTACCTGCTGATTAGCAGCTTCCAGGGAAGCAAGAGCCGCTGCATTCTTTTTTTCATATAGTCTGATTCTGAGACTCCTGTCGCAAAGCATTCCTCCTGCCAGAAGAACCAGTACTGTAAGAAAGAGCCCTGAAAGTCCGGCAAAAAAAGTCAGCATTTTATTTCCATGAACAGATATCATCTGAGTCTCCTTTTTCTCCTGTGTTTCCACCTTCTCTACAATCTGGCCCGTAGGAGATAAGTACAAAGGGCAGGTTCGCAGGAACCTCTGACGGCATAACGGAACTTTCAGTGCTGAGATACTTAAAATCGGTTCCCCACGGATCATTGCCGGGTTCACGGTCAAGGTATGGTCCGTCCCAGTTTTCCGGTACCGGATAGAGAACTGGTTTTTCCCATAAAGCTGCAAGCCCTTGCTCTGTTGTTGGAAATCTGCCGCAGTCAAGGAAGTAGGTCTGAAGGGCACTGCTGTATTGTTCAATTTGTGTGCGTGCTGCAGTTTTTCTCGCGGCGGAAATAATCTTGCTCGCCGAGAATACAGATCCTGCCGTAAGAATCGCTCCGATTGCAATGACGGCCACAGTTTCGACATAGGTAAAGCCCTCTGCCTGTTTTTTCCAATAGTTTTTGAACCCATAACAAAACCTCCTTATTTTTTTGTTATCAGCTTTTTTATCCATAAATCTTTTCCTCCATAAAGATTTTTTTATATCCAGCCAGCTTCATTTATCAAAGGCATAAAAAAAGTTATCAAAAGCGTCAGAATAAATATTCCGGTTACAAGAATAAAAAGCGGTTCAATCAGAGAAAAACAAACTGCCCTGCTTTTCTCCTTTTCTGCTTTCAGAAAAGCCGCTATTCTTCCAAACAAATCATCTTTACTTCCACCGGTATCTGCATAATAAAAGGCTTCCTTTATCTTTGAACTGCAAAGTCTGCCGCCCTTTTTGCCGCATTGAAAGGCCGCCTGTAAATCCATTCCATATAAAAGCTTTATTCTGGCATTCTCTAAAAGCTTTCCTGTTCTGCTTGACGGACCTGCAATTCTTACTGCACAGCCAACTGCTTCTGAAAGCTCAATCCCATTACTAAGCAGAAAATCTACAGCTGAAAAAGCTTCAAAAAGACAATTTTCTCCAAGCATTTTTATAATTGCAAAATAAAGCAGGGAGCAGATAGAAATTAAAAAAAAGATGAATTTTGCAAGAAGCATGAAGTCCGCAGTATTTGTATAAAGCCCTATAAAAATACTTGCCCCCACAGACACTAAAACTACAAAGGCAGGATATACCGAAGCTTCCAATATTTTCTTACGGCATTCTGCTTCACGCTCAAGCTTTTGTTTAAGGTAGGAGAGCGCAATTTTTAAATCCCCGATTTTTTCAGCAATACTTATAAAAGAAATATAAGTCTCATCAAAAACTACAGGACGGCAGGCACATAATGCATTTGAAAAGAGACTTCCATTTTCCAGGGCCGCGTAAATAAATGAAGCAGCCCGGCTTACACAATCCTTATGGGGTTTTCCCTTCATAATCAAAAGACTTTGAGAAAGTGAATTACCCTGCCTTACAAAAAGTTCATACAGCGCCCTTGTGAATTTCAACATTCTCACGCCTCCTTTTGTAGAGTGGGACAACTGTCTTACCCCGGGAATTCTTGCGTAATGCCTTCTTTTTCATACCAGTCAGAGCTGCATCAAGCACTTCGCTGTAATTTGAAAAATGCGTCATAAGCTTTTCCAGTTCTTCTTCAGACTGAGCCTTCACAGCCTCTTTCTCAAACCTTTCGCCAGGAATTGCAAGCTCGGCATAAAGACACATTTTTCCATCAATAAGATTTAATTCCTGACAAACGATTCCCCTCAAAATCTGACACAAAAGCTCTTTTTCAAGTCCAAGATTTTCGAGTCGGAAGATTGCTTCGGCTGCACAACCGGCATGAAGGGTCGCAAAAACAAGATGCCCAGTCAAAGATGCTCTCAAGGCTGCTGCCGCACTTTCTTCATCACGAATTTCTCCAATCATAATTACATCAGGATCCTGGCGGAAAAGATGATTAAGTGCCTCAGTAAAACTGTTACGTTCATCTACCCTAACCTGTGTTATTCCAGGAATTACATATTCAGGAGGATCTTCAAGACTGATAATTTTTAAGCTTCCATTTGTCTGTTTTTCAATTTCCATAAGCAAGGCGGCCACCGTAGTAGACTTACCCGAACCTGTTGGCCCACAAACAAGAACAAGTCCGTTTTTCAAGCCGGCAATTCCCTCTTGTCCACAAAGTATTTCAAGCTGCTGCAGGTTAAAGCCAAGTTCACCAAGTGCCAGAGGAATTCTCGAAGTATCTAAAAGCCTCAAAACTACAGATTCATTTCCAGAATAACTTTCTCCCACAACCGACATGGTTGATACACGCAGAAATAAAGGTTTCTTATTTCCATAAATAAAGTGTCCATCCTGACAGCGACGTTTTTCGATAACATTCATACCCGCAAGGAGCTTAATTCTTTGAACAAGCTCAGTGCTTTTTTCACTCTGAAGCTCAAGAAAATTTTCAAGCTTTCCATTTATACGCATACGAACACAGTTTTTTTCAATGTGAATATCAGTAGCTGCACGTATACGGGCCTCATTTAAAATACTGTCTAAAAGCAAAACAGCTGCAGCCTCACGCTGATTTTTAGCAGCCTCTTCATCCTGCACTGCAACTTCAACGTCAGTATCAGCCCTATAAAGCTTAGACACACATTTTCGCAATTGTGCCCTGCTGCCATTTTCAAACGAAATATTTACAAGTCTCTGGAAGGATTCCGGACAATTCTTCAGCTGCCTTATATTAGAAATATGATTTTCAAAGGCCCTTGTAAGCCGGCCGCAAAGAACAGAGTCCTTTTTATTTTCAACAAGAAAACGGATGCTCGCTCCCTCCTGCTCAAGAACTGCTACCCCGTTATAAAGACAGTAAGCAGGTGTAAGATAAAACTCATATTTGTTTTTCATATTCTTTCTCCCCGCTGTGATAATCTTCCAGCAACTTCCAGAGTTTTTCTTCCGCCCAGACAAAAGCGGAAGTTTCATTGTCAGTCTCAGTTTGTCCACCTGCCTGCTCCTTCGGAAGATTTTCAGAATCATCCCTTCCTGTAATATGTGGAACAAGATAAATTACCATCTGCATATTTTCCCGTGTTTTATCTTTACTCTTAAAAAGATTACCAAGTAGCGGAATACGGGAAATCAAAGGACTTCTTTTTTCCTGCTCGCTTTCTGCCGCCTGTACAAGACCACTTAAAACAACCGGTTCACCGCTCTTACCACAAACCTCCGTCGTTACAAGCTTTTCCGAAGTAGGCGGCGGATTTCCAGTTGCTCCAGACATATCATTTCCACGGCGCGAAACAGAAGCAGTAACCCTACTGGTAATCATTCCATCTCCACTCACCCAGCCAAGAACGTCAAGCTTAATACCAGAAGCTATTTCCCGGGTAACACCAGAATAAACAGGCTTGCCCGTTTCAGGATCAACATTGTTGTCGCGGTAACGATAAGTATTAGTATTCTGAAAATGAATCTCCCGCCCCGAGACCCCATGCAAAGTTGTATCTGCATAAACACGCGTTCTGTTTTCTTCAATTGAGCTTTGCAGTTCGGCCGCAAAAGTTAAGCCAAAAGAAGTTACAATATTCAGATTAAAACCCATTACAGAACCTAACACAGCAGAAGCACCGTTGCGTTCACCAGCCGAAAGCTTTTTAGCGCCAAAGGATGAAGACCAGTTATTTTGAACCGTTTCATCATACTGCAAAATCAAAAGATCATAGCTTAGCCTAACCGCCGGTCTGTCGCAAAGTTTCAGCTGCATACAAAAGTTCTTATAGGCTTCTTCTGTTCCCTTAAAATAAAGAAGTGAAGAATCATCTGCCACAAAAAGTGAATTGCGGTCTACAGAAGGCGGCAGATGTTCCAGTAGTTCTGCAGGCTTTATATACTTCAGAGTCACCACATAAAAAGAAGCCTCAATGTCAGCCTCAGAAATTAGAGCGAGAACCTCCAACTCCTCTGCTTGGCTTACATAACATAAAAAACTATATTCATCGGGAAGAGAAAAGGCTTCCAGCTTCCCCACTCTTTTAAAAATAAAGGTTAAAAAATCTTGAGACTTTATAAAACGCAGCGTGAATTTTCGCCAGTTTCGTTTACCGCTTATAAGTTCAGCCCTGGATTGTGTACTGTTAAAGATGTAGTAAATGCCGTTTTCCAAAACGAAATCAAAACCGCACTGAGCGCAAAGAATATGCAGAGTATCTTCAAAAGTTGAAGCAACAAAAGCAGATCTCTGAATTTTACAATCCGCATCAGTAAGTATACAAAAGCTTTTTTTATTGGAGGGATTTTTATCCAAAAAACTATAATCAGAAAACAGAGATTCAACGACACCAGAAAACCAGCAGTCTTCCACATCCACACCAACAACACCATCCTCCAGCATTTCAACTTTTACCATTTCTGAAAAATTCTCAGCATGCGGGTCTGAAAAAGCTCCTCCCTTCTGCACCTGATTTTTTTTCACAAAATGATATCCTGCCAGATCTCTCTCAACTCCATAAAGCCCAAAACGTCTTGCAAGACACTCCAGCAAAAGATCCTCACTCACTCCCCTAAAAGAAACTGAAATCCTCTGGGCCGGCAAAGTCTCATAAGTCACCACACGATCCATCACACAAGACAGTTTTTCCACAATCTGCACCGGAAGCAAATCATATGCCTCAAGAAAATAACACCCGTTTTCCACAGCCACACGACACCTGCTTACAGTCCAGACACCGTTCTTACGTTCCACAAACAATCTGTTAGTTTTCAAAAAAGCCTCAAAAGCCAGATCAAAGCTTCCGCCTGCAAACTTCAAATCACCCTTACCACTGACAGTGTCATCAGGCACAATCGAAATTCCCGTATCCACCGAAATTGCAAACAAAATGTCTTTAATCTCACAATCCGTAAAATCCCAGCTGTACACCGCTCCCTGCGCCACCGCAAAATGACAGAAAAGAAAAGCGACCTCCAGAATTAAAAGACCCCTTTTAATGCGCCCCCGAAAATCAACAAACCAACGTCTCAAGTTTTTTAACCTCCATATAAAAATAAGAATCAATATGCGATTTATGACAAAAATTTGAAAAAAAACTTTAAAAAAATGCAAAAAAAACGCTTTTAACCCCATTTTTGCCCTTTTTTTTTGTCTTGAATGCTCTAAAAAAATGCAGTAAAATGAAAATATCTTTAATGCCCCAGACGGGCTGACACAGGAGGCAGATATGGACAGCGGTTCGAGTTATCCCATACGTTCACTAATCAAAAAATCAAGCCTCCTGACCCTGCGCTTTTAATAATTTCCGCAAACAGTCATAGAGGCCTCATTCAAACGTATACGAGGTTTAATTATGATTACATATTGGCAGCAGATAGACGGCCAGTTTTCTAAGACCAAGAAAGAAG
>JAEEGL016918971.1_pt1 | contig 14113 bp, 8 predicted proteins | sample 9134231 | NCBI WGS metagenome assembly JAEEGL01 (sample SAMN16246548, study PRJNA631951) | gut metagenome | biome: gut microbiome; feature: rumen; material: fiber-attached | host: Bos | place: Iran: Karaj | collected 2018-10 | reverse complement strand
AACAAAAGAAAAAATAATAATACCATTTTGTTGACAATTAATCTAATCGTGCTATAATATAAAAGCAATTCAATTAACAGCAGAAAGGATTGTACAGCTATGGCAATCAGCAAGAAAGCTCATGAAATCCTAAACCGTCCGGACCTGATTGAAAGACGGGATATGTGGTTTAAAAGAATGAGAAACGTTTATGATTCAACGTATGACGAATGGGGCAAAAAGAACGTTTTTACGTTGTACGGCGCGCTCGGAAGAGGCATACACGACCCGTACAAAGAACCTGAAAAATGGTTTGAAGAATGTCTTGAAGACCTTGCGGAACGAATCGACAGCGATCCGGGAAACAGATTTTATCCTTACTGCGTTGAATACGGAATATACGGCGTGCATTACGTTGACAAAATATTTAAAGCGGACGTTTTCTTCAAAGACGGTCAGTGGAACGTAAGATATATAAACAGCGAAATCGGTTCTCTTCCGAAGCCTGACCTTGACCTTGACGAAACCTGGAACCTCACCAGACGCACGATAGACGCGTTCAACGAAGCTGACGTAAAACTTCCTCTGTTCGGTCTTCCGACTATAGCCAGCACGTTGAATATCGCAATAAACCTTTACGGCCAGGATATACTTGTCGAAATGATGATCGATCCTGACAACGCCAGCAAAGACCTTGTCACAATAAACGACACCCTTATAGAACTGCATCAGAGATGCCGTTCACTTATTCCGGAGCAGCAGCTTCAGCCCGTAGTATCCTGGGAAAGGACGCAGCCTCCCGGATTCGGACAGCTCTGCGGATGTTCGACTCAGCTGATATCGAAAGAACTGTATGCCGAACTTATCGCACCGCTTGACGACAAACTTTTATCGGTTTATCCGAACGGAGGAATGATCCATATCTGCGGAGCGCATACTCAACACGTCGAGACGTTCAGAAACATGAAGTCTCTCAGAGCTCTTCAGTTCAACGACCGTGCCGCTGCAGATCTGAAATTCTATTACGACAATCTCCGCCCCGATCAGGTATTCTATATCATACCGTGTAAAGAGTGCTCTCTTGAGCAGGCGCTGGAAGCCACGGAAGGCGGCAACAGACTCGTAATCGTTTCAAGAACCACCGAACCAATATTAAAGAAATAAAAAGGACCGCCGGCAGGCGGTTCTTTCTTTTCTTGACTTTTGTTATTATAAATGATATACTAAACTGAGGAAAAATAGAAAGGAGGAACGGTCTGTGTCAAAAGATTCATTGATATCAACAAAAGCAAATACTTTGCTTGCGCTGTCAAATCTTCTTAAAGAATCCGTAATTGAAGAAATGTACATTCTTCTTGTCGAAGACTATACAGATAATCCCGATCTTGTCGTAAGCCAGATCATGGAGCAATTCAACGGATGCCGTATCGTAGTCAGATCGTCCACCTCCGAAGAAGATAAAAAGAACAGCTCAAACGCCGGAAGATACAAAACCATCCTCGACGTTGATTCGGGAAGCGGACCGGCTATTCATCACGCTATCAAAGAAGTCATCCGCTCCTATGAAAACGATATAAAGAACGTCAGAAGGGAGCAAATTCTTATTCAGCGCCAGGCAACCGACGTCCTTTTTTCCGGAGTTGTTTTTACCAGAGAGCTTCACGGAAACCGCCCGTTTTATCTTATCAATTACGATGACAGCGGCTCTACTGACTCCGTTACCGGAGGCTCAGGCGGTTCCACCCTCTGGATATCCCGCGATATAAAAACCGAATCTATAGACGTTCCCTGGCGTCAGCTTCTAAAATCTGTACGTGAAATCGAAGGACTTCTCGAAAAAGTCGTTCTGGATATCGAATTTGCAATAGGAAAAGACGGCAGAGTAATTCTTTTCCAGGTCAGACCTCTTGCGGCAAGTTATAAGCAGGAACAGGTCATGAGCGACCTTGAATTCTTTGAGAGAAAAAACGCGCTCAAAAAAGAATACGTATCCGAAAAATCCGAAATAACAAAAAGACCTATGCTTCTTTCGGATATGGCGTTCTGGAATCCATCGGAAATTATCGGAAGCAATCCGAGGACCCTGGATTATGAACTGTATCGCGAAATACTTACTTCCCATCAGTGGAATTACGGTATCAGAACGCTCGGCTTCAGAGCAACCGACAAAGAGCTTATGTACCGCGTCGGAAATAAACCTTACATCAGCCTTGAGAATTCTTTTTACGCTCTGATCCCGCAGAAAGTGCCGGAAGATCTTGCTGTGAAACTCGTCGGTTTTTATTCGGAACGTTTAAAAAACAATCTGACGGCTCATGACAAAATCGAATTTGAGATAGTCTATTCCTCATTTGATTTTATGACGGAAAAAGACAGCAAAATTCTTCTTGAGAACGGCTTTTCCGACGAAGAAAGAAATATTCTTCTGGATGCTCTGAAAAACGTCACCGAGGCAACTGTAAAAAATCATTTCAAAACAGTCGATTCAGACCTCCGGATTCTTAAATCCCTTGAAAAAGAACGTCTTCGTTATGAAAACAACCTTGAAAAAGGATATAACGACTGCTATACGCTTGTATCGGATATTCTCGGCCTTCTCCGCTATCTGGGAAAATACGGAACAGAACCTTTTGCGCGTCAGGCAAGAATGGCATTTATGGCAAGAGCGTTCTGGCGGTCTCTCGTCACTATCGGCGCGATCACCGAAGATCAGTCAAACGCTTTCATGCAAACCGTTTCGACCGTTTCGTCGGAGTTCGAACGCGATTTTGAATCATTTTCTTCAGGAGAAATGTCTTCAGCCGATTTCAATCAGAAATACGGACACCTAAGGAGCGGAACGTACGATATAAGAACCGACAGGTACGACAAAATCAACTTCAGACCGATATCTTCCAGAGCGGCGAAACCGCGCCAAACAACGAAACTCGACCTGCCGGACGACAATTCGATTAAATCCGCAATCTCGTCTGCCGGGTTTGATTTTTCGGTTGAAGACTTTTACGCTTTTTCATCTTCCGCAATAAGGCAGCGCGAATATTTCAAATTCGAATTTACCAAAACGCTTTCACTTATACTTGAAATGATCCTTAAATTCGGAGAAATGACGGATATAAAACGCCATGACCTCTCATGGATTTCACCGGATGACCTGCGAAATCTGACTCCGGATATGGATCCTGACACGATTCGTATGCGTCTTGCGGGGAAAATCGCCGAAAGGCACGACCTCTACGCTGAAAATCTCGCGATGCTTCTTCCTGAAGTCATAGTGAATGAATTATCACTTGACGTTATTCCGGTTTATGAAGCAAGACCGAATTTTATTACTTCCAAAAAAACTGAAGGCGAAATCGTCTTTATAGAACAGGAGAGCGAAGCCGACGTTACGGATAAGATAGTCGCAGTTACCAAAGCAGACCCCGGTTACGAATGGATTTTCGCCAAAGGAATACGTGGCTTTATCACTAAATACGGCGGAGCAGCTTCTCATATGGCGATCCGCTGCGCAGAATTTGAAATCCCTGCCGCAATAGGATGCGGGGAAAAAATCTACAGCGAAATCCTGAAAATGAATTACGTCAAGCTCGACTGCGGAGCGGGAAAAATCGAAGAAGGTATCCAATACCGCAATCTTTCCGCTTTAATAACCCAGCGTCAGGGTGTAAATCAGTACGGAGACCCTACCGACGTTCTCGAAACTGCGTATATTCGTTTTTACGAACTTCTCGGATTCATTCCGAAGGCCGTTTCAAACTATACTAAAGACATTGAAATGGTATTCAACAAAAAGCGTGATCTTCTGATCGTTGTCGGAGGAGGAGCGCTTCCGCCTTTCTACTACGACAGACCTCACGACGAGGAGCTTCAGCCTCAACGGGACGCGACGGAAGAAAAACTAATACGCTATTGCATATCAAAAGGGATACCTATTATAGCTACCTGCCGCGGAATGGAATATATGAATGTCCTTTTCGGCGGAAAACTCAGTTATCATCCCAATCTTCCGGCGGCGCGCCCCCGCGGAGTTGATCATCCGGTCAGACTTCTCAAAGAAAACCGCGTGATAATGGTCAACAACTATCACGACGACGTTATTTTCAGAAAAGGGCTTGCGGATTGTTTTACTCCTTTGGCAATAGATGAAGAAAACGACGTGGTTGAAGCTTTCGAATCCAAAAAAATGAAAGTACTTGCTATTCAATGGCATCCGGAACGCAAATTTGAGACTCCCGGAGCCGCAGAAGAAACAAGAAAAATCATTATCGATTTTATCCAGCGCGTTATAAAATAAAAAAACAAGGAAAATAAAATGATAATTTTCAATATTATTTCCCTGCTCGGCGGACTTGCCATGTTCCTTTACGGAATGCGTCTTATGAGCAGCAACCTGAGAGACAGCTCATCAGGGGCATTGAAAAAAGTAATGGAAAAGGTAACGAACAACCCGATCAAGGCTTTCTTCCTCGGTCTGGTAGTTACCGCAATAATCCAATCATCGACAGCGACTATTGTTATTACTTCAGGTCTTGTCGCCGCCGGCATTATCACACTTGATCAGTCTCTCGGGATCATCATAGGAGCCAACGTCGGTACGACTGTAACAGGCCAGATAATCAGACTTCTTGACCTGAATGCCGGAGAAAATCCGATACTTCAGATGTTCAAGCCGTCGACTCTCGCTCCGGTCGCTCTTATAATCGGTATAATATTGATAATGTTCTGTAAATTCAGCAAATCCGATTCGATCGGAGGAATTGCGATAGGATTCGGCATACTGTTCTCCGGTCTTCTGAATATGACGGATTCCGTCAGCGTTCTGACGGAAAACGGACTTCTGGACGGTGTGTTCTCGGGACTTGACAACAATCCTTTCCTGGGATATATCACCGGCGCAACGGTTTCGTTTATTCTTCAGAGTTCATCCGCAACAGTCGGAATTCTTCAAGCGTTCGCCCTGTCGGGAGGAATCACGTTCGGCGGACTGTACGCGATCCTTGTCGGAATCTATCTCGGCGACTGCGTAACGACCGCCATCGTATGTTCGATCGGCGCAAAAGCAGACGCGAAACGCGTCGGACTCGTAAATATAATGTATAACCTCGGAAAATCGATCCTTGTCCTCGTCGGCGTCAATATCGTTCATGCATTCGGTCTTCTCAACTCTATCTGGAGCGTTCCGATTACTTCGGGCGGCATCGCCAACACAAACACGATTTTCAATATTGTCTGCGCAGTCGTTATGCTCCCGCTCATGAAGTTACTTGCAAAACTCAGCAGAAAACTCGTAAAGGATTCCGTTAAATCAAAGGGTAAGTACGCGGATAAAATCGACTCGCTCAACCCGGTTTTCTTCAGATCCCCCGCGCTTGCGCTCAGAAGCTGTTACGATATACTCAGGACAATGCTTCTTTCGGCGCATGACAACATAAACAAAGCAATTATGAACGTTGAAAATTACGATCAGAAACGTTCGAAAGAAATATCCGATGAAGAAAGAAATATCGATATGCTTGCCGACAACGTAAGCAAATATCTCGCTCAGCTCTCTTCTCACCTTAATCTTGAAAGCCATACCGTGATTTTTGAGCAGTATTTCAAACTCGTATCTGATTTTGAAAGAATGGGCGACTATGCTCTGAACATCGACGAACTGGCGCAAAAAGCATCCGAAGAAGAAAGATCGTTTTCTCCGGAAGCGATAAGAGATCTCTCTGTCGTAAAGGAACTTCTCGAAAAAATATTCTCATACACCGAAACTGCATTCAGGAACCGCGACATCGAATCCGCATACCATATTGAGCCTCTTGAAGAAGTAATGGACGATCTTATAGGCACGCTCCACGACAATCACATCGCCCGTCTTCGCGACGGAAAATGCACCGTCGCTCTCGGAACGCTGTTTATGGATATACTCTCAAATATCGAAAGAATCTCCGATTCATGCTCTAACGTCGGCGTTTCGGTAATCGCAAGAGTTCATCCGGAAAAAGCCGGAGGCGTAAACGCTTACATCAGTTCCCTTCACAACGGTTCAAACGAACAGTTCAACCGTGAATACAGAGAAGCATACGACGCTTATTTTCAAAAAATTAAAAATTTAACGGATAATACAGGAGAATAATTATGAAGCTGTGCGTTCCTGTTCCATGCTTTTTTCCAAAAGAGGACTTCTGCAGATCGATCGAAATAATCGGCTCTCTCGGTTACAAGTACGCCGAGACTTACAACTGGAGTTCTCTCAATCTTGAGAACGTAAAAAATTCGCTTGAGGAAAACGGCGTCACGCTCGTATCAATGTGCACGACAGAATTCCGTATGACTGACCCGCAATACCGCCGTCTCTGGCTTGAAGGCCTTGAAAAATCATGTATTGCGGCGGGAAAACTCGGTGTGAAAAAACTCATAACCCAGGTAGGACCCGATACCGGCGCAGAACGCGGATATCAGCACGAATCAATAGTTTCCGCCTTGAAAGAAGCAATCCCGATACTCGAAAAATACGGTGTGACCGTAATGCCGGAGCCGCTCAACGTTCTCGTAAACCATCCGGGCTATTATCTTACGACGGCAAAAGAAGGCTTTGATATTATCCGCGAGGTCGATAATCCTTTTGTGAAACTTATTTTCGATATTTACCATCAGCAGGTCACAGAGGGCAATATCATTCCGAACGTCACAGGAAATCTCGACCTTATAGCGCACCTCCATTCTGCAGGCCATCCCGGAAGGCATGAACTTCAGTTCGGCGAGAACGATTACAAAAACATTTTTGCCGCAATAGACAAAGCCGGATACAAGGGCTGCTGCGGTCTCGAGTACAATCCCGTTCTCGACCCTATCGAAAGCCTGAAGCTTTCAAAAGAAATATACGGCTAGGTAATAAAAAAATCAGGTGGAATCCACCTGATTTTTTGTTTTGCTCTTATTTTGCACCGGTATACTTTTTGATTATTTCAATTTCCTTTTCATCGTAAGGAGTTACTCCGTCCTGACGGAACAGGTCGTGCTGCCATTTTGAATAATCAAGCTCGGGACGTGAAGCTTTCAGCCATTCCCACGGCAGATAATGCTGGCTGTAGCCGGCTACCAGACCCCAGTTGTAACTTGCGATCTTCTTGTCATGATAAAAAGGTATCTGGTCTTCGACGTTGTTGTTGAGGATCCTGTGAAGCCACTCAGTGTTCGCCATCGGTCTTCCCTGATCTTTTTCAAGCTTTGAAACGATATTTTTGATAATATCAAAACTTTCGTAATCATGGAAACTTACGATGTCGGAAAGTTCAGTTGCAAGTTTCTGTATCGGCTCAAGATCCACTCCTTCAACAACGCCGTATCCTTTCGGATAACTCCAGCATCCTGAAGTCAGAGGCTGTATAGGGTCGCACGATCTTGCAATTTCAAACATTTTATTCAGAATCGGTATAGATTTTCCGTGTCTCTTGCTGTTGCCTGGCTCGTTCCACAGATCCCAGATTATAACTCTTTCGTCTTTTGCAAAACGTGTAATTACTTCACGGACAAACTCTTCAAGAGCGGGACGGTATTCTTCTTCATCCCACAAAGTCCATCCGATGGCATCCTTTGGAGGAACGACGTGCGCACTGTGGGCGTGACCTCCGTGATAGCCCACGTCATAATGACCGTGGCCCGGAACAGGTTTCCATACCTTAACCACTTCCGGTCTGCCAAACGGTAGGCAATCCCCGAACAGAACCGGCATCATTGTGATTCCGTATTCATTGAGAAGCGACAGAACAAAGTCCATGGTGTTAAGGAATTGTTCTTTATCGTAATACCAGGTGTTGAATCCGCCGCTTATGCTCATTCTGACGGTATTGTAACCAATGCTCTTCATCAGTTCCAGCTCGTGTCTCACCGAGGGAAGTATTTCCTCACGGTTATCATCCTTCCATATTGAAAGAACCGGTGTTTTTGACGGAACGTAATTGCATCCTACAAGCCAGTCGTGTTCGTTCCACCACTTCCACACTCTTTCTTTTGACCATCTTTCTCCCATAATAATTCTCCGTTTCTTTTTTTCGGCTATTATTATAACCTGTTATTAGTATACCAAATCGGAAAATAAAGTCAACAATTTTCGGTCAGATATGTAAATTTTTTATTTCTGTGCTATAATAAATATAATACATTATAATTTTCATTCAATTTTTTGTTCAATCGGAGATTATTATGAAACTGATAAGAATATTGGCGGTTCTTCTCGCCGTCTCGGCAGCAATATCCTTTGTTTCCTGTGGTAAAACCGATAACGACGTACAGACGACACCTGTTACGACCGAATACGCAGAGCCGGAGAACTTCGGACCGGATACCCCCATTACCGCCAAAGAAGAAATCGATTCTCTAAAAAGCGAAAACGAAAACCTTAATTCATACGTTATAAATCTCTGGTCCAGAGGATTTCTGTTTGAAGACGAGGACAACGATCACAAATCCCTTTTTAACGGAACCACCGTCGGCGATTACATGGTCGGAGAAATATACGAAAACAACTGCGTTACCTGGAAAATGTCGTCTCCGGTAATCCTGACTTCTTATCTGTTTTACTCGGGACCTGTTTCCGGTGAAGACAGAGAACGCAACAACGGCAACACCAATCCTACCGCCTGGCTTGTCATGGGCTCAAACGACGGAGCAAACTGGGAGAACGTCGACACGGTCACTCAGGCAAATATGTCAACCGAAAAGCTCTCTCCTTCGGGATACGTCATTCACGTTTCTCATCTCAAAAAGTTCTCTTATTTCAAAATCGTTTTCACCGAAACTCCCGAAAGCGGATATCTCGGGCTCAGTGAAATAACGCTTCTCGGCACCGTTTGCGAAGAAGATCCCGTTCAGACCGACGCTCCCGAAGAAAAAGTTCCGGTCAAAGTCGTTATTCCTTCGGGAAAGATCGACGTTTCGACCGCAGGCGTCCCGAAAGACGCGGGAGAATGGAAAACGAAGAAAAACTCCGACGGTTCCACCACCTATACGCTCGTGACGCCGCGTGAATTCAATCACAAGGGATTCAATATTTATAAGCTCGGCGACGTAACGGGCGGTTTTGCAGTAACTATAGAAGGTGAGACCAAAAGACCGTGGCCGGACGGTTCTCAGGGAATTTTCGGAATTTTCATCGCGGAAGAAGACCTTGACGGCGACGGATATATTTACGAAAGCACAGACAATTACTACTGCTGCTTTGCAACAGGTCAGATTTATAAAAACGAAAAGGCCTGGGCAACGGCTATTATAAGCACTTATGCCGTCGCCGAAGGCGAAAAAGTTAAAATAACGCTGACGTATGACGGAAAAGGCACGTTCTGTTATTATTACGACGGAGAATGCTTTACTTTCTACGATGATAATTATCTTAAAGGAAAGGGCGTCTGCATTTTCTCTAAACAAACTGCCGGAAGTACGTATACGATATACGATTTCTCAGCATCATAATATGATGCGTCATAATACGGCGCTATAGAACGCTTATATGCGTTTCATACCGCCGCGGCAAGTCCGCGGCGGTATAATTATTCATAAATACGTGTACGGAAAAACAGCGATTTTACCCAGGATTGTACTCAAAAAAGTGCCCGACTTTTCAATCTTGGGCAAATTGCACAAAATCAAGGTTAAATAATATACAATTATACAATTTTTTGTTTCGTTCATATTTTTGTAACAAATCTGTTGTATTATAATTATACCCTAAAATATTTCAAAGGAGTACTACTATGAAATTTACAAAAATCCTCGCGCTCCTTCTCGCAGCTGTAATGCTGGTTTCAATCGTTGCCTGCGGCAAAGACGATAACAAGCCCGCAACGACAACAGCAGCACAGGGTGGTGAAGGAACTCAGCCGCAGGGCGGAGACGACAAACCGGCCGTTACTCCCGAAACACCTGCAACCGGCGATGCTCTTACAACACTTCTTGCAAAAGCATTACCGCAGAACACCAAAGTCGGCAATCTGAAGAATAAAGGCTACGAAGTTGCAGAAGGCAGCGAAGTAGAATACCTCTTCGACTCCGACCTTACAACCGGCCTTAAGGCTACATTAGCTGAAGGCAACACACTCACCTTCAAACTCACACTTAAGACGACTCTCGTTGCATACGCCGTATACTCAGGTGCAACCGCTCCGACAGCTTGGACACTTCAGGCTTCTTCCGACGGTTCCACATGGGTTGACCTCGACGTTGTAGGACAGTCCAACGCAGTTGCAAATGCCGGCGCAGGTTATGAAATCGACGCTGACAAAGTTGCTCTGTACGCTTACTACAAATTCGTATTTACCGACAGCGCAATCGACATCAACGAAATCTGCCTCGTTGGTACTAACGAAGAAGATCCCGTAACTGATCCTCAGGACATCGCTGACGGCTTCTACCTTGACGGTTCAGACGTAGCTGATCTTATCGACACAGTTACACTCGACGGAATCACATTTGACGGCGACGCTAAGGCTGCACTCTTTGCAGATCCTGAAGTTCCCTTCAAAGCAACCGCAACAGACGGCGCTTCCATCACAATCAAGTATTCCTACCCGACAGGCGTTAACTCCTACGTAATCACATCCAAGAACACTAACCTCGTTTCCTACTCGATCTACGGATCACAGGACGGAACGACATGGGTACCGCTTGACATAGTTTGCGACGCTAAGCTCACTGCCGGCGTAAACGGTTACGATATGGATAAACGCGGCCAGCAGAACTACCTCAAGATCGTCATCAACAAGACAGCAGGCGAAATCGAACTCGATAAGTTCGAACTCATCGGCTTCTCAACAGTAGGCCCAACAGTTGACGGTGGTACATGGTCCACATACGTAAACGATCAGGGCAGAACTGTATACGTTCTTGAAAAAGCACGTGAATACAACCACAGCTCATTCAACCTCTACAAACTCGGTTGGGTTGAAGGCGCATTCTCCATCACCCTCGGAGGAACTTATTCCAAGCCATGGCCGAACGGACAACAGGGTTCATTCGGTATCTACGCTTGCGGTCAGGACCTCGGCGGAGACGGTTCCATTGATGAAAACGGCGACCTTTACTACCTCTGCTACTCCACAGGTCTTATCGAAAAGAATGAAAAACACTGGGGCAACTGGAACGTAAACGCCACCGAATGGGGCAAACCTGAAGATCCTTCTGCTACCGTTGTATTCACACTTGACTATGACGGCGCAGGTAACTTCAAATACTACGTTGACGGCGAACTCGTTGGCGATTACACAGACGCTGTATCCGATCCGTTCACCGAAGGTTACGTATGTATCTGCTGCAAACAGAGCACCGAAGAAGGTCCGATGGAATACGAGCTTTACGAATTCACAACCGGCGCTTCTTCCTACCACGACTAATATCTGAAAAGATAAAAGTGTAGAGAAATAATAAAGCAGAGCCTCGCAAGAGGCTCTGTTTTTTTGTCAAAAAAACTGACTTTTTTTCAAAAAAGGGTTGTTTTATTTTTTCAGTGTGCTATAATGACATGACCTCAAAAAACAATGCGAAAAGCAAGGAGGTGTTCGTTATGGATATTCCCTTTCTTATTAACAAGAAACTGAACGACACACAGGCAGAGCAACTTCTGAGGCAGAACGACGAGAAAAATCCGATACTTTTTGCAGTTATCGGCGACCTCAACGACCAGGCCGTTTTCAATCAGACGGCGCTTCTGGCAACCGCGAATTCATATTACACGTATAACTTTGTAACAGACACGCAGACTGAGCCCGTTATGTTCGACGATATCGACCAGGTCTATACGAAGCGTATGTACAGTAACGGTCTTCTCAGAGCGAAAATGAAAGACGGCACGACGCTGGACGTTTACCGCTTCAGCTTTTCGATTGCCGCGCTCTGCGACGCAGCAATGAATTTTGTCTGCGACCTTAAACGCGGCGAACCGCTTGAGGAAGCGCTTGCGACCATTGACGCAAATTACACCAAACTGCTTTCGATATGTCCGAGATGCGGAAGAACGCTCTCCGCGCCGGGCGTACAGTGCGTTCAGTGTATGGGCAAGCGCAATCTCATAATGAAATTTGCGAAATACATTCTTCCGGAATGGAAAAACCTTATCCTTTCCGTTCTGATTTCCATAGCGTCGACCGGCATTTCACTTCTGCCGCCGCTTCTGACGGCGAAGCTGGTCGATACGATTCTTGCGCAGAAAGTCGATCTGACAGCGGGAGAAAGACGTCATATGCTCTTCCTTGCCTGCATCGGACTTCTGTCGATCTACGTCGTTCAGCACGTGCTCGGCGGTTTCCGCGGATACAGGCTCCGTATATCAGGCGACAGGATCATCGCAAAACTCAGATGCGACGTTTATGAAAAGGCTCAGCATCTGCCGATGCGTTTCTACGATAAGACCTCGACCGGTTCCGTTATCAACAGGATCAACGGCGATACCGCGACGCTTCAGTCGTATATGCTCAGAATCACGCAGGAGGCGGTCGTACAGGCGTTCTCCCTTGTCGGTATCATTATTATAATGATAATCCTCAACTGGAAGCTCGCGCTTCTTTCACTGACTCCTATCCCGTTCATCGTTGTAGGCGCCAGGATCTTCGGAAGGAAGATCGAGCCGTTCTACAGAAGGATATGGATACGCGCGACGAGGATTTCCTCTACTCTGACCGATACCCTTCCGGGAATCAGAGTTATAAAATCATTTACAAACGAAGAGAATTCCTCTCAGAAATTCTATAACACCGTCGAGGACTGGAGAAAGACCAGTACCAGAGCCGGAAAGATACTCAACATTTACCCGCAGATCATCGGTATCGTTGTAAACCTCGGTACCCTTGTCATATGGTCCCTCGGAGGCAATATGGTAATTCGCGGAATGGCTGACCCGACCAGCGCCAACGTCATTACCGTCGGTATGCTCGTTTCGTTCATTTCATACGCCTCGATGTTCTACAACCCCGTAAACTTCTTCGCAAACCTCGCCGACGCAACACAGAGCGCCATGGTTTCCGCAGAAAGGATCATGGATATCCTCGACGCCGAGCCTGAACACGACTTCGGTAAAGGCAACACAAACGTCGACATGGGCGGTCAGATCGTATTCAGCAACGTCAACTTCTCGTTCGACCGCACGAAGAAAGTCCTCAGAAACATCAATCTCACGATCGATCCGGGAGATATTGTCGGAATCGTCGGAACCACAGGCTCCGGAAAATCGACTCTTATCAACCTTCTGCTGAGATATTACGATCATTACGAAGGCACGATCACTGTCGGTGGAGTCGATATAAGAACGATCGATATGAAGTTCTACCGTTCTTCGATCGGTTACGTTCAGCAGGAACCGATGATGTTCTACGACACCATCTACAACAATATCTCGTACGGCGACCCGACCTTCACGAAGGACGAGATCATAAACGCCGCCGACATAGCAAACGCTCACCAGTTTATCGCAAGGCATCCTGACGGATACGACTGTGTGCTCGGCGAACGCGGAACAGGTCTGTCCGGCGGTGAAAGACAGAGGATATCGATTGCCCGCGCAGTATTGCGTAATCCTAAGATGCTTATTTTCGATGAAGCTACGGCTTCCGTCGACTCAGAAACAGAGCACCTGATACAGGAGGCGATCGAGCATCTTATCAGCGGAAGAACGACGATAATGATCGCTCACCGTCTGTCCACTCTTTCCAAAGCAAACAAGATAGTCGTTGTCGATAACGGCGAGATCATCGAATGCGGTACGCCTCAGGAACTTATGGACCTCAAGGGCAAGTACTACAGACTCGTCCAGATACAGACTATGTCCGACAAAGTTGCGCAGTCCAAGCGCGAAGAAAACTTTGAATAAGGAGGGCGTTATGGAAGAAACAAAAAAGAATCCGACTTTTTACGGAAGCGCCGCAAACCGTTTTTACGTTGACAAATACACTGCAAGGATCGAGCGCGTTGACGTTTACCTTGTGAACGTTATCTGCTCCGACGGACGCGTTTTAGAAAGACTGGAGCCGAGAAGACTCTTCCCTGTTTCTGACCTGGACAACTACATCACGCTTCTTGATAAGGACGAAAACGAGGTTGCTTTTATCCGCAGAATGGATGAAATAGACAAAGACTCTGCAAAAGCGCTCAACGAATGTTT
>JAEEGL015709080.1_pt1 | contig 14113 bp, 11 predicted proteins | sample 9134231 | NCBI WGS metagenome assembly JAEEGL01 (sample SAMN16246548, study PRJNA631951) | gut metagenome | biome: gut microbiome; feature: rumen; material: fiber-attached | host: Bos | place: Iran: Karaj | collected 2018-10 | reverse complement strand
GAAAAGCAACTCTTTGACGGCGATGGAAACGAGGGCGGCGACAAGGGCGACCTTGCCGGGAGCCGGAGGATCCTCCCCTTGCAGCCAACGGGCCAGTTTGCCGGCCCCGGAAACCACGATTCCGACGGCGGAGGCGGCCAGCGCCAGGCCGATGAACAGCGTCGCCAGCGTCTCGTACTTCCCGTGTCCGTAATCGTGGTCTTCGTCCTGCGGCCTCGCGCTCATGCGCACGAACACCAGCACGACGATGTCCGTCACAAAATCCGACAGTGAATGGACGGCGTCCGAAATCATCGCCGCCGAATGCCCTACGAGGCCGGCCGCGGCCTTCAGCCCGACCAGCAGGAGGTTCACGACGCTCCCCGTCAGGGTTACCCGGGCAATTTCATCTTCGCGTTTCATACTGCAAAGATACGCAAACCAGCGGGAAAGTGCTTCCCGGACGGGAATCAGTTCCTGTCTTTCCTGGGGGAGTTCTTCGAACGACGGAGGGGACTAGAGCTCGATCACGAGGTCCTCGAGCGGCTTGCGTTGGGCGTGGCGTTCGGTGGGCTTGCCCTCGGAAGCGGAAGGGTAGCCGATGGCGAGCAAGCCGTAGATGCCGTGGTTGCGCGTCTCGGGAAGGATTTCCCGGATCTTGGAGGGGTCGAAGTCCCAGATCCACATGTTCGCGAGTCCGGCGTCCGTGGCCGTAAGCATGAGATGCGTCAGGACGATGGCGGCATCGGTCTTCGCCGCATTCACCCCGTCGCTGGGGCGGATCCAGGCTTCCTCGTTGCGGCAGCCCACGATGAGGACCATGGGCGCGCCGTAGCAGTCGTTGATCGTCCGGAGCTTCGCCAGGGCCTCTTCGCTTTTTACCACCCAGATGCGCACGGGCTGGCAGTTCGCGGCGGAAGGGGCCAGGCGGCCGGCTTCCAGGATCATCTTCAGCTTGGCGGGGGATACGGGATAGTTGTCGAACGCGTGACAGGAATAGCGGCTCTCCAAGATCTGCATGAAGGCATCTGACCCGTAGGTGTGCTTGGTGATCTGCTGTTCCATGTCGGAAAAATTGGCACGGCGAGTCAGTTTGGAGACATCGCTGAGGAGGCGGACTAACTTCTTCATATCGCTTATCGTTTTATATGCAGTCTGCAAGATAAGAAAAAAAACTAAAAAATGGAAATCCGACGGGATGTCGAAGTGCAGAAACGTCCGATACGGCGGCCGCGTGGGCGCCGTTCCCGGGAAAGCCCTACAGGCGGGCGGCGGGGACGCCTTCGAAGGTGATCTTCACCGGGAGGATCTTCCCGTCGCGGTCGAAGCGGAGCTTTTCGATGCACGTCACCCGGTCGTTGCCGTCCGCGGCGCCGAGCGGATGCCGGTGATAGATGATGTAGTACGCGTCCCTTCCGCGCCCTTTGATGACGGAATGGTGCCCGGCTCCGGTGGCGACTTCGGGGTCCGACTCGAGGATCGTGCCGATGCGCTCGAAGGGCCCGAACGGGCTGTCGGACATGGCGTAGGCGACATGGTAGTCGGGCCCGGTCCAGCCGCCTTCGCTCCACATGAAGTAGTAGGTTCCTTTCCTTTTGAGCATGAAGGGGCCTTCGACATAGCCTTCCGGCGTGATCTCCTTGAAGAGATCCCCGTCGTCGAACGGCACGATGCTCATGAGGTCGTCTCCCAGGCGCACCATGTTGCAGTGGCGCCATCCGCCATAGTACATGTAGTATGCTCCGTCGCTGTCTTTGAAGACGAACTGGTCGATCGGCTGCGCGCCGTTGATCACTTCGTCGATGAGAGGATGCCCGAGGGCGTCCTTGAACGGTCCGGCAGGGTTGTCGGCCGTGGCGACGCCGATGCCGCCTTCCCCTTTCTCGTGCATGTCGTTGGCCCCGAAGTAGAGGTAGTACGTGCCGTCCCGCTCGATGACGGAAGGCGCCCAGAGGGCCCTGCGGAGCCAGGAGATGTTCTCCTTGGAGATGACTTTGTCGTGTTTGGTCCAATGGACGAGGTCCCTGGAGGAGAAGGCGTCCATGAACAGCTGTTCGTCATAGGGTTGGGACCAGGTGGGATAGATCCAGCATTCGTTCCCGAACACGATGCCTTCGGGGTCGGCATACCAGCCTTCGAACAACGGGTTTCCGCTCATTTCGGCGGGCCGCTTCGTGCAGGCGAAGGCCGTCAGCGCCAGCAGGGTGGCAGCAAGGATTCTATTCATGTCGCAGTTTTCATAATATGGGGATACCGGTCAGTCGACCAGGCGGTCCTTGTCGTAGCGGAGGATGCGGGCGGTGCCGTCCAGGACGCGGTAGCCGTTCTCGGCCAGGGATTCCAGTTCGTTCTCGCCGGCGAAGACTTCGGTCGGGGCGATGAAGGCGGTGCGCCGCCGGATGCCGTCCACGATGCGGGATTCGCGGGCGATGCCGCCGGTCAGCAGGATCACGTCGACCTTCCCTTCCACGGTGGTGGCGAGGGAGCCGATGTACTTGGCCACGTTGAGGCAGAAGGCCTCGAGCCAGGTGTCGCACGCCGCGTCGCCCGCGTCGGCCCGGCGCTCGATCTCGCGGATGTCGTTCGTCCCGAAGAAGGCCATGGCGCCGCCGCCGCCCAGGACGCGGCGTTTCACCTGCTGCTCCGTCATGCCGCTGCGGAAGCACATCTCGATCAGGGGGAAGGCGGGGCAGGAGCCGGCGCGCTCCGGCGTGAAGGGACCGTCGCCGCCCAGCCCGTTGTTGGTATCGATCACCTTGCCGTCTCGGTGCAGGGTGACGGTGATGCCCCCGCCCATGTGGGCGACGATGGCGGTCACTTCGCGGGCGTCCAGGCCGTGGCTGCGGAGGTATTTGCGGACGGTGGCGCGCGAGTTCAGCGCGTGCAGGAAGGCCCGCCGGGGGAACTCGGGAAGCCCGCCGATGCGGCATTCCGGGAGCATCTCGTCGGCCATGGGCGGATCGGCGATGCAGGCCAGGCAGCGGGGTGCGTCCGGTGCCTTTTGCGCGTTGACCGTCGCGGCGATGTCGTCTGCGATGATGGCGGACAGGTTGCAGGCGTGGATGCCGTCCCGGCCGGAGAGCAGCACTTCGCGCATGTCGGCATTGACTTCATACACGCCGGTGACCACCGGGGAGAACAGGCCTCCGCGGGCCATGACGATGTCGATGTCTTCCGGGCCGATGCCGCTTTCGCGCAGGAACGCCAGGACCGCTTCGCGGCGCATGCCGTCCTGCTCCAGGACGTTTGCAAAGCGTCCCGTCTCTTCTGCGGAATGCGCCAGGGAACGGAAAAAGACAGGTTTCCCATCGACATAGTAACCGACTTTGGTGGAGGTGGATCCGGTGTTGATGGCCAGTACTTTCCCTTTCATAGGTGTATCGTTTTTTACCGAATGTAAAGATAACGAAAAATAATGTATATTTGTCAAGCCATGAATGGAATCCGCCTGCTTCTCCGCTTCCTCGCCGCCTTCATTCTGGCGGCCTTGACCGGCACCTCTGCCCTCGCGCAGCGGGCCGAAGGCCTGTACGGCGGCATCCAGTTCTCCTTCCCCGCCTCCCATGCAGGCAAGACCCTCGGCGTCAAGGGCGGATACCGGTGGTATCCCCTCGGCCCGGAACAACTCTTCTCCCTTTCGGCGGAAGCCTCCGTCAATGCCGCCTTCCCTTCGCTGTTCTCTTCGCTTGAAGCGGGCGACACGCGGCTTCGGCTCGCCGTCCCGGTCCTCCTGTATGCGGATTACCCGTTGTTCCCTTCCCTCCGCCTGCCGTTTTCCGGGAAAGTCTTCCCGCTGTACGCCGGCATCGGCGTGGGCGCGACCTATTTCCACCAGCGCTATGTCGACCTGCCGGCATCCGACGCCTTCTACCCGGAATGGTCGCCGCGGCTCTACCTGGGGGCCGTGGGCATCGAGTACCACTTCCGCCGCGACAAGGCGTCCGACCTGGTGCTGGTGGGGCGTTTCAGCCTGAACCGCCTGCGCCGCCTGCTGATGGGCGGCCTGTTCTGACCCGACATATGATGATCGACACATACGCCATGAAAAAAACCGTACTACTGCTTGCGTTGGCCGCCATGATGGCGGCGGCGCCCGGCGCGACCGCGCAGAAGAAAACCGAAGGCGTCCGTCCCCCGACGATGGGCTGGAGCTCCTGGAACGCGTTCATGCTCGAGATCTCCGACGCCGTGATCATGGACCACGCCGACCTGATGGTCTCCACGGGCCTGAAGGATGCCGGATACACCATCGTCAACATCGACGACGGCTTCTTCGGCTACCGCGACGCCGACGGGAACATGGTTCCGCACGTGACCCGCTTCCCGAACGGCATCAAGCACGTCGTCGACCACATCCACGGGCTCGGCCTGCGCGCAGGTATCTACACCGACGCCGGCGAAATGACCTGCGGACGGAACTACAACAAGGAGATCAACCCCGCGCCGGTCGGCATTTACGGCCATGAGGAGCAGGACGCCGAACGCTACTTCAACGAGTGGGGTTTCGACTTCATCAAGATCGACTACTGCGGCGGGCACCGGATGCGGGCCGACGAGGAGCAGATGTACACGAACATCCGCAACGTGATCAACCGCGTGGCCAAGCATCCCGTCGAACTGAACATCTGTCGCTGGGACTATCCCGGCACCTGGGTCAGCGGCGTTTCCGAGTCGTGGCGCATCAGCGGCGACATCCGCCCGAAGTGGGAGTTCATCCGGAACATCGTCGCCAAGAACATGTACCTCTCGGCCTATGCGGGCGGCGGGCATTACAACGACATGGACATGCTGGCCCTCGGCTACAACAAGAAACCGTCTCCGTTCACCGACCACCAGCCTCTCGGCCTGACATATGAGGAAGAGGAGGCGCACTTCGGCCTTTGGTGCATCTTCTCCTCGCCGCTCCTGCTGGGCTGCGACGTGCGCTACATCCCCGAGGAGACGATGAAGATCATCACCAATCCGGAACTGATCGCCGTCAACCAGGATCCGCTGGGCCTCCAGGCCTACGTGGTCCAGCACGAGGGAGAAGGCTATATCTTCGCCAAGGACCTTCTCACGCGCTTCGGCAAGGTGCGGGCGGTCGCCCTCTACAACCCTTCCGAGGAGGATGTCACCTTCACCCTCCGTCCGGAGGAAATCGACCTGGCGGGGCCCATCAAGGTCCGCGACCTGTGCGCCCGCAAGGACCTGGGCACGGGCGGCAGCCTGCAGATGACCCTGCACGGGCACAGCGCGAAGATCCTGCGCGTGGAGGGCCGCCGCCGGCTGGAACAGACCGTCCTGGAGGCGGAATGGGGCTATTGCCCGGCGTTCACGGCCATCGAAAGCGATGGCGGGAAATATGTCCCGACGCCGGACGCTTCGATGGGCGCCGCGGTCTACAACCTGGGCGGATCCGGGAAGAACTGCCTGCAGTGGAACGACGTGTACAGCGCCGGCGGGAAATATCACCTGACGCTGACGACCCTGCCCGAGAAGGGTGCTGAGATCGTCCTCACCGTGAACGGCGCCGCGCAGACCCTGCGGATCCCCGCGGCCGGCGGGAAGCCGCAGAAGACGACGGTCGCCGTCAAACTGCACAAAGGGTTGAACCGCATCGAGGTGGGCAACCCCGATGCGGTTCTTCCTCCGGTGGACCGCGTTACGCTGGAAAAGCTGTAACGGATTCTATTTCAGGATTTCGGGAAGATTGACGCTGTCGAACGCCTTGGCTCCGAAGCCGAGCGTATGGTAGTAGCGGATGCTGAATTCCGGGCTGGACCGGGTGTACCGGATGTCGGCGACCTTCTTGGTCGCGCTCCCTTTCTGGAAACCGACGGTAAACTCGAGGTGTCCGTTGCCGCTCTTGCTCCGGTGCGAGAGACCGACCCGCGGAATGGCGAGGAGCCCGTTCGCATCTTCCTGAATGATGTTTCCGGAAGCGTAGGTGTCGATATGCAGGGGGGCGACGCCCAGGGAAATGGAGGCGACCGGCGACCAGGTCTTGTCCAGGAAGCGGTAGCGGCCGGCCAGGAAGAAGGCCGGTGCGGTGCTTTCCATGGCGATGGAGGCATTATCCGTGTCGGGAACGAATTGCAGCATGCTGAGGTTGGATTCGATGCCCAGGCTGATGTACGGATTGAACCGGTATCCGATGAACACCGCCATGAGCGGATCCCATTCCACTCCGTTGTCGCCCCGGCTCTTATTGAGGAACGTCGTTTTGTAGGCTCCGATGCCACCTCCGATCTCGATTCCCTTGCGGCGGTAGGGCGCCAGGTTCCTTTCCTTTTTGACGGCTCTCCGATGGAAGTCGAAGGTCGCGTTGAAAAGGAGGGAATGGCTTGCCGTTCCGCCGTCCAGCAGGATGCCGAGCTGGTATCCGCCGGTCAGGACCATGTCCAGGGACGGTGACAGGGGGAACATGACGCCGGGAGCGACGACGAGCCCCGCGCTGTGATTTTCATGGTCGAAGTCGGGATGGAACGCGAGCCGGTCGCGCAGCAGGAATGAAACGGAAGAGGAGGACGGGAAGTAGATGCGGTTCTCCAGAAAAGCGGAGAAAGACGGGTCGGCGCCGCTCTTGAACGGAATGCTTCCCTGGGCGCCGAAACCGAGGTAGATCTGCTCGGAGATGTCTTTTCCGATGCCGAATTCCACGACGCCGCTCGCCATGGCATAGTCCCCGAACGTGGTCCCGATGCCGAGTCCCGGCGAGATGCGCCAGCCGCGGAAAGCGTCTCCGGCCGCGGCCGTGCCTTTCGGCGCCTTGCCGCGGGAGTTGCCGACGGCTTCCTTGGTGACTTTCAGCACGTCGTCCGATTTGTAGACGAAGATGCTTCCGTCGGAGGTCATGATCTTGATGTTTCCGCCGGCTTCCTGCTCGAGGACGGTCCCCTTGATGACGCTGCCGTTCTTGAGGTAGACGGTCTCCTGGTAGTTCTGGGCCAGGGCCGCGGCGCCGCAGAGCAGCGCGGCACAGAGGAAGAGGATGATTCTTTTCATGTTACGATACGGTTATTCTAGCTGCAAAGATGCAAATAATTGGATTAATACGCAACGACGACAGGGCCCAGAAGGCCGGAATCGTGCAGCGGGCTGCCGGCCGCAGGGCCTGAGATGGTCCATGTCTTTCGGTCGGACGCCGGCCGGCCGGCGTCGAAGACGAGCCGGTTGTACCAGGTGCCCGTCACGTCCACCGTCAGGGTGTTCGTACCCGCCTGGACGAGGTCGCCGACCGGGAGCCGGTACGGCTCGGTCCAGCGGACGCCCGCGCTCCGGCCGTTCACCTTCACGTCCGCGATGAAGTCCACCTTGCCCAGGTCGAGCTGGAGGTCTTTGCCCACCAGGTTTTCCGGCACTTCGAAGGTGGCTTCGTAGGTGGCGGTGCCGGAGAAGGCGCGGCCTTCCTCACCCAGGTCGAGGTCCTTCCAGGCTTTCAGGGAGTCCAGCGCGACCGGCTCCGAGGGCGCGCCCCAGCCTTCCGGGAAGCGGACGGTCCAGTTCCCGACGGTGATGCCGCGGCCGCTTGCGGCCGGGAAGGCTTTCGCGTGCGGGGCGCCGGCTCCGGCATCCTTACGGAAGACGATGAAGCCGCCTTCGGCCTCGGCGAGGTCCAGCCGGACCTTCTTCATCCGGCCCCATCCGCGGGCCTTCAGGCTGCGGACCGATCCGTCCACCGGGTTCCACCACTGCGCCTTGCCCTTTCCTTCCAGCCGGACCGTTCCGTGGAAGCGCTCCCCGACGGGGGCTGCGACGAAGTACCAGCGGGCCCCGTCGGCTTCCCGCTCCGACCAGAGCAGGTCCGGGGATCCGCAGGCGAGATGCGGGCGGACACCAAAGGCCTTCAGTCCTTCCTCCAGCGTCATTCCGGCGGCGACGGCGCCCCCGCCGATCTTCGTGACTCTGCCTTCCCGGGCGTCTCCCCAGATGGCCTTCACGGCCGACTCGAAGCGCTGCTGGGTCGCTGCGCCGCCCTGCAGGGTCGCAGGGGCGGCAGGGGCGTTCGCGATGACGCGGGCGCCCGCGCGGATCAGTTCCGCGAGCTTTTCCAGCGTCTCCGGCAGCATCCGCTCGTTCTCGGGGATCCAGAGTACCTCATAGGTGACGCCCTCCGGCGTGACGAGCTTCCCGTCCTTCACGTCCAGGCGGTTCAGGAGGATGTCCGGGTTGCAGTAGTCGTATTTGTACCCGTCCGGGACGCGGAGGTCTCCGGACTGGCGTTTCCCGTTGCCGGTATACTGGAAGGGACGGTGCCCCACCTCGTCACCCAGGTACCAGAGGATGGCGGAAACCGGTTTCCCCCGTTCCAGCAGATAGCTCGTACGGGCGAGGAAGCCGGTGAAGCAAGGCATATACTTCCACCAGGTCTGCCCGCGCAGGAAGGGGGTTCCGATCCCGGAACCGAAGCTGGTGCCCGGCTGCAGGAAACCGACCTGCGGATTGTGCGTATAGGTGTGGAAGACGTTGTGCGTGACGCCTTCGCTCATGTTCACGTTGGCCACTTCGCGGAGCATCTGCCAGTGCTCGTCCCAGGTGAGGGCGAAACTGGTGAAACTTTCCGCCGCCACGCGCGGCTTGCCGTAGACGTGCGCGGCGGAGGCCGTGGGCTTGATGGGCTTGAAGTCCAGGTTGCCCAGCATCGGCACGGTCAGGGGCTGCCAGAACTCGCACATCGGTACGTCGGCGTACTTGTAGTATTCCATCGGGTCCATCGTCACGACGTCGCCGCCGGCCGTCTCGTACTGCACCTTCATCCCCTTCGCATGGGCCTGGTCCGTCATTTCCTTGAAGAAATTCTCGCAGTAGAGTTTGTTCAGGGTGCGCCGCCAGTCGATGAGGAAGCGGCTTGTATTCTCCTGGCTGCCGACCACATAGCCCATCAGGGCGGGGAGGTATGGGCGCAGGTCATATCCGGCCTCGCCGGAAAAGTCCCGCTCCATCGTTTCGGTCCAGGTCTGGGTCTTGCACTCCCAGCTGTCCATCAGCATGCCGCCGGCCTTTCCGCCCAGCGGTCCGTCCTGCAGTTTCCCGACATAGTTCGTGAACTGCTTCCGGGCGCCCCGGGTGTCGAGCTTGTTGCATTCCCAGCCGGTGGCTTCGGCCGGTGCGGGCCCGTTGCGCATCCCGAAGTTCACGTGGCCGATCCGCAGCACCGTCCACCTGCCGCCCGGGTTCTTGACGCGCAGGACGCCTTCCGCATCCGTCATTTCAGTGAGGTCCACGATCCGGGACGGGTCGACGAAGGCGGCGGGATTCTGCTCCGTATGCTCCTGGAAGGGTTCCTTGGCGATCAGCGACCAGCCGGCCTCTCCCCGCCAGTTGTTCTTGCGTGCGGAGGAGAGGAACTGGACGAAGGCGAGGGTGGCGGGGTGCGCGTTCGTCATCGTAAAGGTATAGCTCACCGCATCCGCCGCCTCGTTGCAGGCGAGTTCCAGGTCGTAGTCGTTGTCCTGCCAGTTGGCCATCGGGAGGACGGCGTCCATCAGGGTCTTCTCCTCTCCCGCGGCGTTCTTGGCCGTGAGGACGACGCGGATGCCGGGGTCGTACACCCAGCGTCCGGTGAGGGCGATCCCGTTCGGCAGCCGGAGGGTGCGGATGACGCTTCCGGCCGGGACGGTGAAGGTCGCGCTGCTTGTCGTCCCTTCCGCGAGTTGGAGGGGCTTGGACGCCGTCCCTTCCAGCAGGGCTTTCCAGGCGGGATCATCCGCCCGGACATCCTGCAGCGCGAGCGGCGCGCCCGTGTCGCCTTCCGGGGTCGGAAAAGCAAGGACGCAGATGTCCTGGTAGTTGCGCCAGTCCTCATTGGAAGGCTGGCCCTTGGGCAGGCGGACCGCTACGTCGCCTTCCTGTTCCACGTCGGTGCGGGACCAGACGAGCATCCGCATCGCGTCCTCGGGCTCGATCCACGGCCCGCCGGCCATCGCCCAGCCCGGGCAGGTCTGCAGGGAGAAGCGCAGGCCGAGGCTGTCGGCTTTCTTGCCGAGGTATCCCACCAGGTCTTCCCATTCGGGCGTGAGGGCGCGGACCTGGTGGTCCGTTTCGGGCCAGGGACCGCCGAAATGGCCGTGGAACCACTGGATGCCGGAAAGACCGGAGCCGGCGATGGCTTCCAGGTCGGCGTCGATACCTTCCTTGGAAACGTTGCCGCCGATGAAGTGAAACCAGGTCTCCGGATAGAAGACCTTGTCCGGCTGGAGGAAGGCGGCCTCGTCCGAGGCGGAGAAGGGAGCGGCCAGTACGGCCGGATCGGCGGCGATGTCCACCGCCTGTCCCCGCAGGGCGGGTGCGGCGCAGGCCAGGAACGCGATCGCGGCCAGGGCCGTCAGAAGGGAACGGTTGTCTTTCATATTAATAATAATGTATGGATTCTTCTATGCTTGGAAATCCGGCGACACGTAGTTGAAGAGGCTCCGGCAGACTTCGGCGGAGAAGCGGAGGGCTGTCTGCACGAGGGCGGGCCAGTCTTCCGGACCGAGGTCACGGGCTTTTTCGCGGAAGATGCCGTCGCGGAGCAGGCCGTAGAGGAAGCCCGCGTTGAAGTTGTCGCCGGCCCCGATGGTGGTGACGGTCTCGACCCGCTGCACCGGGAAGGAGGCGCGGGCGCGCGGGGAGAAGACTTCGGTGGCGTCGGCCCCGCGGGTGCAGATGAAGACGGGGCAGCGCGGGGCGATGTGCGCGCGGTATACCGCTTCGGCGTCGTCGGTGCCGTAGAGCCCTTCGATGTCCTCGGCCGAGCCGCGGACGATGTCGCTCAGGGCGATGTTCGCTTCGACTTCCCGGCGGATCGTCTCCTTGTCGACGGTGCGGCTCTTGCGGAAGTTGATGTCGTAATAGACCATCGCGCCGGCTTCCCGGGCCGGCCGCAGCATGCGGCGGACCTGCTCGCGGGTGTCGGCGCCGACGGCGAAGGTCGACCCGAACAGCAGGATGTCGCCGGGGCCGTAGGCCCTCTCGGGCGCCTGGAAGGCGGGGGCTTTCGCGTCGCGGTAGAATTCATAGCGGGCGTTGTTTTCCGCATCCAGCATCGCGATCGAGATGTTGCTCTGGCAGGAGGCGTGGATCACGCCCCGCGTATCGAGATGGTTCTCTTCCATGAAGGCGGTCACCAGGTCGGCCACCTGGTCGTCGCCCGCCTGCGTAACCATCACCAGCGGGACGTCCGGGAAGTCTTTTCCGGCCGTGCGGCCCAGGGATACCATGGAGTTGAAAACGGACCCGCCCGGCACCGCGGCCAGGGCCTTCCCTTCCTTGAGGACGATGTCCAGCACCGTTTCTCCGATGCCGATGATGCTTCTTCCGGTCATGTTGTCGGTAATTTGACGAAAGTTACGAAGAATTCTTTTAATTGTAAATGACCGTTTGTTTGTATGATTAAATTTGTATGATTAAATTTGTAGATGACATCATCCTCTAAACTGGCCGAACCATGACTCGTTTCCTATCATTTCTGTCAATCCTTGCCGCCGTCCTCATCCTCTTCGCCGGCTGTGACAAGCAGCAGGCCGCGGCGGAGAATCCTTCGCCGGAAGAAGAAGGCCTCGCCGAAGATCCGCAGCCGGAGGTGAAATCCATTGCGGTTTACGAGATTCCCCAGGCGGGGAGCGGAGACATCTTCACCAGGAAGATGGCCGCCCTGCAGGAGCAGGCGGGCATCTTCGGATTCCGCCTGCTCCGGCAACTTTACGCCGGAGCCGACGTGAATCTTTCCCCGCTCAGCCTCCAGCTGGCGCTGTCCATGCTGATGAACGGGGCGGAAGGCGACACCTTCTCGGAGATCCGCTCTGCGCTGGGCTTGTCCGGCGCCTCCCTCCAGGATATCAATGCGATGAGTTCCAGCCTGTTGCGGCATCTGTCGGCTTCGGTGGACGGAAAGGGCGCCCAGGTGAAATGCAGCGACCTGATCGTCGTCAACGACAGGATCGGCATCCGGGACGCTTTCCGCAAGAGTGCCGCCGACAACTATTATGCGCCTGTCGCCTCCCTCGACTTCTCCGATCCGAAGCGGGTGCTTTCGCTGGTCAATGACTGGAGTGGCCGCAATACGGAAGGGCTCATCCCCGAGCTGATGACCGATCTGCCGGAAAGCGTGATGCTGATGATCCTCAATGCCCTGTATGTCAAGGCCCGGTGGGAGGAAATGCCCTTTGACAGCCGTCAGACCGAAGAGAAGGAATTCACTGCTTCTTCCGGAAAGAAGGGGAAGGTGCAGATGATGCACCAGGCGGCCCTTCCCGCATCATATGCCGAGCGGCCCGCTTTCTCCGCCGCATGCCTTTCCCTGTGCGGCCACATGGGCCTGTATGTCTTCCTCCCCAAGGAAGGGAAGACACCGGCGGATGTGCTGGACGTCTTGGCGAAGGGGGGCTTCCCTGCGGCGCAGAAGGCGCTGGAGCCGGTGGATGAACTGGACTTGCACCTTCCCAAGTTTTCGATCGCCAACGATTTCAATTTGAAACGGGCGCTTGATGAACTGGGCATCAAGCAGGCGTTCTCCGGTTCGGCGAACCTGTCCGCCTTGTCGGAAACGGCCCTTTCCGTGGGGCAGGTCCTGCAGAAAAGCCGTTTCGCCGTGGACGAATTCGGTGTGGAAGGCGCTTCCGTGACCGCCGTCACCGGCGATGCGGCGGCCGACATGCCGGACGAGATCCGGCGCGCCGTGATGAACGTGGACCATGCTTTCGTCTATGTCCTGGCGGACGGGCGGACGGGCGCCGTCCTCTTCACGGGCGTCTGTGAAGGAAACTTTTGACCAAATCAAAAAAAATACTTATCTTTGCGACCCCTATAATGTGTAGGGATCGCATTTTTTTATGTTAAACCATTAAAGATCAAGACAGTGGACACACTTAGCTACAAAACTGTATCCTTGAACAAGGCTACTGTACAGAAAGAGTGGGTCGTCATTGATGCGACGGATCTTCCGCTCGGTCGTCTTGCTTCCCGGGTCGCCCTTGTCCTCCGCGGCAAGAACAAGCCCGGCTTCACCCCCCACGTGGACTGCGGTGACAACGTCATCGTCGTCAACGCGGAGAAGGTGGCGCTGAAGGGAAATAAGATGACGGAACGCGTGTACGTCCGCTACACCGGTTATCCGGGTGGCCAGCGTTTCACCACGCCGAAGGAAATCCTCGCCAAGCGTCCCGCTGAACTCGTGCGGAGATCCGTCAAAGGAATGCTCCCCAAAACCCGTCTTGGCAGCAAGATCCTCGGCAACCTCCATGTTTATGCCGGTCCCGAGCATCCGCACCAGGCGCAGAATCCCAAAGTTATCAAGTTGAACGAAATCTAACAGAGCAAATGGAACAGAAAAACGCCCTTGGAAGACGTAAATCAGCCGTCGCTCGTGTTTATCTTTCGGCCGGTCAGGGCAATGTGACCATCAACGGACGCGCTCTCGAAGACTACTTCAAGGAGGACGCCCTGCGTTACATCGTGAATCAGCCTTTCGCCGTGACCAACACCGAAGGCCAGTTTGACGTGAAGGTGAACATCGTCGGTGGAGGTATCAAAGGTCAGGCGGAAGCCATCCGTCTGGGCATCTCCCGCGCCCTGAGCGATCTGGACCGGGAAGCGTACCGTTCCGCGCTCAAAGCGGAAGGTTTCCTCACCCGCGACGCCCGCGAAGTCGAGCGCAAGAAGCCTGGTCAGCCTGGTGCACGCCGCCGCTTCCAGTTCAGCAAACGTTAGTTTGGCTGCAGGAACCTGCTGATTTATGAAAAAAGCACAGTCCGGTGCTCCAAATCAGGCGGACCACCTTCCGGATGGGAATCCGGAGCTGCTACCCGCTGATTGCCGTGACTGCGACGAAATCCCGGAGACCGGCCCCGCGCCGCTGCCCCGAGATTGATGAAGAGCCCGGCCAGGAAAAGGCAACGCCTGGCGGGATAGTAAAAACAAAAAAAACGATTACATTACAATGCCACGTACAAATTTCCAAGAACTTCTTGATGCAGGCGTACATTTCGGCCACCTGGCGCGCAAATGGAACCCCAAGATGGCTCCCTACATCTTCGACCAGAAGAACGGGATCCACATCATCGACCTGCACAAGACCATCGTCAAGATAGACGAGGCTGCCGACGCGATGAAAGAGCTTGCGCGTTCAGGTCGCAAGATCCTCTTCGTAGCCACCAAGAAACAGGCTAAGGAG
>JAEEGL012432102.1_pt1 | contig 14113 bp, 7 predicted proteins | sample 9134231 | NCBI WGS metagenome assembly JAEEGL01 (sample SAMN16246548, study PRJNA631951) | gut metagenome | biome: gut microbiome; feature: rumen; material: fiber-attached | host: Bos | place: Iran: Karaj | collected 2018-10 | reverse complement strand
GGCAGGTGAATATGTTGTCAGTTTCCGTGCAAATATACGACTTTTTTCGTTATGTTGTATGTTTTTACGCAATTTATTGTGTAAAGTCGCCCGTTTTTTCACTTCGCGGCACCCAGCGCCACAAGTAGGATGGATTGCTGCATCGCGACAAAGCAATTGCTGCATGGCGACAAAGCAATTGCTGCATGGCGATGCAGCAATCGGCGCGATGAGCAGGAAGAGGCATCGTTAAGCGATGGAATGGGCGTTTCGAGGCATTTTTCCGCCTGCCGCAAAGAGCGGCGATGTTTCCCCCAACGCAAAAAGAGACCCGGGAGGATGTTTTTTGGCGCCAGACTCCTATTTTTTCAATATTCAATATTCAATATTCAATGAAAATTCGTAACTTTGCAGGCATGAAACCGTATCTCGTCGATATTCCGGTGCTGATTCTATTCTTCAACAGGCCTCAGCAGCTGGGTCAGGTCTTCGCTCAAGTCAAGAAGGCGCGGCCCTCGCGGCTCTTCCTCTACCAGGACGGCCCCCGGAGCGACGCCGACCTGCCCGGCATCACGGCTTGCCGCAAAGTCGTGGCGCAGGTGGACTGGGAGTGCGAGGTGGAGACACTCTATCAGGAACGCAACTTCGGCTGCGACCCCTCGGAGTACATCTCGCAGAAATGGGCCTTCAGCCGCGTCGAGAAATGCGTCGTACTGGAGGACGACGACGTCCCCGCCGTAAGCTTCTTCTCTTTCTGCAAGGAGCTGCTCGACCGCTATGCCGACGACGAGCGCATCACGATGATAAGCGGCTTCAACGTCGAGGAGCAGACCGACGACGTGCAGGGCGACTACTTCTTCACCACCAACTTCAGCATCTGGGGCTGGGCCTCGTGGCGACGCGTCGTGGACCAGTGGGACGAGCACTACACATGGCTCGACAACCCCGTCGCCACACGTCAACTCGAGGAGCTGATACGTGAGCGCGGCTATCGCGACGACTTCCTGCCGATGTGCCGAAAGCATCGCGAGCAGGGCAAAGCGTTCTACGAGACCATCTTCTGGTCGCACCTCCTGCTCTCGGGAGGCCTCGCCATCGTGCCACGAAGGAATATGATAAACAACCTCGGCGCGACGGCCGACAGCACGCATTTCGGCGGCTCGCTCAAGACGATGCCTCGCGGCTACCGGCGCATCTTCACGATGAAGCGGTTCGAACTGCAGACCCCCTCTAACTCCCCCTCAAAGGGGGAGAATTCTGACCAGGAAGCCTCCCCTTCTAAGGGAGGTGCGGTAGGGGCTCTCAGGCATCCCCCCTACATCTTCGAGCACGTGGCATACCGCAAGCGTGCTTACAAAATCATGGGTTGGATGTGTCCGATGACAAAAATCGCCCGTTCCATCGAGGAATTGGCACTCAATCTGCGATACGGCAACTTCAGTTTCATCCTCAAATCCATGCGCAGGCGAGTCAATAAATGGCTCGGAAAGGAGGCTTACCGATGAGGGTTCTGCTCATCAGCACAAGCGAGGCGAGCGGCGGCGGAGCTATAGCCGCACGACGTCTCATGGTGGCCCTCAACAAAAACGGCGTGGAGGCGCGGCTCATGGTACGTGACAAACAGTCGGACGACCCGGCGGTCATCCAGGTGGGCGGCAAGTGGCCGAAGCTACGGGAACGCCTCGCCATCCTGCCTCATTGCGGATTCAACCGCTCGCGCCTCTGGCAGGCCGACATCGCCAATGCCGGCATCAACATCACCGCCACAAGGGCCTTCCAGGAGGCCGACGTCATACACCTCCATTGGATTAACCAAGGCATGGTTTCTCTCGATGAAATGGGCAAAATATTGCAAAGCGGCAAGCGAGTCGTCTGGACACTTCACGACGAATGGCCCTACCTCGGGGTATGCCACTACCGAGGCGATTGCCGCGAGCAGGAATGCAGAAAGTGCCCCATCATGAACGGCTCGACACCACATTATCTATATAAACGCAAGCGCGAGATGTATGCTCGCTGGCATCCGGCCTTCGTGGGCTGCAGCCAGTGGATTACTGACGAGGCGCAGAGGGCGATGCCGCAGGAGTGGGTGACCCACGTCAACAACTGCATCCCCTCAGACAAGTACCATTCCACCGACATGCAGAAGGCCCGCACGGCGCTTGCGCTGCCCGGCGACGGCCGATTGCTTCTCTTCTGCAGTCAGAAGGTGACGGACGAGCGGAAGGGTATCAATTACCTCGTCGAGGCCTTGCAACGCCTCAGCGAAGACGACCTGCGGCTCGTCATCGTGGGAAAGGACTCGGACAGGATTCCCTTGCCCCAGAGCATCCCCACCTTCCGCCTCGGCTCCGTCGGCGAAGAGATGATGCCGCAAATCTACAACGCAGTGGATGCCTTCGTCACGCCAAGCCTGCAGGACAACCTTCCCAACACGATTGCCGAGGCGATGAGCTGCGGCACGCCCTGCATCGGCTTCAACGTGGGCGGCATACCCGAGATGATCGACCACACGAAGAATGGCTACGTGGCCCGCTACCGCGACGCCAGCGACCTGGCCGACGGCATACGGTTCGTCCTCAGCCATGACCTGCGCGCCGCCGCCCGCAGCAAAGCCTCCATCGCTTACAACGAGGAGGAAGTGGCCGAACAATACATCGACATCTACAGAGGATAGCATGAAGCCACTCATCACCATAGCAACCGTCACCTATAACGCCGAAGCGACCCTCGGACGCACACTCCGCAGCGTCGCCGAGCAGGACTATCAGCGCATCGAACACCTCATCATCGACGGCTGCTCCAAAGACCACACGCTCTCCCTCGTGCAGCGATACGTCGAGGAAAACCAGGCGCGACACAACATACGCCTTGTCTGCGAGCCCGACACGGGCATCTATGACGCGATGAATAAGGCGCTGCAGGCCGCGACGGGCGATTACATCGTCTTCCTCAACGCCGGCGACTGCCTGCACGACACGAATACCATCTCCGCGATTGCCAATCAGACGGATTGGGTGAAGGGAGAGAGCCGCCATCCCGCCATCCTCTATGGCGACACGCATATCGTGGACGACGACGGCAACTTCATTCGCCGACGCCGCCTCACGCCGCCGGAAGAGCTCACGCCCGACAGCTTCCACAGCGGCATGTTGGTATGCCACCAGTCGTTCTACGTCAGGACTGACCTCGCGAAACTGGAGCCCTACAACCTCGCCTACCGTTTCTCGGGCGATTTCGACTGGTGCATCCGCATCATCCGTCTCGCCAAGCGACGCCGCTTCAGGATAGTCAACACACATCTCGTCCTGACGGATTACCTCAGCGAAGGCATGACGACGCGCAATCATCAAGAATCGCTGCGCGAACGCTTCAGCATCATGACGCATTACTACGGGTGGCTGCCGACCGTCGTACGGCATTTCTGGTTCATCATCAGAGCCATCATCAAGCGATAAGACATTTAGAAAACAGGAATACAACAGGACACATCCGATGGGAGTTGCCAATGCTACAACCTTTCTATCATAAAGACGTCATCGAGGCCGGCTGCGACGAGGCTGGACGCGGCTGCCTGGCAGGGCCCGTCTTTGCTGCCGCAGTCGTCTTGCCACCTGATTTCAAGAGCGAGCTCCTCAATGACTCGAAGCAACTCAGCGAGAAGCGACGCTACGCGCTTCGTGAGGTCATCGAGCGCGAATCGCTTGCCTGGGCCGTCGGCATCGTGAGCAACGAGGAGATAGATAGCATCAACATCCTGCGTGCCAGCATTCTCGCCATGCATCGCGCCCTCGACGGACTCAAGGTGCGACCCGAGGAGATCATCGTCGACGGCAATCGCTTCATGCCATACAACAAGTTGCCGTACACGACCATCGTCAAGGGCGACGGCAAGTACATGAGTATCGCCGCCGCAAGCATACTGGCGAAGACGTACAGGGATGACTTCATGAAGAAGCTCCATACAGAATATCCCGTCTATCACTGGGACAGGAACAAGGGCTACCCTGCGCCGGCACATCGTCAGGCAATACGTGAGCACGGCACTTCCCCCTACCACCGCCTTACCTTCAATCTGCTCGGCTCGCCACAGCTGACGTTTGACTTCACCTCATAACCCATCACACCCATCTTTTCCCATCCATTCCCATAAAACCCATTAACCTCATAAATAATAAACAATGAAACGACAGCTATTCCATTTCCTCTTTGTGCTGCTGGGCATCCTGGCAGTACAAGCGCAAGAGCTCACCGTTTGCACCTACAACGTCAGGTACAAGAACAACGATGACACAAATGCAGGCAACGGCTGGAACACACGTCGCACGTACCTCATCAACCTCGTGAACTTCCAGCAGCCTGACTTGCTGGGCGTGCAGGAAGCAGTAAACGCGCAGATGACTGACCTGAAGAACGGCCTGACGGATTACGGCACCGTCGGCGTCGGACGCAATGACGGGAGCACGGGCGGCGAATATTCTGCCATCTTCTATCGTAAAGAAAGACTGGTCCTGATTGATCACGGAGACTTTTGGCTGAGCGACACGCCCTACAAGCCCTCAAAGGGATTCCCGAGCAAAGGCGGTGGCACAAGCTACTACCGCATATGCAGTTGGGGCAAGTTTTACGACAAGTTGACCGGCGTCACCCTTTACCACTTCAACACCCACATGGACCTCGACGAGACGAATCGGCAACAATCGTATTATCTAATCAAACAAAAAATCGAGGAGATAGCAAGCAGGACCTCACCCGTCATCATATCGGGCGACTACAATGCTGTGCAGACGGGCGAGGCATACAAGCTGTTCTACAATTCCGGCTTTTTGATTGACTCTTGGGAAAAGGCGAAACAGAAGTTCATGACGAACGGAACGTGCCCCGGCTTCAATTCGGAGAACTACAGCACGGTGTCGAACGAGCTGCGGCGTATCGACCACATCTTCGTCACGAAGAGTGCCTTCAACGTCACCCACTACGCGGTGCTCAACCCGTGTTACTTCTCGACGTCGGGCACGGCGACTTACCACCAGCGCGCCTACTCCGACCACAGCCCCGTGTTTGCCAAGCTTGCCTACAAGACCACGGTACAGACGACGGAGCTCCCCACGTCGAAGCCGCCCATCTCCGACGGCGTCTATCAGCTCTCCACACCTGAGGAGCTGCAAGCCTTCTCGTTCATCGTGAACGGCGTTGCAGGGTTCACGCAGAACGCGGCAGCAAAGGCGGTGCTGCTCAACGACATCGACATGGCGGGCATGCCGACTTGGCTGCCCATCGGCACCAGCAGCAAGCCCTTCACGGGTACGTTCGACGGGCAGGGCCACTCCATTCAGAACATCGCCATCAAGACGGGAAAGTCCTACTCCGGACTGTTTGGAAAGACGCAGGGCGCCACCATCAAGAACTTCCGCATCAGCGGGACGCTCATCGTCTCTGAGGGCTACTCCGAGCACGGCACGATAGGCTATGCCGACGCCACCACCATCACCGACGTCCACTCTGCGCTCGACATCACCGCGAGCAAAGGCAACAACGACACGCAGCACATCGGGGGCGTGGCAGGCTCTCTCTGCAACGTCTGCAAGGTGAGCCGTTGCTCCTACTCGGGCAAGCTGACGGATGCCGGCACGAATACGGTGGGCGGCATCGCCGGATATGCTGACGGCACGGGCAACAGCATATCCTACTGCATCAACTACGGCACGGTGAAGTCCACGGGTTCCTCGACGAACACCGGCGGCATACTGGGCTACGTGAACTACATCGGCTTCAAGATGTCGTACTGTGCCAACGTGGGCAGCGTCTCCGGCCAAGACACCTACGCCGGACAGATAATAGGGCGCCAGCTGAAAGCCATGACGACGCCTCCCTCCTGCCTTTACTACCTGGGCGGAGCGACGAAGGGAGCCTTCGGCACCGGCACGAACCCCGCCTCCGCCACGGGTGCCACGGCCGTTTCCGACGAGGACGTGACGGGCGGACGGCTCACGACAATGCTCAACGCAGGGCTTGAGGAGGCCGACTACGTCTTCTTCCAGAACCTCAACGCTGGAGAGGAGACCGACCCCTACCCCATTATCGGAGGGCAGCCCGAGCATAAGACGGTCTATGTGGGACAGCAGGGCAAGCAGCAGACGCCGACAGACGTGACGAACTACGACTTCTACGTCAACCAGGGCGGACGCTTGCCGAACCTCTCCCTCGCCAATTACTTCACGACGCCCGTCGCCTTCACGGCCGACTACGCCTGCTATGCGGGCCAGGCGCCAGGCGCTTGGGGCACCGTCTATCTGCCGTATGCAGCCATTTCGACAGACAACGTGCAGCTCTACGAAATCATACCCGAGCTGACCGACGACAGCTCGATAGCCATCATGCCTTGCGTCAACCTCGGCGCCTACAGACCTGGCTTCTACCACATCATCGGCGGGGCTTTCGAGTTGGAAGGTTATAACGTGCACGTTGCCGTGCCGCCGACCGACGCGTCGTTTGCTGCCGGCAACTTCCTGCTGACCGGTACGCTCGAGGGACAGACCACGAACGGAGGCTACGCCTTTAGCGGCAACTCCTTCCACCTCACGGCAGACAACGTCGTCATCAACCCCTTCGAGGCCGCCCTCACAGCGCAGGGAGCACAGCCCGAGGAGGTGACGCTCAACGTGGTGGATGCTACGGGCATACACGACATCAACCTTCAAGACCCGCAGGGCATCAGCAGCCCCGAGGGCTTCATCTACAACCTCTCAGGTCAGCGCATCATGAGAATACGGAAGGGCATCAACATTATTAACGGCAAGAAAGTACTCAAGTAATCATGAAAAAGACGATATCAACCCTCATCATCGCCTTAATGGCCGCCTGCGCCTTTGCTCAGGACATCTACATCGGCAGCTACTACGTCACCTCGACTAACGAAGAAAAACTCTACGGAGACGGTAAAGACAAGTGGTCGACACGTTGGCCCGTCATCGTCGATATGTTCAAGTACGAGCAGCCCGACGTGCTCGGACTGCAATCGCTGACCAGCAGCCAACTCACCACGCTGGGCTACCGCATGACGGGCTACGAGCTGGCAGAAGACATCCTGTATAACAGCACGTGCGAGCTGGACTCGTGCGGAGTCCTGGATGGGTTCCCGACGGACTGCACCTGCTCGTGGGCCAGGCTGCGGAAGGAGGGGAAGGACTTCCTGGTTTACAACATGTGCTTCACGCCCGACAGCGCCCAGGCCGCCGTCAACCACCTGCGCACCGTCACCACGGCCATGAACACCGAGAACCTGCCCGTTTTCGTGGTGGGCTACCTCGGCGTGAACGAGACGAAGCAACCCTACACAAGGCTGAGCGCCAAGTATGCCGACAGCTATACGAAAGCACCCTACAAGAGTGCCGAGTACGGGACGGTGAACAATTTTGACCTCGAGAACAACCACGAAAGCAGTCGCTACGACTTTGTCTTTGCGTCGAGAAACGTCACCATCAAGGCGTACGGGCAGCTGCAAAGCGGCTACTTCACGACCGAGAGCGGCAGCCACAAGCGCCGCCTGCCATCGACCCACTTCCCCGTCATGGTGAAAGCAAAGTTTTAGTGTGCCGACGCCAGCGGCTGCCACATCACCCGCAGCCGGCTGTTTCAGTTTACAGGAAGTAAGCAAAATCGTCGTTTTGCTTACTTCCTGCTTTTTCATCACATGCTGAGAATCGTTTGAAATCGCCGCGCGACTTCTGAGGGCCGTTTTTTCGCAAAAATGCGCTCCGACCGACGACATTTCAGAACCCGCTCACTCACAGGCGATTGAGCTTAACGGTCAATGTTCAATGGTCAATGTTCAATGGAAAAAACGTGCCATTTCATCGCAAAAAACGCCTTTTTCACCCATAGAAAACCCCGCTCGCCTGCCGTGGAAAAGCCAAACGCCACGTGTGGCGTCGGCCGTTCCCACGTGTAGCGTCGGCTTTCGCTTGCTGTGGCGTCGGCCGACGCTTGCTGTGGGAGCAGGAAATCCGATGTTTTGAGCGCTATTTTCCCACGCGTCGCGTTCGTTTCCGAAATAGCAAAAAGAAAGCAATCCGACAGATTCAGTGATATTTTGTCAGGCAATAATAAAGTAGTCAGCACGCTTTTCGGATAGGTGAAAGAGCTTATTCGAGGGAGGATGAAGGCTGAACCGAAGGTCGACGGCCGAAGGCTGAAGGCCGAAGGGAAAGTCAAAGCCTGATAAGAACATAGGCGGGGGTGGAACCCCCGTAAAGGAAACATCGCAACAACTAAGTGCTGAAAGCACGACAGAACATCAGAAATCTCTCCACCCTTTCAGGGTTCCTTTTCCCACTCGCACTTATTACGGGGGTTACACCCCCGCCTGTGGTCTTTCCAGCCTTTCAGGCTTCCATCGTGCCAATTGCTATAATACTCCCTTTTGTCTAACCAGCCCCTTGCTCCGCAATCATTATGCATTGAATCTTGCGTTATGTTATAATTATGCGGTCAACCAGCATACCCAAATGCCTCATTCAGACGGGTTTCCAGGCACTTCCGGCAGTAAAACCATTCCATATTTATTCCCAGATTAACACTATTATAACGCATAATACCACTTTACGGGTTAAAAAGTGTTAAATAACATATATGTTTTGCGCGCGCGTTAGGAAAAAATATAATTTTGTGCTGGAAATCGAAGTTTTAACCTTTTATTAACATCAAAAACAAATTAACATGAAACGAAAACTCTACTCAGTCTTCCTGGCTGCCCTCATGGGTATGACGGGAACGCAGGTATGGGCGCAAGGGTTGACCACTACGGAGATCGACGGCGCCACGTACTATGAGATTAAGTCCGGCGAGGACCTCATCGCATTCGCCACTCTGGTGAACGGCGACGCGGAGGCTGGAACGCCGGGCGAGCGCAACGCCAATGCCGTCCTCACGGCCGACATCGACCTGACAGGACTCATCAGCGAGGAAACGCCCTGGACACCTATCGGCACCGGCGTCGGAACCGAAGAACCGAACGTTACCGCCTTCACGGGTGTCTTCGACGGACAGGGACACACCATCAGCGGCTTTGAAGTGATCAGCTACGGCCACAACGGCCTCTTCGGCGACACAAAGGAGGCAACCATCAAGAACTTCACTATCAAGGGCAAGATGATCGTGGAGGAAGGCTACGGCTCTGGCGTCGTAGGATGGCCCAACGCCACAAGCATCACTGGCGTCCATTCGTATCTCGACATCGACGTCACACAGGGCGGCGTGCACCACATCGGCGGTGTCGTAGGCTCGGCACGCTATTCAAACGTCATCAGCGGCTGTACCTACCACGGCACCATGAACGTGGCCGCCGGCAGCACTGACAACTTCGCAGGCATCGTGGCATATCTCGGCAGCGACAGCGTGTCGTTCTGTGCCAACTACGGTACTATCAACTTCGACGACCCGGGCTGTGCTGCAGGCGGCGTCGCAGGTTACTGCAACAACAACGTCACGTGGGTACAGAACTGCCTCAACATGGGCAGCGTCGTTCTGACCGAACCGGAAGGCACACCCACCTACGGCGGTGCTATCGTGGGACGTCTGAGGACGCACGACCTCAGCAAGATGACCGGCAACTGCTGGCTCGAGGGTAGCGCCACGGGTGCAGGCAAAGACGGCGGCAATGCCAATCTGACAACTGCCAACTGCATCAAGCTCGAACAGATGCCTACCGGCGAGGTCTGCTATCTCCTGAATGGCGACCAGAGCACCATCGGCTGGTATCAGACGCTCGGTACCGACGAGGCGCCCGTCCTCTTCGATGCCACACACGGACAGGTCTATATGAACGGACGTCTGCATTGCAACGGCGACATCTACGAAGGCGCTGTCTTCTCCAACGAGAACACGGGAATTACGCAGGACGAACACAACATCGTGGACGGCTTCTGCGATTACTGCGCACTCTTCGACCCCACCTACATGGCACCCAATGCTGACGGCTTCTACGAGATTGGCAGTGCAAGACAGTTCGCATGGTTCGAAAAGGCAGTCAACACACTGGGTAAGGACAGCATCAATGCTGTTCTGACAGCCGACATCGACTTCGAAGATATTACAGCGCTCGGCTGGGATTGGACGCCTATCGGCAACTGGGGCACCGTCGACGGCAAAAGCATCGGCTACCACGGCACCTTCGATGGCCAGGGCCATGTAATCACAAACTTCAACTTCAATGGCACGCAGAACTACTTCGGACTCTTCGGCGTACTCACTGAAGGCGCTGTAGTCGGCAACTTCGACATCTACGGCGAAGTCACCAATTCCTTCAAGACAATGGGCGTCGTAGGTTACACACGCGACACCGAAACGACGGTTCACGACATCCATAGCTTCCTCAACATCAACAACACCGCGGACGGCAACAGATACGGCGGCATCATCGGTAGCGCAGTAAACGGTACGACTAACGTCCTCAACTGCACATACTCGGGCACGCTCGACGGTCACGACAGCGCTGGCAACGGCAACTATGGCGGCATCGTCGGCTATGTCAACAACAACTCCGCTGCTATCGTCAACATCACCAACTGCCTGTTCGACGGCGAGGTTATCAACACAGCTGCCACGCCCGGCGGTTGCACATTCGGCGGCTTCGTCGGATACAGCAACTCCGGTGCCGTTACCATCAAGAACTCCTTGTCTATCGGTAAGGTAGAATCCGCCGTGTACGGACAGTTCTTTGGCGCCGTCAAGAGCACACGCTCCTCTCTGCCCAACAGCTACTATATCGGCGACATCATCAACGGCTCAGCAAGCACGGTCGAACTGACCGCCACAGAGACCGACATGACTACGCTGGCAGGCGGTGAGATCACGTGGGCCCTCAACGAAGAGAACTTCATCGACGTCGTTTGGCATCAGGTGCTCGACGAACAGCTCTACCCAGTGCCCTATGGCACACAAGGCATCGTATATCAGGCCAGCAACGGTAGCTTCGAGTGCATCGACGTGAATCCCGACTCGTTCTCTGGCTTCCTCAACGACATCATCACCAAGGAGACCGAGTTCCTCGAGACCGTAGGACCCGCTTACCAAGAGCTGCTCACAGCCTACAAAACTGCAATCGAGTCCTGGGAAGACATCGACAACCTCGAAGCATTCCTCGAGGCATACAAGGCTTCTGCTGAACTGAAGGAAAGCATCAAGACGTCAGCCGCCAACTACGCTCTCTATGTACAGGCTTGCGAAGCTGCAGCCACATACGTCGCTGAGAATAATCTGCAAGGCGAGACAACTGATATCCTGACCGCTTACCTCGAGAGCAACGTAGAACCCAATGCTGAGGAATATCCCAACGGCAGCTATCCCTACATCATGGACAACCTCAATCTCGACGACGAGGCTATAGCAAACGAGATCATCTTCGTCAACCAGATGCTCGAGGCCGCTGTCGCTGCAGACGGCATCCTCCCAGGTAACGAGATCACTCGCCTGCTCGCAAATCCCAACTTCACAGAGGGCGAAGACCATTTCGACGGCTGGAAGAAGGAAGCTGGCGACGGCACATCGTTCGCCACCGGTGGTGTGCAAGAAGTGATGAACATTGCACGCGGCAAGGGCAACGACTTCTATGTACAGCAGACGCTTAGCAATCTGCCCAACGGTATCTACATGATGGCACTCAACGGCCTATTCCTTCCGGGCAACGACATCTACTCTAAGTTCTACGCTGGCCAGCTGTATCTGAACGGTACCTATAACTATATGATGGTTCCCGGCGAAGATGTCATCGCCACGGACGACGCGGAGGACGAAGTGAACTGTCTGCTCAGCGACGACGACGAATACCTTGACGACGTGGAAGGCTACGTGCCATCTACCTTCAAGGGATGCTCTTACGCATTCAACGCCGGCCGCTATCAGAACTACGTGGCTGCTGAGGTGACCGACGGCACATTGACAGTCGGCATGCGCAACCTCGCGACGGGAATCGGCGGCGACTGGATGCCGTTCGGCAACCTTCACCTCATCTACCTCGGTTCTGCTGCAGAGGCCGACGCCGATGGCAAGTTGAGCGACGTGCTCGATGGCTATAAGAGCCGTGCAGAAGTCATATTGGATTTCGAGACCAGTAACGACCCGAGCGACTTCTACAAGTATCCCAACATGTCTGAGGAGCTGAAGGAACAGCTCGCCATAGCTGTCGGTCTGGTTGATCAGACTCAAGACAAGATGGCGCTCATCAAGATCTTCTCCGACCTCTTTAATAAAGTATATGACAGCCGCAAGGCTTACATCGCCATGCTCGACGCGGCGAACAAGCTTTCCGACATCATCGGCAGCCTCGACGCTATCGGGATGATCAGCGATAAAGACTATGAGTACTGGGACGAGGAAATCCAGAATGCGCAGAACGCTTATGATGAAGGAGAAGTTTCTACAGAACAGGCTCTCGCCATCGCCGAGAAGCTGCGCAATTCCGACTTCATGATCCAGCCCGTGGATGGCGTTTACCAGCTGGCTAATGCCACTGACGTTGTCCTCTTCTCGCTGATTGTGAACAGCGGCGAAGGCAATGTCAAGGCTGTCATGACGAATGACATCGACATGAGCGAAATCGAGAGCTACGAGCCCGTCGGCAACTCGAGCAACCCGTTCAAGGGTGAGTTCGACGGTCAGAACTACAAGGTGACAGGCTTCAATCAGGAGTCCGGCAACGATGCCTTTGGTTTCATCGGCTATGCCAGCGGCGCAACCATCAAGAACTTTAGCATCGAAGGCTCCATCACCTACTCTACCGGTACAGGTGTCGGCGCCATTGGTTGGGCAACGGGTACTGCCGTCTCCAACGTTCATTCTTCACTCGACATCGCAGTCGTTGCGACGGCTCACCACGTGGGTGGTGTCATAGGACATTTGAGTGAGAATAGCTCGGCCACCAACTGCTCATTCAGCGGCACGATCTACGAGGCAGGTGGCACTCACGATTGCATCGGCGGCATCGGCGCTTACTCCAACAACGGCGTAAGCTACACGAACTGCGCTAACTACGGTACTATCATCTACAACACTGCCAACGCTTACGCCGGCGGCATCTGCGGCTATGTGAACAACGACTCATTCAAGGGAGTCTTCAATTGCCTCAATGTCGGCAAGGTCGAGATGGAGAACGGTACGGCCTCTTACGGCGGCGCATTCGTCGGCCGTCTGCGTAGCCACGCCAACTCTCAGTTCCTGAACAACTACATGCTTCTGGGCAGCACGACCAACGCCAGCGGTGAGAACAACATTACCGTCACTACCGTCAACGACAAGCAACTGATGAGCGGCGAGGTTTGCTACAAACTGAACGGCGACCAGAGCGAGATAAATTGGTACCAGACTATCAATGAAGACCAGTATCCCGTGCTATTCCCCGACCACGAGGTAGTTTACTATGATGAGACTGAAGGCTTCTACTACAACCTCATCAACGGTATCCCCGTAGGCATCAACGAGATTGCAAGCTCCGAGCCTAAAGTTCAGACCGGCATCTACAACCTTGCCGGCCAGCGTCTCGAGAAGTTGCAGAAGGGCATCAATATCGTGAACGGCAAGAAGGTATTGGTTAAGTAAGAGACACGCCTGAGCTTGCCCGGGGTCTTCCGAACGGAGAGGACCTCGGGTGCAGCCCGGGGGCACTGACGACATTATATATATAAATAATGTATAGCGAGCGAGGGGGCTCGGTCCGTGAGGGCTGAGCCCCCTTCTTTTGCCTTATGACACATTTTTCGCCCTCAGCACGTCATTTTTGACGCTTTATTATCAATTCTGAATTCTTTTTCGTATCTTTGCACCATCAATCACATTAAAAAGTAGAATAGAAGATGAAAAGATTGTTTCTCTCGCTCCTCGCGCTATGTTTTGCATGCGGAGCATGGGCACTGCCCCGGGCTGAGTACCCTCGCCCTCAATTTGAACGCCAAGACTGGCTTAACCTGAATGGTGACTGGACCTATGCTTTCGACTTCGTAGGGTCCGGCATGGAGAAGCGCCTCTTTGAAAGCAAGGGCTTCCAGGGCAAGATTACTGTGCCCTTCTGCCCCGAGAGCAAGCTCAGCGGCGTGGCTTACACCGACTTTATCAATAACATATGGTACCAGCGGAGCATCCG
>JAEEGL010960284.1_pt1 | contig 14113 bp, 8 predicted proteins | sample 9134231 | NCBI WGS metagenome assembly JAEEGL01 (sample SAMN16246548, study PRJNA631951) | gut metagenome | biome: gut microbiome; feature: rumen; material: fiber-attached | host: Bos | place: Iran: Karaj | collected 2018-10 | reverse complement strand
GGAAGTTGAATGGCCGCTTTTGTTTAAGGCAGCTTCAGTAACCCCTGATTTCAATTACATTGTTGTCTGTCCAAATTATCCTTCTTCAGAAATTAAGGAAAAAGTCAAAAATACTCCAAATCTTTTTTATATTCCAGGTATAAAACCAGCAGAAGTTCCTGCATGGATAACAAATTGTTCCGTTGTAATGGTTCCTTATGTAACTGATTTTTATAAAGACCGCCCGCTTGGAATTACAGCTAAATACTATCAGGCAATGGCTGCACATAAACCAATTGTTGCTTATTGTGATACTCCAAAATTAACTGATGCTGGAGTGGATGTTACCTTTAAATATGATGATTTTATTAAGGCTGTTCAAAAGGCTATCACTACACAATCAAAAAAATATTCTTTTAATCTTGAAAACCGCAGATGGGAAAACATTACGAAAACTTTTATTGAACTAGTAGAAAATACTCCACATAAGCATTAAAATAATGTTATGAAAATTACAGTAACAGGGACAGGCTATGTAGGCCTTTCAATTTCTATTCTTCTGGCACAGCATAACGAAGTTACAGCTTGTGATATTGTGCAGTCTAAAGTTGATTTAATTAACAATAAAAAATCTCCAATTGTCGATAAAGAAATTTCAGAATATCTTTCAACAAAGCAGCTTAATCTTAAGGCAACCTGCGATACAGAAGTTGCATATGGTGCTCCTGATTATGTTGTTATTGCAACTCCTACAAATTATGATTCTGAAAAAAACTTTTTTGATACCTCATCTATAGAAACTGTTCTGTCTATAATAGAGAAAAGATGTCCTGATACAACAGTTGTTATAAAATCAACAATTCCTGTTGGTTACACCGAACAGATTTCTAAAAAATTTAAAATAGCAAATATTTTATTCAGTCCGGAATTCCTTCGCGAAGGACACGCTCTTTATGATAACCTCTACCCTAGCCGTATTGTTGTGAGTTACCCAAAAGACAAACCTGAACTGTCTTCAAAAGCAAAAGAATTTGCAGAGCTTCTTCATCAGGGGGCTATAAAAAAAGAAGTTGAGATTCTAACTCCAAATTGTACAGAAGCAGAAGCTATCAAGCTTTTTGCAAACACATATCTGGCACTTCGTGTAGCGTATTTTAATGAGCTTGATACTTATGCAGAAGTCCGAGGATTAAACACAAAACAGATTATACAAGGAATTAGTCTGGATCCGCGAATTGGAGATTTTTACAACAATCCAAGCTTTGGATATGGCGGCTACTGTCTTCCAAAAGATACAAAACAACTGCTTGCAAATTTCAATTCTGTTCCACAGAATCTTATTCAGGCAATTGTTGACTCAAACAGAACACGTAAGGAATTTATCGCACATCAGATTCTTTCATCAAAACCAAAAATCGTTGGCATTTATAGATTAACAATGAAAGCGAACAGTGACAATTTCCGTCAAAGTTCAATCCAGGATATTATGAAAATCCTCCGCGGTGAAGGTGTAGACGTTGTAATTTATGAACCAACCTTAAAAACTGGTGACTTTGAACATTTCCGCGTTGAACACGATCTTGAAGCTTTCAAAAAATCTTGTAACATAATTCTCGCAAACCGCATGTCCGAAGATTTACATGATTGCAAAGATAAGGTTTATACCCGCGATTTGTTTACAAGAGATTAGTTTTCTTAAGGAAATAAAATATGAAAGAATTGATTCATTCAAAAAAACAGCTCGCTGTTTCTATTATTTTTGGTCTTATAATTCTTGCTGGTATAATTCTGTGCATACCCTTTGTAGATAATATCGCCATTCATTATATTGAACTTTTCTTTCATAAAACTTTACGTGATCCGGCAAGGTGGATTGATGTTCTTCAACATTCATCAAAACTTTTCATTTTTATTTTATGTCTCATTTATTTCTTTTTATATTTCAAAAAAGGAATTGAAATTCGTGGACTTATAAATCAGCGGATTATTGAAATTAAAGAGAAACATTATTCTAAAAAGGTTCTCTACATTTTTACAGGGCTTTGTGTTTTTCTTTTTATAGTTTATTTTAACATTATCACAGCGGATTATTTTTATGCAGATGATGTATTCAGAAATTACGGAGGCAACCGTTCATGGATTGGTTTTTCCCGTTATATTTCGGAGTTCTTTTCAATTTTGATTCATAACAATCTTAAACTAAATGATATTGCACCATTAACACAGTTTATTTCAATTTTGATTTCTGCATTTACTATTCTAATTCTATCTATAGCTTTAACTGATAAAATCAATATCAAAAACATTCTTGCATTATCAATTATTTTTATAGCTCCTTTTTATGCAGAAAATATTTCATATAGATTTGATAATCCTTACATGACAGTAGCCTTACTTTTCTCTGCATTTCCATTTCTTTTTGTAAACAATAAAATCACTTTTATTCTTTCATCTGTAATTGGGCTTTTACTTACCTGTATTTCTTATCAGGCTGCTCTACCTCTTTATATTCTTTCTACAATTTATTTATTTACAAAAAATTATTTTAAGGAGCAAGCTTTTAAGGAAAACCTTTCATTTGCTATTCAAGCAATTATTTCATTCATAATTGCACTGCTTTTATTCAAACTTCTCTTTATGAACAAAATGTCTCCCGATGATTATTTTTCATCAAAAATCAGTTTATTAGCTTTAATTCCTAATACAATAAATTATATAAAAACAACTTTTATTCAGAATGGAGGATTCCTTTCTAAAATCCTGTTTGTAATTCCTCTTTTATTCACAATAATAGCAGCATTTAAAATTCAAAAAAACAATAGAATATTAAATCTATTATTTATAATTGTCATAATATCGGTTGCATACATTCTTTCATTCGGGCCTTATCTTGTTTTTGAAAGAACTTTGTTTGCTTCAAGAGCATTAATGGGATTTAATACTTTTATTGCTTTGATTATTCTTGCAAATCTTGAGTTTTCAGAACATATAAAACTCAAAGGTGTCCTTCTTCTATTATGTCTCACAATTTATACTTGCACAGTTTTTATGTTCACATATGGAAAATGTCTCAAAAATCAAAAAGATTATGAAGATTTTCGACTTACATTAATCTTAAATGATTTATCCGAATTTACTGATAAAGGAACAATTTATAATATTTCTTTTGAAAACAATATTGGCCTTTGCGAAAAAAGTAGAATAGCACTTAGAAATTACCCGTTAATAACTCATCTCCTTTCAAAACGTCCTACAGATGGACATCTCTGGAATGAAGAATTGCTTTGCTCCTATAATTTTAAGTGTACAGCTGAACATACTGATTTAACTGAGGATTATGAATTAGTAAAATCTTCTTATTATCAGGATATTTATCAGAATAATAATGATTTTATTGTTGTATTGAAATAAAATAGGAATAAAATGACCTACCTCATAAATCCCAACTTTTTATGCCGCAGTCTCACAGGAATTGAGCGTTTTGCATTTGAAACTTGTAAACGGCTTGATATGCTTTTACAAGCAGAAGATGATGTTCGAATTCTAATTCCTTCTAATGCAAAAACGGTTCCGCAATATAAAAATATCAAAGTTATTAATATGAATAAACCACTTAAAAGTTTTCCGCTCTGGGATTTGTTTCAGTTTGCCCGCTGGTGTAGAAAACTTAAGGCTACAGGAATCAATTTCAGTAACACAGCCCCACTTGGACGCTACTGCGGTATCAGTTTCATACATGATATATATGCAAAAGAATATCCTCAGGACTTTACTTCAATTAAAGAAAAATTAGTTCGTTTATACAGCTGTTTTAATTACAGGAATATTGCACGACACGCAAAAATGGTATTGACGGTTTCTTACTTTTCGTGCGTACAGATTCAAAAAGTGTACAAGGTAGCACCTAATCGGATTGAAGTAATTCCTAATGGTTGGGAACACTTTAAAGAGGTGGATTGCGAGGCTATTTCGGATAATAGCAATTTTCTTATTCCGGGAAGTTTTTATTTTACGCTTGGCTCTCTTCAAAAACGCAAGAATCTAGGGTGGATTGCAAAATATGCAGCTGCACATCCTGAGGAAAAGTTTGCGATAAGTGGAAAAGCGGTTTCCGGCTTCGTAAGCGAAGATATTACATCTTTGCAGACACTCCCGAATATAAAACTTTTGGGGTATGTAACCGATTCTCAGGTAAAGTGGCTTATGAAAAACTGCAAAGCATTTATTTTCCCAAGCTACTACGAAGGTTTTGGCATTCCACCTCTTGAAGCTTTAAGTGTTGGAGCTAAAATCATTATAGGAAATTCTGCAAGTCTTCCAGAAATCTATAAAACTTCTGCAGCTTATATAGATCCGTATAATCCTGATTGTGATTTATCAGAACTTCTTTCAAAATTCGCATCAGATTGTAACTTGATTTCTGATGCTGTGTTAAATGAATATACTTATGACAAAGCAGCTCAAAAGTTATATAATATTTTGCATAAAAATCACTAGGAGCATATATAAATAATGTCTTTTTCAAACATTTTATACACTGTTATTTTATATCCCTTGGTTCAAATTATTGAAATTTCATTCAAAATTTTCGACAAACTTTTTGATAACACTGGAATTGCAGTTCTAGGCGTAAGTCTTACAGTAACCCTACTTTGTCTTCCTCTTTATATTGTTGCAGAACACTGGCAACAGGTAGAACGCGATACTCAGGCTAAATTAAAACCTGGCATAGAACGTATTAAAAAAGCTTTCAAAGGTGATGAACAGTACATGATTCTCTCAACTTTTTATAAGCAGAATCATTACCATCCTATGATGGCTCTTCGCTCAAGTTTCGGACTTCTTATTCAGATTCCTTTCTTCATGGCTGCATACAGCTGTCTTTCAAAGCTTCCGGCTCTTCAGGGACAGTCTTTTCTTTTTATCCGTGACATGGGACAGCAGGATGCAATTTTTAAAATTGTTTCATTTCCTATAAATATTCTGCCAATTGCAATGACAATCATAAACATCATTGCAGGTGCAATTTACACAAAAGGCTTTCCAATTAAAGAAAAAATCCAGATTTATGGAATGGCCTTAATCTTCCTTGTTCTGCTTTATTCAAGTCCAGCAGGGCTTGTCCTTTACTGGACAATGAACAATGTATTCAGCCTCATCAAAAATATTTTCTACAAGCTTAAAAATCCTCTTAAAGTACTTTATATTCTGATGTGTTCAGGCTGTGTTTTTGTAGCAGTTTTTGTTCTTTTCATTTACGACGGTGGAGCATCTCCTAAAAAACGTCTTGCTGCTGCAATTCCAATGCTGCTTCTCACAGGCATTCCATTATATCTTAAAGGAATTAACTGGCTTTTGAGCAAACCACTTTCTTCTTTAGTTGAAAATAAATCAAACAGGTTTAAGCTTTTCATTTTTTCTGCAATTGGAATCTCAGTTCTGACAGGACTTGTACTACCTTCAAATCTTATTTCTTCTTCAGTTCAAGAATTCTCTAACGTAGAATATTTTACCTCTCCAACAAACTTTCTTCACGCTCCATTCTGGCAGAGTATTGGACTTTTCATTTTCTGGCCGCTTTGTATTTATTTCCTTTTCAGCAAAAAGATTCAAACTCTTTTTTCTGCTTTATTCTCAATCATTCTTATCAGTGCTGCAGTCAATGCCTTTGCTTTTTCCGGCAACTACGGTTCAATGGATATAACACTCAAATTTATTGGTGGAATCGAAGCTCAATCAAAAATCTTTATCCTCATAAATCTGATTATAACTTTACTGATTTTCTTAGGCTTAAACCTTGTCTTCTCACTTAAGAAAAATCAGATTTTCACAAATCTAACAATGATTATCAGCGTAGTATTTGTAATTTTGGGGATAATTAACATTATAAAAATCAGAAATGATTATAAGGCTTTTGAAACAGCAAGTGTTAACAACAACTCAGGATCAGAAAACTCTTTTACAAAAAGACTCCATCTTTCAAAGACTGAAAAAAACGTAATTGTTATTATGTTAGACCGAGCTGAAAGTTCATATTTTCCACATATTGTTGAAAATTTTCCAGAACTAAATACTCAGCTTAGTGGATTTACTTTCTATCCAAATACTATTTCCTGCAATGGTCATACATTTATGGGTACACCAGGTCTTTATGGCGGATATGAATATATTCCTTCGGAAATGAATAAAAGAGCCTCTGAAAAACTTGTTGATAAACATAATGAAGCCCTTTTACTTATGCCTAGGATTTTTACTGAGCAGGCTGGATATTCTGCAATGGTTTCTGATCTTTCATGGGGAAATTACAGTTACGTTTCTGACCTAAGCTTTATGAACAAATATCCTGATATTTCCACCAATATATTAAATGGACGATATACTGGTGAACTAAAAAAACAAATTACAACTTCAAATCAGGTATCTCTTATAAAAAATGCAAACAGGAATCTTTTTTGGGTAAGTCTTTTCCGTGAAGCTCCTGCCGTACTCCGACCAGTTGTTTATTATAAAGGCTCTTGGTGGGGAGAAGAAGGCGCTGTTGATATGGATTCTTTCCTTGACTGGTATGCTGCATTATATTTTCTTCCACAAATTACTGACTTTTCTTCAGATACTGGTAGCCTTGCTATAATGACTAATGAAGCTACTCATTCTAACGAAGAAATTCAATATTTAGATATTACAAATCAAATAAATCATTTTTCAGGATATCTTCCTGGCTACGACATCAATGTTGCCTGCCTTAAAACAATAGCAGACTATTGTGATTATCTTAAGGCAAATAATGCTTATGATAACACCAAAATTATTATAATTGCCGATCACGGAATTGGATATGGTGGTACATCTGATGAAAATTATGATACTGATTCTCTTGATAATGGATATGCTAAAGATCACTTAAATCCTCTTCTCCTAGTAAAGGATTTTTACTCTAATGAACCGTTAAAAACAGATATGACTTTTATGACAAATGCAGACACACCTTCCCTTGCATTCAAGGATATAATTGAAAATCCAATAAATCCATTTACAGGAAATATAATTTCATCTGAAACAAAAAAAGATGGTGTTCTTGTAACTACAGATGATATTTTTATGCCCTATCACAGTAAAAGTTCGTATACATTTACAGTAAAACCAGACTCCTGGTATAGGGTAAAAGAAAATATTTTTATTGATACAAACTGGGTTCAGGAGGCACAGTAATGCTCGTACATTTTCTTTATATCGACCCGGGTACAGGCTCCATGCTCTTTTCTATACTGATTGGAGCGGCGGCTACTCTCTTCTTTTTGGGAAAGGCTGCCTGGATAAAAATTAAACTTCTCTTTTCTGCAAAGAAAAACGGAGTAGATACCACCGCCGATACAAACTTTAAGAAATACGTAATTTACAATGAAGGCCTACAGTACTGGAACACCTTTAAGCCTGTCTGCGACGAGTTTGAGCGCCGCGGTCTTGAGCTTACATATTACACCTCCGCCGAAAAAGACCCTTGTTTTGAAATGGACTACAAGTTTGTAAAGCCTGAATTCATTGGCGAAGGAAATATGGCTTTTGTTAAACTGAATATGCTTTCTGCAGGCGTAGTTCTGATGACGACACCGGGTCTGCAGGTATATCAGCTTAAGAGAAGCAAACGCGTTAAGCATTATGCTCATATTCTTCATGCTCCAAGCGATGCAACTATGTACCGTCTTTTTGGTATAGACTATTTTGATTCAGTTCTTCTTTCTGGTGATTATCAAAAGGCTGATATCAGACTGCTCGAAAAACAGCGAGGGATTAAAGAAAAGGAGCTTACAGTTGTAGGCTGTCCTTATCTGGATACTCTTAAAGAGAAAATGATTGCTATTCCGGCAGAAGAAAATCACAATTTCACAGTTCTTGTATCTCCTAGCTGGGGACCAAGTGCCCTGCTTTCTAAATATGGCGAAAAGCTTCTTGACCCGCTGCTTGCAAGTGGCTGGAATATAATTGTTCGTCCTCATCCTCAATCTAAAAAATCTGAAAAAGATATGCTCGACCGTCTCACAGAACGCTACAAGGATGCAAAAAATCTTATCTGGGATTACGAGCGCGACAATATCTACACAATGAAAAAATCTGATATTATGATTTCAGATTTCTCGGGAATTATTTATGACTATACCTTCCTTTGTGACAAGCCGGTTATGTATGTAAATGCCCAGCTTGATTTGATGCCTTATGATGCTTATGATTTGCCGGACAATGGAAAACACATCTGGCAGTTTGACACTCTTTCTAAAATTGGTATAGAATTAAAAGAAGAACAATTTGAAAATATTAAAGAAGTTATTAAATCTGCAAGCGACAGCAAGGAACTTGAAGAGTTGAGACACAAGGCAAAAGCCGAGGCCTGGAGCAACGAAGGTTCTGCTGGTAAAGCAGTTGTTGATTTTATGATTTCTAAGGGAGAATAAAAAATGCAGGCACTTATGCTGGCCGCAGGTATGGGAAAACGCCTGGGCCGATATACAAAAAATGCTACTAAATGTATGGTTCCGGTAAACGGAAAAACTCTTATTGAATATGCCATTGAAGCCCTTGTAAAAAACAACATAAAAAAAATGGTTATTGTTGTTGGTTATAAGAGTGATGTTCTTATTGATTTTATTCATTCAAAGTTTAATGAGTCTAACCTCAACGGAATGAAAATTGAATTCATTGAGAACAAGGTTTATGATAAAACCAACAACATCTATTCGCTTTACATGGCTCGTGATGCCTTTTGCCAGGATGATACAATTCTCCTTGAAAGTGATTTGATTTTCAAACCTGAAATTATTACTAAACTTATTAAGTCTAAGGATTCGAACCTTGCCGTTGTTTCTCACTTCGAAAGTTGGATGGACGGAACCTGTACCCTTCTCGATGAAGAAAACAATATTACAGGTATTCTCGACAAGGCTCACTTCAACTGGTTTGAAACAGAGGATTACTACAAGACTGTAAATATCTATAAGTTCTCAAAAGAGTTTGCAAAGAATTATTATGTTCCTTTCCTCGAGGCCTATCAGAAGGCCTTTGGTAAGAACGAATACTATGAACAGGTACTTAAAGTTCTTTCTTTTCTTTCATCTTCTACTCTTAAGGGACTTCCAGTTCCAGGTGATGACTGGTACGAAATTGACGACCCTGCAGATCTTGCAATTGCAGAAACCCGTTTCTCTAAGGGCAAGGACAAGCTTAAGCTGCTCCAGAAAACTTATGGTGGTTACTGGCGCTATCCTCAGCTCAAGGATTACTGCTATCTTGTAAATCCATATTTCCCACCTCAGAAAATGGTAGATGAATTACAGGCAAGTTTTAAAACTCTTCTTACCCAGTATCCAAGTGGTGCCGCCCAGATGAGTCTGCTTGCAGGAAAAATTTTCAATCTTCTTCCTGAACATATTGTTGTAGGAAATGGAGCTGCTGAATTAATTTCTTCATTAGGTGAAAAATTGCAGGGTAAAGTTGCTGTACCATATCCTACTTTTAATGAATATCCGGAACGTTTTAAGAATGCAACAATTGTTCCAGTAAAGACAAATCCTAAAGACTTTTCTTATACAACTAAAGATATTCTCGACGTTGTCAAAAAGGAAGATGTAAATACAGTTCTTCTCATTAACCCTGATAATCCTTCTGGAAACTTCCTTGGCAAAAAGGATGTATTTGGTCTTCTTAAGGAACTCAAAGCTCGCAATGTTAAATTAATTTTTGATGAATCTTTTATTGATTTTGCAGATAAAGAAATCCGTTATACACTGCTTAATGAAGAAATATTAAATGAATACGATAACCTGATTGTTGTAAAATCAATCAGTAAGAGTTATGGTGTGCCAGGTCTTCGTCTTGGAGTACTTGCCTCTTCTAATACTGATTACATTAATCTTATCAAAAAGACTAACGCAATCTGGAATATCAATTCTTTTGGCGAATATTATCTTCAAATTTATGAGAAGTATTCAAAGACTTATTCTTCTGCCTGCGATTCGATTGCAGAAGAAAGGGCCCGTTTCATTAAGGAACTCTCTAAAATCAAAGGCCTGCATGTATTCCCAAGCCAGGCAAACTTCATTCTTTGCCGGTTAGATGGCGATAACCGATCAGACAAGCTTGCTGTAACTCTTCTTGAAAAGTGTAATATCTTAATAAAAGACCTTACTGGCAAAAAATGCTTTGATGAGCCTAAATACATTCGACTTGCTATAAAAAATCAGGAAGATAATGATGTTTTAATTTCTGTGCTTAAGGAAGCAATTAAATAAATGAAACTCACTATTGACTGCAGAATGCTCGGAAGTGGCGGTATAGGGTCTTATCTTGCCGCCCTCCTTCCTTTTTTTGTAAAGGAATATGATTGTACTTTATTTGGTAAATCTGATGAAATAAAGAAATATGTTTCAGAAAATGATTGTATTATAATTGACTGTTTTGTTCCTATGTTTTCCATTCATGAGCTTTTTTATTTTCCTTCACAAATACTTTCTACAATCAATGAGGGTGACATTTATTATACACCTTACTGTAATATTCCTGGCGGTATAAAAATTCCTGTACTTTCTACAATTCATGACCTTGTTTTTCTTGATAACCCTGAACTTGCAGGAAAAATAGGTACTTTATTACGTAAATACTTTTATCAAAGATCTTTTAGAAAGTCTAAAATTGTTTTTACAGTCTCGAATTTTTCAAAACAAAGAATAGAAACTCTACTTAAAACAAAAAATATACCTACTATTGTAACCTACAATGCTGTTCCGCAATGGTTTAAAACAAATACTGAGATAACCAAAAAAGACGGTTCTTTACTTTTTGTCGGAAACATAAAAAAACATAAAGGCTTAAACACTTTATTGGATGCCTTTGAATTATTGCTTGCTTCTGGTTTTGATGCAAAATTAAAAATCGTCGGAAACGCCGATAATTTCCGAACTGGTGATACAAATATAGCAAATAAAATTAAAAAGTTTCCAGAAAATTCTATAAACTTTACAGGTCGAATTTCTGATGAAGAACTTCTTAATTGTTATGCACAGGCAAATCTTCTGGTACAACCTTCCTTTTATGAAGGTTTTGGTATGCCACCTTTAGAAGCTCTTTCACTTGGAACAAATGTTGTGTTATCAGACATTCCTGTATTTAAGGAAATCTATAAAGATTTTCCCGTTACTTTCTTTAAATGTGGAGATGTATCAGATTTATTCGAAAAGATAAAGAATTCTTATAATCAGCCAAGTCCAATTGATATTCCAAAAACTTATTCTTTCGAAAGAACATTTAATATTATTAAAGAAAACATTAACTACCTGATTAAAAAAGCTTAGCTTCACACCCCAATTCAATTTCTACACCATGTTCTAATTTTTCATTCTTATGTTGATTATTAATTATTAAATTGTAAATAATTTGTCCATCAACCTTAAAATGATTATTAATAAAATAAGTACCTTTAACCTTAAATTGATTTGTATATTGAATAATTCCAGTTAGGTGATATCTGCGAGCGATTTCTTTACCTTCCTCTGCTGTAAGTAAAACAGTATCATCAGATATCATTTTATCTGGATTATTTTCTAAATATTTCTTCATTTTATATCTTACAGAAGGATAATATGCATAGTATTCTTTTTCATTAATTTTCTTATTTTTTCCATCACTAAGTTCAAGTTCTTCATAAATACTGACTTTTTTATTAAATAATCCGAAAGAATTTTCACCATGAGCAAGATATAAATATGAACCACTTATATTGAATTCTCCTTGTTTATTATATGTTAATGTAATCTGACATCCTGTTGAATCTGGACCGAATGGAGTTCCTATCCATGAACAGTAAGGTATTCCATAGTTTTGCTGCATACAATGAGAATCATTATAGAATGACCAATCTGCACCTTGTTTTATATATAAATAAGGAGAAGTATATATTCCTTCTATATTTCCAAGAAAAAAGCCACCATGTCGATTATCAGGAATTGTAAAATCTAAACCAAACTGTCCTCCAATACCATCTGGAATTGAATCAGCAACGGCAGAACCTAATTCATATACAGACTGTGTTTCAGTTACAGCTACTGTTCCATATAATCTTAGATTTTTATAAGGAGTAATTTCAACATTTACACCCATATATTGTCCAATATGAGCTTCTCCATATATTTTTTCATCATCACCACTCATATATTGTTCCCATGAAGCAAATGAATGCATGATCATTAACGGATTAAGATATCTAAGCTCAAAAGATGAATTCAATAAGGTTCCTTCTGTAATACTTGCTTTTATCCATTTCCATGGAGTAGCTTCAAGTGTATGTAAATACAAATATTTTTGATTATTTACCTGAACTACATTCATTGAATATTTAAATTTTTTTGAATAAATATTGAAATTAACATAAAAATCTGTCTGAAATGAATTATTATATAATATACTTCCAGTTTGTGTTTTTCCTATCTGGAGTCCACTTCTAGCTACATTTAAATTTATTCCTAAACCATTTGAAAACAAATATCCTGTACTGGCATTTGCAGATAATGGCCATGAAAATTCAAAATCTTTTCCTGTATAAAAAATATTTGTAAAATTTGAATTTTTTGAAAAACCCCAGTAATTTTTTGATAAGGAAGCATCAGTTTCAATCATTATTAAATCAGAAAAATCAATATATATCGGGATTGTTATAAATGGTCTTGTAAATGAATTTCCAGAAAAAGAAGAAGCTGCTCCATAATTATTTGTTTCGCCAGAAAGATTTGTATAATCTGAAGCAAAAGACCAGTTAATATTTTCATTATTTTTATATAATAATTCAGGATAGAGCAATACATTAACCCCAACTTTAACTGGCTCAAAATTTATTCCAAACTTTTTATCTGAAAAGAACTCAGAAATTTTGTCATATAAGCTCTTTCCGGAATAAGATAATGACTCATAATCTATATCATTGAAATAGAACCTAAGCTCATTTACTGATAATGGAGCCATATCTGCAATGCTGCATTTTGCATTTTCTGCATATAACGTATAAATAGCATCATATATCCAATGACCTGCAGGAATTAATTGTTGTGAACTATAAGTCTCAGAAATTAATGTTGTATATAAAAGAAAAAACAGACAAGAAATAAATATATATTTTTTCTTCAATAGTTTTTTAAACATCAAAACATAACCTCATTAATACAGTTTATACTCTAAAGATAAAGCCGTTTGCATTCCATGTTGAAAATTCCCATTAATGTGTCCACAATTAATAACAAAACTATATATGAATTGCCCTTTTAAAGCTAATTCATTTGTAAAACTATAATTACCTTCAATACCTATCTGATGTTTAGTTTCACAACATCCTGACATCCACATATTGCGACCTTCGGAAATTGCAGCTGCTTTTTTGTCATTATCATTTTCATCATTTGCTATAACATATTTTGTATAAGGATAATAATCCCAAATAACATCTTCATATTTCACAATTTGATGTCCTTCTGAATCATATTCATAATTTCCGTCTTTATCCCTTTTATAACAAATATGATTATTATGATTCTTCTTTTCATTAAATAAAGAAAAACCATTTTCACCATTCATACACATTAAATATTCAAATCCTACTTCCCATTTCTGAATATCTGTATATTCAATCTTAAAATCCAGAGCAAAAGTATCAGGACCAAAAGGAGAACCAATCCAACTGTTTACTGTATCCCAGGTAACATTATCTTCTCTTGCTCTGTAGAGAGACCAGTCCGGAGATTGTTTTACATAAAGGAAAGGAGAACAATAAACTGCTTCAAGTCCACCCTGCCAGTAGCCTCCGAAATCAGATGGAATAGTCAACTCTGCTCCAAGCTGTCCACCAAGGCTATCAGGATATGATAACCAGCGTCCCTGATGCTCGTTAGGCAACTGAATTTCATTCATGGCATAAAGGCCATAAAGGCGCAGATATTTTACAGGATTAATTTCGAAGGTCAGGCCCAGGTATGAGCAGCAATAGCCTTCGTTATAATAATGGTCTTCAATATCATTGGTAAAGTTTTTCCAGAAGGCATAAGAATGGTAAACCACCATAGGATTTAAGAAGCGAAGCTCAAAGGGTCTGTTTACAAGAGCG
>JAEEGL010437121.1_pt1 | contig 14113 bp, 9 predicted proteins | sample 9134231 | NCBI WGS metagenome assembly JAEEGL01 (sample SAMN16246548, study PRJNA631951) | gut metagenome | biome: gut microbiome; feature: rumen; material: fiber-attached | host: Bos | place: Iran: Karaj | collected 2018-10 | reverse complement strand
GGCAGTCCGCGCTTTCGCGACGGCAAGGGCGCCATGCGTGCGCAGATGACCCGCAAGCCGCTCGTGCGCTTCTGCTCCCAGAGCACCTACAAGGCCAGCGCCGAACCGCGCCGCGCCTGCCCCAAGAAACCCGTCTGGCTGCCCTTCACGCCGGAGAACCTGTCAAAGCCGTCGTTCTCCGCGCTGGGCGTTTCCTTCGCCCTGGAGCTCTTCTCCGCGCTCGACATCCCGATCGGGGTCATTGGCGCCTGGTGGGGCGGAACCCCCATCGAGGCGTGGACGCCGGCCTGCGGTCTCGCGTCAGTTCCCGAAATGGCGGCGCTCGCGGAAAAGCCCGTCCTTTCGTCCGGCGCATTCAATGAAACGCCCGAAGCGGAGCGCGCCTATCCCAACGCGCAGGCCCAGCCGCGCGTCCTCTGGAACGAAATGGTCGCGCCATGGACGCCCTACGCCATGCGAGGCTTCATCTGGTACCAGGGGGAGAACAACATCGCCAGTGGCGCGGCCTACGCGCGCAAGATGCACGCCCTCCTCAACGGCTGGACGACGGAGTTCGAGAATCCGGAGTTGCGCATCCGGTTCGTCCAGCTCGCGCCGTGGGGCAACGCGCTCGTCCCCGCCCTCCAAATGGCGCAGGCGCAGTTCGCCGCAGAAGAGCCGCGCGCCGCGATGGCCGTCGTGAACGACGTCGGAAACCTCCACGACATCCACCCCAACGACAAGGAGACAATTGGTCAGCGCCTCGCCCTGCTCGCGCTTGAGCACGACTACGGCTTCGCCGTCGAGTCCGACTCGCCGACACCGCGCGCGTGGCGTGTCGAAGGCGACACTTTCGTTGTCGAGTTCGACCACGCCCAGTCGCTCTACCTCTACAACCCCGACACGTCGCTGGAAGCGGGACTGGAGATTTGCGGCGCGGACGGCGAATGGAAGCACGGGAAGATCAGGAACCTCAAGGGCACAGGCGGCAACATCGAAGGCGCACGCCTCGTCGTCGCGGCGGAAGCCGTCGCGGAACCGAAGAAGCTACGTTATCTCCATTCACGCCCCTGGTTTGGCTGCATCTACAACGAAGTCAACCTGCCGATGGGGGCGTTCCTGCTGGAAGCAGAATGGGAACCGACGCGGACGTTTCGTTGAAACGTCCGCCAGGTTTCATGTCTGTGGTATAATGGAGGCATGGCTGCCATGCGGACAGTTCTCCAGTTCCAGGCGGCGTTCTCCACTGTGTGCCGCCGCATCGCCGACGGGGTTCGCGACTTCGCCGCGTCCGCCGGCTGGCGTCTTCATGTCATTCCTTACGCCAATGCCGCGGAGCGGGAGGACGACCCCTTCGGCAACGTGATCGACGCCGCCGGAATCGCGGCACTTCTCGATGAATGGCGACCCGACGGATGTGTCATCCAATGGTCGTCGGTCTGGCCCGACTTGGCGCAGTCTATCCCGGGCATTCCCTGCGTGACGACCGACAACCCCTACGCTGCGAACGCAGTCTGCTTCGACAATGTCGCCATCGGTCGCGCGGCGGCGGACGAACTCCTGCGGCTCTCGCCCGCCTCCTGCGCCTATCTCTCCATGCACCGTCCGCTTTACTGGTGCGCCGAACGCACGGCCGCCTTCGCGGCAAACGTGCGGGCGCAGGGTGTCAGGGTCGTCGATCTGGGTGACGCCGGAGACTCTGTCAATGCGGTCTCTAGCCGCCTCGTCGAAGCGCTGCGGCGCATGCCGAAGCCGTGCGGACTCTTCGCCGTAAACGACCTTGTCGCGCGGCGGGCCTTTGAGGCGGCTGAGGCGGCCGGACTGAACGTCCCCTTCGACGTGGCGATTGTCGGCGCCGACGATGACGAATCGATTTGCGAAGGACCCGGCGCGACGCTCACCAGCATCCGGCCGGACTTCCGCCACCTCGGCTACGAGGCGGCCTCTCTGCTGGCGCGCCTAATGGCGCGCGCGTCGGCCGCGCCAGTCGAAGGTCGAAAGTCGAAGGTCGAAAGTCCCGGTGCGGGGGGAGGGCGCGTGTCTCCACGCGCTGCAGGCGCCGGGAACGGCGCCTCTCCCATTCTTCGCGTCGGTGGCACGACGATTGTGCGACGCGCCTCCTCTCGTCGACTTCTCCGAAATGACCCGCTCGCCGCCGCCGTGCTGGAGGATATCCGCATCCGCTTCGCCGAGCAGATGACGGCGGCGTCCCTCGCGCGCCAGCACAACGTCTGCCTGAGAACGCTTGAGCGCCGCTTTCAGAGCGCGACGGGGCGCACCGTCGGGCGCGAAATCGCCGACGCGCGGTTCCGCGCCGCCCAGGCGATGCTTGCCGCGAAAGAGCGGCGGGCGATCGACGCCATTGCGAACTTCTGCGGCTACGAGTCCGACTCCTCGCTTCGCAAGGCCTTCCGCGCGCGTCTCGGCCTCTCCCCCTCCGCCTGGCGCGCCGCAGAACGGAAGCGGCGCGCGTGACATAGCGGCAGTACTTTTCGCCTTGTCGTATTTTTCCCGAATATTATGTCGTATTTTTCCCGTTCGCGGCCTTTGTTTTTGTTAGAATGGATAATGTCTTTTTGGACCTTGAGGCCTCATTTCACGGGGTCGCCGACATGATCCGACAGGCAAAAAACAGGGAGAAAACACAATGAGCAGTCGTTTCCATTCCACTCTCGCAACCGCGAGTCTGGCGCTGATCGCCGCCACGGCATCATACACGTTTGCAGCCATCCCCTCGGACATTGACCTTAAGGTCGCCTACTGCCAGTCCACCGGCTCGCAGTACATCGACACGGGCATCACCGCCTCGCTTGGACTGAAATACGAGGCCTGCTTCATGTGGACGGGAACATCGAGCGACCAATCCCTTTTCGGCGCGCGCACCTCAAGCAATCGGTATTTCCCCGTACACTGGACGAACACCGAGCTAGGCAAGCTGATGATCGGCGCCGGTGGCATCTACACCTATCCCGTCGCCGGAAGCCCCTCCGAAACCACGGACTTCAACGGCAACAACCTCAGCTGGAGCCGGAACCGGCGCTACACGGTCGTCGCCGACCTCGCCTCCGGGACGCAGACCATCACGCTTGACGGGACGCTCATCCACACCGGGAGTCTCTACGATGCCACAACGCCTCCCGACCTCCATGTATATCTGTTCGGCGTCAACAACAGCGGTTCCGCCTCCCAACTGGCCAATGTGCGCCTCTACTCCTTCCGCATCTGGCAAAACGGCGCCCTCGCGCGCGACTACCGCCCCGCCCGCCGTGGTTCCACCTACGGCCTGTGGGAGGCCTGCGGCGAAACCTTCTGCGCGTCGCAGTCCGGCACAGCATTCTCCGACGCACCGGCCCTCGACTTCAACGTCCCTTACTGCCAGTCCACCGGTTCGCAATACATCGACACCGGCGTCACCGCCTCGCTTGGCCTGAAGTTCGAGACCTCCTTCGCGTGGACGGCCGGTGCAGTCGACGAGACCCTCTTTGGCGCGCGCACTTCGAATAATCGCTATTTCCCCGTCCACTGGGCTGGGGCTGATTACGAAGGCTTTTGGATGCTGGGTGTCGGCGGCACCTACACCTACCCCGTCGAAGGAAGTCCAACCGAGACAACCTCCTTCAACAGCGGTCGCCCCAAGATCGCCTGGGAAAAGGACCGCCGCTACACGGTTGTCGCGGACATGGCCGCCGGTACGCAGACCCTCACGCTCGACGGGGTGCTCGTCCACAGCGGGAGCCTTTACTCCGCCACTACGCCGCCGGCGCTCAACATCTACCTCTTCGGCGTCAACAACGGCGGCACGTTCGCGCAATCGGCCAAGGTTCGAATCTACTCCTTCCGCATCTGGCAGGACAACGTCCTCGTGCGCGACTATCGCCCCGCCCGGCAGGACACGGCATACGGGCTCTGGGACGAGGTCGAGGGGCGCTTTCTGGCCTCCGCCTCATCCACCGCGTTCCCCGCCGCACCGCGCGCCATCTCTGGCAAACCCGACTACTGCGCCCAGTGGATCGACTCCAACGGCTCCACCTACATTGACACGGACATTCTCGGCAACCCCGGCGTCAAGGCCGAGGCCGTTGTCTCCTGGACGTCCACCTCAGGCGACCGCTTCATCCTCTCCGCGCAGAAGTCCAGTTCCGCGCGCTGCAACATGGTCTACCAGGACAGCGGCTGCCTCGCGGCCGGCGTGGACTCCTTCGAGCGCTGCAACAACACGGACCCCACCGTCGTCCCCGCAAACTCGTCGCAGTACGCGACCGTCGCCGCCGGCCAGACCTACACGATTACCGCAAACTTCCAGGCGAACACCCAGTCCATCGTCATCGACGGCGGCGCCTATTCCTCCCAGACCGTCTTCTCCCGCTCCAAGGCGATGGCCGGCACGGATCTGCCGCTCTACTTGTTCGCCCGCAACAACAATGGAACGGCCGACCTTTTCGCCACGGCCCGCCTCCATTCGCTGAAGATCTGGCAGGGTGGAATGCTCGTCCGCGACTTCACCCCCGGAATCCGCGACGGCGAAGGCTGCCTCTACGATGCCGTTTCGGACACGTGCTTCCTCTCCGCCGATGGGGGCATCACCCCGGCGGCCGGACTTGTCGGTCCCCCTTCCGGCATCCCGACCCGCCCGAAGTGGAACATCGCGTATCTCGGCTCTTTTGCGCTCGCCCATCTCGACACGGGCGTCGTCGGCAAACCCGGAACAAAGGCCGAAGCCGTGCTCGACTGGGTGGACGCCGGTCGTGACGGCTGCGTCCTCGGTTCGCGAAAGGGAACGTCCGGCGACAATCGCTTCTACATGATTTACGGCAATGTCGGATTCCTCGCCGCCGGCCCCGGCGTCTGGCGCTATCTCAATGCCTCGGATCCTGCCTCGCCCTACTCCGATCCCTGGGGCGAGACGAAAACCCCCGTTCGGATCGCCGCCGGGCAGACATACACCGTAGCTGCCGAGTACGGCGCCGACGCCCAGACCATCACGTTTAACGACGCAACCGTCCTTGACTCGTCATTCATCGTGACGGACACCGAAAGGACGCTGTACCTCTTCGCACTGAACAATGACGGCGCACCGGCGGTCCGCGCCAATGTCCGCATCCGCTCGCTCAAGATCTGGCAGAACGGCGAATGCGTTCGCGACCTCGTCCCCGTCCTCGCCGACAATGGCGGCCCCTACCTCTATGACAGGAAGCACAACGTCTTCTACCAGAGCGCCACCGATGTCGGCCTCTGGGATGTCGGAGCCGTCACCGGGCGCTACAAAACCGGCACCGTCATCACGTTCAGGTAGGGACGTTTCCACGAAACGTCCGCACACACACGCCATGAAAGCACGCCGTTCCACATTCTGCATTCTGCATTCCGCATTCTGCATTGCGACCGTTGCGCTTGCGGCAGCCGCCGCAAGCGCAACGGTCGCCCCCGGATTCCTGGGGGTCTGCGAGCACGTCAACGACGCGGGGGACGGATTCTTCTTCCGCAACCGCACCTTCAACGTATGCAACCGCGCCGGCATCACCTGGTTGCGCGTCGACTTCCCCTGGGCCGATGTCGAGCCCACGCAGGGCAACTGGCAGTGGGACAAGTTCGACACCATCCTGGACGACGCCGAGGCGCACGGCATCCAGATCCTTCCCATCCTCGACTACGGCAGCGCCTACGGCGGCCACGAAAGACTCGTCTCCGACGACCTCGACGGATGGACAACCTACGTCAGCAACGTCGTGACGCGCTACGCGGGACGCCTCCCGGCCGTCGAGGTCTGGAACGAGCCGAACATCGGTCCCGACCCCAATGACCCTGACAAATGGTATTTCTGGGCCGGCACCACGGCGCAGTACGTCACGATGCTCCGAGCCACCTACAACACCGTCAAGGCCATAGACCCTTCCATCAGAGTCGTCCTCGGCGGGCTCTCGGGCGAATGCTCCAGCTACGTCTCCGATCTCTACGCCAACGGGGCGAAGGGGTGCTTCGACGTCATGGCCATGCACCCCTACAGCGGCTCCCATGCCCCCGACGATGTCTGGAAGGGGAACTTCCTGACCGGTTACACGTACTATCTCAGAGGCTACATCGAGGCGACGCGTGAGGTGATGGAGTCCAACGGCGACGGCAACGTCCCGATCTGGCTCACGGAGCACGGCTGGTCCACGCACTCCTCCGGCAGCACGTCCGAGGCAAAACAGGCCACCTACATCGCAAAGGCGATGGAGATCGCCGCCGACTGCGGAATCGAAAAGTACTTCATCTACAACCTCATCGCCTACGAGGGGGATCTCTCAAACCCCGAGCACTGCTTCGGCATCATCCACAACGACTACACGCCCAAGCCCGCCTTCACAGCGGTCCAGTCCAAAATCCGGGAGCTGACCGGTGCCGCGGCCGACCCCTACGCTGACTATGTCTGGCTCACCTACGGTGACTACACCGACGGCCAGACGGTCTCCTGGGCGTCGGCGGGATACTGGTCGAACGGCGCCGCGCCCTCATCCGGCAAGGACTACCTCGTCGACATCGGCCTCTTCCCGGACGCCAAGCTTCTTTCCGCCATCGTCAACCACACTGCCGTGACCTTCGGCGGACGCTCCCTCACCCTGGGGCGCGTCGGCGGCCGCGCCGGCTACTTCTCGCACGAGGGCTGGGGAAGCACCGTCACCGTTTCGCGCCTCGTCCTGAACAACGGCCTCACCATCGTCGGCGGCCAGACGGGGATCAACGGCCAGTGGCTCGCCGGCAACGCCACCGTCGCCTCGCCGGCCTCGAACCCCTACACCTTTGAATCAATTATCGGACAGTATGCCTGGGCGCGCGACTACACCCTCGACGCCACCCTTTCCGGCGCCTCCGGCACGGCGCTTCGCGGCCTTTGCCGCGCCACCGAACCCGGCGACGCCTCGCTCAATCTCGCCGTCAATGGCGACTGCTCAGCCTACGCTGGCGGCTTCATCGCGGACGGACCATACGTCACGCTTCAGCTTGGCGCCGCCGCGCTGCCCGCCCCCTCCAGCGCCGACGCCATCACCCTGCGCGGCGGCGCGGCGTTCGCGCCGTCCGGCAATGGCCTCACGCTCTCCGCGCGCGCCCTCGTAGCTGAAGACGGCACGGGCGTCATCCACGTGCCGGCGGGCGAGACCTTCACGCTTGCCTGTCCGGTCACCGGCACCTTCCGCAAGACCGGCGCCGGAACGCTCGTCCTCGACGGTACGACTGGCTCCGGCCGCATCTTCGCCGACGAGGGCACCATCTCGGTCGATGCGGAGACGGCGCAGTTCATCTCGGGCATAGCCGGCGGCATGGTCGCATACCGCTCCCCGGAAGGCGTTCGCACCGTCCTCGGCGTCGACAGTTTTGAAGCCCCTGCGCGCGGTACCGCGTCCGCGTCGCTTCATGGCTGGAGCGGCGAAGGTGCGGTCGCCGCCGGAACGCCCACCGTAGGAGACCCGCCCGGACTTCCGCTGCCCGACGCGACCCACACCAACGCCCTTTCGCTCAACGGCGATTCCGCCACACGCGCCTATGCCGCGGCCTTCGCGCGGGACAGCCAGAGCTTCGACTTCCTCGTCCAGGTGGAGCGTCAGCCGGTCGGCGCGGACTTGCCCGACTTCGGTGCGGCGAGTGTCCAACTTCGACTCGTCTTCGATTCCGAAGGCCACCCCTGGGCACTCCACGGCGACGCTTCCGGCGCCCCCGTCTGGTCGCGGCTGGGGTGGAGCCTTGTTGCGGAGACGCAGTTCCCAGCGTTCCAGAACGGCGACTGGGTGCGCGTCTCGATCGACTTCGTCTATTCCACGAACCCCGACGGCCTTGCCTTCGCCCAGGTGCGCCTCGACGGCTCCTGCCTCCTGACGCCCAACGGCTGGCGCACTCCGTCGACGAAGGGTGCGGGCGGCTCGTGGCTGCGGCTTCCCGCCGCCACGGCGTCGGCGCACAAGGTGACCTCGGTTGAATTCGACGGCGCCCTGGCGGTGGACGATCTCGTCCACACCTACCACGCCCCCGCCCTCGCGCCGGCCTTCCCGACCGGCTCCATTACCTCCGCGGACGGCATACCCTTCGCCTGGTTCGACGCGCAGGGCATCCCGCGCGACCCGCATGGCGACCCCGACGGCGACCGCTTCGACAATGCGCGGGAAAGGATTTCCCGCAAAGATCCCCTCGACCCCCTCTCCCAACCGCCAAACTTCACCGTACTCATTGTACGGTGAGGTCTGGAAGGTCTGGAAGGTCTGGAAAACAGCATGACGATGTACCGGCCTACATTCTGCATTCTGCATTCCGCATTCCGCATTGCCATCGCGGCAATCGCCGTCAACGCCGCCGCGATGGAAGTCGGCATCTGCGCGCACATCGCGGGCGACGAGTTCAAGTTCCTTGAAAAGGCGCTTGACCGCGTGGCCGAGGCCAACCTCTCGTGCGTCAGGGCCGACTTCACCTGGTCGCAGATCGAGCCGCGCCCCGGGGAATGGCACTTCGAAATCACCGACCGCGTCATGGATGAGGCCGAAAAGCGCGGCGTCGGCATCCTCCCCATCCTCTGCTATGACAACCCGAAGGCATATCCCGGCTACGCCTGGGAGAACCCCGATGCCTGGGCGCGCTTCGTCCAGACCGTCCTGCGCCGCTACGGCCCTCGCCTCAAGACCGTCGAAATCTGGAACGAGGAGAACATCCCCTTCTGGAAGCCCAGGCGCGATCCGGTCCAATACACCGAGTTCCTGCGCCTCTCCTACAAGGCCGCGAAGGAGGTCGCGCCGAACGTCCGCGTGGCAATGGGCGGTCTTGCCGGACGCGACTACGAATACTTGGAGGCGATGTACGCCGCCGGAGCCGCGGACTGCATGGACATCGTCTGCTTCCACCCCTACCTCTGGCCGAATCCGCCCGATGGCGCGCTTGAGGAGGCGATCCGGCGCTACCGCGCCGTGATGGCCGCGCATGGCGACGCCGGCAAGCCCATTTGGATCACCGAGATGGGATGGCCCACCCACAAGGTGCAGATGAGCGGGCAATACGCCATCCTCGCGGGACTGCGCATCGCCCGTCCCAAGCGGCGCATCTGGCGCATGGTCTACGCCAAGCTCTCCGAGGATGGGGCAGGGGAGAAAGACGCGACCCTGCTGAAGTCCATCCTCCCGCCGGGATCCACCGCCGAGGCATGGGGGCCCCGTCGCCTCGCCGCCGAACTCTCCACCAACGCCGTTGACGCCGTGATGCTCCCGACGGAGCGCTTCCCCCTCGACGCCCTCGATGCACTACGCGCGTTCGTGGCCGAAGGCGGCGTCATCGTCGCCATCGGGGGCGTTCCGATGTACTACGCCTCGCGTGAGGGGAAAGATGTCGTCGGCATCGACTGCAACGATGTCAAGCGCCAGTTCCACATCGGATGGCGCGCGTGGTGGACGGACAAGTCCCTGCCGCAGTCGCTGCGGGCCTTCGCGACGGACGAGGCCGCCTCCGCCGGATACAAGGCCGACCCGGCCGGCTACCGCGTCGAACGCTTCTTCACAGACGCCAACCTCGCGCCGGGCGACCGCATCGTGCCGATGCTCGTCGGCACCGACAAAGCCGGGCAGCCGGCCGTCGCCGGCGCCGTCTATCTGCTGGACAGCGACCTCAAGGGCGCCGTCATCGTCAATTCGCGCGGCGTGGAGCGCGGCGAAACCGACGAGGCCGCGCAGGCGCGCTATCTCATGCGGGCGCTGGAGATTGCCGCGTCCGAAGGCGTCGAGGCCTTCTTCACCTATTCCCTCTGGGGCTACGAGGGCGATCCGCACGACTCGGAACACCACTTCGGCGTCTGCCACCGCGACTACTCGCCCAAGCCCGCGTTCGAAGCGCTGAAGTCGCGCTCCGCACGATAATCCCGGATCGCGATGTTCTCCATAGGGGGGCCGATGCGCACGGCGGGCCGTGGCGGACATTTCGTTGAAACGTCCCTGCCAGCCCACCTTGTAGACGGCCAGATGGGCGTCATGCGTGGGGTTGTGGCATGGCAAAGGGTGGCATCTGCTATAATTGATTCCGATGAAAACTCCATCCATTCTGCTTGTTGGCGTCAACGGATATGCCTCCGGCTACGTGAAGAAGGTTCTGGACCTCCTAGCCGAGGGGCGCGCTTCGATTGCTGGCGTCGTGGACCCGACGGCGTCGCGCTGTCCCGACCTCGCGGCGCTGACGGCTGACGGTGCGCCTGTGGTGGACACGTTGGACGCCTTCTTCGCGGCTGGTGGCGCTTCCGATTTGGCCGTTGTCGCGACGCCGATCGCGCTCCACGCGGACCAGTCGCGCGCCCTGCTCGCGCGCGGCATACCCGTACTCTGCGAGAAGCCGGCCGCCGGTTGCCTGGCCGATGCCGAGAGCATGGCCGAGGCCGAGAAGGTTTCGGGGCGCTTTCTCGCCATCGGATACCAGTGGTCGTTCAGCGACGCCGTCCAGTCGCTCAAGCGCGACATCCTCGCCGGTCGCTTCGGCGCACCGCTGCGGATGCGCTCGTTGGTTCTCTGGCCGCGTTCGCTCGCCTACTATGGCCGCAACAACTGGGCCGGCAAGCTGCGCGACGCTGCCGGACGAGAGGTAAACGACAGTCCCGCCAACAACGCCATGGCGCACTATCTCTTCAACATGCTTTACGTCCTTGGCGACGCCCCTGTAACGGCCGCCGCACCGACGCTTGCCGAAGTGCGGCTCCTGCGCGCCAACGCGATTGAAACCTTCGACACCGTTTCAATGCACCTGCGCGCCGCCGGCGCCGACCTCTTCTTCCATGTTTCGCACACCATCGACGAAGGCGTTGGCCCCGTCTTCGAATATGTTTTCGAGAAGGGCGTCGTGCGGTATCCCTGGAAGAAGGAAGCCGCTCACATCGTCGCGACCTTCTCCGACGGCAAAACGGTCGACTACGGCGATCCTTTTGCCGACCAGTGGCGCAAGTTGACGGACTGCCTTGCGCGCGCCATCGATCCGTCGCTTTCACCGCCACCTTGCACCATTGCCACCGCCATGGCCCATACGCGGTGCATCGAGGCGCTCAAGGCCATTCCCGTCGAAGCGGTTCCCGCGGAGCAAACGCATTTCGTCGACCTGCCCGACGACGACCGTCTGCTCGTCGTCGGCGGCCTCCGCGCCCGCCTCGTCTCGGCCTACGAGGATTGGGAAGTCCTCGCTGATGAGTGAACCATGTGGTAGACTAACGACTACCCACTAATCACTAACGACTACCCACTAATCACTAACGACTAATCACTAACGACTAACCACTATGCCACTCGTCACTCGTCACTCGTCACTCGTCACTGCGCCCGCAGGGCGCCGCGCTCTGCGCGGCGCCCTGCTGGGCGCATGGGGCCATTTCGGCGAAGTCCTTTGCGAAATGGACGCCTCCGGCGGCGCGCTTGAGCTTGCCGGCATCGCCGCCATCCGCGAGGAAGACGGCGACATCCCCGCGGCGCAGGTTGTGGCAGCCCATTCCTGCGCCGCTTCCGCGCGCATTGAGCCTGACGCCGAAACGCTCCTTCGAGACTTGCAGCCTGACTTTGCCATTGTCTCCGCACGTCCCGACCGCATTCCACGCCTTGCCGCGCTCGCCGCCGCCTACGGCTGCCATATTGTGACGGAAAAGCCGCTGGCCCTCGACTTCGACAGCCTGCGCGCCCTTCAGGAGGCTGTCACCGACGCGGGGGTCAATGTCTGCGCCATGCTCTCCAACCGTGCCCGTCCGGCGCTGGCCGCCGCCATCGCGGTTCTGCGCGCCGGCACCATCGGCCGTCCGCTTTTGCTCAACGCCCGCAAGACCTACAAGTGGGGCGCCTCGCGTCCCGCGTGGTTCGGCGACCGCGCGGTCTACGGCGGCACGATTCCGTGGATCGGCATCCATGCGCTCGACTTCATCGACGCCGCGACGGACGGTGATCCCGTTGTCGACGTCTCCGCTTTCCACGCCAATCTCGCCCATCCGGCTACCGCAGGCTGCGAGGACGTCTGCGTCCTCGCGATGAGGCTTCATTCAGGCGCTCTCTCAACCGTAACGCTTGATTACCTCCGTCCCGATGCGCCGGTACCGCACGGCGACGACGGACTCCGCATCGTCGGCGAACACGGCGAACTCACAGTCGACATCGACCGCAACCGCGCCGTCCTGCTCGAACAAGGTGCCGCACCACGCGAACTGCCGCTCCCCGCGCCCGTACCCTATTACACGCCCTGGCTCCTCTCGCGTCCGTCACGCGGCGTTCGCGCCGCGCCGGACGACCGCACCCTTCGCGCTTTCCGCCTCACCGACGAGGCCCTCCGCGCCCGCCAGGCCGCTGATGTAGCGCGCCAGAGCTGATTTTCAAACTCGTCTTGACTTATTTTGACGCCGACGTATAATTGATGTCATGACTAGGACGCAAATATACTTGCCGGACAGCCTCTACGACGAAGTTAGGGACTTTGCAAAATTCCAGGAAGTCAGCGTGGCAGAATTAGTTCGCCGCGGTCTTGAAATGCTGATGCGGACAACGGCGCCGGCCGCCATGCGCAGAGCCGCGCCCCCACAGTGGGAGTTGCCGAAGATTCGTCAAATGGGTCTCAAAGGAGACCCTTTTGCCAATGAGGACTGGCGTCTGGAGGCGAATATGGAGGATGTCTCAGCCCTGTAATGAAAGCCGTATGGGAGTTCGCAAAGGGCCCTGGCGTTGCTTTCCGAAGAGTGTTTGACCGAAGGCTTTCGGAGACGCTCCTTTTCCACGGAGTCGACACCTTTGCCACACGAAACATCCGTGACTTCTCAGATGCAGGCTTCTCCCGTCTCGTCAATCCTTGGGAGACATAGCTTTGGCAACACACGGTTTTGCGGACCGCTTGCATTTGATATAATGTACTTATGAACGCCGTAGCCCTACGCCCCGAAACAATCCAGCGTATCCAGTCCCGCATGGAACTGGCGGAGCTGACCGATGCCGATATCGAAGAGACCTTCGTGCGCGGCTCAGGCTCGGGCGGGCAGAAGATCAACAAGACCTCATCCTGCGTCCAGCTCAAGCACATCCCCACAGGAACGCTCGTCCGCTGCCAGGAGACGCGCTCCCGCGAGGCGAACCGCTGGCTCGCCCGCGAAATGCTCGCCGAGCGCCTCCTCCAGGCGCGCGAAAGCGCCCTTTCGGCCCGCCGTCAGGAGGAGGAGAAGATACGCCGCCAAAAGCGCCGCCGCTCCCGCCGACAGAAGGCGCGCATGCTTGCGGACAAGAAGCACCAGTCCGACAAGAAGGCCCTCCGCAAGCCCGTGGACTACTGAGGATCCGTTAGGACATGGATGTCTACGGCGAAATCTACGCACTTGACCCGGCGGCGTCCGAGACGCTGACCGAGCAGCTGACGGACAACCTCAGGCGCGCCATCGCCAACGGCGTCTGCAAGCCGGGCGACACGCTGCCGGGGGTGCGGCGCATGGCCGCCCTCTGCGGCACAAGCGTCCAGGTGCCGATAGACGCGGTCAAAAGGCTGGCCGAGGAGGGCCTCGTCAAACCCCGTCCGCGCATCGGCTGCGTCGTTCTCGGCAAGAGCCGCAAACTCTGGCACGGGCGCATCCTCATGGTCCACGTGGGGTCGCACTCCAACTACGGGCAGAACGTCTTCTGCGCCGAGATAGCCTCAAGGCTCGCCGCCGCGAACTGGCGCGTGGAACACACCTACGTGCCGCGCGGCGAGTCAGGCTACGGCAACCTCGCCTCCTTCTCCCGGATGACGGCTGAAAAGTTCGATCTCGTCCTTCTACCGGCGTATGATCCGCCTGTGATTGAAATCGTCAGCGCGAGCGGCCATCCCTACATGCTGCTGTCGGCGCAGGTCGGCGAACAGAAGACGCCGGGTTCCATCGGCACGATGGCGATGGCCGACGGGCCGGCCATTGCCGAATTCCTCCGCCAGTGTTGTGAAACCGGCGTCCGCCACGTTCTCAATCTGCGGTTCGACGTTCACAGGCATTTTGCGTTCGAAGCACTCCGTTCAGCCGGAATCAAGGTTGAGGACGTGTTTCTGGAAATTGACCAGACCGACCTGCGCGCCGAATCCATTTCCCGGCGGGCCTACGAGACTGTCATGGCGCGACTCTCCGAAAGCCGCTCACCACGCCCTGACCTCATCTACTTCG
>JAEEGL010431140.1_pt1 | contig 14113 bp, 13 predicted proteins | sample 9134231 | NCBI WGS metagenome assembly JAEEGL01 (sample SAMN16246548, study PRJNA631951) | gut metagenome | biome: gut microbiome; feature: rumen; material: fiber-attached | host: Bos | place: Iran: Karaj | collected 2018-10 | reverse complement strand
TTTGCAGCCATCTTGACTGCATTTTCGAATGAACGGGTTTTAACTATGTTCTTTCCTGCAATGTCGTATGCAGTTCCATGGCCACAGGTGACAATCGGATATGGCTGGCCGCCTCCGATTGTGATTCCCTCGTCAAAGCCCTTGAGCTTCAATGCAATCTGGCCCTGGTCGTGATACATGGTCACAACACCATCGAAATCACCGCGGAAAGCCTTGATGAAGAGTATGTCACTGGAATAAGGACCAGAAACGACCCTACCCTCTGCACATGCCTTGTCGATGGCCGGCTTGATTACATCTATCTCCTCACGTCCGCAAAGGCCATTCTCACCGCAGTGTGGGTTGAGAGCAGCAACAGCGATTCTAGGAGCGGCGATTCCACTGTTCTTCAGAGTCGTGTCACACAGGACAATGGCTCTATAGATCTTGTCTGTGGTCAGATTCTGGGAGACTGCCTTGATTGGGATGTGGCTGGTTGTTCTGGTTGTCCAGACGGAACCAACAACATTGATCTCTCCAAACGGACCGGTAAGGCCAAATACATGGGCAAGATAATGGTGCTCGCTTTCATAGTGCAGACCCGCCTCCTTCATTCCAGCCTTGTTGAGCGGAACGAAGCAGAAGCCCTCGATGTCTTTCTTGTTGCAGAGATCTGCAGCAAGTGTAAGCTCATCCAGGCAAGCCTTTCCACCTTCAACCGAGACCTTGCCCACAGGGCACTTCTCAGGATCTGCATCCTTAAGGTCTATCAGCTGGACGGCATTTGAAGAGAAATCTGCTTCAGACACCTTGTCAATCACATGAATTGGGGCACTTTTGCCGATAATACCGAATGCCCTTTCAAGAATGCGCCTGTCACCTATGTATACAGGATTGCACAGACTGCTAGTAAAACCGTTGACAATTAGCTTTGCGATAATCTCAGGTCCAACACCTGCAGGATCGCCAAGAAGCATACCCAGAATCGGTTTGTCCATTTATCCCTCCCTTTGTCCTATTGCAATTACAGAATCTCAAAATACAGCCCGTCAGGCATCATTATCCAGTTGAAACCGGCAGAAGTAGCCTTTCCCCCAAGCTTCTCGAGTTTCTCTATGACATCATCCTGATTGTCAACGGATATGGCGAGATGGTTGAAAATCCCGCCATCCTTGACAATCTCGGAATCGGTTCTGTTCAGCTGGATGCACTCCTTGAACCAGAGTTTCTCCGGGTTCCCCTCTTCTCCGACGAACTTGTCGATGTGGAACCCGAAGACCTCTTTGAACATGGATATGTATCCTTTCATGTCATTTACCATCAGACAGACATGATCGAACACAAGCTTCTCCTTACTTGTTGACGACGTTCTGCGGCTTTCCATCCAGGAATGTCTGAACGTTGGCTACGCTGATGTCCATGATGCGCTGTCTTGCTTCCTTGGCGCCCCAGCTCATGTGCGGGGTGATGATGCAGTTCTTGGCCTTGAGAAGCGGGTTGTCAGCCTTGATCGGCTCAGTCGAGACGACGTCGACTGCAGCTCCGGCAACCTTTCCGCTGTTGAGGGCATCACAGAGATCCTGCTCAACCACAAGCGGTCCGCGGCTGTTGTTGATGATCATCACACCATCCTTCATCTTTGCGATGGATTCCTTGTTGATCAGTCCCATGGTATCCGGGAAAAGCGGGCAATGCAGAACGACGACATCGCTCTTGGCATACAGCTCGTCTCTGTCAACATATTCAAATCCCTCGGCCACAAAGGCAGGATTCTTGTAGGAATCGTTGACGATGACGTTCATGTTCAGAGCCTTGGCGATCTGTCCGGTTCTGTGTCCGATTCTGCCGAATCCGATGATACCCATGGTCTTGCCAGCAAGCTCGATCAGAGGATAGTCCCAGTAGCACCAGTCAATGTGGTTCTGCCACTTTCCCTCGAAAACGGTCTTGCTGTGATGTCCGATGTGATGGCAGAGCTCAAGAAGCAGAGCGATTGCGAACTGGCTCACGCTGTCTGTTCCATATGTCGGAATGTTTGAGACGGGAATTCCCTTCTCCTTTGCATATGCGACATCAACGACGTTGTATCCTGTTGCCAGAACAGAGATGAACTTGATGTTCGGGCAGGCATCGAGGACCTGTTTAGTAATCGGGGTCTTGTTTGTGAAAACAATCTCTGCATCACCGATTCTCTCGATAGCATCCTTTGGATCTGTGAGGGAGGATCTGTCATAGACAGTAAGCTCACCAAATGCCTTCAGTCCGTCCCAGGAAAGATCTCCAGGGTTCTCTGTATAACCGTCAAGCACTACAATCTTCATTTCTTATCTCCTGAATGTAATCAGTCCTCAAGAAGAGCCCAGGCTCTGTTGATGACTCTCTTTGTATTGGCGACGATGATGTCCTCATCCTCATCCTTCCATGGCTTGACCTCGAATGAGAGGACATATGGATTGTTCGCATCGAAGAATCCGTTTGTCTTCAGCTCGCGGAAGAAGTCAAGAAGCTGCTCGGTGTCATTGGCTCCACCTGGGAAACCGAAGCGCTGGTGAAGGTCACCATAACCCTCAAGACCCTTGACGGCAACGGCGTTTCCGATGTGGAAGTGTGTGATATATGGGCGGCAAGTTGTGATGACCTGATGGCTGTTCTCGAATGTGATCGGGAAGTGTGAAAGGTCAACAAGCAGACCAAAGTTGGAATGCTTCATGCGAACATCGCCAGCGAATCTTGCTGCAAGAGGAGCTGGTCCGATGAGTGCTGCCTTGTCGACATCGAAGTCGAAGACCTCGAGCTCGACGTTCATGTTCTTTGTGGCTGCATATGCACAGAGATTGTTAGTGGTCTTGAGAAGCTGCTCATAAGCCTTGTCCTTTGTCTTCTCCTCCCACTTTCCTGCGAGGAAAGCAATACCCTTTGCACCGAAATACTCTGCCTCGTCAATGGCCTCCATCAGTGTGGCCTCTGCCTTTGCCCTTTCAGCCTCATCGATGGCATTCGGGTTGAGTTTCGGTCCGAGAAGCCTTGGCTGTGCGCCATAGCAGACCTTGAGGTGAGACTGCTCGAGAAGAGCCTTCTCCTTTGCCTTTGATTCTGGATCCTTGTTCTGTGTAAGCTCAATGGCATCGAAGAAGTCATCGCTTGCAATTGTCTTTACTGCGTCAAGGACGTTTCTGTTTGGATAGCTCATCCAAACAATGGTTCCCACCTGAAAATACTTGTGAATCGATTCTCTCATTGCATTTCCTCCTGTAGATTGCCGACACAAGCCGGCAAAGTATCACGTGATTACACTCCTAATTGTATACAATGTTTGGCGAATATATCAACAAAAAAATAAACTTTTTTTGTAAGTCCTAAAAATACAAGACTTTTTGATTTCTCAAAATTGTCTACAAAGTTGTTTTAACAGTGTAAAAACGCAGTTTTTGACCTTGTATTACATCATATCCACTGGTCAAAAAAACATTTCATACACTCTATTTCAGAGCAGCCCCCTCTCTGAAAGCCTTTCCGACAACCTTCCCAAGACCCACATAGTTGGCCTGCTCTATGTCAAAGGTCAGAGGCTTCAGCTTGAGGATGTCAACCTTACCGTCGGTGATGACCGAGTCGTCAACCGTCGTGTTCACGATGTTCCCGAAGCAGTGGCAATGCTTCTCCTCGTAGGACTCGAGCTCACACTCCATGCAGATTGCGTAATCCGTAAGAATCGGTGCGTCGACATGTTCGGACTTCTGCGCATGAAGTCCGCTCTTTGCAAACTTCTCCGGTTCCCTATTGCCGGAAACAATACCAACATAGTCAGACTGGACCATGTGTGCCTCATCTGCGATATGCACAGTGAACGCCTTCCTCTTGAGGATGTTCTTCACTGTCTTGTGCTCAGCGCTTAAGCAGAGGAAAATCTGATGGTCATCCCCTACCGAGCCCCATGCAGCATTCATTGCATCTACTGATCCATCATCATTGTATGTTCCGATGATCAGAACCGGCTGCGGATAAACAAGCGGCTTCTTGCCAAAATCCTGTCTCATGAATAACCTCCTGAGTTCTTGAATTCTCGCATAGAAACACTGAGTTTGGAATAACAAAAAAAAGTACGTTTACTAACTATAGAGAATACATATGGCGAATGCTTCTCAGCATTTAGAGTCTAGTACCGGTATCACATCCGCCCCATATGGGATTACTCCCACTGTTGGGTTGTCAGTGCCCAGGACAGCGTAATATGTGTGTAGAAAGAAAAAAGCCGCAGCTCATTTCTGCGGCTTCTTGATTGAACATTGTAGTTAATTCTGTCTCAGAGGTTCAAACCTTTCATGTAAAGGTCATATTCGATTGAACCTGACAGATCAACATCGTCAAGGGTGATAACACTGCCCTTTTTGACGTCCTTTCTGAGGGTTCTGCCATTCAGAAGGTAGAACGGGGCGATGAGCATTCCAGGCTCCCGCTTGAGGAAACCGGCCTTCAGGCCTGTGACATCATGATGATGTCCGTAGACCTCGAAAGTCATACCGGCTTTCAGGTCCTCTGTGGCAATTCCGGAAAGAACGGAATGCTGGCGGCATTCAGATCTTGTGCCTATTCCGAGCAGATCTCCCAAAAGGATGGTGATGGGGCTTTCCACTCCCATGATATGGAACGGCTCGTACAGACATCCATATTTTCCGCTTTTGCTCACGACATGGCCTTTCTGCCTCAGCAACTCCCAGACCTTGCTGTTGTGGACTTTCACGATGATGAACTCTCCACCTGCGAAACTCGCCTCGTCCGGTTCGCGCAGACCGAAGAACACATCGAGCACTCCAGTTGATTTGAGAATACCGCCATCTTCAACTGGGACGAATATCTCCGGCAGCTCAGACGGTTTTGCAATGGGACACTGCACAATAGTCTCAGCAGGCAGCATGCATGTGACGTTGGAGACAAGATTCATCTCACAGAAATTGGCACAAATCGGCTGGGCAAAGTCACCCACATATTCCGCACGCTTTCTGAGAGTCTCAACTCCCTGATAATGCCAGTAGTCCTTAAGACCATCAATCTTCTTCTCGAAATGACCGTTCTCGTCATATGTGAAGATGTGGCTCTCCTGGTCCCAGACCAGGTCATACTCACTGGACTTACCTGCGGCGACGATATCCATGCCCAAGGTCTTCGCCCATGAGATGAGGTCAACCAGATTCCTTGGCTGGTCGCCGTTCACAAGACAATAGACAGCCTTGTTCTTTGCTGCAAGAGAACTCAGATACGGACCTGCGAAACTGTCGGTCTCCTTGGAAACCATGTAGACGTTTATTCCCTTTGTCAGGGCTTTGACGGAAAGCTCACAACCGATGCGTGTGTTTCCGGAGCTTTCCACAATGGAGTTAAGACCACATGACAGGGCCAGATTGTTGTTGCTGCTGACTATGACAGCATCAGGTCCCGCATTCGCGATGTCCTCCTCCGTGTTGCAGATTGCAATCTTGCAGGTATAACCGAGTTCATTCAGAACATCGACAACAGCCTCAGGATGGCGAGATGAGGCAAACCTCAGCTTGATCTTATCGATGCACTTTATCTGTGCAAGAAGAGTATACCCAAAACCTTTGGATGCACCGATTACGCCGATACGTGTTGGGCCCTTTCCCTCAAACAAATATGTATAGTCCATAGATCATTCCTTGGTTCCAAGAACCTTCTGCTTGAAATCCTCAGCATCCTTCTGAAGGAACTTCCCGAAGTAACCTTTGACTCTGTGAGGCTTCTCACAGATTGGGATGACTATCGAATCGCCGGTCTGCAAATTCTCGACTTCACAATAGATGGATTTCAAGGTCTTGTCGTTTTCCACATCCTTGATGATTTCACAGCTTTTAGGATCGGAAATCTTCATCTTGAAGACCTCGTCATATGTCACAAGGGCTTCAACGTCCTTTTTCCTGTCAAAGCAAAGCAGACAGCCTTTGCCGCTATCGCTCATGAACGGAAAGAACTGAAGGCTCTTTGAGGATCCGAGCTCCTCAACGGCCTTGTAGCTCAGTTCGGTCATGATCTTCTGATACCGCATCTGCCCTTCCTTGCTCTTCTTCCTGCCGGAAGTGAGAAAGAGCAGGTTGAACACGGTTATTGGGACAAGCAGTACCAGAAGGATGATTTGTATAGGTGTCATTTCTTGCTCGCGTTGTACTCGTCAACAGCCTTCTGTGCCCTGGAGCGCAGACTCTCACCGGTGACAGGTGGGGAGAAGATGCAGAGAACCTTGAGGTTCTCGCTTCCAGTATTCCTGATCTGGTGTTTGTGACCTGGGAATGCTGCAATCATCGAATCAGGGAAGAAGTCATGCTCAACCCCGTCCACAGACGCCACACCATGACCGCTCAAGCAGTACATCACCTCTGTAGCATCGGGATGGATGTGAAGATCGACTTCGGCACCCGGTTCCCATTCTGTCATGTGAACTGAAAAGTCTATTGGATGGTCCACCATCTCCGCAGTCATAATTGGGGTCATGACCCTGTTGAACGGGAATGGGACAGGGATCCCGTTTTTACCTCTGTCAAATACACAATACATTGTAAACTCCTATTTCACACTGTCGAACATGCGCTTCAGGTTCGAACCTGAGAAGTCAATCATATCCGTGGTCACAATCGTTCCAGCCGGGATATCCCTAAGCAGGGTCTTTTCGGAAATGAGATAGTAAGGTGCCACATTGGCCGGAAGATCAGCCGTTGGTTCCAACGTGACATACATATCCTCAAGACATCTGTGATGGGTATGAAGATCAAGCATCTCACCCTTCTTGAAATCCCTTTCCGTTCTGCAGACCATCGTGGCAACATTGTCACAGCGTGCATAGCCCGGGTGGTTCAGATAATATGCCTGAAGAACCGACATCGGAGCTTCTACTCCCATGTAATGGTATGGAAGATAGAATGCCGCATAGTCTCCGCTCTTGCTGAAGACATGACCCTTGTCTCTGAGGATGTCAAAGACCTTTCTGTTGTGGCTCTTCACTATCACAAAGACACCACCGGCAAAGCTGACCTCATCGAATCTGTGAAGACAGTTGAACGAATCCAGGACACCTGGCTTCTCAATCAATCCGCCGTCTTCCTTGAGCGAATAGATATCGGCAATCTCCGTCACATTCGCCAAAGGATAATGGAGCCTTGGACATGACGGAAGAAGACCTGTGGCGTTTGCGACAACGTTCATCTCATTGTAGTCCGGAACTGCGAACTGCGGGAACTCGGCAAGGATTCTGCTCCTTTCAGCCAAAGTCTTCTTGAGATCCCCCATCTTCCAGTAGTCCTTCAGCTCTGGAATGGTCCTCTCCTGATCCCTGTACTGGAACCTGCCTGTATCAAGATCATAGACGAAGTCATACTCGCTGGATTTTCCGGCGGCGATGATCTCCATCCCCAAAGCCTGGAAATAGGAAATCCAGTTGATCAGATTGGCTGGCTGGTCTCCGATTGCTATCGAGTATGTCACACCCTTTGACTTTGCAAGTCTGTACAGGTATGGACCCGAGATGACATCGGACTCCTTGGAAACCATGGAGACATGCTTTCCAGCAAGAAGACAACGCTCTGCGTTCAAGGCACTGGCTTCAGGGTTTCCGGCCGCCTCAACCATGACGTCTATGTCGGTTTCAGCGACAAGCGCGGCATCCTGGAGGACGATTATTCCATCTGCAGGAACCTTTGCAATCTCAGAGACGGTCTTGCAGGGATACAAACTGCTACCTGCAAAGCCCATCCCTGTGAGGAACTCAATGGATCTGTCAATGTTCAGGTCACAGACAGCCCTAAGCTTCAGAGTCTTCTCCATGAGCAGGAGTTGGGCAATGAAGGTGTAACCGAAATTGCCGTTTGCACCGATTATTCCAACTTTGCACTTTGGCTTGTTGCTGAACTGCTTTTCGAAAAGGGTTTCAAAGTTAATCATGCACTTTCCTTGGCCGTTTTCTTTGCTTTGGCCTTCTTAACAAGTGATTTGATCAGCGGGCTGAAGAACATCAGAACCGTCAGAGCAATGATAGTTCCCGAAATCGGTCTCTTAATGAATGTGAGTGCGTCACCCTGTGAGATTCCAAGGGCAAGTCTCATCTGTAGTTCAAGTGTCGGTGACAGAACGAATGCAAGCAAAAGCGGTGCCACCGAGAATCCGTACTTCTTCATATAGAATGCGACAAGACCTGAGATGAGCATGACTCCGATGTCGAACGGGTTGTTGTTGCACGAATAGGAGCCGATGATGCAGATTACCATGATGATTGGAATCAGCGTCTTGTTTGAGATCTTCAGAATCGACACAAGGCCTGGAATCATCAGCATTCCGATGATCAGACATACAACGTTACCGATGTACATTGATGCAATCAGACCCCAAACAAACTCAGGATTGGAATCGAAGAGCAACGGACCTGGATGAAGACCCCACATCAGAAGACCTCCAAGCAGAACTGCGGATGTTGAGGAACCGGGGATTCCGAGGCTGAGAAGAGGAACGAAGGAACCGACAGCGGCAGCGTTGTTTGCTGCTTCTGATGCCGCAACACCTGTGATCTCTCCTTCTCCGAGGTACTTTCCCCTCTTTCCGATGTTCTTCTCAAGAACGTAGCAGATGAAAGCTGATGTTGTTCCACCTGCACCAGGCAGGAATCCGACAAGGTTTCCGATGATTCCGCTTCTGATACTGACAGGAATGATGCTGAGAAGCTCCTTTCTGGTAAGAAGGCTCTCCTTCAGTGAAATCTTTGTCATTCCGCTGACATCGACCTCTTTTCTGGCAGTTGCCATCTCAATGAGCTGGCTGAAACCGAACATTCCGATGATGAGCGGAACGAATGCAATCCCGGAATAGAGATTGTAGTTTCCGAATGCGAAACGGATCTTTCCAGTGGCAGAGTCTGCGCCGATTGTGGCAAGCAGAAGTCCAAGGCCGGTTGCGATCAGTCCCGGAAGAGGATTGTCGCCGAGAATCCATCCGATGGAGGTCAAGGCGAAGAAGATCAGTGCTGCAGACTCAGCAGGGCCGAAATGAAGTCCGACCTCTGCAAGTGCAGGACCGAAGAATGTGAGGAAGATGATTCCTATCGAGCCACCGATGAACGATGCGATGTTTCCGGAGGCAAGGGCCTTTCCGGCCTTTCCCTTCATTGCAAGAGGATGTCCATCCAGTGCTGTACACATTGCAGATGAATCACCAGGGATGTTCAGAAGCGTTGCAGAATATGCTCCACCGAACATGTCACCATAGTAGATTCCCGCAAGCATGATGATTGCGGTTGTCGGATTCATCTTGAATGTCATGGGCAGCAGAAGAGCAACTCCTGCAGCTGCACCAATGCCAGGCATGGCACCGACGATGATTCCAAGGAAGCCTCCAACGAATGTCATCATCAGATTCCCAAGAGAGAATACGCTCTTGAAGCCGATAAGCAAATTAGAAAGATTACCCATGCTTCACCTCCTCAGAACAGTCCCTTTGGGAATGGGATATTAAGCCAGAGCACAAAAATTCCATACAGAACCCCTGTGACGATCAGTGCTGTGATGATAGACCTCACAATCGGCCTCTTGCTTATGAAGACAAGCCAGATGAAGCTGGTGAGGAAGGCACACAGCAGAAAGCCCAGATATTTGAGAACGAGGAGACTGAGGAAGCCGTAGGCAACAACTGCAATCGGTCTGAGAACTCTAGGAACCCAACCGAGCATGATGTACTCATCCTCACCCTCGTATTTTTTCCCGTTAATGGGTTGTTTCTTGACAACCCTGATAATAATGTCGGCAGCACAGCAGATCAGAATGATGCTTCCGCCGATGACAGGGAACAGTCCACCACCAGGTGCCTGGCCTGCCCACATTCCATATTTGTTGATGCCCATCACAATCCAGAGGACTGAGGCACCCATCATCAATATTTCAAGTACTAACATCGGAAAACCCTAAAAAAACAGGGATTGCCAGACCGGCAATCCCTGGATTCAAACGAATTACTTTATGATCTCAATTCCGTTTGCCTTTGCGAACTCAACGAGTGATGCCTCATGTCCCTCAAGGAATGTTGCGAACTCGTCACAAGGCATGTATGTGGAGCCGAGGAAGTTCTTGTTGATGTAATTCTTCTGCCAATCCTCAGTCTCACAGACCTTCTTGAGAATGTCTGACCAGTAGACCTGAGCCTCTCTGCTCATTCCGCCAGGTCCGACGATACCGCGGATCATCTGGACGACACACTGGGTGAAGCCGAGCTCTGAGAAGGTAGGAACCTCTGCGAACAGACCGCTGAGTCTCTTCGGTGAGAATGTTCCGATGACTCTGACTCTTCCACCCTCGAGAAGTCCTACGACCTCTGCCGGGTTGGCGATGGCGAAATCAATGTGTCCGCCGAGAAGAGCGTTGAAGATCTCTGATGATGCGAAGTAAGCGGTGTGGTTGAATGTGACGCCTGTTGAGCTCTCAAGGATGTTGAGGGTCATTGCATCCATGTCATCGCAGCAACCGACTGTCAGGCTGCCAGGAGCGGCCTTGATAGCCTTCTCGACATCTGCCCAGTTCTGGAACTGGCTCTCAGCTCTGACAACGAGTGTCTGCTCGTCGGAAGCGACGCATGCGATCGGGGTCCACTTTCCGCCAGGAGCGGCAACATCTGTTGTGTGGATGAGAAGGCAGTGTGTTGAGTTGATGGTCATGAGGTTGTAGTCGACATCCTTCTTTGCATTGAAGTAAGCCATTCCAACAGCTCCACCACCACCGGCCTTGTCAACGACGTTCACTGGCTGCGGGCAAAGCTTGTGGTTTGTGACAACCTCTGTGATGTTTCTTGCAAGGACATCTGATCCGCCGCCTGCTGAACCGAGGGCGACAAGCTCAATTGCACTTGAAGGATATGTTGATGAAGATTCCTGTGTTCCCTGTGCGAATGCAAAACCAAGGACACATGCTGCAATCAAGAAAATACTGAAAACTCTTTTCATGTTTTCCTCCATTTGTGATTTGCCAAACACGTAGCAATATCCATGCCAAGCCCTGTTGGACAAGACAAAATGCTTTTCAAGTCTTTATTAGAGGCAAAGTGATGCATCAGTGTTGCATGTGTTGTTGCATGTGTGTCATCGATGCATCAGAAAATCCTTCCACCATCATCATTCTGCCAAAGGTCTGCGTTTTCTCCCATGGCTTCTTTCAGTGGATCTGACAGCTTCACTGCAGCCTCGATTACATCTGAAGGAACTTTCTTGTTGAAAGCCGCGATATTCGCCGCAAGCTGATTCATGTCTCTGGCTCCAGCAAGAATGCTTGAGACATTGGGTTGAGCCTTCAGGAAACCGAAAGCAACTTCAAGCATTGAGCAGCCAGACTTATCACACAACGCCTTAAGCTTGTTCAGGAATGGAAAGACTATATCCTCGAATCCAGTGTCACTGTGTCTGCCCTGCTCCCATTTTGAGCTGTAGAACCTTGTCTCTCTTCTTCCGAGAGGAACGTCCTCGAGCTTGAGGTACTTGCCTGAAAGGAGACCTTGGGCAAGTGGGACATAGGCCCATATGGTCATGCCCGCATCAACGCTTTTCTGGATTGCACCATTCTTCTCGATGACTCTCCACAAGAGCGAATAAGGAAGCTGGTTTGTGACAATCTTGTGGCCTTCAGAACGCTCGATGGCCCCTGGTCCGAAGTTGCACACTCCGATTTCTCGCACCTTTCCAGAGGCTTTGAGCTCTTCATAAGCCCCCAAGGTCTCCTCCATGGGGACATCCTTGAATGGCCAGTGGACTTGATAGATGTCTATGTAGTCCGTTCCAAGCCTTTTGAGACTTGCCTCGCAGTGGGAGACTATCTCGTCATGGTGAGCAAGTCTGACCTTGGTGCAGATTGTAACCTTGCTCCTCTTGCCCTTCACCGCTTTGCCCAAGACCTCTTCCGAGTGGCCATTTCCATATCTATCTGCTGTATCGAATACGGTTATCCCGTTGTCGATCGCCATGTGGATGGTATTGATGGACACTTCATCATCGTTCGGGCCCCAGATCTTGGCACCGGAGTATCCCCAGGTGCCAAGAGCCAAACGTGAAAAGCTGATATCACTATCTTTTAGTTTGAAGTAATCCATAATCTCCTCCCTGCTCAAAACAATCCGTACCGTCTCATCTTGCGATAGAGTGTGGATCTGTCAACACCAAGCAGCTCTGCCGCACGGCTTCTGTTCCCGTTGCACTTTTCGATGGCTTCAGCGATTCTCTCTTTCTCCGGCTTCTCGGTCATTTCAGATGAGAGGCTTACACGCGAGATGCATCTCTCTATATCATTCTCTGTTATGACCGACTCATACACAACAGTGGAAAGCCTCTCGCAGAGGTTTCTGAGCTGACGCACGTTGCCCGGCCAATCCATCGCCTCCAGAATTGGGAATATCGAGGGGTCGATCATGTGCTTTGTCATCTGGTTGCTCTTGTCATAGTGGGCTATGAATGCATCCATCAGAACAGGCAGGTCATCAGGCCTCTCCCTCAGAGGTGGAATTCTCAGCCTAAGAACATCCAGACGGTAGAAAAGATCCTTACGGAACTTTCCCTGTGCGACAAGCTCCTCAAGGTTCTGGTTGCTTGCGGCAATCAGTCTCACATCAACGGGAATGAGCTTGTCGTCTCCCAGCCTCATGATCTTGCGCTCCTCAAGAACTCTGAGAAGACGACCTTGAAGCTGAAGGCTCATCTCGCTTATCTCATCCAAGAATATCGTGCCGGTATGGGCCATCTCGAACAGTCCCTGCTTTCCGCTTTTCGATGCCCCCGTGAAGGCTCCACCCACATAGCCGAACAGTTCGCTCTCAAGAAGCGATTCAGGCAGTGCGGCGCAGTTGACGGCCACAAAGGGCTTGTGCCTTCTTCCGCTTGCATTGTGGATGCTCTGTGCGAAAAGCTCCTTACCTGTTCCAGTCTCACCAAGAAGAAGAATGTTGGCATTGACCTTCGCATAGTTCATTGCAATCTGCTTGGCACCAGAGATGACGCTGCTGTTTCCAAGGATGTCCTTGAACACATGCGAAGCCACCATTCCGGTCTCCATGGCAGAGAGTCTGCTCTCCACCTCGATCCTCTGGATCTGGGAAAGCCTCTGCATTACTATCACACCGGAGTCGAACTCTCCGTTCACTATTATCGGGATCCTTGAAAGCGCAACGTCTATGCCGTTGATCGTCAAAATCGCCCCATGCTCGGGCTCGGCAAGCTTCTCGAAAGGCTTCTGGTCAAATCTCGGATCTATCGTCCCTATTGTCAGCCCGACGATGTTTGACATGGTCTTCTCGAGGATCTCCTGAGCGAACCTGTTGCACAGCGTGACCTTCTTGTCCTTGTCACAGGCGATGATACCTTCACCAATGTTCTCGATGACGGCACCGAGCCTGGAGACCATCGCCTCTTTCTCCGTCTGATAGACATGGATGTCCCAGGCCTCATCCAGAACCTGACGTATGCTCTGCCGTCCGGCCTCGATCTTGACGCCGTGGTACCCCATCTCCTCGGCGGTGTTCACAACCTCATTTCCGCCGATTATGTAGTCCGCTCCATCCTCGAAGGCCTTTCTTACCGTTGCAGGGATGTTAGAGTTGAAGGAAACCTCATATGGCACGATGTCATAGCCGCTGTAACCAAGCCTCTCCTCAAACCCATACAGGACATCACCCGTGACCATAAGAGCTATCTTACCCATCCCGTATTTGTGGATGCATTTGTCTATGGCAGTCTGGATGTCATCGTTCGTCATGGGAATCTCCAGGACGGTGAAGGAGCCCTGCAGGAGATTGTTGAGATACGATGCGGTAAGGCCTCTGGCGATTATCACATCACCCTTGAGCTCTGAGCTCTTCACTTTGTCATGGGCGATGAAGGACATGCGACAGTCCATCTCATCACGATGCGGATGCTCTCTGTAAACCCTGGCGACGACAGGGCCCAGATTCGTATAAGGCAGAATGAATTCGACTGTGAACATAGTCAAATGGTAAGGGCGTCGCAAACTGAGGTCAAGAAAAATGTTGCATTTTGGTGTGGCATTGCAACAGCATTGTTGCACCGTGCATCATTATTAGTAATTGAATTCTATCAGATAAACCTTGCTGGAGATGT
>JAEEGL016478816.1_pt1 | contig 14114 bp, 10 predicted proteins | sample 9134231 | NCBI WGS metagenome assembly JAEEGL01 (sample SAMN16246548, study PRJNA631951) | gut metagenome | biome: gut microbiome; feature: rumen; material: fiber-attached | host: Bos | place: Iran: Karaj | collected 2018-10 | reverse complement strand
GTCAAGGCTGCCAAAAAATTCGCGTATGATTTTTACAGTGACGGCACGATGTTCTACTTCAGAAAACCTAAGTCAAACACCGATGTCTACATGGAAATCGGAATAGGTACCGGAGCAATTCAGATGGATCTTGAATTTTCGATGAACGGCCTTGTAAGTCAGGTGGAAGTCAGATCTTCAAATCCGGCGGATGGCAAAGTTTTTATGAAGCAGATGACCATAAGCGGTAATTACAACACTTCCGGAAGTCCTGCCTCTAAACTGCTTTCAAAATCGAAAAAAACATATATCGACCCGACGATTGACAGCACAAATATGGCGGATCTCAGGGCGAAAGCCGTTGTTGAACAGATTCAGTACAGATTCGGAACTTTTACGATGCAGTGCATAGGCATTCCGGAACTGCGTCCGGGAAGATTTGTGGAAATTACCGGACTTATGGAAGGAAAAAAGGCTATGGCTTATATAGACACGGTTACTCATACCTTTGATTCAAAAAGAGGTTATGTGACCGACATCAAAGGAAGGCTCAGGGAATTTCCGAGATAAGGAGCCTGTAGGAATAAGAAAATCAAGTGGGGCGGCATTTCTTGCGGTCCGATAAACGGGGGAAAGCATATGAGCATGTTGGATGTTTTTGAAGACATTACGGCGAAAAGCGTTGTAAAAAGCGAGACGGGTGATCCGCGTATTTTCGGCGTAATGGTAGGCGTTGTCACGAAGAATTATATAGACGGTGTCAAAGGCAAGGTTTGTGTGGAGATACCTACGCGTGACGAGGAAAAGAACGAAATAAGATGGGCAAGAGTTGCAATGCCAAGCAGCGGACAGACGTGGGGGCATTATTTCCTGCCGGAGATAGGTGATGAAGTGCTTCTTGCCTTTGAAGGCGGAAATATAGAAAGACCTTATGTAATAGGGTGCATACCGAAGGAAGGGGACAAATTCCTTGCGGATAATTACAAGGAAGACAACAACCTCAAGGTCATCCAGACGAATTCCGGAAGTTTTATCCGTTTTGATGACGGAGCCGGAAAAGATGCAAACAAAAAGGCAAGCTGTCTGACAATCCAGGCAACAGGTGAAAATCAGACCCACATCATTGAACTCAACAATGAAGCGGGGTATCTGAAAATTTCCGACAAGGATGGCAAAAACAAAGTTTTGATAACAACAGGCAAAAATGCCGGATCAAATAAAGGCAGAATAGATGTAGTATCGGAGACGGACATTTCCCTCAAAACGGGAGATGCAATGATCGAACTTAACGGTCAGTCAAATTCGGTCACAATTAAGGCAAACACCTTTACTTTTGAAGCGACAAACAGCGTCAAGCTCAAGGGCGCAACGGTAAACATCGAAGGAAATACCACTAAGATTGATGGTCAGAACGTCAAGACTTCCGGTTCATTTGTTTCGGTTGAGGGTCAGGTCGTAAAGGTTGGAGGCTGAATAAGAAAGGGAAGGCACAAGTATTATGTCGGAATTAGGTTTTTTGGGAAAAGGTATGAAATTCCCGCCGCAGGTTGACAAGAGTACCGGACGGTTCAAGGTTTCTTCCGAATATGACAATGTGAAAGAATCCGTATATATTATTTTAATGACTCAGATTTCCGAGCGTCTGATGAGACCGGAATTCGGAAGCAATGTTTTGTCATATACTTTTATCGATCTCGGTCCTACCATGATAAGCCTTATGAAGAGGGATATAGCAGAAGCAATACTTACGAATGAACCCCGGGTGACGGACGTAAACGTAAGCGTTGAAGAAACCGACGAAGAAGGCAAAATTATCGTGACTGTTCAGTACACGGTAGCGGGAGAAAACAGACCTGACAATCTGGTATTCCCGTTCTTTACAATGGCAGCGGACATAGGCTGACGGAAACGAAAGAGGTTTTAGATGGACAATAAACTGAAGATCGACAACAGAACATCCGCAGATATTTATAAAGAGATAGACAGGCTTGCAAAGTCTTACACTCCGGAATGGAAGTTTGATACGTCAAATCCGGATATAGGCTCCACAATCGGTATGATTTTCGCGGAGCAGATGGGTGACAACATCAAAAAGACCAACCAGGTTCTGGAGAGATACAGAGTTGAATTTGTAAATCTTCTTGACCTTTCGATTCTTCCTGCGATTCCTGCGGAGGGTACCGTGGTAATGAAGACCATAAGCCCGACCGTTGCCGGTACATATGTGCCGGCCGGAACAAAACTGATGGGTACTTCGGAAGCCGGCAACAGCATCGTTTTTGAAACGGATCAGACTATGTACGTTGCAAGCGTATCGATTGACTACATACTTGGTCTGAGCCGTGAACAGGGAAAGATTATCCCGTATCTGGGTAATGTGGAAAAACTCAATCCGTTGCGTGAACCCGACGATTACACGGCAGTGGAGGAACCCGAAACGACAGACGCGACTGAAGAGTATTCAAGACCGCTTTACCTGTTTGACTACAGAAATGAAGGCATATCGCAAAATACACTTGTAATATACCACGATTCCATTTTTGATGTGGGTGAAAACGGCAAGATCATGCTCAGATTTTGCAATCTCGCAAATGAGGATTATCAGAATCTTACGGACCCGCTTCAGTATTCATGGAAGTATTATAAGGATGGCAAACTCAAGAATTTTGAACATATTTCCCTTACGGACGACTGCTTTATTCTCGAAACGGGAGAGAAAATCGACAGCTTGCTTCTCAGGGGGAAAGAATACCAGTGCATAGCAGTTGAAGCGGCAAAACCGTTTGACACGGCTGTATCGGTAGACAAGATAGAAATGGCTTCGGAAGCATCCGATGTTGTTCCGGAGTTTATATGCTATGACAATACGCAGCTTGACACGCAGGAGTTTTATCCTTTCGGTGAACTTGCGGCGCTTTATGCAGAGTGTTATATTGCCGAAAACAGGATACTCGGCCAGAGAGGTTCGGTTATTTCGGTCGATTTTGACCTTTCATACACGGAGAAACTTGCAACGATGACGCCTGAAGCCGAAGAGGCCGAATTGAAGATCATCAAGAAGAAACAGAAGGTAATTTTCGGTGAGACTTACAGGGCAAAAGTTGACAAGGTTGCCTTTGAATACTTCAACAACAAAGGCTGGGTCAAACTCGAATGCCATGAGAATTACGAAACGCTTTTCAATGGTGACAATGAAGGTCATGTTCATCTGGAATTTGAATGTCCGAGCGACATGACACCGTTCCAGGCAGGAGGTTATGAAGGAAAGCTTTTCAGAATAAGGATCATTCAGGCGGATAACTGCTACCTGATGCCGTGCTACCATACGATGCCGGTAATTTCAAACCTGCGTCTTGCCTACGAATATTCAAAGAGCTGGCAGATTCCCGCATTTGCGGATACGATATGCGGTCGTTACAAGAGGGATATAACCCTTGATATGGCAAAAGACGAAGCGGCAAAAATCTTTGAACCTATCGATGTGGGGGAGGAGGCACTTGCCATAGGACTTACCAAAAGACCGGAGGGTGAGCCGTTCAGCCTGTATTTCCTTTTGAATGACAATACTAACTACAGGAGCAAGAAGCTTACTTTCATGTATTCCTCACTTTCGGGATTCAAGACAATGAAGGTTATTGATCTTACGGACGGACTCAGAAAGAGCGGACTTATCATGATGATTGCCCCTTCCGATTTTGCGGCTGTTGAGATTGAAGGCATCAAACGTTATTGGATAAGGGTAGTCGACGAAGAAGAATCTGTTCATAAGTTTGACAATACAAACCCGTATATCAGACACATATATCTGAACGGAATCAACATCATCAACAGGGAAAAAATGCAGGAAATGGATTTCTTCCTCGATAATACGGAAGCGAATATCGAATTCAGCCTGCCGTATGAGAATATTCTGAGCGCAGAAGTTTTCGTAAACGAGAAAAACAATCTGTCTCTTGCCGAAATGCAGGAGCTTCAGCAGAAGTGTCCGAATGATGTAAGGACAGATCAGGATTACCTGGGCAACATGAGGAATTTCTTTGTCAGATGGAACGAAGTTCAGAATTTCGACTATTCGAAGCCGGGAGACAGGCATTATGTCCTCGACAGAATGAGCAATACTCTCAAATTCGGAAACGGCGTCAATGTCCGCATTCCGCAGGCAAACAGGATGGAACCGACTCTCAAGGTAAGCGTTTCATGCTGCAACGGTGAAGAGGCAAATCTTCCGAAAGACACGGTTACAAGCCCGGGCGGAAGAATAACCTTTATCGGAAGCATTACCAATCCGGCAGAAATCGCAGGAGGAAGCAATATCGAACGCTATGAATCGGCACTCAAGAGAGGTTCGGGAATATTCAGTTCAAAGAACAGAATGGTAAGTTATCTCGATTTTGAGAGAGAGGCGATTTCGAATTTCAGTCAGATTCATTCGACAAAATGCGTTTCGGGAATGGACTTTGAAGGTGTTGCAGCCGACAATGAAATCACCATGGTTGTTCTTACAAAGGAATACAAAAAAGGCACAAAAGCCTTTGAAGGAATCGCCGAAAAGCTTCGTGAAAAGCTTCTGACGAACAACGAATACGTGCTCAACAAGGTGAACATAGTCGAGCCGGTATTTGTAAAGCTTGAAGCAAATATCTGGATCAGCACGGACGACTACGAACATATTTTTGATATTCAGAACAATTTCCTTAGGGAACTGAACGACTTCATAGATCCTATCAACGGATGTTACGGAAACGGCTGGGAAATCGGAAGGCTTCCTGCGCCGCACCAGCTCCGCCTGATTATGAAACGTGCGGAAAACAACGTTGTTGTGCGTTATTACACGATAACGGCAAGTTATCAGGACAGAGACGGATGGCATGAGGTTGATTATAACGAAATGAAACCGACACCGTTTATGATAGCGGTAAACGGAGAACACAAGGTACAGGTACTGGGAAAGTAACCTGATGAAAAAGAGCTTGTAATTACATAAACTGTGACATAAACTGTGACGGTTACATAAACTGTGGCAAGCGCAAAGTCTACGGTAATTACGGGAAAATGCCGCAAAGGCAGAGGAAGATGGCATGATAGAAAACTTCAGTTTAATTGACAAAACATATAACGATCTGATGGAGGATGCGCTCTACAGGATTCCGCTTCTTTGCAACGAATGGACCAATTTCAACCCGTCGGACCCGGGTCTGACTATCGTTGAGAGTCTGTCTGCAATGAATCTTGTCCAGGAAACTGCCATCGATGAACTGACAGACCTCTTGAAGATGAAGATGCTTGGACTTTTGGGATTTGAAAGGATTCGCAGGACTCCTGCGGAGATTTTTGCAAGATTTGTGTCTTCAAGTCCGGAGACTGTGGAAATACCGCAGGGAACGCCTTTTACATGCGATGAGAGCGTTTTTGAGGTTGATGAGACGATCAGGCTTTACAACAATCCTCTGAAGAGGTTTTACTGTGTCAGCGGATTCAAGAGAAGGGACCTTTCGAGGGTGCTTGATGTCAATAATGATATTTTAATCAACATCTTTCAGGAAGAACAGGAAGACGGCAGCGAGCTTTACTTTATTTTCGATGCTCTGGGCGGTGATGAGGTCAATCTTTATTTTGATGTGGATGACATAGAAAACGAGAGAAATCACATGGGAGAACATGTAGACGTTATTTTCTCGAAAGTTGACTGGCAGCTTTATACCGAGGAGGGATGGAAGTCGATTGAGGTTGAAGATGAGACGAAGTCTTTCCTATATGACGGAAGCCTTGTAATGAAGCTTGATGGCGAAAAACCTGCCGTTTTTGAGGAAGAGGGCTATGCAGTCAGATGTCTTCTCCTTGAAAACCATTACGATATTGTTCCACAGGTCAGAAACATTTTTTCAAATGTTTTTAGAATGAAGCAGAAAAAGACGCTTGCGCAGACTTTTGATTTTGCAGGCGGAACTAAGTATTTCAGGGTTTATACAAATCTTCTCAAGGACGGGGATTTTGCGGTTTACAGACGTGACGGCGATCATTACAGATTCTGTGCGAGCTGCGAACCGGACGAACTCAAAACAGCGGACAACCCATTTGTTTACAGCATTACAAAAAAAGAAAACTATCTGCTTGAACTGGAATTTGCAGAGGAACTTCCAAAGGATTCGGATGCTGAAATAAAGGTTGTGGTATACGGAGTTGCTTACAGAAGCAGGGAAAATCTCGGCGAGGTTTATGCTTATGACGGTCAGGTTGTGGAACTTGATACGGACTGCGTGATTACATCTGATTTTGAGCTGATACTGCAGCAAAAGGATGAAGACGGCGAGACGTATTTTGATTTTGTGAAGCCGGACACCGAAACTGCAGACGGCTTTATTTATACGATAGAGGACAACAATGTCAAGATTCTCAGACCCGGAATCGCAGGGGAAGGATGGCTTACCGCCGCAAGACTTTCGCAGATAAAGGGCAGCATGGAAGAACTCAGAAAGAACGCGGAATTCATGCCGGGCGAATACGATCCGGAAGAAGGCGTCTTTGTGGTTGTCGATAACCAGCAGATAAGCGAAGCGGAATTTATAAGTGTTGCTTCAAAATTCAGCGGAAGGGAAGAAGAAACGGTAGATGATATGAGAACCCGTTTCATCAGGGATTTCGGTCATACTGCAACAGCTGTTACGCGTGAGGACTATGAGACGATAGTAATGGAAACGCCGGGACTTGCAATCAAAAAAGTAAAGGCCGGAGTCGATTTTGAAAAGAATCTTGTGAAGCTCGTGGTTTTGCCGGTATCAAGGAAGCCGTTTCCGGTGTTGAGTGAGCAGTACAGAAGGCTAATCCTTTCAAACGTGAACAAGTACCGCCTTTTGACTACAAATGTCGTGCTTGAGGAACCGAAATATGTTCCGATTACGGTGACGGGCTCTGTCTATGTAAAGGCGCATTACAACAATGCAAGAGATATGATTTCGGAGCTTTTGTCCAAGGAACTCAACTTCATCGAAGGCGAACACGGTTTTGGGGAAAAACTGCCGTTTTCGGATATTTACAGCAAACTTGAAAAGCTTCCGTGTGTGGAATATATCTACAACCTGTCATTTGCGGTGCAGGGTGATGCATCAAGAAAGACAACGAGCGAAGACCTTCAGTTTGAATACAACGAACTTTGTTTCCTGAAAGAGCTGAATATTCAGCTGATAGACAGTTTTTAGCAGCGACAGGAACTGAAATGGGAGAAAACTATGGCTACGGATGCAAAAATCTTCAGAATTAACAACAACAGATTCAGACGCGCGTCAAAACAGGGATTTTCACTTCTTGAAAATGGTCATCTTGCGGTTGACGGAAATGAAAGTGCCTCAGCTCTCTTCTTTTCAAAGTTGGACAGCGGCGAGAAAGATGCAGTCTGGGGAAGACTGAGCATTGAAATGGATATAGAAACTGAAGCGGCTTTCAATGTTTATGCGTTTGCTTCGGACAATGATTATTTCCTGCGAAAGGGTATTGAAACGGGATTTGATGAATTTTTCATGAACCCGGACGAGCCTTTTGTTACAAAATTCAAGGCCGTAATGTTAAGCGGCGGGCAGAAGTTTTCCAATCTTGACGACATTCTTCTGAGCCGGCTGCGCGGCAGATACCTTTGGATGGGCCTGGAAGTGATAGGAAGTATGGAGTGCGAAATCAAGGGCATAACCATTTTTAATCCGGGAGATGTTTTTCTCAAGACTTTCCCTGAAATTTACAAGACGGATGACGATTTCTTTGCAAGATATCTTTCAATCTTTTCATCTATCTACATGGACTTTGACCGCAGGATTGAGGCACTTCCGAACCTTGTGGATCCGCAGACCGCTCCGGTTGAAGTACTTCCGATACTTGCCGACTGGATGGGAATCAAGATAGACGGCGGTTTCCTTGAAGAAGAAAAGATGCGCCTGCTTCTGAAGAACGGTTACAACCTTAGCCGTATCAAAGGCACCAGAAGAGCCATCAGCATGATTTGCAGGCTTCTCCTTGACGAAGAGCCTATAATTATCGAAAAATCGCGTCTGGGGAGCGTTTCGGCGCTTGACAGGGAAACATACGACAAGCTCTACAGCTCAGACCCATATTCGTTTACGATTATTCTGCAGAAGCATCAGGATGAAAAACTGTACGCACAGCTGAAATTCCTGATTGAGCAGTTCAAGCCGGCAAGAAGCAAGGCAAAGATAGTCTTCCTCGGAAAAGCCGGAAACATGAACAGCTACTGCTATCTGGGGCTGAACGCTTATCTTTCGGAGTATGAACCGTGTAGACTGAATCAGGATGTTGTTCTTGGAGAGAACATCAAAATGGAATAGCAGAAATGCATAAGCTCCCATGCAGTGGATTCATTACATAGGCATATGTGGGGGCGTATGTCAATATACTTTAACAAATCTTTAATTTTAAAATTTGATTTTTTTGAAAAATTAGTGTATGATTAAGTGAGAATGTGTAGGTGGAGGACAAAATGCAGGTTACAAGAAACAACAATGGGGATGAAGTGGTTTTGTCCGTTGAAGGAAGAATAGACTCAGCATCGGTTGATGCCTTGCAGACAGAGATTCTGAGTGCTTTCAGCGATTCAAATATGTTGCTTCTGGATTTTGGCGACGTTGAATATATCAGCAGTGCAGGTCTTAGAGCACTTCTGATAGGACAAAAGACAGCCATGAGCAAAAGAGGATACATGAAAATACTTCATGTAAATGACGAAGTCAGAAACGTTTTCAGTATCACGGGATTTATGGATGTCCTTCAGGTAGTTGATTAATTCCTTACTGCGACAGCAGGCGGATTATATAGAAAAAGGTTTTGGGGAGGTGATGTTATGGAAATTTCCCAGACAGGTGTTCAGCAATTAACTACAGCGCAGACATATGCGGCAGACCGCATACAGAATGCTCAGGTGGCAAGGTCGGTAGATCCGGATGCCACAAATGCGGAACAGATTGAATACAGAAGAAAATACGATACGCTTGAGCTGAGCAACGAAGCACGCCAGGCATTGAATAACGCACAGATGGCAAATGCGGATACAAAATCAAATGCCATGACGGGAGTTGCGGCTACCATGCGCAGAGGTCCGGTGACGGCTCCACAGGCAAACACACCGGTACAGCAGGCACAGCCTACGGCATCGGTTGAAGCCTCCGAAAAGGACTACGCTGCGGAAGTCAAGGAAAATCTCTCAAATTACACGGCAACAGAGTTGAAACAGCTTATGGTTTCGGGAACCATCACAAGAACAGAGTACGAGGACGAGATGAAGACACGTCAGGTTTCAGAGGATGACGAGACCGAAGACGAAGCTGTACGCGAAGAAGAGAGAGAAGCGCAGGAAGAAAATGATCTGAAGTCCGATGCAAAACAGACTAAGACCATGAATGCCGTTATGTTCGCGGCAGAAGAATACAAAAGAGCAGTATAAAATACAAATATTGTTTATTGAAGTCAAAGAGAGAACCTTTCGGTTCCCTCTTTTTTAGTGTGAGAATTCCGAAATTCCGAAAATTCATCCGGGACCATGCACTTAAAAAAATCTTCTGAAAAATTGTTTCTGTAAATTGTTTCATTTTGTGACTCAATTGTGATTATTTTTTAATATAATTATGTGACAGTTGCGTGACATAGAGTTTTCAATGCACGCAGCGAACAGATACAATACTTGTTTTAAAAGGAATTGGAGGGCTATTATGAAAAAAATGAAAAAGGTGCTGTCTCTGCTCATGATTATGTTTGTGGCAGTGGCGTATGTACCTGAATTTACATCTGCGGTTTATGCGGATGATTCAGTTCAAACCAGTGGTGATATCAGCCTCGATCCGAGTGAGGGTGACGATGTTAAATGGGAAGTTTCGGAACAGGATGCTGATGGCAATTATACAAAGCTGACTATTTCCGGAACGGGAAATATGAAGTCATTAAAAAATGACAATCCTTGGAACTCTTATGCTTCGTGCATAACAAAGGTTGTTATTCAAGATGGCGTAAAAAATATAGGAGAAAATGCGTTTTTGAATTTTACCGCATTGCAAAGCGTGTCTATTCCTAATAGTGTTGAAATAATAGATTATTGGGCATTTTACGGTTGCAGCACACTGAAAACAATTAAAATACCTGAGAATGTATGCCAAATTAAGGACTATGCATTTATGGATTGCTCTGCACTTACAGAAATAACCATTCCAACAAAGGTTACGAAAATATCCTCAGGTCTGCTGCAGAGATGTACGTCGCTGGAAAAAATCGACATGAAGGGTGATGTTACGGAAATCGTGGGGCATGCGTTCGATGGCTGCAAAAATCTGACTGAAATTGAACTGCCGAAAACGCTGCAGGAATTAGGTACTCATGTATTTTTTAAGTGTGAGAAACTTACAGAAATAAATCTTCCTACGAATGTTGAGAAAATGGATCCTGCTGCATTCTGGGGTTGCACTGCCCTCAAATCCATAACAGTCGACAAAGCCAATGCGTACTTTACGTCTGAAGACGGAGTTCTGATTCAGAAGGTAAAGGAAGGCGAGGATGAAAAGCTGAAACTGTTTTTCTATCCTCAAAATAAGGCGGGAGAAGAATATACGGTTCCTGATGGCATTTACGCACTTGGGAACGACTCTTTCTACAATGGGGAAAATTTAAAGAAACTTACATTATCTTCCGGAGTTCAGGAAATAGACAGGGATGCATTTGCTAATACTACGAATATTGAGGAAATATGTGTAGACTCCGGAAACAATTATTTCAAAGCCGTTGATGGAGTGCTTTACAGTTATGATATGAAAGAAATGCGTTATTATCCTATAGCTAAGAAAGACACTTCATTTGAACTCCCGGAATCTGTTACGAGCATTGCAACCCATGCTATTACCAAAAACCCGTATGTGCAGGAACTTGTTGTATCAAGCCCTGTTTCCAAGAGTTTGGCGGATTTAAAAACCTGCAGACTGTAACAGTTAAATCTTCTGAGATTGGAGATTACGCATTCTCCAATTTAAATAATCTGAAGAATGTGCTGCTTTGCGACGGTGTGTGGCGCATTAATGACCAGGCTTTCGCGTATACTCCTATTGAAGAAGTCGTACTTCCGAAATCTGTTACTTCAATAGCAAATGGATGGATGAATCCTGCATTTAAAGGTTGCACAAGTGTCAAGGAAGTTTATCTTCATGCTGATTCAACTTTAGATTGGAAAGGTGCATTTTCGGGTAGTTCCGACATCAAACTCTATCGTTATCGTACAGTTACTATAAACGAAGCAGAACACGGCACAGTTAAGGCTGTTGATGCAAAGGCGCCGACAAATCTTACACTGCATGGAAACTATTTCGTGACCGGTGCTGCTGTAACTGTTCAGGGAGTACCTGAAAAGGGCTACAAAGTGAAGTCAATTACCGTAACAGACAAAGACGGCAATCCTGTTGAACTTACAAACAACACATTTATAATGCCTGACAATGACGATTTAGTTATTTCCGCAACATTTGAAGCAGATCCTAATGCAGGAAAACCGACACAGCCGACATCCGGTGGCGGTGGCGGTGGCGGCGGTGCCGGTGGAGCATCTGCCGTAATCACCGAAACTGAAACCCCTAAGGCAGCAACCGGGGCTGCAATAGAAACTGCAGCAGAAACAAAGAATCCGTTCAAGGATGTGAAGGAAAGCAGCTACTTCTACAAGGCAGTGCTTTGGGCACTTGAAAACAATGTAACGGGCGGCATGACTGACGATACATTCGGACCTGATGAAAAGTGCACAAGAGCTCAGATGGTTACGTTCCTGTGGAGAGCGGCAGGTTCCCCATGGGCATCCGCAAACAAGCACTTCGCAGATGTGCCTGAAAACGCATACTACAAGGATGCCGTAGAATGGGCTGTAGCAGCCGGAATCACTACGGGAGTTACTGAAGACCGCTTCGATCCTAACGGCGTGGTTACAAGAGAACAGCTTGCTTCCTTCATCTATCGCTATGCACAGAGCAAGGGACAGGGATTCACGGGAGAGTGGATGTTCAACCTTGATTACAGCGATGCAGGAAAGATCAGCTCATGGGCAGATGAAGCAATGCACTGGTGCGTTATGAAAGAAATCATCGGCGGAACAGGCGAAGGCAAGCTTTCCCCTCAGGGAACGGCAACCCGCGCTCAGATTGTAACAATGCTTTACAGATATTTCAGCTTATAGTATATAATTTAACCGATACAAAAAAGACAAAGGCAATGGACATAACAGTCCATTGCCTTTGTGTTATTAATATTTGAATTGAAATTGAGAATAAAGGCACATTAGTATCGGATACGGAGCATTTTTGATTTTCCCCGACGTTTTTGTTGGAAAAATATCGCAAAAACGGAATCTTTAATAAACCTTTAATGCCTATTTGCAACATACATCATATAATGTAATTGTAGACCTTGGGTCGAAGGAATTGTGGAGGTAAGATTATGAGCAATTTGGGGAATAATTTTGCGAAGGAGATAAAACTGATCTCAGATGCGGCAAGAAGCCTGCGTATTCTCGCAATCAACGCCAGAATCGAAACGGCAAAAGCAGAGAGTTACTTTTCAAACTGTGCAAAGGTTATCAGCGACAGTATGGCGATTCAGGCAAAGCTGGTGGCACTTCTTGTTGAAAGATATGAAGGCAATTCGGCTATACTAAATGAAGTACTGATAAGAAGCGGATTCAAGGATATTTTTGTAACAGATGAAAAGGGCATAGTAATCTGTTCGGTTCCTGCAAGTCTTTGCGGAAAAAATATGTATGATTTAAGCATACTTTCAAAGGTCGAGATTGAGCCTCACATCCTTGAACTGCCTGAAAAGGATCTGAATGACGGTGAGATGGAAAAAACCGTTGTGACCCTCAGAAGGGACTGCAGAGGCATTGTACAGATAAAATCAAGATACAGACCGTCTGAAGGTATTTGTACCGTTAGAAGCTTCAGTGTTGTTGCAGAGGAAATAGGTAAGCTTGCAAGAACGATGGAAGACAATATCGCCATTGTTGAAGCGACGCTTAAAGAAGTCGATGAAGTTCAGGAAAGAAAAGATATCATCGATGAAATCCTCGGAGTGGGTGATGATGTTCCCACAGCTGAAGCAACAGAGGATACAGCCTTTGAACTTCCTGCTGCGGAAGAAATGGAAACAGAGTCGACAGTTGATATAGATGCTGTTTATGACACACAAAATCCTGAAGAAATCACAGCAGGAGCGGCTAATGCCACTGCCGGAGCCGAAAACGAAGAATCTGAGGAAGAAGTAAAAGACGAAAGAACCGAAAAGGAAAAGGAACTTGCGAAGTTCAGAGACAACTTCGCACAGCTGCCGGAAATCGAAAGACGCAGAAAGACGCATGAACTCAATACTGAATTCAATGACAAGTTCAAGACACTGAGAAATGCTGTTGAAGATCTGAACCAGAATGCCCGTCTTGCAAACCTGCTTTCGATACGTGCCAAAATTGAATCGGCGCAGGCATCAAATGACAACGGTACCTTAGAGCACCTGCTGGATGTCCATATGGAAATTCAGATTAAAGTACTCAAACAGTTTGTGGCTGAGCAGGTAATGACTTATGAAGATGCTGTGGATGTGTGCAATTTTACCGGAATAGATGAAGTATGGAATACCGACGACACCGGGACAGTTGTATTTTGTAATGTTCCAAACGGTATCGGCTTCCAGTTCAAAAATGAAGGACAGACAGCACCGTATATGGCAATTCTCAACAATCCTGAACTCGTTGTTACGGCACCGCAGCAGAAGAGATCCCTTGACGGAAAAGTGATGAAATATCTCGGAACAGGAAACTATTCAGGCGGCATCCTTCAGATTGGACTCCATGCTGACTTCACCGGAGACAAAGCTTCAATGGGCTTTTCGAACGTAGCTGTTGATGCAAGAAAGATTGCTGAAAACGTACTTGCAGCATCTAAACTTATCAGCCAGCAGCTTTCCAAGTCCTGATGCACAAAAGTGAATCAACGGACGGTGAAATAATGAATGTCAATCAAACGAGTTGACAAATTAAAAGAAAAACATAAGGCAAAAATTGTGAATAGATGAGCGGATGTATTTTTACATCAGCTTGTTTTTCGCATAAAAAAATAGGAATG
>JAEEGL015814296.1_pt1 | contig 14114 bp, 14 predicted proteins | sample 9134231 | NCBI WGS metagenome assembly JAEEGL01 (sample SAMN16246548, study PRJNA631951) | gut metagenome | biome: gut microbiome; feature: rumen; material: fiber-attached | host: Bos | place: Iran: Karaj | collected 2018-10 | reverse complement strand
TAATATTGATGAAATATCATAAAAAACACCCGTAAACGATTTGTTTACGGGTGTTTTCTAGCGCAGCTCGTAGCGGAATCGAAGGGGGTCCCTTACTCGAAAACCCTATAAAATAAGGAGGTAGAGGCGGTCCCAAATTCCTTGGACCACCCTTTGGACCACTTTTAATTGTATATGTTATAAAGAGCCATTAACGCAGCAAAATAATAATCCTCCATATATTCTATATACTCTGGGTTTGGAACATAGAATTCAATTGTTTCAGGATTCTTTCGAGCATAATAGCGTGTAATAACATGGCAAGCACTATAGATGAACAGGCACATCCAGTAGGTTATCTGTTCTTCCTGACATGAGCGCAAGTCCAAATGAATAATCATCCATTCAAAAGGCGGTTCTGCCGGAAGCTTGCTTCTTACTTCTTCATTATCCCTGTAATATAGGTATTCATCGAGATAATAGATAAGATTCATTTCTGTCCGTCCACAAAGAAATGAATTGGGTATTGCTGGAAAAATAGCAGGATCTGGGTTAAATACTTCATTTGCAGCATAGTCCTTGGCACGATGAAAATATTTTCCACCATCATATAGCAAATCGCTTTCATCTATTAATTTTAATTTCTTGATGTCACTTCTAAATAATTCTAGATAAGAGTATTCCCAACCATTAAGAAACTCAAAGTATGGAATATCATTCAAAGCCATAATGGCTTTTTGGACACTTTTGCTTAAAAGGATATAATCGGTATACATTTTACGTGTATGCTTATGAAGCGGACTAATGTAGTTGGCTATCTGGCATAATGGAAATAACTCCTTTTGATCTTCGTGTTCTATGCAGAATTTTTTTGCTAATGTCAAGGTTTCCTCATCAAAAGGTATTTCTGATTCAACTATTTCATCGTGTTCTCTATTGGTATTATTTGACACCGATTTTTTTTCTTTCTTTTTATTCGGAGAATATGTCCTTTTTTTATTTGCCATTTCTTCAATAAAATTAAGAAACATTTTGCTCATTTTATCGGCAATATTATTAAGGTCGACGTCAGAGTCTTCTTTTTGAAATACACCGAGAAAGTTAGGATGGATGTTATCGGGCATTTCTTTTGTTTTGTCTTCGATCAGGGTTATGAAAGCTATTTCATTAAAATGGCTTAGAATAAAATTGGCATCTTTTTTAGAAAAATCACGTTGACCATAATATATTTTTTTTGCTTTTGCAGGAAATGTTTCAGATTCGATGGGAGAGTCTTGAACTGTAGTTAAGTCATCGTCAGAAGTAATAAGGCTAAAAAACTCATACATAAAGACAGTACAGTTTTTTTTATCCATTAGATAAATGTTGCATGTTTTAAGAAAATAACTGAATTTCATAATTTCTTAGCCTCCAAACGATTTTAATGTCCCTAAATGTCCCCTAATGTCTCTAAATGTCCCTTGCCCGAAAAAACGGAGTGATATATTAATCATAACACGTGACGGACAGATTCGAAAGAAAACTACCAGTAAGTAAAGAAAAAACGCATAGAAGATTGTTCGCAGCAATCATCTATACGTTCTCTCGCTAGGATATAAATATCCATAGACCTATTGGTATTTTAGCACATCCTTACAGCGAGAGCAAATGTAATGTCTCACAAAATTGCTCTGCAGAGCGGAAAGGAGGTATAATATGGGAGCAGGAACACATGGTAGTTTTGGAGATACAAGGGGAGCAGGAGGGAATGAATTGCCCCTGAGTAAAGCAAAACTCAAAAAACAATAAAGTATTACTTCTATCTGAAGATTCCCAACTAAAGCATTATCTTAAATCGAAAAAAGCATATAGATTATTGTTCGCAGCGATAACTGTATGTTCTCTCGCTAGGGTATAAATATACATAGACCTATGCCTATTAACAGATACTTTCCGCGAGAGCGATTTATTTATAAAAAAATAAATTTATTGCTCAATTTGAGCGGAAAGGAGGGACATTATGTCTCGAGTTAATTGTACGCGGCCCGGATGCCGTGATGTGTTTCATGCGTTCCTTGTTGAGAATGCAACCTATGATGGTTTTTTACAAATTCCGGTGATTGATTCCCTTACAGGATTTGAAGAACCGGAGAAATTAATGGTTTTTTCAAAAGCGGTGAATGCCAAAAATTATAATTGCTGGGTCCATTTTTATGAGGACGATGCTGCTTTTGAAAGAATATGGAATAATCCAAAGAAGTATTTGCCGATATTAAAACAGTTTAAGGGAGTAATAACTCCGGACTTTAGTTTATATCGAGATATGCCGTTAGTTATGCAGTTCTGGAATATTTACCGAAGCAGAGCAATAGGCAGGTGGTTGCAGGATAATGGAATCAATGTGGTTGTAAATGTGCGATTTGGAGATTCCAGAACTTTCGTGGCTTCTTGTTTCGGAGTTCCACATGAAGGAGTTATAGCCGTTGGATCTCATGGCTGTGTTCGGATTAAAGAGGATAGGGAGATTTTTGTTGATGGTTTGGAATATGTAGTCAAAACACTTCAGCCCAAAACCATCATTGTTTATGGGAGCACCCCAGATGCCATATTTAAAAGGTATAAAGAAAAAGGCATCGAAATATTCCAGTTTGATAGCGATTATGCAGTTAGTCGCCGTGGGGATTAATAATGGGCGCCGGGGTTCATGGTGGCTTCGGTGCCACAGCCGGAAGTTACCACAATAAACTAGTTAATGAAAAATCGACCAAAAGTACAAAACCAGCTAATTATACGCGAGAACAGTTGATAGGATTTCTTGTCGGTAAAACTCCGCAATCATCAAAAATAGCTGAGGACATTGAAAAAGGTAGAATAAAGCTTAGTGTTCTTGGTGATGAACTTTTTAATAGATATTTTACGGACGGAGAAAAAGCTGTCGCCCTGGCAAGAGGAAATAAGATATATGTTCGGAAGAGTTCATCTTCGATTTTCAGTGATATGGTTCACGAAGGAACTCATGCATTAGATTTTCTTGCAGGTGTTCCGGAGAATAAGATTTCATCATGGAATGGTGAAATTCGAGCATATATAGCCGAACATCATTTCCAAAAAGCAGCTGGATTAACAATAGAATTTGTAAATGAAGACGATATCAGGGTTCATGTCTGGAGTAATTATAAAAACGGAGGTTGAAAAAATGAATATAGTTGATACTTTACTAGAATTTAGAGATACGCAGAATCCAGAACTCTTGGAAAGTGGTTTTGATATTGAGATAACAAATCTTAATGTGATTGCCATTGAGATCCTTTCCTGGCTTAAACTTGAAAGAAAGCGAGAGATTTGGATAGAGCAGGGACGGAAAATGAACCTAAAACCGATGGAACTCAACAAAAGCTATCCTTGGTGTAATGATCTTGTTATTCTTCTTCAGGCAAATTCTGTTTTGTCAGATACTTTTTGCATAAACGATTTTAAAATGGAGTTTAAAGATGATGTTCCTGAAGAAACAATTCATGAGTTGCGGCAATTAGCGTATGAGAAGTATAATCCGCAGACTATAATTTGAAATGTTTTCCGTTTGTGAGAATTATAAACTAAAAAAGCACCTGTTTTATGCAGGTGCTTTTTGAATGTTTGATTATAATTACGTCTTCCCTCGTTGGCTGATAACACATTTTGGACCACTTTTTCAAGCATAAAAAAATACCCACAAACCTAGAGTTTATGGGCATTTAACCGAGCAGCTCGTAGCGGAATCGAACCGCTGATTCTGCCGTGAGAGGGCAGCGTCTTAACCGCTTGACCAACGAGCCATATTTAAAACTGCAAAAACTATTCTATTATATGAATTCAAAAAAAGCAAGTGTTTTTTTATTTTGTTTATCTTGAACTTCTTCTGTCGTGAGTTTTGTAGTAATTTTCTTTATCCTGATACATAAGACCGTCGATATCGTTAAGAAAATCCGAAACATCACCCTTATTGAAATCATACAGTTCCGCACCGATAGAGGCGGAGAGTTTGTAAGGCTTGCCGGAAGTTGTATTGTATTCTTCAAATGCTTTTATAATTGCTTCTTTATACGAGGTGAGTTCTTCCTGTGTGGAAGTCTTAAGCAATACAACGAATTCGTCGCCCGCGAATCTTACGATGGTTCCGTTTGACATTATGACTTTCTTTAAAATCTTTGCGACATTGATTAAGGCCTGATCGCCTTCGGCGTGAGAGAAGTTATCATTTATGTTTTTGAAGCCGTTCATGTCGAGCATCATGGCTCCGATAATTCCCTTATTTTTATTCTTAAGACCTTTCTGGATTTCATCTAAAAAATATCTGTTATATACACTTGTGAGCTTATCGAGGAAAATGTTTTCGTTCTGCAGGCATATAACGATACTTACAACTGCGATTCCGACACTCGGCCAGAGGACTGATACGCCGTACATAACTCCCTGAAGAATCATGCCGATAACAATCGGAATGAAAAACTGCCAGGCGGGGAAGAATCTTAAAAGTTTTCCTTTGCCCCTTGCAATAAAGAATACGATTAAACCGTAAAACATCAGGCAGGCTTCGACGACAACGTATACCCAGAATAACATTTTTCTTTCATATACATTTTGTTTGTTAATCAGGAAAACGATAGGAACAAAAGCGTTAAGTATAAGCATAAATATTTCAAGAGTGCATAATACCTTAACGACATTTATTTCAAATTTATTCAGTGTTTTGTTGATGTGTGAAGTTATAAGAGTAACGTAGCAGGGGCCGACAACTACGTTTAAAGAAAAGACAACGGTATTGACAAGATATGCAAAAATTCTGTTTGTGAGTCCGGGAATACCGTCTATGACAAATGTCAGGGGTTCGAATATACATCCAATAATAACGGAGATAATCATCATGAGGACAAGTTTGCTTTCGTTACGCTTTGCACGTGTCATCCAGCCTTTACTTAAAAGCAAAATGGCCATCAAAACAAGACCAATGAAATTGGGTATAAAAACGGTTATTAAATTAATGCCCGTTACGGGGTTGCTTAAGCCCATCATTTTCTCCTCAAACTAAAATAATTATAAATGTATGAATGTTTACAGTCAAATTTCAATTTGATATACTTTTCAAATAGGAAAAAACTTAGTTTATAAAGAGATTAAAGTGAGAAAGAAATATAAACATATCGTTTCGAAAGTTCAGCCGGATTCCATTGCGGAAGAACTCGGACTTGAACCCGGAGACGAGATATTAAAAATAAATGATGAAGAAATAAAAGACATTCTCGACTACATGTTCCTTGTTCAGGATGAAGAAATAGTTCTGACGGTAAAGACCAAACAGGGAGAAATATGTGATGTGGAGATTGAAAAAGATGCCGACGAGGATCTCGGTATCGAGTTCGAGAACGATTTTATGGATAATTATCGTTCATGTCACAATAAGTGTATTTTCTGTTTTATCGATCAGATGCCTCCCGGAATGAGAGAAACTCTGTATTTTAAAGATGACGATGACAGACTTTCGTTCCTTCAGGGAAACTACGTTACGCTTACGAACATGGATGATGACGAAGTCAACAGAATCATAAGATACCGTCTGGAACCGATTAACATATCTTTTCAGACAATGAATCCCGAACTTCGCTGCAAAATGTTAAACAACCGTTTTGCAGGGGAAGCTCTCAAAAAAGTAAATAAACTGTTTGAAGCCGGAATCATAATGAACGGGCAGATAGTTTTGTGTAAGGGTTACAACGATAAGGAGGAACTTGAGTTTTCTCTTTCGGAACTTTATAAATATGTGCCTGTTCTTGAGAGTGTTTCGATTGTACCCGTAGGTTTGTCGAAGTACAGGGACGGGCTTACGCATCTTGATCCTTTTAACAAAGAGGACGCCAAAGAGGTAATAAAAACCGTTAAAAAGTGGCAGGATATTGCATACAAAGAGCACGGAATTCATTTCGTACATGCTTCGGATGAATGGTATCTTCTTGCTGAGGAAGAAATGCCGGATGCAGATACATATGACGGATATCTTCAGCTCGCAAACGGTGTGGGAATGATTACAAGCGAGAGGGAAGATTTCTATCTTGAATATAACGATTTCCTCGAATATTACGAAAATGATCCGAATCATAAACCCGTTAAAATTACATGTGCCACCGGACGACTGGCATATTCTTTAATAAAGGAACTGGCCATGAGGATGGAAGAGGCACTTCCGAATCTGACCGTGGACGTTGTTGCAATAAGAAATGATTTCTTCGGTGAATTAATTACTGTTACCGGGCTTATTACTGGTTCCGATCTTATGAATCAGTTAAAAGACAGGGATTTGGGAAATTCCGTCTGCATACACGAATGTATGCTTCGTTCGGGCGAGGAAGTATTCCTTGATGACTATACCCTCGACGATGTTATGTCAACTTTACAAGTGAAAGTCGATATTGTAAAATCAAACGGAGGATTCTTCGGTAAAATACTTGAAATTTACGAAAGATTCTCGGATTAATCTCGTATTGAGACTATATAAATACGGCAGGTGAAAAATGAGCAAAAATAAAAGAAGACCGATAGTTGCCATAGTGGGAAGACCGAATGTCGGCAAATCTACGTTGTTTAACTGTCTGGCCGGAGAGAGAATCTCCATAGTCAAGGATACACCCGGTGTAACCAGAGACAGGATTTACACCGATGTTACATGGCTTGACAAAAGTTTTACTTTGATTGATACAGGCGGTATCGAGCCCGATTCGAAAGATATCATTCTTTCACAGATGCGTGAACAGGCGCAGATAGCTATTGATACAGCCGATGTTATTATATTTCTTGTTGATGTTAAACAGGGTCTTGTCGATTCGGATCTTAACGTGGCGAACATGTTAAGGAAGAGCAAGAAGCCTGTTGTTTTGGTAGTCAATAAAGTCGATTCTTTTGAAAAATTCGGTAACGATGTTTACGAATTTTACAATCTCGGTATCGGAGAGCCTTTCCCCATAAGCAGTGTCAACAGACTGGGCTTGGGTGAAATGCTTGACGAAGTTATTTCCCATTTTGACGAACAGCTTTATACGGAAGAGGAAGATGAGAGACCGAAGGTTGCCATAGTCGGTAAACCCAATGTAGGAAAGTCTTCAATCATAAACAAGCTTATCGGTGAGAACAGAGTTATTGTCTCGAATATTGCCGGTACTACAAGAGATGCCGTTGATACTCAGGTTAAATATAACGGTAAGGAATATGTTCTTATTGATACGGCAGGTCTTCGTAAAAAGAACAAAATCGAAGACGAACTCGAGCATTTCATGATTGTGAGAACCGTCGCAGCAGTTGAAAGATGCGATGTCTGCGTTCTTGTTATCGATGCAACGGAAGGTATTACCGCTCAGGATGCCAAAATCGCGGGCATTGCTCACGAACGGGGCAAAGCAATGATTATTGCGGTTAACAAATGGGATGCCATTGAGAAAAACAATAAGACCACGAACGAGTTTACCAAAGAAATCAGAACTGTCCTTGCATATATGCCTTATGCTGAGATTCTTTTCGTTTCGGCAGAGACAGGCCAGAGACTTCCGAAACTCTTCGAGACAATCGATGCGGTTATGGAAAATCATGCGATGAGAGTTCAGACCGGTGTTCTTAACGAAATCATGGTTGAAGCGGTAGCAATGCAGCAGCCTCCGACAGACAAGGGTAAGAGACTTAAACTTTTCTACATTACACAGGTTGCGGTTAAGCCTCCGACATTTGTTATTTTCGTTAATGACAAGGAACTTATGCATTTCTCTTATACGAGATACATTGAGAATAAGATACGAGATACTTTCGGTTTCCGCGGAACGCCTCTTAAGTTCATTATCCGCGAGAGACAGGAAGAGAAATAATATTGAAATATAAAAGAAACAAAATAGTTACAATTAGGTAATATATTTGTCATAACAGGCAAATACAATAACTGTGAAAACAGAAGGGAATTACTTTACATTTAATTCCAAAAATAACAGGTATAGAAGGGAAAATGAAATGGAGAAAATTGCTGTACTTGGCGCAGGCAGCTGGGGAATAGCGCTTGCAAAGCTTCTTTACAACAATAACAATGAAATTACGGTATGGTCTGCACTCGAAGATGAAATTACAATGCTTCGGGAGAAAAGAGAACATAAGGATAAACTTCCCGGAGTAATTCTTCCGGAAGATATGATTTTCACATCCGATATGGAAGAGGCTGTTAAGGATAAGGCTGTTATAGTAATGGCTGTTCCTTCACCTTTTGTTAAATCCACATCGGCTTCTTTAAATAAGTTTTACAAAGAAGGCCAGGTTATCGTTAACGTGGCTAAAGGAATTGAGGGCGATACGCTTCTTACACTTTCCGAAGTAATTGAGAGAGAAATTCCCAATTCCACCGTTGCCGTTCTTTCAGGACCTTCACATGCTGAAGAGGTTGGACGCGGCGTTCCCACAACAATAGTCGTAGCAACAAAGAAAAAAGAAACCGCAGTTTTCCTTCAGAATCTTTTCATGAGCGAAGTATTCAGAGTATATACTTCACCCGATGTAAAAGGTGTTGAAATCGGAGCTGCTTTAAAGAATGTTATAGCTCTTGCAGCAGGTATTGCCGATGGCCTCGGATACGGCGACAATACGAAGGCAGCGCTTATCACAAGAGGTATGGCTGAAATAGCAAGACTCGGAAAAGCAATGGGCGGAAAGCCTGAGACATTCTACGGATTGTCAGGTATCGGCGATCTTATTGTAACCTGTGCAAGTATGCATTCAAGAAACAGACGTGCCGGAATTCTTCTCGGACAGGGCAAGACTCTTGAAGAAGCACAGGCTGAAGTAAAGATGGTAATCGAAGGTGCGAACTGTGCAAAGGCAGCTCTTGCTTTAGCCGATAAATACGGTGTATGCATGCCTATCGTATCTGAAGTAAACAAGATTCTTTTCGAGAAAAAACCCGCAAGGGATGTTGTCAACGAACTTATGCTTCGCGATGCACGTATCGAAATTAAAACCGACGAATGGAATTAATTCACGAATCAGAGCGACAATTATTTAAAAGAGTTACATTTTTTCAAATATATGCATTGTTTTAGTTACGAAGACAAATGCAAAAAAGAAAAATAAACAGGGGGTTACAGTATGGGTAAGGTTTATGACAAGCTTTTAAAATGTGTTGAGGACGTAAGAAAGCAGACGGATTTCGTTCCGAAGGTTGCAATTGTTCTCGGCTCGGGACTCGGAAATTACGCTGACAATATTAAAGTGGAATGTGAGATCGAATATTCTTCGATTGAAGGATTTCCCGTATCGACCGTTCCCGGACATGCAGGAAAATTCATTTTCGGATATGTTGATGAAGTTCCCGTTGTATGTATGAAGGGAAGAGTTCATTACTATGAGGGATATGATATTTCAGATGTTGTTTTACCTATCCGTTTAATGGGACTCCTCGGTGCGAAGATTCTTTTCTTAACAAACGCATCGGGCGGAATTAACAAATCATTCAAAGCCGGCGATTTCATGATGCTTACGGATCACATTGCCGCACTTTTCCCTAATCCTTTAATCGGAGCAAATATCGATGAACTCGGAACCAGATTCCCCGATATGAGTCATGTTTATGACGAGGATTTGCAGGAGATTATTAGAAGCAGTGCAAAAGAACTTGATATAGATTTAAAAGAAGGCGTTTATGTTCAGCTTACAGGCCCTTCATTTGAATCGCCTGCCGATGTTAAGATGCTCGGTATACTCGGTGCGGATGCAGTCGGAATGAGTACCGTATGCGAAGCGATTGCCGCTAATCATATGGGAATGAAGATCTGCGGTATTTCCTGTATCTGCAATCTTGCAGCAGGCATTTCACCCAGACCTCTGACACACGAAGAAGTTCAGCAGGCCGGAAAAGATGCCGCTCCCAAATTTGAAAAACTTGTTACACTCAGTGTAAAGAGGATGCTTGATATTTAATGGACACAATTATTCTGATTTCTTTTATCGCGGCGGCAGTTATTGCTGCCGTGATAATCAATATAATATCCAACCGGAACAAAATTAAACGTTTCGCCATTAGGCTTCGAAAGAACTTCGGAACGTTTGAAAGGAAAGAACCGGATCTCGAAAAAAAGTCTTCATACAGAGGATACTTCAGGAAACATTCCGAGGATGAGGGCTTTTTTATTGATGAGATAACATGGAATGATGCGGAAGGCGAAACACTTTATAATTCCATGAACAAATGTTATTCGTCATGCGGTGAAGAATATCTTTATTTCAGATTAAGACACCCCAATCTCAATGCTTCAAAAGAAGAAACAGAGAAGTTTGTTTCGCAGACGGACGAACTTATAAACAACGAAGATTTAAGAGTAGAGCTGCAGCTTAAATTTGCAACGCTCGGAAAAACGGGAAAACATTCGGTTTATGATTATATTTCCCTTCTTTCCAACGTTAAAAGACTGCCGCTTGTTCTTTTCTATGCGGTATGGGCGGTTTACGTTCTCGTTATAGCTTCGTATTTTATTAATGTTACGCTTGGTGTGTGTGCTACCATCGGCTGGATTATTTTCTGTATCATCTTTTATCTTTACAATAAAAGAAATATCGAAAACTATCTGACATCTTTTGAATACATAGTAAGAACACTTATTACAGCCGAAAAAATCGCTGACATGAAGGTTCCTTTTTATGAAGAGGAATCCAAAAGACTTCGCGAATTAAGAAAAGAAATCAAAGGAGTCAAAACTTCATACCTTTCTTTTATCAAACAGTCGAACAGAAGCGGAATGGCAGACATGATGAGCGGAATGACTTCGGTTCTTAATTCATTCTTTCTTATCGATCTTTTCTTTTTTCATAAAATGCTTAAATATACAATCGATAAAGAAGATGCTTACGATGAGATTTTCGCGATTCTCGGAAAGATGGAAAGTCAGATATGTGTCGCAAACATGAAAAAAGCATTTGAAACAGTCTGCGTTCCCGAATTTACCGATGAAAGCATGATTTCCGGAAAAGATATGATTCATCCTCTTGTGAAAGACTGTGTCGAAAATTCGTTTGAAGCTAAAAGAGGAATGCTTATTACGGGTTCAAACGCTTCCGGTAAATCTACATTCCTTCGAAGTGTTCTTGTAAACGCGATTCTTTCACAGACGGTTTATGTTGCTTTTGCGAAAGAATTTAAACTTAAACATTTTGAACTCTTTTCGTCAATGTCGCTTAAGGATTCTCTCGGTGCGGGAGAGAGTTATTACATGGCCGAAATCAATTCCATCAGAAGAATTCTTAACGCTAAGGAAAAAGGTGAAGAAATTCTCTGTTTTCTCGATGAGGTTTTAAGAGGAACCAATACGGTTGAGAGAGTGGCTGCCGCTACGGAGATTTTAAAGTATCTTTCGTCTGACAACGTGATTCCTTTCGCGGCAACTCACGATATAGAACTGACATACCTTCTTGAAAACGATTACGACAATTATTTCTTCAGGGAAGAAATCTTAAAGGAAGACGACAAAGAGGATATTTATTTCTCTTACAAAATCAATAAAGGAAGATCGGATACCAGAAATGCACTTTTGCTTCTTAAGATTATGGGTTATCCGAAGGATATATTCGAAAATGCGGAAGCACTTTCGAAAAACTTCTTAAATACGGGGAAATGGGAATATGATGAAGGTTAAAATATTTTCCGACGGGGCGTGCAAAGGTAATCCCAACGGGCCCGGAGGATACGGAACCCTTATGCAGTATGTGGATAAAAACAATGCTTTGCATGAAAAAGAATTCTGCGCGGGTTACAAATCAACTACGAACAACAGAATGGAACTGATGGGAGTAATTACCGGATTTGAAGCGCTTAAGACCAAATGCGAAGTGGAAGTGGTTTCGGATTCGAAATACGTATGCGATGCTTTTAATCAGGGCTGGATTTATGCCTGGATGAAAAACGGATGGGTTAAGTCTAACAAGGAAAAGGTCAAAAACAGGGAACTCTGGGAAAGACTTCTTAAAGCAATGGACGGTCATAAAGTCACATATTCATGGATAAAAGGACATGCGGGGCACCGTGAAAACGAGAGATGCGATTATCTTGCTTCCTCGTCCGCACAGCAGTCCGACCTCCTTGACGATGACGGCGGTTCAATGTTATGATGATAAGTGGTTCGGAGGCATAAAATTATGAGTTTTTTGGGTGCTTTTTTATCAAGTTTATTAAGTTATCTGCTTGTATTTTTTGTTTTTGTTGCCGTTATCGCAATTGCGGTTTTTATTGGTGTTACATTAAGAAAAATTGTTGACGGAAATAAGGCAAAAAAGGCTGAAAAGAGCGAATAAACATATAATTTCATTGTGAAACTATTGTGAAAAAATATTTTTTCGGTTGTAAATTTTCTCCGTAATGCTAAAATACTTATCGGTAACGGAGGAAAAAGATATGTCGAATAAATTTGGAGTTTCAATTGGTTTTCTCAGTGCGCTTTTTGTTTTTACCGCATGGTATTCACCTGTGGCAATGATTGTAGTAACCGTTCTGGTACTTATTTTTGCAGACGAGGAAATTATTAAGAGAAATGTTCTTAATGCGTTTTTCTTTTCGATGATATTCCTTGTTGCAGGTCTTTGCCTCGGTAAAATATCATCGGTTTATCAGAATTCCATTTCTAATTTCCTTAACTGGAAATGGTTTTCGATCTTTGATAATGATACATACAATGTATTCACAAAACTTGATTTTGCGGGATATATAAATAAAGTTGTTGATCTGGCTAAACTGGTAATTGCGATTATCTTTATGATTATCGGATTAAAGAGCGGAGAAGTAAAAATTCCTTTGTGCGATTCACTTGCGAAAAAGGCTTTGCAGATTATCAGATAAGGAATTTGTTTCTTCCACAAAAAGTTAAATAAATTAAGATAATACGAGTGGGAGATATATTTCTCCCACTTATGTTTTGTAAAAGTGTTTTAATCGGAGGCTAATATGATTAAGGTTGAAGGATTATCAAAAATCTACGGTGACCACATAGCTGTAGACGATATTTCATTCGAGGTAAAAGAAGGTCATATATACGGCTTTCTCGGACCTAACGGTGCGGGCAAATCCACTACCATGAACATTATAACCGGCTATATCGCTGCCACATACGGCACGGTTACGGTTAACGGTTTTTTGATGGGTAAGGATACTTTGAAAGCAAAGAAGAGCATAGGGTATTTACCTGAAATCCCTCCTCTTTATCCCGATATGACGGTAAAAGAATACCTTTTATTCGTTGCGAGCGTTAAAGGTCTTTCAAAGGCAGAAAAAATAGCTGAAGTTGACAGAGTTATGGCTGCAACGGATATTACGGATATGTCCAAAAGACTTATCAAGCACCTTTCAAAAGGTTACAAGCAGAGAGTCGGAATCGCACAGGCAATTCTCGGCAATCCCAAGGTGATCATTCTCGATGAGCCCACAGTAGGTCTCGATCCCGAGCAGATTATTGAAGTAAGAACACTTATCAAATCCTTAAAGGGTGAGCACACAGTTATTCTTTCTTCACATATTCTTTCAGAAATCAGCGCAACATGCGATGAAGTTCTTGTAATTGCGAACGGACGTATGGTTGCATGCGATACAACCGAAAATCTTCTTAAGAATTCCAAATCCGTTAAGACTATCAGACTTAACATTAAGGGTGAAAAAGAGAAGATTGAAGAGGTTCTCGGAAAACTTGAAAATGTTGATGAAGTCAAGTTTATAGAAAGCAAGGAAGAAAGCAGCATTTTCGAGGTTACCTGCGATCCTTCCAAGGATTTAAGAGAAGAGATTTCTTTTGCTTTGTCGGATGCAAGACTTCTTATTCTTGAAATGAGTGAGGAAACATCCACTCTCGAAGATATTTACCTTCAGCTTGTTAAGGAAGCCGATGAAAAGTACGAAGCTGAAATGCAGGCAATCAGAGAAGGAAAAGATCTTGACGAAGTCTTTTCTGAAATTGACAAAAAAACAGAAAGCGAAGCTGAAACAGAAGATGAACCCGAAGATGAACCCGAAGAATCCGATGAAACGAATTCAGGTGAAGGCGAAGAAAACGCTTCAAAGGAGGATGAAGAATAATGACAGCTATAATGTTTAAAGAAATAAAATCTTATTTCAAATCAATTTT
>JAEEGL012162504.1_pt1 | contig 14114 bp, 9 predicted proteins | sample 9134231 | NCBI WGS metagenome assembly JAEEGL01 (sample SAMN16246548, study PRJNA631951) | gut metagenome | biome: gut microbiome; feature: rumen; material: fiber-attached | host: Bos | place: Iran: Karaj | collected 2018-10 | reverse complement strand
TTTTTTTTCATTTTCTTCATAATTTTCTTCATTATCAATTTCTTCTCCTTCATTAATATCTTTATTTAACTTTTTAACTTCTTCATCATTTTCATTTATTGTTTTTTTATCTTTTAAATTCTCTTTTTTTTCTTCAAATTGCACACTATATTTTTTTAGTAAATTATCTTGTTTTTTAATCATTTCACTTTGATGATGATTTTCTATTTTTGTCATTCTACATTGTGCATTTAAATTATTTAAATCTGTTTGTAATTTAATACATTTATCAAATAATTGTTCTCTTTCCCAAAAAGGATGTTGAATAGAAAATTTCTTTGAGTAATAATTTTTTGTCGAGTTTTGATTACTCATTGTATTTTGATATATATTAGGGAATTTCTCTTTTGAATTTGATAATTGAGTTTTAGTGTTTCTAAAAGAACGATTCGTTAATTCTTCATTTGTTTTTTTTGTTTTAAATGGCTTTGTATTATCATATCTTTCATTTCTATTAGGTTTCATTTTTAATTTTTATTTTTTTATTAAAGAATAACTTTATTATTTTTGAAAATAATAAATTATATAATTATAAATATAATTATTCATTGTTTGTTAAAAATTCAATAAAAAAAAATTTAAATTTTTTTTTAAATAAAAAGATTAAATCATTATAAAAATTTACTTAGAAATTCCACAAGCTAAATCTAATTTATTACAAGTTTCTTCAAGTAAAGTTAATAAATTTTCTTCAGTTGCTTCTCTTTGTTTTTTTTCATTTTCTAACTCACTTTTAATTTTATTAATAATACTTCTTAACATATCAAGAAAAGCTTCTTCAGTTTCTTCTCTAGCTTGTTTTTCACTACTAACAAGTGAATTTAATTTCATAAACTCATCATCAATCATTTTATTTAATGTATTATCTCCTTCTTCTCTATCGCTTTGTTCATTTTTCATTTGTTCAACAATTTTAGGAACTTCAGTTTCTAAATAAAACTTAAAGTTTTCAATAGATTCATTTCTATTTCTTTCTTCCTTAGCAAGTTCATTCTTTAATATATTAAATCTATCATCAATTTGATTAACTAATCTATTCTGCATATCTTCTCTTTCTTTTGCTTCGTTATTTAATTTTTGTCTTAACTTAGTTTCTAAATTGGAAATATATTGTGTTCTTTCTTCATATAATTGTTCAAATCTTTGTCTATCTTCTTCTATATTTTGAATAATATTTGAGATTTGTTCTTTTATTTGATTAAAGGTTTTAAAGGTCATTTCATTTGATTCCATTGATTTTTCATCTAAAGAAGCTAATCGTGATTCTACTTCTTCGTATTTTGTATTTTTATCATTTTCAATGTTAAAATGTATGTTGTTTAATTTTTGAGATATTTTTTCTAGACGTTCTAAATTTTGATTTGTTTTAAAACTTGTTGATCCCATGTTTTGAGATTGATTCATTCCTGATTTATTTAATCCTGATGTATTCATTTTTTTGTATGTATTTTTTTTTTAATTTTTTAATAGAATTTTTTTTAGATTTTGGAATAAAATATTAAATTTTAAATTGATTTATATTAAAAACATTTAAATTTTTTTTTTAAATTTTTTTAATAAAATAATGTTGTTTTAATTTTCAATTTTATAAATGTTATAAAACATAAAATTAATAATAGAATAGAATGAATTAAAGAAATTATTCTTATATTTTTGCTATTTGTTAATATTCTTATAATAACATTGTTATTACTTACTTTAAACAATTTAATAATATAATATAACATATCAAGAAATATACACAAAATATTAAAAATAAAAATGAATTCTAATAATGTTTTATGCTTATATCTATCCACTATATTTAAATAAATTTTAATTTTACTTTTATAAACAATTTCATTCTTATCTATAATATAAATCGGTTCTTTTAATTGAAATTTATCTACAATTTTTTCCATTTTTTCTTCATCGATTAATTCTTGTTCTTCATCCTTGTGAAAATTTTTAGAATAAAAATCACTTCTATCATTAAAATAAAGTTTAAAAAGATTTTCTAAAAATATTATTTAAATAAATAATTTACTTTTCCTATTTTGGTTTTTAACATTAATAAAAGCATTTAAATGAAGAAATATAAATAAAAGACAATAAATTATATTATCAATGAAAATTATATTATCAAATGATTCATACCAATATTCAATTCCTACATAATATGAAATTATTATAACCAGATTAATTAATAAAGTATTAAACATAATTAAAATAAATTGATATATCAAATTTCTCATTGTATAAAGTATACAACAAGAAATTTCAATAATTATATTACTTTCAAAAGTTAAATAATAATTAATAATATATAATTGACTATTTCTTTTATATTTAATATCCTCTTTAAGAAAAGCAAAAAATAAAAAATTACTCGCAATAAAAATTATATAAATTACAATATATAATAATGACAAAAACATATTTTCATATTTATAAAAATTATAAAAATAAATTCTTTGGCAAACCTGCTTTAAATATATATATATACAAATTAAATAACTTTTCCAATTAATATGAAACTTTGTTTTGATTAAAGCAATGATAAATTTGAAAAAAAAGAAAATAATTTTGATAAAAAGAAAAAAAAAAATAATAACAAAAATTTTAAATAAAACAAAAAAATTGATAATCACTAAACCAAAACAAATCAAATTAATATACAATATATTTTCATCATTTAAACAAGAATCAATATGAGAATAAACATAAACATTTTTTATTAAATGGTATAAATTAAAAGGAATAAAAACATCATATTTAGAAGACATAAAAAAAATTATCTAGATTAAAATAAATTCATATATTAATATTATAAAATTTAAGTAAAAAAAACAAAACAAAATTTATTTTCTAAGTAAAGTTATAATTAATGTTTTATGATATATCTTAATTTATTTGATTATTCAATTGAAATTACTTATGTTATATATTATATTTTATTTAAGGTTTAATTTGAATAATAATTATGGTCTAATCTTTTAATATAAGAAATGTTTAGTTATACTATTTAAATAAAAATATTGACCTGAGAAATAAATTTAGTTTTTAATCTATTTTGATTATAAAATCTGGATAAAAATTCCACAATTTTTTTTATAATATATTCAAGCCTCATTCAGAATTTATTATAGTTTATGATTTTATTCTTTTTTGAAAAATATTTTATGCTAATTCAAAACAAATGATTAATTTATCCATGGATGATTATTTTTATTTATATTGTTACATAATTAATATTTAATAAGTATTCTTCAATTTCATTTCCTTAAAAATGTAACCCAAATTTAAAACATTTATTAAAATTCTTCTTCTTTATAAGTTCTTATTTTTTTTATGTCTGGATAAGAAAATCCTTTATAATATCATTAATAATTTTAATTTTTTGAGCTCATAAATTATATCTTCTTCATGAATAAATATCCCTCAAGTATTAAATCTTTAACAATCTTTTTATGAAATTTTTTCTTTATCTTTATCATAATAATTAAATATTACTTTACATTAAATTTATTTTCTTTTCTAAAAGAAGAAAAATAAAATAACTATTTTTTATATTTTTATTGAATATAATATAATAACTAATTTAATATTCTTAATATAATAATAATAATATATTTCTTTATTTTTTGATTTTCTATTTAACTTAATCCAATTATATATTACTTTTTCAAAAAATAAATTAAAAATTCAATGAAAAAATTTAAATATTTACATAAAGAAAGTCAACAATTTAAATTAAAAAAAGATTATGGATTACAATCAAATTTAGGTCAACAACTTGAGCAAAAAGTAAAAAATTACACAATCTTATTAAGAAGAAGAAATAAAAAAATTAAAAAAAAGGATTTAGAAGAAAATAAAAATAATGATTTAAATTTTTCTTTTAATTCTTCAAGCTCAGAAGACTATAGTAATGATTATTATGAAAAATTTTTATTACAATTAAATGATTTAAAACAATCTCATAATACAGTTAATTTTGAAAAAATAAATCCTTTAAAGAAAAGTAAAGAAGCATATTATAAAAATAATAAAAGAGTACATTCAGATAAATTAAATAATTATTTAAAAGAAAAAACAATAATTAAAGAAATATTATATAATAACAAAGAACCTAAAAATTCAAATAATAATTTACTTAGTTTAAAATCAGATAAAAGTATTTTAAAAGAAGAAAAAACTATTAATATATTAAAAAATAAACAAAAGTCAGTTAATTATTTATCAAATATAAAACAAAATAATAATCATAATAATAATAATCAAAAAGAAAAAGTAAATAATTTTACAAGTATATCAAAAGAATTAAAGACTTATATTAATGAAGAACCTTATAGTGAGTTAAAAATTGATAATGTTATATCACCTATTAATAATCCAGTTAAAGATGATTCAAATATTATTCAATCTAATATTGATGAGAATATTAATAAAACTAAAAATTATTCTTCTGTTAAAAAAACTCCTTTTAAAAAAAATGAAAATGCTTTATCTTATTCTATTAAAAAAATTAATATTAATAATAATCAAAAAGTTAAAAGACAAACAAGTTTAAAAAATGAAAATTTAAAAGAAAAAGATAAAAAAAGTTTAATTAGAAAAATTACTAATTCTTTAGAAACTAATGTAAATAATAATCAAAATAAAAATTTGTTTAATCCAAAAAAAATTAAAGTTGAAAATTTATTAAAAAAAAAAAACAAAAAAGTTAAAAAAGAAAATAATAAATTAAAAGATAATGTAATTATTGAAATACCAACTCCTTCATTAAAGAATGAAATAAAAATAATTGAAAAAAAGAAAAAATTATTTTGTTGTTTACCTTTATGTTAAAAAATCAAAATTTTAAAAAACAATTTTAATGATTTAAGATTATAAATAAAAATAACTTTCGAAAATCTTTTATAAATTACTTTTTCATTATATTATATTTTTAAATAATTATAATATTACCTATTTTTTATTATTAGAAAATAATAAACTTTCTAAATTCAAAGTCACAAAAATTACATTAAAAGAATTTTTAAGATTATTTTGTACTTTTTTAGTTGATGAAAAAACAAGAAATATTAAAAAACTCCTTAAATTAATAAAAATTTCACTTAATATATAACAAATATTTTTTAGTCTTAATCCATTATTAGTTTCATTTGTTCTATTAAATAAACAAATAAAAAATCCAATCCATAAAAAAAACCAATTTGAAATTCCAATTAAAGTAAAATTAGATAAGCTATTACAAGTAGTAATTATTTTCCATCCGTTTAAATCATCATCTTTAACTATTGAGTAAATAAATTTTATTGTTGATAATGTATATATTACATTTATAATTGATAATATTGTCAATATTAAAGAATGATAAAAACAATATATATTAAAATCTTTATTAAAATTCATTCTAAATGATAAAAGAAGAGGATCGTTAGAAAGAGGTTTATACATTAAGTTAATAATCAAAGAGTATAATAAACTAATTAAAATTATTATTATTAAATCTTTTTTCAATTTCTGCGTTTTACTTTTACAAATTATTTCATAAATACTTTTACTAAAATATAATAATATTAATAAAGAAAAGCAATCAGAAGAACATGTTAAAAATCTTAATATATAATAAAAATAGTCGTCCATATTTTCATCAGTGATAAAAACATTTGGAATTAAATTGAATAATTCTGAAATAGCAATTGCGAAAACTAATCGATATGTTAATGTTCTTAAATTCTTATAAACTAAATATATAATAATTATTAATATTGATGAAATAAATGAAATAAATGATATTGCGAATTTTCCCCAATTAATTCTTTCTTTTAATATTTCTTTTAAATCACTCATAATTAAAAAAAACTTTTAAATTAATATATTATTTATTTACTTTTTATTGCTCAAATTTAAATAAAAAAAAAAATTAATTTTTTTAAAAATTAATATTTAAAAGACAATAAAATTAATCAGACAAATGAATGAAAGTAACTCGTGGGTGAATTCAAAAAATTCTTTTTGCCCTGAATGCGGAGCTGAACTTCAAATAATTAATGTTTTTATTGATAAATCAATGATAATATGTTCAAATAAAAACGTAACATAATTTTTTCAATCCTTTAATTAGTGTATATTCCCACTTGATCAAAATAATTTAAATGAATATTATGATATTAATATTATAAACAATTTTTCTTTGAAAAAAGAAGAAATTAAAGATAACTTGTTTTTTGAAAATAAAGACATGGATTTTTTATTTGAAAATAGTGTAGATTCTAATGTTAATATATCTAAAATTAATTTTTTTCCATAAGTTAAAGGATAATTATTTATTTATTGTAATATATAAGTGATTGTTTGAATTTTTAATATTTAAAAACTAATAATAATAAATTATTTTGTTTTTTTTAATTTGATTATTAACTTAAATATTAAATTAAATAAGATTGTTTTTAAACAATTAAACAAAAATCACAACAGCATTTATTCTTAAAACCAATTAAAATATCTTGAGAACTATATTTTAAATTAAATTCTTTATTTTCAAATTTATCAATTGTTGTAAGTCTATTTATTTCTATGTTTGAATTTAATGTTGGTTCTAATCGATAATCAATTCCATTTTCATTTAATTTAAATAAGTACTTTTTATTTTGAAATAATTCATTGAAAGCAATTACTGAATCTTTTGTTAAATCAATTATTTCTGTATTTTTTGGTTTGTTTAATGTTATTGATTCTTTTAATATTGTATTGTCTTTTGAAAAAAAAGAACTGTCAATTGATATATTAATTATACAACTGACTAGGTCGTTTGATATATTATTTTCTGTTTCACTTGCTATAATTTTATATTTAAATATTACAATTATTATTCATTTTTTTATAATTAATATTTTATTATTTTGTGAAATTAATTTTTATATTTAAATTATATTATATTCTCATTTTTTAATTAAAAAATTATTTTTCTTTATAAAAGAAAATATAATATTAATTTCTATATAAGAAAAAAAATCATAAAAAACTTTAAAAAATTCATTCATTACTTTAAAAAATCATATAATAACTATCATTAGAATATTTATTTTTTTTATCTTTATTCAACAACTTTTATTTTTTATTCATATTTATATTTTGACTTAATACACCTTTGAATTCATTAATTTCTTTTTCTTTCATTTCTAATTACTTTTTTAATATTGAAATTACTTTTAAATCTTCTTCTTTTGGAAGTATCTAGAATTAGAATTTTCAAGCTCTTCAATTTCTTTTTCTAAATATATATATTTTTATTTAATAACCATACTGTTTCATTTACTTATTTCCAGAATATTTTAATTTCATCATATAATTTTTATTTCTTCTTTTAATTTTTTAATTTCTTAATTATTACTCATTTTTAAATTAAGAAAATTCTTATTTCTTTTTCTAAAGTTTTAATTTCACTATCTTTTTTCTTTTTTTTAATTGATATATTTCAATTTCCCTTTTTTCTTTTAAAAAGTCTTTCTCATTCATTTTTTAATTTAATTTTATATATAAAAAGTTTAAATATTTAAATTAATATTTAAAATATTATTTTCTTTTCTAATTTTTATTTTATAAGTATTTTTATTTAAATATAATTCTCTTTTTGAATTAAATTAAAAACTATTTTATATATAAAAGATAATAAATGAAATAATTATCAAAAAATCCAAAAAAAAAAAATAAAAAACACATTTTACTTAAAATTTATTCTTGTTTTATTCCCTCTTTCCGAATGTAAAGTAAAATTATTATTTCCTTTTAACAATTTATTTAAATCATGAATATTCTTTAAAGTCAATTTATCATTTTTAAAATTAGAATTACTTCCAATTCTTCTTACTTTCGAATTATTATTTAAAAGAGAATTATTAGTTTGATTAGTTGTTTTTATTTTATTACATTTATCACTTAAAGAATTTTTTTCATTTGAAAATTTTTGATTAATTTTACCATAACTTGGATGTTTATTAATTACTTTAGCAATTAATTTACTTTCATTAATAGAAAACTTATTAATAGAAGTAGAATTAATTTTATTTTCATTATTTTTATTTAATTGACTAAAATACTTTCCTAATTTTTCAAAGAAATTTTTATTAATATTATTTTTATCTGAAGAAGCTTCAGATTCAACAATTTGTTTATGTATTATTTTTCTTAAGTTTAAATCAAATTTTTGTTTTTTAGGTTTGGAAATGGATTTTTGTTTAGAATTATAAGTCATATTATTACTGTTATTTTTTCTATGAACAGGTGATTTAGAAGTTCTATTATTAAAGTTTGAAGAATTAAAAACGGAATTAGCGTGTAAATGTAAAGAATTTATTAATTCATTTCCTGTGTAAATGTTAATTTGAGTACTTCCACTTTGAATATTATTAACTATATTATAGTTATTTATTATAGAGTTATTTTCTTTATTTTTAGAATTTGATTTACTTTTATAGTTAGAATTTATAATTGTTGATTTCTTTTTTTTTAAGAAATCATTTTTATTTGAAAATAATTTAGAAGTGTAATTTTCTCTTTGAGTTTTAGGATTTTTTGTTAAAGGATTTGAAAATATTTTTCGAATATTTGATTCTCTTCTACTGTTATTATTACTTATAGTTGGGCTTATATATTTTTTATTATTTAATATATTTTTATTAGAAGTAGGTCCTGAAGGAGAAAAAATTCTACTGGTTAATATTTTAGGAGATATAGTACTCATTGTAGACATAATAATTTTATTATCTTTTATATTATTATCTTTTAAAGCCATTTTATTTTTTTTATTTTGACTATTTGCATTTTTATTTTTTGAATTTTTACAAAAGTTATTACTTAACTTTGGATTAGGAGAAAAAATAGCAGAAATAACTCTTCTACTTATTGAATCTCCTAATTGAATAATAGTATTTTTTTGAAATAAATGATTATTACTTCTTCCAGTATTATTATTCATTAATTTATTTTTATTTAAATTATTAACATTATTACTCTTTCTATTATTTTTATTTCTCACTTTTATTTTTTGTGCATTTCTTTCATAATCATCAATCTTATTTAATAAGTTATTAACACTTGTTTCAGTTTTTGAATTTTTACTTATTGATTCATTAGCATAAATACTCATAGTATAACTATTAATAGAATTCATAGCCTTAGTATTAAATATTAAATTCGGTAAATCTTCTCCTTCTTCTTCTTCTTCTTCATCATCATCTTCATTATTATTTTGCATTTGATCAATCATTTTTTGTTTTCTTTTAATGTTTTTATACATATACTTCGATTCGGGAATTACAGTATAATTAGCGTAAATTTTAGAATATTTTTCATAAAATAATAATATACGAGGTAATTTTAAGGAGATTTCGTTTATATTATAAAACCTTTTTAAAAATTCATTTATGTCTTCGTATATTAAGTATTCTTTAAATAATTCTACGAAATGAGTTTTTTCATTGTAAATTATATCATTTATCATTTTAACGTCATGATACCAAAGTGGTTTATCATATCTTCGAATTAATTTTTTTCTTACTCTATTTTCTAAATGAATACACGGATCTAATATTTCTTCTTGATAATAATTCTTTTTCGAACGAGACTTCATTTATTTTGAATTTATTAAAATTTAATTTAAAAAATTTCATTTAAATACTAAAACATTTTTAACAGCTTTTTTTATTTTTTATTTAATTAATTAAAAATGAATAAAGAAGAAGAAAATGTTCAAAATATTTTCGGAGATAATAATGATTTTCAAGAAGAAAATAATGGAAGAAATCAAATTGATTTAATTAATGATATTTTTGATACAGGAGAAAATGATAATAATGTTAATAATAATAATATTAATAATATATTTGAAAATTCCAATGAAGAAGAAAAAGAAAATGAAAATAATAATAATAATGATTTAAAGCAAAATGAAAATATTGAAATAAATAATATAAATAATATAAATGATAATAAAGATGAAGCTAATGGAAAAGAAAAATTAATTAAGCCTTCACAAAATTTAATTAATGATAGTGATAATGAAGAAGAAGAAAATGAAGAAGAAGATAATCAAATGCCTTTAATTACTAATAAAAGTAATTATAATAATAATGATAATAATGATTTTAATTTAAAGAAAAAAAAAATTAATAAAGAATTAATTAATTATAATTATGCTTATAATGATAATGATTTAAAATATGATGATAATAAAGAGAAAGAACAAGAAAAAAATTTAATTTCAATGAAACAAGAGTTAAATAAATATAAAAATGAAATTGATATTAAAAATAAAACTATTCTTTCTTTAACAAATGAAATGAAAATTTATAAACAACAAATTGAAGAACAAAATAAAGAATTAAATTATTTAAAATCAAGAAATATAAATATAGAAGTTTTATATTTGGAAATTCAAAATTTACAAAAATCAAATAATGAAAAAAATAAACAAATTAAAATTTTAGAAGAAAATAATCATTCAATATCAGAAAATCTTAAAAATATGGGAATGTTTATTAAAGAATATATTCAAAATAAAGAAAAAGATGATAATCAAATTAATATTGAAGATAAAAAAATAAAACAAAGTAATTTAATTCAATCACCTCTGAAAATAAAAGAAATAAATAGACCACCTCCTAAAATTAATAATCAAAAAAAACAAGATATTAAAAAAAAAGAAGATAAAAAAATTCCTTTTCAAAATATGAATGATAATAATATTATTATACATAATGAAGAAAAAAAAATGCAAACTTTAAATCATAATAATATGAATAATAAAATATTTAATAATTCAAATCAAATTAATTATGATAATAATAATAATGTTAATAATTTAAATAATAATAATAATAATGATATGGTAAATAATAATAACTTAAATCAGAATATTTTAAAAAATAATAATCAAATCAATAACATTTTTAATACTAATAATCTTAATAATAATATAATTACTAATAATCTTAATAATAATTTTAATAATAATATAAATATTAATAATCTTAATAATAATAATAAAAATATGAAACAAGAACCAAAACCAAAAACTAATTTTCTTAAAAAGATAAATCAATCATTTAAACCGTTTCCAAAAGAAGAAGAAGAAAACCCAGAAGATATATTCTCTTAAAAATTCTAAACAAAAAAAAAATATAACAAAATAAAAAAAATATATGTTAAAAAAAAATAAATAAATAAATTCATTTTAATTAAATAATTAAAACAATTAAATATTAATTATTTAAAGATATAATGTCAGACGTAGAGAAAAAAGAAGAAAAGAAACAAAGATATCCCCGTGCTCAAAAATTTGCAAATTTAATTAAAAAAGGAAGAAATGGATTAGTTAAATTTCAAGCATATAGAAAATCACCATCATTCAAAAGATCAAAAAGATCATTAATTCATTTAAAAAGATCACCTAAAGTAGAAAGAAAATCAGTCTTAAGAGAAAAAACTTTTGATAGATATTCTATTTTATTAAATCCTTGTTCAAGTGAAAGATTTTATAAAAAAATGGAAAATGAAAATACTATTATTTTCTATGTTGCTCAAAAAGCTAATAAACAAGAAATTAAAAAAGCTTTTAAAGATGCTTTTAATGTTTTACCTCAAAGAGTTAATACTATGAATACTATTTTAGGAAGAAAAAAAGCTTTTATTAAATTACCTAAAACAAATGAAGCTTCTGAAATTGCAAGTAAAATAGGATTAATTTAATTAAATATTTAAAGAAAAATAATATTTTGAATGAATGGTTTAAATTATTTAAAAAAAAAAATTTATTTTATTTTTAAAAGGTTTAATATTAATTAATTTAAATATAAATATTATATAATTTAATTTATTTATTTGAATTATATTTTAACAATTGTTATCACAGGAATTTTTTCTTTGATTTTCTCTGCAATTAATACATATTCTTTTTAAGCATTTAGGACAAAGACCACATGTTTTACAAATTAAATGTTTACATTGAGAACATAAAATAATGCAATCTTTACAATTTTCTTTATTACAAATATAACATGGTAAAAATCCAAAAAAATAATCAACTTTTTCACATTGATTACACCATTTTAAACTAAACATTGATGTTATTTTATCTTTTAAATTTTCTTCTATTTCTTTTCCAAAAATTGGTAATTTTTTATCATATTCTTTAACTATTGAATCTTTAAAGTCATCATATTTTTTTATTGAAGGTACTTTATCAGTAATATTAGTTAAGTTATTTAATTCTTTTTGAAGAGAAGATAATAATATTGAAAATTTATTTATTGAATTTTTTTCTTCTGAATCGATATCATTAATTGATAAATTATTCTTATTTTCATTTTCTTCATTAATATCTTCAGTTAAGTAAATATTTTTATTTTCAGTAATTTCATTTTTTTCATTATTGTTAATTTTATAAATTTTATTTTCTTCATTTTCTTCAATTATTTTTTCAGTTATTATATTTTTATCTTTTTCATTATCTGAATATTGCTCAAATTCAGGTGTTTCTTCTTCAATGCTTTTAACAATTTCATCATTTGAAGGACCACTTCTTAATTCTTTTGATCTTTTACTTAATTTATATTTTCTTTTAGATTTTAAATAATTACTTTCTTTTTTATTTTCATCTTTTTTTTCAATTGGAATTTCTATATTTTTATCTTTTAAATTATCATTTGAATAATCTATTTCTTTCTCATTTAAATTTTCACTTTTTTTAATTTCAATATTTATATTTTGATTTAAAGTATTTTTATATTCATTTATTTTCTTATCTTCTTTTTCCTTTATTAACTTAGTTAAATCTAAAAATTCTTCATTCATTTTTGTCATTATTTCTTTAATATTAGATTTTAAAGTATTTATTTCTAAATTTATTCCTCCAATATCTTTTTTAAATTTATCAATTCTAATTGATATATTATTTTTTAATTCATTTTTAAAAGTTTCATTATTATTTTTCACTTGTTCAATAATTTTTTCATTTTCTTTTTTTAAACATTCTTTATTTTCTTCTAAACTTTCAATTAAGTTATTATTATAATTAGTTAAATTATTTCTTTTAATTATTTTAAGATCATTATTTCCTTTATCTTCAATAATATTTTCTTGCTTTAATATATCATCAATTTCTTCATCATCTGAAAAAACAAAATACTCATCATCTTCTTTTTTTCTTTCTTCAATTTCTTTTTCATACATAATTTTCATTTGTTCAAAATTTCTTTTATTATTCTCATCTACAATTTGCATTATATTATTTTGTAAGTCTTTAAAATTTTTTTCATTTAAGTGAATAAAACTTAAAGACCTATATGATTTTTTATTAGGATCATTTATTATTTCTCTTTTTTCAATTACTTTTCCTTCTTCATCTAATATTTCTTCAATTTCTACTTCAGTAATTACTTGTTCTGTTGTTGCTGTTATTGAAATTATTTTTTCTAAATTTTCAGTATATTGTTGTATATCTGAAGTAAAAGAAACTTTAAATCCTTCAATATTTAAATTTGTTTTATGTATTAATCTTATTAAATTATCTAATTTATTATTAAAGTATTCTGCTTGAACGTAAGTATTACCATTTTTTATTATTTTATTTGTTATTTGTTTTTCTATTATGTTTTCAGTTTCTATGTTCTTTATTATTGTTTCTTTGTTAGATATTTTAAGAGAATGTGAGTTTTTATTTGTGTTTAACATATTTGATATATTTGTATTTAAATTTTGAAGAGATAATTTAATGCTTTTTTCTAATTTTTTTATTAGTTTTTCTATATAATTATAATTTTGTTCTATTATATCTTTTGCTATTTCTTTATTTTCACTCTCTTGTATATTTGATAATTCTATATTTGTTTCATTTTTGATATTTTTATTTAAACTTTTAAATGTTGTTATTAAATTTTTAATTTCATCAACTCTATCATTTAAATCATCAATATTTTTTTCAACATTATTTAAATTGTCTTTTATATTCGAAGAAATTTCCTTTTTAATACTATTTTTCAATTCTTCATTTACAATAATTGAATTTTCCTTATAAATGCTATTACTAT
>JAEEGL011390054.1_pt1 | contig 14114 bp, 12 predicted proteins | sample 9134231 | NCBI WGS metagenome assembly JAEEGL01 (sample SAMN16246548, study PRJNA631951) | gut metagenome | biome: gut microbiome; feature: rumen; material: fiber-attached | host: Bos | place: Iran: Karaj | collected 2018-10 | reverse complement strand
CGATATTTTTGAATACAGATTTCTATTAAGATTCGAATCCTACAAAGAAGTAACACGACTGCCACCATGTTGTTGCCGTTGATCATTCATTTATATGAGATTACCACTATAATTTATATTTGTTATATTTTTTTACAAAGGGCAGATATTCAGGAAAAACAGGATTTCCGCGCCTATATCGGGGTACGCAGTGAAATGACTCTGGATACCGGACAGACTATTTCGGGGTACTCTATGAATAATCGAAAGGTACCATGTATTTATATTTCAGGGTACTGCATGAATAAGAAAATTATTTGGTTAGAGGGTACGATGTGAGCTATAAAAGATACCAGATGAATGTCTATATAGTCCTGTAAGAAGTATTTCGGGGTACCGACTGAAAAAATATACATCTCTGTTACTTACATTTCAGGGACTGATTGAAAAATCAAAGCTAACCCAAATGTTTTTTGGAGTACTGACTGAATAGCTGCACGAAACTGTTCTGCATATTTCGAGGTGTCAGCGTAAACCCCATACATCAAGCAGAAGCATTTTGGGATACCATGTGGAGAATAAACTCAGCAGATTATTCAAAGCGTACCCCACAATGAGCAAACTGTAAAAATATAAGGACGAAGCTCTATTATACACCTTTTTGAAGTGGCTTGCTGGACAATCCCAGTCAGAATTATTCACACAGTACCCCAAAACAGCAAACAGAGCTTCACACAGTACCCCGAAATGACAGACCGTTATTCATACAGTACCTCCAAATCATAAAATATCAATATACAGTAAGCCCGGAACATCTCCAAACATCCAAAAAAGTGTTCTTTTTTGTATATAAGGGTACATGATATGTGTATTTCGGGGTACTGTGTGAATCAATATTATTAAAACTGTTACAATCAGTACCCAAAAATGTTGACAAAAGGACAGAAATCACTACAATCAAACTTAGGGATTCATTATTCACAGAGTACCCCAAATAAAACATGGTGGTGATACAGATGGGAAATCTTGGAACGCTGGTTGTAAAAGATGAGGACAAATATGCAATAGGCGATGACGGACAGCTGTCATTTTTAGAAACATTAGATGACACCAAAAGATATGATGTTGATGTCCCGGCCTACATCAACAAAGCAAACGCTTTTATAAAAAGAATAGGGAAGACAACACTACTTAGCGAACAATCCTTTCTTATGGCTATTTACAAGGCAAAAGAACGGACAAGATCCTCAATAGAAGGCACAGCCCTTCAGTTGAAGTATGACCGTGTGAAAGAGCTAACGGGAACCGATTTTTCAGACGGACTTATTGCATCTTTTTCGAGTTCTGAACTGAAAAAGATGATGAACATCAAGACAAGCCGGTACTCATCAGAAATGGAAAAGATGATGAACCTGAAAGTATTCACAAATACGTGGCATATCATTTATAATAATAACGGGGTAATGGCGGACACGGCATGTATTATAGGCACACTCTATGACAAAAGTACAGGTCGGATATGGATCAAGTTCAACCCTGACATAAAAGACAAGATTGTAAACCTGAAGAATGCAGGTGGTTACACCATGTTGAGCACAGACACCATGCGAAAAGTATCAAAAGACCTCTTCACATGGTCTGCCTATCAGCTGCTTCGAGAAGAGATGTCTTACAGGGAAGGTGTCCAGAAGAAAAAAGGTCTGCCACCAAAAAAGGAGTATGCTACTGAATTCGAACTTTCAGAATTTAAATTTCTGACGACATTGAATCAGGTTGACCTTTCATCAATTGATCCGTCACAGGTAGCCTGTGCGAAGCTTATCAAAGAAAATAACTATGAGGAAGCAGAAAAAGTTCTCCCACGGGAAGACCGTACCTACGATGATAACTGGAAAGGCTTTAAGAATAAGGTTTTGACGAGAGCCTGCAGTGTCATTAACGGTTGGGAGGGCAACGGCATTTATGAACAGGACGACGAAGAATATGAAAGGCTATGCCGCGAGAACCATGCCACAGACATACATTTTCGCTGTATGCCGATAAAATCCGGTAAAGGAGCAAGGGTGGTCGGCATCAGGTTTTATATAAGATGGGATAAGATCACTGATGCAGAGATTCCAGAGCCCAAACCAGAAACAGCTGAGGTTACAAAGCACCTCACTGAAAAAGAGGATCCAACTAAAGAGCTGGATATGCTCCTGAAGCTGTCAGAGATTATAGGCGAAAGTTATCGGATGGATGAGATGCGGGAGATCTTGCGTACCTCAGGATACGACATGGAAAAAATCCGGGTATCATATATGGAACTGCAACAGGCCAATATAGAGCCTACAATTAACAATATGCTTGATATGCTTAAGGGCGCAAAGGCAAGAAATGCAACAATCGATTATGATTTCTACAAAGAAATGTTTCCGGGTTTTACTGACAAAGAGCTTGAAAGCATTGTTTTGGAGGCCAGGAAGCACGCTCCAATGGGGAGGAAGGAAATAGAGAAAGACCTATGGATTGAGAACTATATTTCATACTACAGGGACAAGATTCTTGCGACCTCCGAGGATACCCGTACCACTGTTTACCGGAGGTTACTTGACAGTGTAATAAAGGACTACGATGGGAAAGCATAATTTCTCATTCTAAAATAGACGGAGAAAATATATTATTTATATGTCGGAGAAAATGGCTGTAACAAACGTTATGAAAAGGAATCCCTTAACAAAGTCTTATAGAGAAAATAGCGTTTAGATACTAAGGATATTATACTATGGAAATAGAGAAAGAATGTGCTATATGCGGTCAGATCTTCCAGACGGAAACCAAAATAAGGAAATACTGCGATGATTGCCTAAAACACAAAAAGCTTAACTTAAGGATAGTGTTAGAGGCAAAGGAAAGGTTAAATACATACAGGGAAGCGCCTGAAGTATATTCGTATATTTGCAAAAGATGTGGCAAAGAGTTCAAGAATACATGGAGCAATCTGTTAGAGTGGGAAGGGTATAAGTTCTGTACATGGACATGCATGAAGGATTTCAAAAAGAATTATAATAAAGAATCCTCTTCATGCATGTGGTGCGGAAGAAGCTTAGCAGACTCCGATACCTATAATGGTACACTTCCAAGCACCTGGTACTGTTCGAAAGAATGCAGGGAAGAATATCGAAAGTCTGTCGCAAGAGAACAGGGTAGACTCCAGGTCTGCAAGCAGTGCGGGAAGGAATTTGTCAAGGGTAATAATAAATTATTCTGCAGCATGGAATGCGTGAAGAAAGCCTATGCTGATGGATGGCGGCCGGCTAAGAAGCCTCCTGAAGCAGTCATGAAAAAATCGGAGTGCCCGGTATGCCATAAGAGGTGGATAGCAAAACTGGTCATGCCACAGGACGAGCTATTATTATCGACAGTGTCGTGCTGCTCAGACAAATGCAAAGAAATATACGAAGTCAGGGAAAGACTGAAACTGCTGAGGAGACTGAACGATGACGGGAAGTGCCCGATATGCAAGAAAAAACTCATGATCAAAGAACTTGAAAAAGAGCGAAAAAAACGGCTCCTGACTGCAGAAGAATTGTGCTGTTCAAAAGACTGCAGGACAAGGCTCCTAAAGAGCAAAAGAAAAAGATTTCTCCTTGAGCGCCAGAAAGAAGTGACATGCCCTATATGTCGGAAAAAATGGGAGATTACCCTTAAGCTTCCGGAAGGGGAAAGAATATTACGTCCAGATGAGAAGTGTTGTTCAGATGAATGTCGGACAGAATATGAGTGCAGGGTAAAAAAGTCTCGCACAAAGGTTAATCGGTTAGAACTCAAATGTCCCGTGTGCGGCAAAGCAGTAACTGCCAAGTCTAATGGTCCGATAGGTAAAGATGTCATATACTGTTCCGAAAAGTGCGAATGGATATATACAGAAAGAAAAAGGCTTGAAAAATTAAAGGCAGAAAAGAATGCGGCAGAGATTCAGGCACCATAGAAAATAACCGTGAAGGAAAAAGGATGCACAGGGGGCTTATATGATAGAGGATCTCAGCAATATATGGGGTTTGAAGGAAATGTTTGAGTAAATGGACCAGATGACCTTTGACCTTGGAAGTCTATGCTCAAATGAACAGACGGAATATAATGGGATGACAAAAATAGAAAAGAAATCTCTGGGAGCTATGCATGAAGAAGCTATAAATAAAACATATGAAGCATACATCCACCAATAAAAATATAAATAAATCAGATTAAGCAAGGCCGAAACGTAGTTAAGGGGGATAGGGCTGGCGGATGGTTGTACGTCCCAACAGATAGTCAGTGCTCGTGTTGAAAATGTCAGCTATCTGCTCAAGGATTTGCAAGGGCATGCCACGGGAACCTATCTCATAACTGGAATAGGTACGTCGGTTGATATAGAGCATGTCTGCCATCTGCTGCTGTGTAATATCTGAATCCTCACGAAGGTTTCTGATACGTTCGTACATGGGGTTATCCTCCTTACGAGGATATCATATCATGGCACGATATGAGCCATTGACTTTTGGCACGATTTGTGGCATACTTTTTGTGTAATGCGATACTGACAAATAAAGGAGAATAAAGGTATATGATGATAAAAAAGATGCTCCTAAGTGCAGGACTGAACAGGGTATTGGTCATGACTCTTGTTGTTGCGACGATGCTCTGTATGGTACCAACACATGCGGCTTCAAATAAGACGATAAAGGTATCGACAAAGAAGAAGCTCTTGTCTGCTGTCGGCAGGACGGAAGCCTGCACCGTAACCTTTAAGACAGCTAAAGAGGTTAAGCTGTCTATACCGGAGAGGGAAAAAGCAACTAACAAGAAACTGGTGATAAATGCACCGAAAGCGGAAATGACGAACAAGTCGAAGTTCAATTCTATCGTGATCTCTTCAGTTGCTTCATATTCCGAGAACGTTTCTGGAAACAATATCACGGTGAAGGATAAGGATGCAGCGGTTACTATTGCAAAGGGAAAGGAAGCCGGTAAGATCACGTTCTCTGCCAAAAAAGCCAGGCTCACGCTGAAATCAAAGGCTTCCGCAAAGGAAATGCAGTGCAAGAAGAATGGCGCGGTTATCTCGGTTGATGCAGGTGTAAAGTCTTCGGCGGACATCATGTTGGTTTATAAGACCGATATTAATGTCAGCGGTGACAAAAGCGCAGAGATAAGGATTGGGAATAAGGCTAAGGACAGCACGATTAGGACCTCGATACCCGTAAAGATCACTGCCGCAAAAGATATGAAGGTTGAACTTCTCGCAGGTGCAGAAGGTACCGTAATAGATAAGGTTTCTGCAGATATACGGGTTGAAATCATAGGAAATATAGATCCCGTAATAACGGTTAACGGAAAGACCGGACAGGGTGACCATGGTAACACCTCAGAAGATATGGGATGCTCGAAGGATGACAAGGATGATTCCGGCAGAACCCCGGTATCCGAACAGCCTGGTACGGACGGCAGTACTGGGCAGGGGGAATCAGGGTCTCCGGCTGGGGAGAAGACCCAAAATGATAACGGACTCAGCGTGAGTGATATACATCTGAGCAGGAACCTGATCCCAGATTACGATAATGCCTATCTAGAAGTAAAGAACCGTTCATACCTGTATGAATATGACGGAAGTTTCTTCCGTGCGGAGTCAGAGTTTGATGGCAGCTCCGCAAGCCTTTATCTTGAAGAGTACGGTCCTGACTGGAATCTTAAAGATACAAAAGTACTCCGTTTCGAGGACATGTTTTTCGGTGGCATATACATCGGCAAAAACTATAACTTTGTTGTGATCGGTCAGTACAATGAGGATGAAGATGATTCCAAGATGGTAATGAGACTGATCCGATATGATAAGAAGTGGAAACAGTGCGGACAGGTAGATCTTTGCGGTGCGAATACCATAAAGGTGTTTAGGTACGGCGGTGTATGCTTTGCTGAAAAAGGAGACCTGCTGTTTATCTATACGGGCCACGGGAGATACCGTAGTGCTGACGGCTTTTCACATCAGTCAAACATGCTTGTCACAGTGGATATGGAAAAGATGGCTATAACCTGGGCCGGGTATGGTTACCAACCGGGTTATGTGAGCCATGCATTCGACGAGGATGTTCTTGTAGATAATTCTGGAAGGCTCGTTACCATTAATCGTGGGGACTATTATCCCAGGGGTATCGTGGTAAATGTTCTGGAGTTTAATAAGGAAGGGACGGATGTTAACGGCAATAAGGAATACATCGTACAGGACATTGCACCTTATGTGGTTGAAGACCGCCTGGAGTCAACGGGCTCCCGTCTCGGGGGATTTGCCGAGACAGAGGAGGGTTATGTCGCAGCATACAGTTATGACGGTATCGGTGGACAGGGCAATACGCAGTCGGATATGATACGAGATCTGTATATCACACTGCTTTCAAAAAAGGATAACGAAGATAATGAACGTGTGACCGGTACAAGGATCAGGTATGATAAGGATAAAGGGCTGACTGCAGGTAACCCGCAGATAGTTTCGACGGGGAAGAAATCGGGAGGTTATGTCTTCTGGGAAGAGGGGGCTGTCAGTGATTTTTATGTTTCAAGTAAAATAACGGAAAAGACCGTTAATTATGTGAGATACTATGCCGACGGTTCGGTATCTGAGATAAGGACGTTTAAGGGAAATCTTTCCGACTGTAAACCTGTATACGTTAACGGCAGGATATACTGGTACGTAACGAATGATAGCATCCCAAAGATATACATGCTGGATCCTTCGAAAGGAACAGTTACAGTCAAAATTGTATGCAGCACGGAAGAAAAGGTGCTGGAGACCAAGGCATCATCCAGACGGACAGAATCATTCATGTCCAAGCATAACCTTGTTCCCGAAAAGGAAGATGATCCCATAACAGGCCAGACGGTCAGAATCATGTATAAGACACCTGACGGACAGACATATTCTGAGCTCGAATATGATTACGACAGTAACGGGAACGTTTCCGGCGGCACATATGAGATACTCGCGGAGAACTATGAGCTTTATCCGAAATATCATTTTAAATATACTTATGGTGCCGACGGAACCAGGTATATCTCGGAGAATACATATTATGAAGCAGAAGAGAGCGGCGCTTATTTAGAAAAGCATTACGATGAGCAAGGTAATGTCACCTATCAGAAGGAATGGTGGTACGAATCCGATATAGAGGTTACCTTCATCGAAGAGGATATGTTTGATAAAGATGGGAATCTGGTTGAAGAGAAGGATACCAGGATAGACCCTGGTGAAACGGAAGAGTCCCAAAGGTTTTATGAGAACGGGGATCTTAAATTGGTGATTATTACCGTGATAAAGGACGACGGTGGGGATGTGATCAAGACTGTCGAATACAGGGAAATTGAAAATGAAAAGATGGTCAGTTCCCGTAAGGAAGTATATGGGGACGAAGACTGAAGGATTGGAAACAAGGTGAGGTGTCAGGGAAGTACAGGGTAGAGGTAGAGGTATTACACTCTCTTACCCTCCCCGACAGTCATCACCCGTCCCCCTATTTTTTCTCCTTTGAATCAGAAAGAGAAAAGTTTCTCGATTCCTTTTTCAGAAACATTTTCGTATCCTACGGCACCCGCATATCGTAAGGGATGCTTGGATAAAAGCATAAAAATCGTGAACATTGACATACTTTATCTTTTTCAGAATTCGAGTTATTTCCCATTTTTCACGAAAGCATAATAATCTATTGTTGATTTGAGTGACGCGCCTTCATGTTTTTTATGTGCTGCTCAATTGCCTCTTTCCCGTGACGGCTATTGTTTCTAATTCTATCTGACAACATTTTAATATCCTCATCTGAGAAAGAACTTACTTGCTTATCAATGCGGTCAAGCACTTTCTTTAAAGGTTCGCATCCCTCACCATATGTTCCATCTAATGAAGCAACATATGTGTTTGAATCTATTTTCCCGGTAAATTTAGAACCTTCAGGGAAGCTTTTTAAGACAATTATGGAATGTAAGAAAAAGTGATCCATTTTATTGTCAAACTGAAGTTTTCCTTTTAATGTAGCTTTGTGTTTATAGTTCTGAAAAATAGGACTTTCTATCTCCTCAGACTCTATTACATTTCCGTTTTTTGATAGTTTTGTCTTAATCCATTTCCCATTACGGCTTAAGTCACCTGTCAATATACCACTATAATTTTTACACTCAAATATTAACAATCCGGAGTGTGTTACTGCAAGCATATCAATCTCGGTTGTATCATCCTTTGAACTTTTTTCAAATATCGCACTGATAAAGTATTCCGCCTTTTTCCCATATCGATTCTGAATAAACTCCGAAAGCTGATATTCTGCTTCTGAACCCGCATCTTCAACAGTCCCTGAATGCATTTGATCCCATGTTGTCCCAGTTTCTTTAAAATATAAACTATTTTGATATTTCCTCTTCTTTTTTCTTTCATCTATGATAACAAGTATACCAAAGATGATTGCTATTATAATGATGATTGCAACAATAGCTAATGGCACCAAAAGGATTGACTTTATAACATCTAAGAAACTATCCCAAAGATCCCCTATAGATTTCTTAATAGAATCAAATACATTTCCAGCAACAGGACCAAACTTTGTTATTATCATTAACATAATTGTTACCTTTATTCTTTGTTTTGGGTTTTGAATATCGTCAGATTAGATATTAATTCAGCAAAGAATTAATGCTTTAAGATATCTTTTTTTGTTTCATTTCTGCAATAGCTATATATTTGTATATAGTGGTTCTAGAGGCCTTCATTAAATTTGCAAAATCCGTAATGTTGATCTGCTTATCCTTGTACATCTGATAATATTTCCAGAACTTATCCGGCAATGTTTCTTTAGTCACTTCCGGACGTCCGAACTTAGCTCCTTTAGCGGCAGCATTCTTCATTCCGGATATAACGCGCTGGGAAATGAGATTGCGTTCCATTTCAGAAAATACTCCCCACATCTTAAGCATTCCCTCTGTCATGGGATCCATATTCCCATGGCTACAATCAACCACAAACGATCCTCCAATATTAAGTATCAGCTTTTTCTCCTGTATGGTTTGAAGGATCTCGCAGAGATGTTTGGTGGATCTTGTGAGTCGTGATACTTCTGTGGTTATTATGGTATCTCCTTCTTTGACAATATCCATAAGTTTCTGCAGCTCGGCACGATCGTCTTTCATCCCGCTTTCATATTCCCAGAAAATCTGTTTGTCTTTTTCAACCCCAAGAGAGAAGAGCTCCCTTTTCTGGCGGTCAATATCTTGGCGTTCTTCAGTCGTACTGCATCGAGCATAACCATACTTCATTCAATCACCCCTTTATGATTTGTTCTTTAACTTCATTAACGGTTTCAGCTTACCATATATGGTCCCGGCTTTCTTACTATCCTTGAACAATTTAAGTAATCCGCTGTTTATAGCAATCTTTGTCTTGTACTGATTAAATATCTTAAGGACCTCATTAGCATTTTCATTTTTTGAAACAACGCTGCTGATTTCTTTCAAGGTAGCCATATCGGATGCCTTTACTTTACTTTTCTTTGGCGTAGTTGCAGACGTCTTAACCTTCTGCTTTGGTTTTGCTACCGGTTTTAACACCGGGATATCTGCTGGGGCAACTTCTTGTTTAGATTCATGTACTTCTTCAACAGACAAGTCTATCCTTTGAACTTCAGCTCCGAGTTCTTTTCCATAATCGGTCAGGCAATCATAACCCTTATCCCTTGATACTATATAATAGGAAGATTCAGAGCCACTCTGTTTGATCAGATAGCCAAGATAAGTGCATAGATGGAAGTCTAAGGCATTCTTTGTGCCATTTTTAACCTTAAAACAACTGTATTGCAGCTTCAACTTAATAATATGGTCGATAACCTCAAGAGAGATGTTCCTGCATTTATCGGAGTAGAAGAGCACGATGGAATCTCCAGTATTAAGTCGGTTTAGATTTTTAAGGCCTTCTGTACCTATATTTTCATAATCTACAAGATAATAATCCATGCCCATTCCTTTCGCTGTTCACGAAAACCCTGTTAGAGTTTTGTGAACAGAAATTAGTCATTATATTGATATTTTGACTTTTTTATAGTCGGGTACATGTGTTCACGCTAACAGGTGTTTTTCTGAACACTTTATTATATAAATAGTATATCACTAAAACACCTATAAATCAACGCAAACACGCAATTTCTGCTATCTATTTCCCTTTGTTAAATTGATGTTAATATTGACTATTCGTTATATATGTATATAATAAATATTGATTACGGAGCTATGAGATAAGCATGGTTATGCATAGAAAGGCTTTGACATAGCCATATCCAGAAAACCATATTTCCTACTTCCATGGAAAAGAATTAGACAAGGACGAAACATATGAAGAACATTTCTATTTTGAAAAAGCTCGGGATCATATTATTGGTGACAATACTCGTTGCCAGCAATATTTCTATTTGCGATAATGTACAAGCCTCTGCTGCGGAAAAGCCGGGGAAACCGAAGATCAGTCTGTCAATTTCAGAAGACGGATACGGGATCAACGTGAATATATCCAAGACAACCGGAGCTGATGGATATAGGATATACATCATGTCTAGTTACGATGAAAAATACAAAAAATTAGCTGATATTAATCTAAACGGCAAGAAAGTCCAGTCATACACCGTTGATAACCTGAAAACAGGGCATTATTATTTTAAGGTCAGAGCATACAAGAAATCCAAAGGAAAGAAAATATGGGGTGCTAAAAGCAAATCAAAAAATATCATACTTAACAAAGCACCTATAATAGTTTTCGGCAGCTATGAGCAGGACAATGATCCTTCTAATGGCAAAGAACCCATAGAATGGCTTGTGCTCGATGAGAAGGAGGACGGCAGCATGCTCGTTATCAGCAGATACGGACTCGATGCCATCCCATATAACAGGCAAGGAGAGAACACCACCTGGAAAGATAGTTATCTAAGGAACTGGATGAATAACTCATTTTACGAAGTTGCATTCAATACTCAGGAAAAAGAACGGATCATAGAGACAGAGATAGAGACATTTGATAGCCCGTACGATCTGGAGAACTTATCATCAGAAAAAACCAACGACAGGGTTTTCGCACTCGGAGCCGGTGAAGTGTTCTCGTATTTCGCATACAGTTATGTAAAGTGCGCATGTGAACCTACCGCATATGCTCTTGAAAGAGGCGCAATTATCATAGACTGCGAAAAACTTAGGCAGGAAGGATCCTATGTCTCGGAGAATGATATCAAGTTTGAAGGTTCATGTAGCTGGTGGCCAAGGGAAGCCTCATCAAGCGCATTCGATGAGACCGGGATTTACTATGCTTCTGCAATAATATCATATGATTTTGAGGACGCTAACCCTGACGGAGAGGCAACATATCAGCGGTTGATTGAAAAATCAAGTCAGGAAATATGTGCGCGCCCTGCGATGTGGATTAAGCCGGAATAATTTAGCAGGAAAACATAAACAATATAGTAACTTGCTGAAAAACGGAAACAACATGAAAGGAAAGCCGGACATGGACAAAGATGCAACGGATATCTATAAGGTATACTGGGATGACGGAAACGGGAAATACTGTCCCACGGAATACTCATACGCCAGGCTTTACAGTGCTACACAGCGAATACACCTACTGACCGAACGATTCCCGGAGCTTTCGAAGAAATTCAAGATCGTTCATTACAAAACGGAAATCGACCCTAAAACACACAGGAAGAAAAAGACAAAAGCTGAAATGTATTACGACCTGGAAAAATCCGAGTATCCTATAGAAGTGAAGTGAAAACTGTGCAAAAATAACCTAATATAAATAGTTAGAATATACTTCACCCGCATGTAGCGAAGAGAGAATATATGGATTTTAATTCTATTTTTGAGGTGAAATAATATGTCAGATACAATGTCAAAAATAAAAGAAAAGTTTGTTCCCAAACGTATGATTATAAACGACGGAGGTAAGAAGTATCATTTTTATCAAAAGGTTTATTATGAGGATTTTTTGGAGAAATGCTCCACATCTAAAGCGAAAACTTATGAAATGATCGCGCAGCTGGCATCAATGAATGATTCTGATGGTAAGGATAAATGCCGGACAGCCGAAAGGTATCATGATATTTTATTGTTTAATGGAAAGATAAACACAAATGCGATGGCTTCAAAACTGGTGGGCATGTTATTATCTTTACAGTGGAACGCAGATTTCAACCCCTTAAATCATACTTACATTGATGAGTACGATGATAAAATAAAGGAAAAATCTTATAAATGGGACGATAGGCAGGCTAAATGGCATGATATTGTTGGATTTGATGATTCGAAAAAGAATAATTATATTGCCGGTTATATCATATCATTGATCCATTTGTTGGCCGATTCGGAACTTTATACGGTTAATCTTACCAATGAAACAGTAGATGAAACAGGATTCTATGATGATCGGATAAAAGAGATTAATTATATTATTGATGAGCTTTACTTAACTGACCAGGAAATGAATGACAAATGGAAGAACGTCTTTAAACCTGTTTCTGATATGATCCATATGGCGGACTACTCTGGTATATATGATCCGATTTGGATTGAAGCTAATGAAGCAATCACTTATTTCGATCCTGCTTTTGATATTTATGATAAGGATAAAAGCTTATTTTACAAGATTAAGTCTGGAAAACTATGGGTGAAATTCCGTATTGATCCGGATGATGATATGCTGAAGCGTCAAAGTATATATATAAAGAAAATCCATGAAGAAGATAACAGAACGAACGCGCACAGATCTGAAAACATGCTATTCGAAGAAGAATTGATAAAAGCATTTATGACCATATTAAAGAATGAATTTAGAACTTCCTAAGCGTAGGAAGTTCTTTTTTGTCAAACTTTTTGTCAAACATTTTTTTGTAAGAGTGATAAAATCTCCTTGTAACTAAAACAAACGATGTCATATAGAAAGGGGGATAAGTCATGAGTGATCAGAAAATTATCGACACATATGCAGCACGTAAGATGACCATCCGTGAGATAGCAAAGGCTTCTGGCAGGAGCATTGAAGCTGTCCGCAAGGTGCTTATTAAAGCTGGGTATCATTTCAGCAAGAAAATTTAACTGAACTTGCCCGGGCTGGGGCCTTGTACCAGCCTACAATATCTATACTAGACAGAACAAGGGGAAAAAGAATATTATGGACTGGTATGAAAATGAACTGGAACTAAAGAAAGCAATCTCTTTTTTACTAAAGTACCATTGCTGTTATGACTGGAAAGTGTATGCAACAAGCTCAACTCCCTGCTATAACTACTTAGCACTGGACGCTGATATCTCGGAGACATTAAAGGATGCTATACGAAGGTATTATAGAAACCTTTGTACGGAAGAAAGAAAGGCTCTGAACAGGGAAATTGCTTTTTTGCTAGGTGAGCGTTGGTTTGTGAAAGAAGATTCAATTGTAAAAATATTGAGCAGAATCCTACACGCAGGTAACCCCGCAAATGATAGAAACAAAATCAGCGTGATCTCTATAGCGCTTAGAACACAAATAAACCAGAGGATGCATCTACTTGAAGCGCTTAAAACCATTGAAACACAGGAGGATTTAAAATGATAAAGAAGAACTTGCTCTCTTTTAACTTTAACTCTTGGATGCCTGTATCAAAGGGCATGTCCTATAAAAAAAAAATCAAAAGATTCGCCGGGTATATTAGGAGTAAGTACGGCAATGCCGCAGTCATAGCCATCCAAGAGTTCATCTCTGGAGGCGGGAAGTATCTTAATAATCTATACGAGGCCTTCGGGAAAGATTACTACATAATTGTCCCGCCTTCCTTCGACTACCGTGCACATCCAAGAAGCCTGATAACGGTTACTTTACTCAAGAAGAGCATCATTGAAAGGTACGAAGTAAAAGATCTCGGCAAATGCCTCCCCAACAGAATCTCTTATATTGTTGCATGGGTTGAAGACCAGCCATGGATGATTATGAATATTTATATGGTACAGACCGCGAATTTTGCCGGCAAGCCAGACTGGTATGTCTCGCTGCGTAAAAAGCTTCACTCGGAATTATGGGAAGAGGTTATTTCAGAAGCCGTTTCCCAGAGAGACGAAAGGGTGAT
>JAEEGL016896102.1_pt1 | contig 14115 bp, 13 predicted proteins | sample 9134231 | NCBI WGS metagenome assembly JAEEGL01 (sample SAMN16246548, study PRJNA631951) | gut metagenome | biome: gut microbiome; feature: rumen; material: fiber-attached | host: Bos | place: Iran: Karaj | collected 2018-10 | reverse complement strand
TCTGACAGAACACTCTATTGACGAGATTTTCGCTGGCAAAAACCCTGATATGGTACCAGACAATGTCTGTATCGTTGAGGGTGGTGCACGGTTCCGAAAAACATCTCATCGGCTACACCAAGAGCGACAAGCAGGAGCCCTACATCAAGACATACTATGAAAACGGAGTTACGAGTCAGATGACTTTTAACCTTGTCTAAAAGAATTGATTGAGACAACTGTTAGCTCACGCAGCACCTTTAAAACTAACAGAAATTTACTACTAAAAAATCGGCGAAAATGCCGAGTTATATAAAACTTGGTGGGCCTTGCAGGGCTTGAACCTGCGACCTTACGAATGTGAATCGTACGCTCTAGCCAACTGAGCTAAAGGCCCACATCTCTATTATACATCGTTGACGCTTTCCTTATAGTGTAGTTTAATAACCACATCTGAGTTTTTTCTCACGTACGTTAAATTCTTTTTATTACTTTTATTAGCAGACGGGGAGGTAGAAAATGAGTAATAAAAATGCTGGAATGGTGTATATAGAAATAGCTAAAAAATATCTTGATCAATGGTATCCAGATATGAGCAAGATTGAAAAAGACGCAATCTTAAATAGAAGAAATTTCGACGAGATTGAAAGTTATATCCATGCCAAGAACTATATCGAAGCTGCAATCGATGGTGTAGAATATGAATTTTCTCATACATGGGGCTGTACGTTACCTGATGGATATACAAATCATATCCTATTCAACGATTCGCTCTCAAAACACGGAAGGAAGGTGCTTCAGTCTCTGAGAGGGACACTTGCTTATGCAGCCCCAGAGTTGCACAATAGTATGGTGTTTTCTTCATTGGTAACTGTTCATGAATATTGGGTAACTCACAATACAGATAAATTTTTCGATCCCGAACGTGCAGACAAGCAGTATATGTTTATGCCACTGCTTTATATTGGCTGGGAGGAAACGAAAAAAGATCTTATATTTGTTGAACCGATTGCTGATCATTTAGGTCTTAGCTTATATAAAATCGAAAAGTATTATTGCAATCTTGCAAAGCCGATCAAAACAGACGAGAAAACGTTAATCGACAGGATATCGTGTGGTAATGAATTCTATTCTATTTTGGACAATTCAATTTCTGATACTTTGAAAAAAGAGCCGGCTATTTGCAAGCGCATAGCAGATCAAATAATCATGCGTACGAGGAACATTAAAAACTAGCACCTTTTATAAAACTAGGGTTCTGTTTTACCCTAGTTTTTTATTGAAATTTATAACTCAATCTTATCTACGCCATTCTCAATAGCATAACTGCGATTGTCGGCTAGAAAATCGATATATTTTCTAGCTAAGCTTCTGTTTCCTGACTGTATAAAGAAGTCTATTGCAATATCAAAACGTGAGCAATGATTACGCGCAAGTTCATCAAGCGGCGTAGTAGTTGATCCATTATCTTGATAGCCGTACATTTTTAATCGTTTTATAGTGGCATAACGCGAAAGAATGCTGCGTAATGTGTCAGAGTAACCATGAAAATTTGCGAAGATCATTTTGTCCGTCGTAAAGTATTCATCAAAATCACGTTGTGTTAATTTATTCTCGGTTGTACCAATCGCGTTATATGATAATGCCGCTATACTAACAAAACGTAACCTACAATTTGGTAGTTCACTACGTATGATGGTCATCGCTGCCAAAGTTTCGCGCGCCGCAATATCACCCGCTGCCGTAAAGATACAATCCGGATCCTTATCTGAATAATCTTGCAAGATCATTGCTCCGCGGTTTACTACCTGAAAGCGCGCCTGATTATAATCTAACCTTTGGGGCATCTCGATTTTATTAAAGGTCACTAAGTTAACTACATTTTTACTTTGCATTATCCAGTCCCAGGTTGCTTTAGCGGAATTATCGTCAATCGGGAAAAAACAGTTAACTACATTACTAGTTTTAGTAAGAAGCGTAGATATAAGCTCGGGGTTTTGATGCGTGAAGCCATTATGATCCTGCCTTTGCCAACAAGAAGTAGATAATAAATTAAGAGCGTTATAATCGGGCCGCCACTCTACTTCGCGCGATTGTCGCAAAAATTTAATATACTGCGCTAGCTGAGAAGAAATGATCGGGAAGAAGGCTTCATAGGAAGTCATTGCACCTTTTCCGCCACTTAAAATATAACCTGCTAGCACAGCAAACAGGGTATTTTCGGATAACATTTCAATTATGCGGCCATCCTTAGCTAAATTATTATCCCATTTCTTTACGGGTAGATTCCAGGCTCTGTCAAAATCAGCAAAAATAGCATCCAGCTTATTTGAAGTTGTCTCGTCTGGTGAGAAGAAATAAAAATCCTTATCCTCTCTCATAGTATCTAGTAGACAGTTGCCGAAAGTTTTTGCAATTGAGTGAGAATTAGAATTCTTCATATAACTCCTTAAAGTTGTAAGATTTGAGCCACTCCTCTAATAGTTGTAGCTGCTCGCGATCTGTACCGGCTTCTGGTAGAGGAACCTGATGCGCTTTATAATTGCCCGCAAGTTTTTCACCATCTAACCATTCTGGGGCGCCGTAGCCTTTATCGCTAATCAATATTAAAAAGGCATTTTCTGGTAACTTCTTCAAAATAGACTGACACTTTTCTATATTCATTCCATTAATTACACATGGGGCAAATCCAAATCCGCGAATTATTTCCATTAGTTCTCGTTCACTCTTGCGTCCAAAAATCGTTGGGCCAGAAATCTTGTATCCGTTTAGATTCAACACTGGTATAACTTTTCCGTTTGCTGATGTAGCTAACAATTTATTAAGATTTAGACTATCGATCGCCGTAGCAGTTTCTAATTCGCCATCTCCCATGAGGCAAAAAACCGTTTTATCTGGTTTATTTAATACCGACCCATAAGCCGCGCCCAAAGCGTAGCCTAATTCCCCGCCTTCTGTAATTACATTAGGAGTATAAGGGCTAGCGTGTGACGGAAATCCATAAGGCCAAGAAAAACTTTTGCATAAATACTTAATTCCAGATTCATTTTTTGTTGCCTTTGGGTTAACTTCTGTTAATTCTCCATCGTAAAATAAATTCGCCTGCAGAGCGGGAAAGCCATGTCCGGAGCCAAGAATAAATTGTGCTTCAGGATGAGCGGCGCGAATATTTGCGTACATAAAATTAATACCAGGACAAGCGCCCCAGTGCCCCAAAAGGCGCGGTTTGATATCGGCAAATTCTAATGGTCGTTCTAAAAGAAAATTATCACGTAAAAAAATCTGTGCAACAGACAGATAGTCACAAAAAGCAATACGTTTTTGTATATCTTCTATGCCCGACCCATTCATAGCTTAAATTATAGCATAAGCAAAAAATACCCGCTTTAATGAGAACGGGTATTTTTATAAGAATTACGTTTATTCTTCAGCTTCTTCAATAGCAGAAAGCAATGAATCTTCTACATTGCGTTTCTTCTTCTTTTCTGGTGCTTTAGCTATTTCAATATCTATATCAAAGCCAGTCAATTTAGAAGCAAGACGGACATTTTGGCCTTGACGACCAATCGCAATAGATTGTTGGTCTTCCGTCACGAAAACCTTAGCCTCGTTATCAGTAATTTCAACTTTCTGAATCTCTGCCGGGCTGAGAGCCTCACGGATATATTCAGATGGATTATCGCTCCAATTAACGATATCAATCTTTTCGCGATCACCAATTTCGTTCATGACTGCTTGTACGCGTACGCCTCTACCGCCAACAAAAGTTCCCACTGGATCTACTCCTGGCACCAAACTTGCAACTGCAATTTTTGTACGACGGCCAGCTTCTCTAGCTACAGCTTTAATTTCTACTGATCCACTTTCAATTTCTGGCACTTCCTGCCTAAATAGATATTCAATAAACTCAGCACAACCGCGGCTTAAAATTAATTGCGCGCCACGTTCATCGCGATCGATCTTTTTGATATAAACTTTTATCCTATCGCCTACACCATAAAATTCACCTTCAATTTGTTCTGATTTAGGCATGATGCCAGTTACTTTATTGACGTCAATTCTAACAAGTCTTGGCTCTACTCTTGTAATTGATCCAGTTACGACTTCGCCGATACGATCTTCAAATAAGGCAAGCACCGCATCGCGTTCAGCCTCTCTTAATCTTTGAACGATTACTTGTTTAGCGGTTTGGGAAGCTACGCGGCCAAAACCTTCTACTTTATGCTTTTCTTCTACAATATCGCCAACTTTTTTATTCTTACCGGCATTTTTCAGATTTATTTCTTTGTCAGGGTTAACTTCTACATCATCTTCTACGACTTCACGCTGAATAAATACTTCAGCTGTACCATCATTAGTATTTAATTCACAACGTACATCCATGTCCTTGGTGCCATTGTCTTTACGCCAAGCAGCGGCAATAGCTTGTTGAATAACATCTAAAACAGCTTCTTTTGGTAGACCTTTTTCTTCCGAAATTACATCTACCATGGTCATCATTTGTTTGATGTCTAGGTCCATTTTTCTCCTTTCGATTGAGTTCTTAATTAAAAACGCCGTCCTTCTTCAGGCCGGCTTATCATCAGTATGAATATATAATAACTAATATTTTAGATATAGTCAATATTGATGATATAATCTTGCATATGAATTTCTGGGATCAATTTCAACCTGGTTTTACTTGTTTAGCGCCTATGGAGGGTGTGACTGATATTGTTTTTCGTCAAGTTGTAGCCAAAGCCAGTCGTCCAGATATTTTCTTTACAGAATTTACTAATGTAGATAGCTTTGCTAGTGAAAAGGGTAGAAACAACGCCTTAGAACGTTTTCGTTTTCTCCCAGAAGAACAGCCTATAGTCGCTCAGATTTGGGGTAAAGAACCGGAACATTTTATCATCACAACGCAAGGTCTAAAGGAGTTAGGCTTTCAAGCAGTTGATATCAATATGGGCTGTCCGGATCGTCACGTTGTAGCAAACGGTGGTGGATCCGCCTTAATTCGCACGCCAGAATTGGCGCGGGCTATTATTCAAGCGACTAAACAAGTCGGTTTACCTACTTCAGTAAAAACTCGTCTTGGCTATACTTATACCGAAGAATATAAAGAGTGGCTTCCGCAAATATTAGCTGAACATCCAGACGCGCTAACCGTCCATCTTCGCACAAAAAAAGAGATGAGCAAAGTGGCGGCGCATTATGAATTAATCCCCGAGATTATTGAGCTAGTAAAAAAAGCTTCTCCAAGCACTAAACTCATCCTAAACGGCGACATTGACGCTCCACAAGCAGCTCAATCTTTTATCCAACAAGGGGCAGATGGGATTATGATTGGCAGGGGGGTGTTTAAAAATCCATTTTGTTTTGAAAAAGAGCCTAAAACGCATGACAAACAAGAACTGATAAATCTTTTAATCTATCATCTAGACTTGCATGAGCAATACAATAATATGACCTATGAGCCGCTAAAAAGATTTTTCAAAATTTATATTAATAATTTTTCTGGTGCCTCAAATATTCGCAATGAACTCATGCAAACACATACAGTAGTAGAAGCACGTGCGCTAATCAGTAATATAGTGATATAATTTAACCATAAGTTCTAGGAGGAAACATGAAGCCAATCATTTATACTACCCCCACCTGCATGTATTGTCATGCTCTTATGGAATGGTTTAACCAAAATGGCATTGAATATATTACGCGCGACCTTACGGATCCTACAACCGCCTTCGAAGCTGAAAAGCAACTGGGTTATCCCGTTACAACCGTGCCTACTACTGTTATCGGAAAAGAAGTTATAGTTGGCTTTAATCGCTCTAAAATTAAACGAGCACTAAGGAATGCCACGAATTAAACCGCCGATATTATTTATCCATGGGTTCCGAGGCTCTCCTGTTGGAAATCTCGAAGCCGTAGCTATACTGCGTAAAGATTTTGAGGTTCATAATCCTAAAATTCCACCTACGGGAAAAAACAATCTTCTTCCAGAATATACCTCAGACAGCTACGCAGACTTTATTGCTCAGTATATTAAGCAGCATAAACTTAAAAAACCAGTCTTAGTTGGACATTCAATGGGGTCTATTATTGCAGCAGCAACTATAGAAAAATATCCGGACTTGGTAAATAATAAAGCGGTTTTAGTGTCACCGATTTCACACAAAGTTAATCGCCTTTTCCGTTCTTTGCAAACTCTCGTGTTTTTTCTTCCAGCCGATCTTATCAGTTATATTACGACACGTTTTCTCTTTGTCCCTTACGATAAAGCCTTATTTCGAAAAGCTCTTTTGCTCACCAAGCAATCTGCTTCCTTAATTACAAATAAAAGAGCTTTATTCAAATCAGCCTCTTTCTCTGCTTCTTATGCAGTCACTGATTATAATCCAAGAGATAAAGAAATTATGATGATAGCAGGCGCAAAAGATAGATTAATGCCTATAAAGTTCACAAAAGATTTTGCTCAAAAAAACCACACTCAATTAAAAATAGTGCAAAACGCTGGCCATCTAATTAATTACGAAAATCCTGCTGCTATTGCTGAATATATTAAAGATTTTATTGGTTAATCTTCATCCTCTTTATATAATGATTCTTCGTGATTTTTGATAACCTCTTTATAAATCTCTTCCATACGATTTAATGTATGCGATAAATCATGAGTTTTAGCAATCCTTCTACTCTCTACTCCCATTTCTTTGGCCTTTTCAGGGTTTCTAAACAAGAAGTCAAGACCATTCGCAACACCTTCAACATCTTTTGGTCCGCATAGAAATCCATTTTTATGGGTCGTTACTAATTCCTCTAATGCGCCGGCCTTTACGGCAATTATCGGCAAGCCACTAGCCATTGCTTCCAGTACTACGATGCTCTGCGTTTCGGTCGTGGAAGTTATACCGAATACGTCACCCATATTATAGAGAAGGGGGAGGTCTCTCCCTATTACCCTTCCGGCAAAAATTATAGAATCTCTAATACCTAGTTCATTTGCGTCGGTTTCTAAACGAGATTTGTCTGTTCCATCTCCAACAATCAATAATTGCGTGTCAGGGTTGTTTCTATGTACACGCGCAAAAGCCTCCATCAAGATATTTAAACTTTTTTCCGGATCAACCCTACCTACATACAACAAAGTTTTCTTATCTGGATTGACGTGATATTTTCTATATAACCTACCACTAACTTTCTTTTTACCAAATTTCGAGAGGTCTACGCCATTACTAATAGCCTCAACCGGCGCTTTAAAATGGCGTCTCTTTTTAGGTAAAAGATCATCCATCGCCAGCTCCGTTGGCATTGTAGAATAAGCACTTTTTCTCAAAAAACTTATAAAATACTGTTGCATCACAGTATCGAAAGCTTTTTTGCCAATTTTACCTAACGGTAATTGATCTGAAATATTATCCGGATAAGCATGGCTAGTTGCAACGATTGGGATATCGTTCTTTTTTGCATAACGATATACAGCGAGTGCCACCGGGCCAGGCGTTTGATCATGAATAAGATCTGGTTTAAACTTATCTAACACACCCTTGATTTCTGAATAAGGATTAAAACTAACGTGTAGACCGTTTTTATAGAGCAGCTTTGGCATTTGTCTACCAAAAAACTTTTTAGCCTCTGGCACATCATTGATTTGGTCCGGATAAAAAGGCATTTTAACAGACGGTAATCTGGCAATTTTGAATTTGCCTTCTTTGTCGCGTTCCATTTTAAAATCGCCACTAATACTTGGCGCCAACACTAATACATTATGGCCTTTTTTGGCCATTCCCATGGCTAGGTTCCTTGAGAATACTGCTACACCGTTAATCATTGGATAATAAATATCACTTGAGATTACGATTTTCATATCAGTATTATATCACTCACTATGCAACGACCGTTTAAACGTTAATATTGTAAAATGAACATATGAGTATACCGCGAAAAATTCATTATGTTTGGATTGGCGACCAACCTATCTCGCCCGAGGATCAAGCTTACATCAAAGGTTGGGAGAAACTTAATCCAAATTTCGAAATAATTCGTTGGTCAGAAAAAGATATCGACACAAGTAAATATCCGATTATAAAAAGCGCCATTCAACAAAAACGTTTCGCCTTAGCATCCGACGTTTTACGTATGATTATTATTTACCAAGAAGGCGGCATTTATCTTGACACGGATATTGAATTGTTAAAATCACTTGAACCGTTTCTAAAATACGACGCTTTTGCCGGTTGGGAGGCAGACTATTGGTTTACTACCGCCATTTTTGGCGCAAAAAAACATTCACCTTGGATTGCGAAAATTCTCAAACGTTATGAATTAGCCAATCCAAATGAAAAAATCACAACTAATACATTTCTAAAAACCGTCCATAGCCCATCAGTCTACGCGGAAAGTATGTACAACATAAAACCAAATGGAAAGACGCAGATTTGTAATGACGGAGAATTTGCGGTTTTTGCTTCAGAATATTTCTGCCCTAAACATTATATGACCGGGAAAGAAAATGTCACCGAGAAAACAATTGCATTTCATCATTATGCCTCCACTTGGCACACAAGAAGCGAAAAAATTAAAAATTCACTATCTCGTACCGCCTATAAAAGTTTAGGCAATAATGCCTATCGGCATGCCGAAAAAACTTTCCATAATCATTTAGCTCGTCAAATTCGTCGTGAATCCCCATAAAATCTTAATGGTATAATTTTTTCATGAGCGAAAAAACATCAGACGTAAAAATAATTGCCTTTGTTGGCATGTGCGGCAGCGGCAAATCTACTGCAATAGAAGTTCTTACTAAACAGAATATCCCAAAAGTTTATTTTGGCGGCGTGATTTTAAATGCTATTAAAGAAGCTGGTTTAGAAATAAATCCAGAAAACGAGAGACGTTTTCGTGAAGAGTTACGTCAAAAAGAAGGTAAAGATTTTGTAGTTAATCGCGTTGTGAAAGATACTAAAAGCTTAATAGAGGCTGGACAAAAGCGCATCGTCTTAGATGGACTTTACTCTTGGACTGAATACAAAATACTTCGTAAAGAATTTCAGCATGAACTTACAGTTGTTGCAATTACGGCACCTAAATTAATTCGTCGTAAGCGCCTCGCAAATCGCAAAGAACGCCCATTCACCATGCAAGAATCGGCCGAACGGGACAAAACTGAAATTGAAAATCTCGAAAAAGGTGGCCCAATTGCAATTGCAGACTACTACATCGATAATTCCGGCACCATAGAAGAGCTACAACAAAACGTCAAAAACTTACTAGAAAAGATAGACTTTTTTAATTAAAGAAACGAATTTGATTGAACGGATAAATTCTAACTGACGCTGGCCCTACTATGCGACAAAACGGAATTGTTCCCAAACCATTTCGTGAATCATAAGAGTTAGACCCTTCGCGGTTATCGCCAGAAACAAAAATCTCACCTTTTGGGACTACGATATCAACTTCGCCCGAAATTTCATTTTTTGGTCCATCAGATTCGCTTTTACGGGTTTCTTTATCTGGATTAAAACCGTCCGGATGTTCGTCGTTGTAAACTTTCAAAACCCCGTCCTTCAAGACTACTCGCTCCTCAGGAAAGGCAATCACGCGCTTAATAATATATTTATCATCCACCGTTTCTAACGGGCGGCAATTAACTTTTTCTTCATTGCCCCCATTTGCAAATACGATAATCTGGCCACGTTCTGGCACGTATTCTTTTTCTAAAATATGAGCACCAGTTACAGGAAGTCTATTCACGATGATTCTGTCGCCGTTACGCAATGTATTTTCCATACTAATGCCTACGACGTTATAACTGCGAAATACGTAGCTATTCAATAGCCATGTTCCAACCACTACGGCCAAAACAAATAGCAAAAAACTTATCAAATCTTTTAACGCGGGGTATTTTTGTCCAAACTTTGCCTTCATTGTTACCATTTTAACATAATCACTTCATCTGCTGTGATAAAATATAAACCATGACCGATTATATTTCCTCTCGTAAGCGTCGTAATACTATAAGTCATGTTTCCTATATTTTTCTCAACATCGCCTTAGCTATTATCTCTACTCTAGTTACTGTTATAAGTGGGTCCTGGTTATTTGGTGTTTTATTGGTACTATTTTCGAAATGGCGCGTTTTTGCCGTTCGTCCACGCTATTGGTGGTCTGGCATCAAGGCTAATGCTGTTGATATCATAGTTGGCGTTAGTATTGTGTTCCTTATTTATTTTGCTTGGACTAACTCTACCAACGCTAGCCTAGCAAATCCAATTTACTTCATTCTTACCGCTATATATATAATCTGGCTAGTCGTTTTAAAACCAAAGAGTGATGAAAAATCCACTGAGATACAAGCTTTATTGGCGGTATTTTTAGGTAGTTCTGTAACGACACTTTTAGCCACATGGGATTTTGGTGCATCGACCTTTGTCGTGGTCGCTACCTTCCTTATTGCCTATAGCGCATTTAGGCATATCATCATTCAGATGGAATATCATCAAGCTAACACTATTCCAATCTTTGCTTTCTCGCTTATGATGGCAGAAATGTCTTGGATTACTTATCATTGGTCGCACGTCTATTCTATAGATCTTAAAGTACTTCCAGTTTTTCAGCTTCCGCAAGCCGCTATCACAGAAACAATCCTCGCGTTTCTCTTTATTCGTGCTTATAAATCATATCTTCGCCATGATAATAAAATTACCGCGCATGACATTCTGCCCCCACTAATATTTTCAGTTTTAATTATGCTTGCGATGATATTCTTCTTTTCAAATCTCAATATTAGTATTTAGAAATAATTTTATTAAGAGGAGTAAATAAAAATATGGATGACAAGAAAAACGATCTTAAAGCAAACTCAAAACCAGACACTACATCAACAGTCCCTACTCCACCAAAAATTCCGCTCAACCCTAAAGAAGCACCGATTTCAACCCCAGCTTTCACGCAGCCGGAATCTTCCATCAACAACAAAGAAACACCACCGACTCCATTTCAAGAAGTGGTTCAAAATAGTAAAAAAGAAAACACATCAAAAGTAAAAACAACTTCTCCAGCTACAGCATTTGCTGCGCTTGCCTTTATTCTTGCTTTTGCTGCTTGCGTTTTTGCGGCTATGGCCTATTTTGATTCACGTCAGGTAGTAACAACTTCTGCTGGCGAATATTATCAAGGTAATTCTACGACTTTTAAAGACACTAATATTGCTAGCGCCGTTAGCAAAGTTACACCTGCAGTCGTATCCATTCTAGGCCAAACAGAAGTTCGTGATTACTTTGGTGGTGTTAGCGACAGTACATCTGCCGGTACAGGTGTCATTGTCACCGAGGACGGCTATATTATTACTAATAAACACGTTATACAAGGGGTTAGAAAAATCAGCGTCGTTACCGACAGTGGTGATAGTTATGATGATGTTTCTGTAGTTGGTACCGACCCAATGAATGATATTGCCTATTTAAAAATAAATGGCGCATCAAAATTAACCGCTGCCAATTTGGGCGATTCAAAGACTATTGCTACTGGTCAACCAGTACTCGCTATAGGAAACGCCCTAGGTGTATATCAAAATTCAGTATCGCAGGGAATTATTAGTGGTACTGGCCGTAGTGTTAATGCATCGGATTCAACTGGCGCCAACCAAGAAATTCTTACCGACATGATTCAAACTGATGCCGCTATTAACCCTGGCAACTCTGGCGGCCCATTAGTCAATGCGGCAGGCGACGTTATTGGCATTAATACAGCAGTTTCTACTGACGCTAATGGCTTGGGTTTTGCTATCCCTATCTCCTCCACTAAAGGCATGCTAAACAATATCATTAAGAATCATAAGGCGGAACGTGCCTATGTAGGCGTTAATTATCTTCCAGTCACCTCTGATGTTGCAAAAGAATATAATTTACCAGTTAAGCAAGGTGCCTATGTGTATACGCAAAATGGAAATCCAGTAGTTCCTGGTAGTCCTGCCGCTAAAGCTGGTATAAAAAGCGGGGATATTATTACAAAGGTAAACGGTATAGAGATTGGTTCAGCTGGTTCTGTTAGTACGCTAGTTGGCGAATATACTGTTGGCGACAAAATTACCTTTACTGTTATTCGTAATGGCCAAGAAAAAAATCTTCTCGTCACACTGACTGCATATTCAGGAACAAATTACTAAGATTTTTCAAATAACAGATGATTAGCACTCTTGACATACGAGTGCTAAAGCTCTACACTAGATAGTAGATTAGCACTCATTCATGCCAAGTGCTAAATAGATAGATTACAAGAACGAGTTTTCTTAAGCCTAAAGAACATTCCGCAGGCTACGGCCGAGGAAGAAGAACGATCCACCCGTAACGACGGGCTGAATCGATTCTGTTTCTGAAGGGTGAAGAAAACTCGTTTTGATAAATAAAACTAATTAAACAGGAGGAAAAAATGAGTAAAATTATCGGCATCGATTTGGGTACTACTAATAGTGCTTTTGCTTATATGGTAGCCGGAAAACCAGAAGTAATAACTAACGCAGAAGGTGATCGCACTACGCCATCGGTTGTTGCTGAAACTAAAAAAGGCGATCGTCTTGTAGGTAAAGTCGCTCAACGCCAACGTGTTACTAACCCAGAAAATACCATCTATGGTATTAAGCGTTTAATTGGTCGTAAGGCTACTGATAAAGAGGTTGAAAAAGACAAGAAAATTTCACCATACACTATTACGAAAAAAGGCAATAGCGTAGCTGTAAAAATGGGCGACAAAGATTATACGCCAGAGGAAATTTCTGCAATGATTCTTAGTAAAATTAAAGCTGATGCTGAGGCATTTTTAGGCGAAAAAGTTACTGAAGCTATCATTACGGTCCCAGCCTACTTTGACGATTCTCAACGTCAAGCTACTAAAGATGCCGGTAAAATTGCTGGACTTGAAGTTAAGCGTATTATTAATGAGCCTACTGCTGCCGCTTTAGCTTATGGCCTAGAAGACAACAAAGATCAAAAGATTGTAGTATTTGATCTTGGTGGGGGCACCTTTGATGTGTCTGTACTCGAATTAGGTGACGGCGTTTTTGAAGTTAAATCAACTAACGGCGATACTCACCTTGGCGGTGAAGACTTTGATAATATTATTGTCGAACATCTCCTTGATACATTTAAGGGAGAATCTGGCATCGATCTTCATGATGACGCAGCTGCCATGCAACGCATTAAGGATGAAGCCGAAAAAGCCAAGAAAGAGCTTAGCTCTACTACACAAGTCGAAATTAATTTGCCATACATTACTGCCGACGAGAATGGTCCAAAACACTTTGAATATACTTTAACCCGCGCTAAGCTTGAAGAATTAGTAAAACCTCTCTTAGATCGCTTAGATGAACCAGTAAAAAAGGCTCTAAAAGATGCTAAGTTGGATAAGAAAGATATTAATGAAGTCGTTATGGTTGGTGGTATGACCCGTATGCCAGCCGTTGTAGAACGCGCCAAAAAACTCTTTGGCAAAGACCCAATGCAAGGTGTTAACCCGGACGAAGTAGTTGCCGTAGGCGCTGCAATTCAAGGTGGCGTATTAGCTGGCGACGTAAAGGATGTTCTATTGCTAGACGTTACGCCACTTACGCTCGGCATTGAGACTATGGGCGGAGTACGTACTCCATTGATTGACCGCAATACCACTATTCCTACCAGTAAATCTCAAATTTTCTCCACCGCTTCTGATAATCAACCACAAGTAGAAATTCATGTTCTGCAAGGTGAGCGTGAATTTGCTAACGACAACAAATCGCTTGGTCGCTTTGTCCTAGATGGCATTGCTCCAGCTCCACGTGGTATTCCACAAATTGAGGTCACTTTCAGCCTTGACGCCAACGGTATCCTAAATGTTACCGCGCTTGATAAAGGGACTGGTAAAGAGCAGAGCATTACTATCCAAAACTCTGGCAATATGAGTAAAGAAGATATTGAAAAAGCTCAAAAAGAAGCCGAGGCTCACGCTGACGAAGATAAGAAAAAGAAAGAAGCTGTTGAAGCTAGGAACCAACTAGAGAACGCAATTTATCAAGCTGAAAAGATGCCAACTGAATACAAGGATAAAATTTCCGACGAAGATAAAGATACTATCGAAAAAGCTGTAACAGCCGCCAAGGAAGTGCTTGAAAAATCTGCAGAC
>JAEEGL016627889.1_pt1 | contig 14115 bp, 24 predicted proteins | sample 9134231 | NCBI WGS metagenome assembly JAEEGL01 (sample SAMN16246548, study PRJNA631951) | gut metagenome | biome: gut microbiome; feature: rumen; material: fiber-attached | host: Bos | place: Iran: Karaj | collected 2018-10 | reverse complement strand
GGCGATGGGCTGTATTTTGTGGGCATGATTGGGATGAGTCCCGAAGGAACTCCGTATTATTTGGCAAAGGTTGGAATGAGTAAGGATATTAAAAAGCGTATTGCTGGATATGCTTCTATGAATCCAATGATTTATCATAATAACATTTATATTACCAATAAAGAATCTGATAATTTATCTGAAGCTCGGTGTCATGAATATATTGCTGAACGTGCATATTCGGTGGCACAAAATACAGAAGAATGGTTTTATGTAGATGAAGAAACATATTTTGATTTGTGTTCTACATTTGCAGACAAAGAAATGTTTAAGGCAATTGCTGAAGGTAGGGATTAATCCCTCCTTTTGGGAATTAGGTGTATAACACCTAAATTTGTTAATTGACTTTTTATTAAAAATATAATATGATATTATTGTAAAAGAAAGGAGAGAAGTTATGAAAAAAGTGATTACAAAGCGTCTTTTATATAAAAGTATGCTAACAGGTGAAATTCATTTAGGAGCAATTGAATATGATGGTCATCTCACAAGCGAGAATATACTTAGTGCTATCTATGAAGTAGGAAAGCATGAATGGTGCCCTTATGATTTGAGTCTATATCAGAAAAATCAGAATGGTGATTTGGTTTATCAGATATATGTAGAACAGTTTGAATATGCGGAAAAATCGTGGTATAATTTACTTGCTGATAATATAAAAAGAATCCTTCGGATATAATCCGAAGGTTTATTTTTTAGGTGTTTAACACCTAAAGTATTGTAATGAAAAAAGAACCCGAGACTTAAATCCTCACGCTGGCGGCTCCATCTCGGGTTATAGCCGAATTAACCTACGGCTCGGTTGGACAGGTTCTTGTTTTTTGGGTCGAAAACCTTTTCCCATCAAAGTTGACCGCAACGTAGCAGATATTGGAGTCGAACCAATTCCTCAAAGGTTATGAGCCTTGCAACTTAACCGTTTGTCCTATCTGCGATACACGGTGCTGGGGCAGAGTGCACCTGCCCCTATCGACCGCACCGGAAGCCGAATGCCGGAATTACTTCCGGCGGTAGGTGTTGGGCTTGCCCGGAATCTTGACGATTTCGTCCTGCCACATGTTGTTCAGGGCATACTGCACATTGTGGCGAGTCATGCCTTTAGCAGTGATTTCGCCTTCAATTTCAGCGAACAGATCGGCGCAAGTCAGTGGCTGGTCGGTCAGATTATCCACAATAACATCATGGATGCTTTCGTATGCGGCGGCACGGGCGGCTTTTTCCTCAGCACCCTTGTTCAGTTCGGCGTTCAGCTCAACCACCATGGGGTCGGTGTCATTCACGCCAAGGTCAATCAGAGTGTCACGGATGGCTTCGAGAGTCGCTTTCTTCATAGCGAGTGTCCTTTCTGGTTTGCGGTGTTTTCCTTCACCTTTCATATATATCTTACCACATTTTGTGGAAGATGTCAAGTATTTTTTTTTTTTGAAAGTTTTGAGGTTCGCTTGTCAGGTTCGTATTTAGTCCTCACACCCACCTACCATTCGGTATCTCGTGAGTTCCTCAGTTCCTTTCAACATCCTTATTATAGCATAGGATTTGCTGTTTGTCAAGAGGTTTTTCAAACTTTTGCCGAAGTTTTTTTTTGAATCTTGCTGAAGCGGAGTGTGCTGTTTCCACGGCTTTGTTCCTTCACTGCGCTCCCTCTTGGAACAATTATAGTATATCATAAATTCAGAAAAAGTCAATTGTTTAATTTAGGTGTTAAACACCTAAAATATATTCGGCTATTAATAGCCGAAGAAAACCTTTTCAAACTGCTTTGCGACTTTACGATTTGCTGGGCAACAAAGCCATGCGATTGCCCAATCAGTTGCAAGATGCTCATATGGGATATTCATATATTCTTCCATGCCTGTGGCCCTATCGCTCATTTCGCTGTACTGTATAATATCTATTACAGAACGAGTTGCCCAATGTCCGCACTCATGAAGAAGAGAGAGTGTAATATGGGAAAAACCACGAGCCATAGGACACCGACTAATAAAGTTATTTCTAAATTGCCTGTCGATTTCATCCATAGGTTCAAAAGGCTTTTTAGAAAGTTTAAGACGGGGTACGTTTCCGAATACACTCATTCCCATATTATTTCCTGTAAACTTATCTCTTGCAATAACAACTTTATTATCACATACAAAAGATACGAACGCACGAACGGCTTGCAGTTTCGTCATTTTACTTACCCCCATAAAGTAAAGTTAAAAAGTAAATGTTGAGGACGACACTTGAAAGGTGCATTAACACATCATTGATATGTCGATGTTGCGATAAGTCTTTGCATACTCCAAACATGGCAACGGCAAGTCCAAACCATGATACTTGTAGTCCGAATATCATAATAAGGACTACATTTAGGATTGTAATACCACACCGAACATCATTCCATTCAAACCGATACGATTCTGTAATTCCGAAGAACTCACGCATACTTATCGCTCCTTTCATATATAGTATATAGTATAAGAAGTGAGAAGTCAAGAATAAAATTTAAGTGTTAAACACCTAAATAAAAAAGAGCGATTACTCGCTCTTTTCCTCGGCTTCTTTCTTGGTTTTTTCGGCTTCACGCCGTGTCTTATCTTTAGCAATTTTTTCTGCTTTCACTTTTGCCTTTTCTGCTTTAGCGTCCTGTTTAGCAGTATAGGCATCAATTTCGGACTGCATCAGTTCTTCTGCGGTCATATCTTCACGCAGTTCAGCAACGATAGCACCAAGACGAACATAACGAGTTTCACCGTTCAAGTCAGTAAGAATACAACCATACTGACGATCATTGATTTTATGATACTGAAATTCATGTTCAATGACGGAAATACCGTCCAGGCCCAAATCGTTAAAAATTTTCTCTCTCAAATCCTTGTCTACGATTGCTTTAGTAACCTTCGCCATCATTCATCATCCTTTCTCTCTCGGTTCATATACATTATAGCATTTATATTAGAAAAGTCAATATGAGAATTTAGGTGTTCGACACCTAAAAGATAAGGGCGATTACTCGCCCGTGGTATCCACAACTTCAATATCGTAATCATGGGCAATCCGCGGACATTCAATCTGCATCATGATTTTGATTACTTCATCAGACAGAATCGGATTATGCTCTTTGATAGTTTTAGCAACACACGCCATCAGCAGACGAGCGTCAGAAGCAGAAATTCCACGATGGCCATCTACATCATAGATGATGGATTCCATTTCATCTTCTTCATCTTCAAAATCCTCATCAGCAACATCGTACTCGATGCCCATAGCAGACAGAGCGGCGTCAACGATGGCGATCAGATCATTAAACTGATCCACATCTTCAACAGGATCATAACCCCGGTCGATGGCTTTATCCATCATGGCATCAACTACATTCATCATCTCATTAGCGGTCAGTTCAATCTTCATTTTCATAATACTATTTCCTTTCTGGTTTTATAGTGTGCCCTTCACTTTTGTTCCCTTTGGACAATCTTATTATATCACTTTTTATTGAAAACGCAAGTAAGATATTTAGGTGTTCAACACTTAAGAAGGTTAAAGGAGGATTACTCCTCCTTCTTTTTTCCTTTTTCTGCTTCCTTCATGGCTTTCTTTACGGCACGTTCCTGTGCTTTAGATTCTTTTTCTTCCTTATACTCTTCTGCGGCGGCATAACCATCATAAGGAATATAACCACCTTCACCATTGCGAGTGCCACGAGGAATAGAAACTTTGATTTTGGGGTACTTTTCATTTCCTTCGGCATCAGTTAAGGGGATAGAGATTTCACCACTACCGACAATGATAATACTTGCATCGAAATGTTCTTCCAATGCGTTCATGATAACCTGCATGATTTCAGACCGCAGAGCATTTTCCAGACTTGCTTTACTTGCCATACTCAGACTCCCTTCGGTTTACAGTTTTCCTTCTGATCTGATATAATTATACATCAAATTTTGACTTTTGTCAAGCATGAATACTGTATACAATTTTAGGTGTTCAACACCTAAACAGGTATAAAAATTTCCCACCGCAACCCAAGTGCGGTGGGAGTGGGTGAAACGGTTTCGGCTTAGGCGACCGTGTAGAGGTTCGCCTTGCCGGACTTGTCCACGGTCACTTCATCAGACCACAGATTGGTCAGACCGTAAACGATCTTGCCCCGAGCAATTCCGGTGGCATCGGCAATTTCCTGTGCGGTCACAGGGGCGTTCGCCGTCCGGATGCACTCGATGACCTTATCGTGCATTTCGGCATATACCGCACGATTGGCATCAGCCTTGGCTTTGCCTTTGGCGAGTTCGGCTTCGATTTCAGCCTTGATTTCATCGGCGTTCTCGATGGCTTCGCCATTCAGCAGGGAAACGAGGGACTGCAGGGAAGATTTCTTCATAGTAGTTACCTTTCTGGTTTTTAGAACTGTCCTTGTTCTTTTCGTATTTATTATATCAGAGTTTTGAGTGCCTGTCAAGGGTTTTTGAAAATTTCTTTTTAAAAATTTTCGTTTGCCTTGTCTTGGGTTTCTCTCCCTCTGACAGTTATAAGTATATCATAAATTTGAAAAAAGTCAATGGTTTGACTTTAGGTGTTGAACACCTAAATAATTGTATGAGGGAGTGGGACATTTCTGTCCCACTTTCTTACTTGGTTTTGAAGTTGTACGTATCGTTACGAACATATTTCTTCACGTATTCACCATTGAACACTTCCGTACCGTCTACTTTAATAGTAAAGGGATGAAGCACAGGACGAGGAAGGATTTTATTCGGTTTATAGGGGGTTGCCCATGTTGCCCCACGATTGATACATTCCCAAAGAATGTACGATTCAATTTCAGAATCGAAAACGCCCATGTGTTCTTCGATAAAATCGGTATCATTGGTGAGGAACTGATAGACAACTTCGGCAGAACCTTTGTAATTGCCTGTATCGGTGAATCGCTTATTATCTTCACAAAACAGTTTATAATCAGCGTTTCCAGTAATAAATTCGCTTGCATATCCCCAAATGTCATATATTGCAACGGTTTCAAGAGGATTATTACATTTGAACCAATCACAATTAAAGGCAATCACTTTATCGTCAAAGTCGGAATTGTAAGCATACACTTCGGTTACTTCATATTTGACGATATCAGCTTTCAGCTTACGCATGATGTAACCCCATTTATCCATCGTGGCGTCATGTTTTCGCATCATTTCAATATACTTCGGACGCTTTTCCTTATAATATGCGGATTCAAACAGGGGCAAATTGTGCCATACTTGTTCAACAACATTCACACGTAAGTCAACTATTGCTCCGGTTTCTTTCTTCATGATAACCCATGAGCAATCATAGCAAAAAGGCTTGTCCAAACTGGTGGTTTCCGTGTCCAATACGATACAGTAACTCATTAAAAAACTCCTTTGGTTTGTGGGGTTGTTCCTTCCCCTATTGCATTATCATTGTATCACATATTTTGGGATATGTCTATATTTATATTTAGGTGTTGAACACCTAAATTAGTAAAAATAAAATTAGGGGAGTCTAACTCCCCTAATATCAACCGAAGGCGATAGTGAGTGCATTAGTAATGTGTCTTACAAGTTCTTCGGTATAGTCTGTTGTAATGACAACTTTGGTTGATGTAAAACCATCGCCCATATACTGCTCATTATCGGGGTCAGTAATCAAAGTGGTCTGTTTCATATCAAAAACACCAAACCGATTTTGATACTGCTTATCTGTACGGCAATCATGATTATTACACATGGCATCACCGTCAAACAGAATAATGTTATAATTACAAGTTTGTGGTTTCTGTAATCCTAACAGAATTTCTTTCATATTTTCGGGAACGCAGTTACCGCCTGTTGCAATCATTCTGCGTTCTCTTACGGATTTACAAATCTTTATTTCATGGTTAATAAAGACCACATCCATAGAGAAATTCTTGTTCTTGCGTTCAATATCTGACAGGACTTTTAGGATTCCATTGGTAAGTGGAACATTATCGCAAAAACTACCGGAACGATCTATAATTAGATTCAAATGGCAAGTACCAAATCTATTGTTACCATTGATGGACATTGACCGCTCAAAAAACCGATAATCTTTACGAGCAACGGCACGAGGATTGAATACACCGGAGTATGTATTGATGCCACTACCACCGGAGTTTTTCTTATTAAAGTTACTGATAATAGTTTCAACTGTTTTCTGAAATTCATCAAGTTTAGCCTGTTCGCCTTCATCCAAGTCAGATTTACCGCTCAGACAAGCACCAACCATGCGCTTTACTTGTTCAACATTCATTTCTATTTCACGATCAGTATCTCCAACTTTTTCCGGCATATCTACAAATTCTTCGCCGTTATTATTTGCATTAGCAGAATTTGATTTTTTAGAGTTGTTTTTATTCTGCTCCTGTCCTTGTCCCTGTGACAATTTATCCATCTGTTTCATGGAAGAACCATTTTGTCCTTCCTGTTCATTGAACTGTTCGGGGTCATCATGAAATTCTTTACGGATTAAATCCCATAAATCATCAATATCATTTTCATAACAAGCAGAACAAATCGCATCACCATAACGATTTGAACCACGATTCAAGGAAGAGTATTTTTTCAGAACTTTATTTATTGCGGTCTGTACCTTGCCTGTTCCCAAGCCGAACCGTACTGCATTATAAAATGCCTGTTCCACATTCTTTGCTTTAGGAGCATGACCACCATGAAGATCATATAACTGTTTACGGAAATTAACATTGTGATAATAATTCCGAAGAACAGATTCAATGCGTTCATCTTCTACGATATTTACAGGGGTAGAAGGACGTAATGACTGAGGGGTAAGAATGGCATGAGAAACTTCATGATAAAGCATTGAGCGAACTGCTTCTTCATCATCTGTTCCTTCGGGAAGATTTTTTATACGTTCTGCAATAATCGGATAAGATACAACGATTTTATCTTCTATAGGAGAATAGAAGGAAGTTTCTTCTTCTTTATCTAAAGAGGTACTGATTCTCCGTCCGGTATAGTAACCAATAGGAAGAGTATCAAGAATCTTTTCACATTTTGCAAAACTCAGTTCCATTTTAATTCCTCTCTTTCTGTTCTCTTAGAACATGATAAGTATAACATCAATTATAGGAAAAGTCAAATAATAACTTTAGGTGTTCAACACCTAAGGGATACAAAATGAAATTGGATGGGGATTATTCCCCATCCATGCCCATAATGGACTTCGCCAACTGCTCAGCAGTAAGGACGAATTCTTTTGCATCAGAGCAACGGTCAACTAACGGTTCGGGCAATCCGTAAGTCATTCCACCAAGAGAGAGGTTCATTGTCCCAATAATCTGAAATCCATCTTTAATGTGGACAGGACGGTTCTTGTAGTAGAACTCTGTCTTACCGTCCACAATTCCCTGCAAGAAACGAAGGGAGTCGAACGGCAGGAGATTGATTTCATCAAGGACAATAGTCTTGCCCTGTTCCATGCAATCCCAAAGAAGGGAAGGATTAAAGTCGGGGTTGCCATCTTTGAAGATAAAATCTTCCATAAGGTCAGACGGCAACATAGAGGAGTTACACACAATACAACGGTTTTCACTTTCTTCTTGTGCAAGAGTAGTCTTGCCTGTTCCGGCTGAACCATAGTAAACCTTGAACCGAGTATTGATGTGAGTGGTGGGCTTGCCATACTGAGCGATATTTTTTACAATCTGTCCAAACTCTGCGCTCTTAATTTTTTGTTCTACTTCTTTAGTATAGTTAGAATCCATGAGCGCAAAATAATTCCGAACATAATCACACGCCGCCTTTTTGCTTTCGCAAGCCATGAAAGCAAAGGTGTTGGTAAACCGGAAGGAAGGGGTAAAAGAAAATTCGCTGAAGAAGTCCATCAATTTAGTAATACCTTCGAGCAGAATTTCCTTCGGAGGACGAACCGGAATGGTTTCGGGCGTAACTGTACCAAAGATTGCCGGATAACGATTATTTTTAATCAGTTCGTGCATAACTGTGGGGCGATCAGAGAATGGGGTTGCTCTCATAACATTATAGAATCCATCATATACGGCATAGTCCGCATGAGTGCGTTCAATAATATAAGGAGCATTATTTCTTTCACCATAGAAAGCACCATCTGTGCTACGCTTGGTAATTGTCATCGTGTCATTCAGTTTCATTTTTTATTTCCTCTCTCTTTCTTTTATCTTGTTCCACTCCCTTGGAACAAGTATATAGTACCATGTTTTAGGATAAAAATCAATAGATATATTTAGGTGTTTAACACCTAAGATTTGAAATAAAGTTTGCGATACGACCGATTTCGTATCGCTACGGCTGAGCAAGCACACTCGTCTTACCGTCCTGCATATTTCAGTTCTATACTCTTTAGAACCGGCCCGGAAGGATAGGGCAAATCGTCAGAGATCTCATTTTTCTTCACTGAGGAGAAGTTCCACTATCAAACTCCCAAGTTCACAAATTTCATGCCTCGGATTCCATCGAAGGTGCTTGAGGAATCCTTCTTTACTCTCTTGGAACAATTTAATTATAACATAATTTTAATAAAAATCAAGTAATAAATTTAGGTGCTCTACACCTAAATTGTAAACAGGGGATTATCCCCTGTCGATGAGTTCTTTCAGAACACGAAAAATCTTGCAAGGTTCATACGCTTCACCATACCATGCATTTCTGATTTCTTCATTATCGTCAAACAGAATGTCATCGCTTGCGGTCATATATAATTCCTTCGGTACTCCGTAGCTTGTGATGTGAAGCGCATCAAACCAAGCTGAGTTGAGATGAATCTGTAGCCAGTCACGCCTGACTTTAGCTACCTGTCTTTCATACTCATAGGTGGAATCTTTCGCCAGCCAGCTTATAATTCCGATGCGGTATCCCATCTTCTGTAGCTTATTCAGATACCGAGCCAACAGACTCATATTGTGCATGACTTCAGCTTCAATATAAGGAGAAGCATCAAAAGACCGCAGTTTCGGAAGCCAATCGGTAACCCCATACAGATTTGCAATAGTACCGTCCATGTCAAACCAAATAGTACGCTTCATCATTACCACTCCCTTCATTCATCATAGATATAATATCATAAGTTATAGGATAAGTCAATCATATAATTTAGGTGTTTAACACCTAAATAAATTAAAATAAAATAACCTCCCCTCGGAAGGAGGGGAGGAGGGGAGGTTGTTATTATTACGCCGTGGGATTACGCCTTGGTGTAATAGGCTTTCTTGTCGCCATCCTTCGTGCCAACCACGAGGACGCCCTTTTCGACAAGGCGCTTTGCGCTCTGTCCCACATTCATGGGGGTGAGGGTGAAGGCAACTTTACCTTCGATAGCGTTCATAATATCGGTTGCGGTGCAATCCGTGAAGGAAGGCATAGCGCCGATGACCGCATCCAGTTCGTCACGGCGAGCCTGTGCTTCGGGGTTCGGACCCTTGACCTTTACAGGTTTGTTCGCCTTTTCGGCTTCACGCAGAGCAACTTCTGCTTCATAGGCACGATATTCGGCAATCGCCGCATCGGCATTGAAAGCCTTGTGCGCCTTCGTATCCTTCGCAAGTGCGGAAGATACGGCAACCTTGGCAAAGCCTTCATCGGTAGGGATGACCACGAAATTGGTCTTGTTCTGACGAGCCATGCTCGCACCGGGGATGGACAGGATAGTGTTGAGGATTTCGTTAGTATTCATACATACTCCTTTTACTCTGTGGTTTAGTTACGGCAGACCACCCTGCACAAATTTGTTTCTTTGTCTTTCGACATTTATATTATATCAGATTTCTACTTGATTGTCAAGTATTAAATCTGTTATTTTTGTTCTTTAGGAGAAGTTTTTTCTTTTCCCTTGGAACAATTATTATTATACTCAAATTTCGCTAAAAGTCAATTACTAAATTTTAGGTGTTAAACACCTAACTATATTGGAGGATTACTCCTCCAACATATCATATCGTATAAGGATACGTTCAATTTTAGACACATCTTTTTCATTACAAGTAACAGGAACACGAATGGTATCTGTAGTTTTATTTACTTCCAGCTTGCCTATGCTACATCCTACACGGGATACCATATAGTTAATAAGGTGCATAGCAATACGATTCTTTGGCAGATAATAAGTACGTGTGGTCACAGCTCATTCCACCTCTCCAAAGCGAACTTCATCAGTCTGGACAAATTTCTGCTCCCATTCTGTGAGAGAATTGATAAATGTAGTGCGGGCGTCCTCGGTCTTGAAGAAGTGATACCGACCAAATTCTTTCGCTACAAACAGAATACCCATTTTTATCCTTCCTTTCTTGTTCCTCTTGGAACAATTATATATTATCATATAGTTATGGGATTGTCAATTATAAGATTTAGGTGTTAAACACCTAAATGATTTAAGACCCAAATTGGGTCTTAGGTGGCATCGAGTTCATGCTTCCAAATTTCAAAGCATCCACCCTGTTCGGGTTCACCATAATAGATACATTTGTGGAATCCATCGAATACGGTTTCTTCTGCATTATCATATTCCCATGACTTGATGAACTCCATCGCCGCGGCAGTTGCCTTTTCTTCGGAAGAGAATACACCATAGCATCCGGCATTTCCAGTGGTTTCAGTAAGTGAATAGATAGTCATATTATTCCTCCTCGCACATAAAAGACCAAAAGATAAATCCGGGATTCTCAGCTTCCAATTGAATACACAGCTCTTCAGCTCGCTCATCGGTGGAAACAATCTTATAGGGGACTGCGGTGTTAGATTCTTCCAGTTCTTGCATGATTACCCACTTATACTTCATTATTCCCACCCTTTCAGCTTATGTTTTGGTTTCTTATAACGTTTATCTTGGTAGACACGAGTTACACAATACCCTTGCGGAAAAGTCTTGCGTTCAGATTTGAATACTTCAATCCAAGTTTTGGTTTTAGGATTCTTTACCTTACTCATACTACCCCTCCTCACATTATGATTATATAATAAAATTATACATTTGTCAAATAATAATTTAGGCGTTAAACACCTAAGCATCGAGGGCGGCCATATTATTTCCATATGGTCTTTCCCTTTTCGGTGTACTTGCTCTGATTGTAGTCAACCTTCTTGCGCAGGAACGCAGGGACTTTCTTTGAGCCACCGAACACAGCTACCAGCTCTCTCTGCGTGGTAACATACATGGTTATTATTTTTTCTTTAGGTTCGTCCTTGACGATGGTAATGCCTGTATCAGTAAGGCAAACCCAGCGTCCAGCTTGCTCCAAACTGAAGCGAGTGTATTTTTCTTTGACAATCTGACCAAGACCAATATCATCTATGATATGTTGTACTCGGTTTGCTCTTTGCACTGCTACATGGTAAGTCATCTGTTCTTTCATGATAATCCCCTCCTCGATAGTATAGTACCATATAATTTTAGGATTGTCAATAAAGATAGTTAGGTGTTGAACACCTAAATATATTAAAAATGGAATTACACCCGTTCATCGGGCGTAAATTCCTGAATGGAATAAGTCTGTTCAGTAAAGGATTTATCGGTGAAGGTGTAGAATTCAACCCCGAAATCATAGGCGTAGTCTGTCATAGTATAGGAAAAAGGAAGAGTTTCCATGATCGCGGCCTGTACAGCTTTTCTGTGCGAAGTAAACACTCCAATAACCCGGTCATTGCGAGATACAACATACAGTTTATCCATAACTTACACCTCTTTCACATAGTAGGCAAGGTTCATGCCTGTTTCCGGGGAGCAGTTGTAGTAGAAGATTGCATTGCACAGCTTGTCAAAGTCTGCATCGGGGTCATCAGCAGGCTTTGTAGTCCAGTTGGCAAGCATCCCATTGGGACGGACTTTGTTGGGAATAATCATGACTTCTTCGCCGTTGTTGTACATCTTGCGTGCGAGTGTCTTTGTAATCTTTACCATCTTGCTACCGCCTTTCTGTTCTCTCTTGGAACAATATCATTATAGCACATTTATATAGATAGTCAAGTAATATATTTAGGTGTTTAACACCTAAATAAGAAATGAAATTAAAGCAAGGGATTACTCCCTTGCCATAATTTCCTCGTAGTCGATTCCGAGCCAGTCCTTGCAGATATCCTCGAAGTCGAACCACATCCAGTCATTGACTTCCGTGGTGCTCCAAGGCTCGTCATCGGCGATAATTTCTTCCAGCTGGTTTTCCAGCGTGTCCAGCTCTTCGGGAGTAAGTTTAGCGGCATTGTCCGCGGCTCCGCCCCAGAAGTGGAAATCTCTCAGTTTCTTTTCAATCGTCATCGTCATTGTATTATCCCTTTCCTTTCTTTATCTTGGAAGGTTTCTTTCCCTTCCGGCAAGATTATAATATCATATATAATGAAATAATTCAAGTATTTAATTTAGGTGTTTAACACCTAAATATAATAGAAAGTGTCGCCCTAATCGGTAGGGCGGACAGTAATTTTAGAGGATGCCGTAAAAGGTGACTTCACGAACGCTGATGGAATCACGGAACCAATTGGCATGATAGGAATTCTTCGCGCCGAATTTAACCAGCTCCCACATCAGCTTATTGGCTTCATCAACTGTCAGCTTATCGCTGGTTGAGACTGTGGGGTGGATGCCATCATTGCGGTAATAGTAGACTACTGGAGGCATGATACCGTTGTTGTAGTGGGTGATGCTGATGTGCAGATAAGTATTTTCCATGTTCGTTTCCTTCCTTTCCGTTCTCTCTTGGAACATCTATAGTATAGCAGAAAAGTATTCAGATTGCAATACTCTAAATTTAGGCGTTAAACACCTAAATTATGAGAAGCGCCGAGGCGCTTACTCATTATCAAGGAGTTCAAAATCGGTTGATGTTAGAACATTGCCAAAGTCTTTGTCAATGAAGTCGAAGTTGTTTTCTTTGGCTTCATTCAGCAGGTTTTCCATGCGGAGCTTCAGTTCGTCAGCTTTTCCCTTGCGGGCACGTTCTTTGCGAAGGTCACGAATAATCACATCATAATCTTCCACAGACCAGTTGCGAGTATCAATGATTGTTCTTCCGATTCTCAGACTCATGTTTCATACTTCCTTTCTGTCCTCTTTGGACATTATTATATTATCATATTATGGGATAATAGTCAAATATATAATTTAGGTGTTGGACACCTAAATACTAAAATGAAATTAACCGCCCATTGCGGTCATTTGTGGGCGGTGCTCTTGTTATACTATACCGGAACATTAACCATACACCAACCTTTCGCCGTGCTTCTGCACGTACTCAGAGAAAGGCCACGGCCCCAGCTCGCACATTGCTTGTGTCCAGCTGGTCATAAGATATACCGAGCCAGCTCTATTACCCAGCCAGCTTGTGGCAAGCTTCAGCAGGGCACGGCGAGACTTGATATTCTTCGGGACATTAAGCTGCCCACTGCAACCGAGGGGATTGTAGCCGTTGCGATCGATAAAGAACATATACATTGTACTAATCTCCTTTCTCTGTTCCTCTTCTGAGGACATTATCATTATATCATATAATTATATAATGTCAATCATTATATTTAGGTGTTTAACACCTAAATTATAATAAAAGGCGGGTGATCAAACCGCCTTTGCCCTTTTTTCACTCGCCAGCTTGGGCAACCCCATGAACTTCGAAAAGTTCCCGGCCGGGTACTGGTGAGGGGCGAAACGGCACCGTTAATTAGTAAGCCTGTCAGTAGCCGTCCCTACTGCATACGGCATCTCAGTCCGGTGGAATCACTTTTCCTTCCTCCTTTCGACATTGTTATTATAACACAAGTATATTATAATAGCAATAGTATAATTTAGGTGTTTGACACCTAAATAGACTATAAAGAAAAACCGGGCATTACGCCCGGTCCCGGCATTCGCCCGTGTTAATGTTGTATTCCTTGTTGTCAAGGTACATCTGTTTGGCGAGGTAGTAGCTCATGCCCCTGTCCCGCATGAACCAACCGATATGCTTGATCGTGGTCATGCTGTATGTGCCCGTGCAGCTCAGCCAGCCTTCCGGCGTGATTTCGATAACTACCGTGCGGTAGCTTACCAGCTGAACCGTGCCGTCATCAAAGAAGTTTTCGTGCGCCTGAGCATATTCGTGTCCCG